>Ga0302194_10000183_pt1 | contig 42850 bp, 35 predicted proteins | sample II_Bog_N1_1_FD_200227 | JGI IMG/M metagenome (GOLD analysis project Ga0302194, IMG submission 200227) | Peat permafrost microbial communities from Stordalen Mire near Abisko, Sweden - II_Bog_N1_1 | ecosystem: Environmental > Terrestrial > Soil > Wetlands > Peat | place: Sweden: Abisko...
ACTAAAAAAGAGTTAGCCGGAGTAACCATTGAAAAAGCTCCTGAAAAGAAAATGTTTTCATTGATGGATGAACCGGAGAAACCCAAAACTCCTGCTGCAACTGCGGTTACTGAAATAACAGAAATGACGTTGACCGTTAAACCCAAAGAAGAAGAAATAGTTGTTACTAAAATGGAAGCAGTTCAGGAAACACAAATGGAACAAACCCCTCTTGTAACAATGGAGGAACCGACAATTGTGTTCAATGAACAAGCTCCGGTAACATTTGAGTTTGAAATAACTTCTTCTGAAACCACGCTTTTTGATAATACACCTTCTGAAGAAATAAAAGTTGTTTCAGAAAATACGGCAACTGTTCCTGTAATGAAAAATGAAACAGAAAATGTTTTCATTACTAAAATTCAAAATGAGGAACAAGTAAAACGATCGCAGGAAAGAGTAAACACGATATCTAAACTAAAAGATTTAAGCATTAAAATTAAATCTCAAAGTGGTTTGTCAGAATTAGAAAATGAACCTGCATACAAAAGAAGAAATATTTCATTAAATCAAACTCCACATTCTTCCGAGTCGCAAGTATCACGTTTTACACTGTCAACAGAAGGAGAAGACGGAAAGGCAGAAATCAAACCCAACAATTCTTTTTTACACGATAATGTAGATTAAATAAAAGACGTTAATTAATGAGTCAAAAAGAGCCGCAGCAATTTGTTACGGCTCTTTTTGATTTTAGTATATTTGTGTAAACAGAAAGAAGAAGTGTTATGTTGTAGTATGAATAATACCTTTTGGGTTAGCTAATAGTTAAAGGTTCTTTTAGGACAAAGACCAAAACGATGAATGACAAATAAAATATCAGCTACATTTATTCGAAGACGTTTTCAAGACAGCGTGAAAGAACAAGATTCAGATTATTATGCAGGCGGGATGCATGAAGCAATACATTATGAAGATTATATGTTAGATTGTACTCCAGCCCCTGGTCAGCAACCTAATAATGATTTAGGAGATTGGGCTGAAATAAATGCATTTGGTTCAAATATAACAGGAGAAAGAGATGTGGCTTCTCTTATTGCTCAAGGAACAAATAGTGTTATTTTTGGTTCATTCTCCGAGCAAGATATTGTTAGGTATTTTGGAAGAAATGATAATGTTAGTAATAAAGGAAAATTAAAAGACGGGAAATACGTTAATAAGAGCGGGAAAAAGCAAAAAAGAAACACAACAAAGAAAAAAGGTAAAGGAGCAACAAAGAAAGGTGGGGCAAAACAACAGAGTCATCAAAATGTTAGATTCTTATAGAGATGATAAAGTGGGAATATAATCATAAACAATTAACTGTATTAATGTTATTATTATTATGTGGAAAGGTTTGTTTTCCTCAATTAGACGATCCATTGCGCTTTGAAATTCATTCAGACTCTTCTTATAGAAAACATTCAGATAATTATTCAAATTATTTGAAATTACTAGATAGCATGATCAAAGATTATAAAGAGAATTTGAAGATAGAAAAGTTTATAACTTACTATAATGATACAATGACAACTTATTTTTTTGATAGAAAAAAAATTAAAAGATATACGAGTATAAAAGATGCAATGTTAGCAAATCATGATAGTGTTTTATATTTAGATTTACGAAACAACAATTTGAAAAAATTCCCAAAGGAAATTTTTTTATTTAAAAATTTAAGATACTTAGATCTGACAAGCGTATATTCTAAAGAATATATTGATTCTTTACCTCCGAAGATTAAGAGGAAGTATATAGAAAATATGAGAAAACATCCTCGTATTTACGGTTCTGTAGCATATAAACCAAATAATATTAAGAAGATTCCTAAAGACATTGAGCAGTTATCCTCTTTATTGTGGATAAACATACATCCTTGGGATATGTATATAGAAGAATATAACCAATTAAAGAAACTTTTACCAAATTGTTATATAGAATCTTCAACATATAATATAATTGGTTATACCAAAGACGATGGAATAGTTAAGAGGCATTGCATCTGTTATTGGTTGAGAATTGGTAAGTAGGGGTATTTAGATGATATATTTATTTTTGAAGAAGTTAAAAATAAACAATCCTCCCCAGTAGGCGGTAAGTTATAGTTTAGCAGCAGTAATCGTAGGAGCTAAGCTGAAGTATGGGCAAGTGTGCAAGGGCTTAGGTTCATTTTGTAGGCAGTAAGCTTTGCTTACAAAAAGAAATTATATAGGATAAACCCAATTAGGTATAGGCTCTGTATATGCCTGTTTAACAAGACTTACAGCCTTAAGTTGTGACAGCTTATATAACGGAACTAAAGAACGAAATAGAATGAAAATAGTTGTTTCCATATTTATTTTTATCTCAAATTTTTGTTGGGCGCAAACTGGTAGTACTTATTATAAAGACACTTTGCCGGAAAATAGGTATACATATAATTCCAATTATTTATTTCCTGGTTTTAGTCGGCAGACTAACGAATCATATATTTATGCTAACTATAAATTAGCTAATCCATATTTAAAACTTGACTTTACTGACAAACTTCTTTACCAACCTGTGTATTTTAATATATTATTGCAGCGTAACTTCCCTTATAAATTTAATCCTTTAAATCCTTGGAATGCAAAAACTGCATCTGGAGCAATTATTACCGGTTCATTGAATTATTTAGTCCGGACAATTGACAGGAAATATTTTTTCAATAAATAGGGTAGAACTCTAAAATCAAATTTTTAAATTTCATCTACAGTAAAGTACCGCCAAACATCAATAGAGGAGCAGCGGGAAATGATGAATAAATGGTTTCCTCAATAATAAATATAAAAAATAGTTGTTTATATGTATCTAATTAGGTACATTTGTAATAGAAAACATGGCACCACAATTAATAGAAAAAGACGGAGTAACGATATACATATATGGTAGAGAACATCTGCCGCCTCATATACACGCTTTTGTGGGAGAAGATGAAGCGCAGGTCAACATCAGAACAGGTGAAATAGTGGAGGGATATATTTCAAACAAAAAGTTAAAAGTGGTGCAGGGATGGCTGGCAGAAGGAACTAAAAGAAAAGAAGTAGAACAAAATTTTATGAGTTAAACCCGAGGTTGAAACCTCAAAAAGTAGAACCCAAAAAGAAAGGAGGAAAATAAAATGGAAAATAAAATAGCTAAACGATTGCCGAAGATTTTAAAAATAAATCGCATCGAGAAAAACAAATTAAGTGTTTCTGTTTTGTTCAGTGACGGAGAAGACAGGATACTTGACTTTAATGAAATATTAAAGAAGAACTGGAAAGTTACTAAGGCTGATCCGGAATACATTTTATTAAGTCCAAATGAGTTTGCAAAAGTTAAAGTTGTCAATCATACCTTGTCTTGGAATAACGTTGACTTGTATATGACCGGAGCAAAAAAAAAAATAAAAGTTCCGTTTGAAGTAGGAGCCGATACCCTTTACAGCCTGAGCAGAGCAGATGAAAAACTACGTCTGTCAATCGGTTCTCTTTTCAGAACAGCAAGAAAAGCAGCGAAGTTATCGCAGGAAGAAGTGGCGGAACTATCCGGTACATCAAGGACATACATTACAAGACTGGAGCTTGATAAAAGCGATGTGGAAATAAGAACATTAAAAAAGATTGTGGAGGCAGGGCTGAATAAACATCTGACTATTTCTATAAAATAATACATATTCCCTATTTTTACTATTGTAAATAAAAAACAATAGTTAATAGTATAATGGAAGCAGCAGTAAAACGTAGGAAAAGTTACGATACCAGCGCTATGAACTGGTCTGTTGCCGACTATAACACCATGCCTTTTATTATCAAGACCCCCAGTAGGCGGTAAGTTATAGTTTAATAGTAATCGTAGGAGCTAAGCTGAAGTATGGGCAAGTGTGCAAGGGCTTAGGTTCATTTTGTAGGCAGTAAGCTTTGCTTACAAAAAGAAATTATAACGGATAAACCCAATTAGGCATAGGCTCTGTCTATGCATTTTTTAACAAGCTTCCAGCCTTAAGTTGTGACAGCTTATATGAGGAATTAAAGTAGGTAATTTAACATTGACCCAAAGACATGTGAATCGTTAATTTATTTTCCGAAGAAGTCTATTATTATACAAGCACTTTATTTTTTCATCATCACTTCTCTCAAATCCTTAAATTTGCTTCTCTATACAACTTTCACGAGCAAATTTAATAATGTACAAACAAACGTCGGAGCAATTAAAATCGGGAGAATTAAAAGGGAGTACAAACATTAAATTGTCGTGCAAGCTCAGAGAATTTCCTGATGAATTGTTTCAATTGACGGATACGCTCGAATTATTGGATTTGTCGGGCAATCAGCTGTCAACTCTCCCTGATGATTTTAAGCGTTTTAAAAAACTGAAAATTGTTTTTTTGTCGGATAATCTGTTTACTGATTTCCCGCAAGTACTTGGACAATGTAATAATCTTGAAATGATAGGTTTTAAAGCCAATAAAATTTCACACATGTCCGAAAATGCCATTCCAATAAATACCCGATGGCTTATTTTAACAGATAATTGTATAGAGCAATTGCCCGATTCGATTGGTAAATGCACCAGGCTTCAAAAAGTAATGCTGTCGGGCAATAAATTAACAGAACTGCCTTCATCAATGCTACATTGCAGAAACATTGAATTGCTCCGCATCTCAGCCAATAACATTTCAACACTTCCGCAATGGTTATTTACTTTGCCTCGATTATCATGGTTAGCGTATGCCGAAAATCCTTGCAATAATGCTGTGTTTACGAACAATCATCTAAATACATTTTCATGGAATGATATTGAACTTAAAGAACAACTTGGAAATGGAGCTTCAGGCATTATTTATAAAGCAGAAATAAATAAAAAACAGGTTGCCGTAAAAGTTTTTAAAGGAGAAGTTACCAGCGACGGACTGCCACAAAGTGAAATGCTTGCATGTGAAGCCGCAGGAAACCATATTTGTTTAACAACGGTACTTGGTGAAATAAAAAATCATCCGCAAAATAAACAAGGTTTGGTATTGGAGTTAATTCCGGAGGAATTTAAAAACCTGGGAAATCCTCCAAGCTTTGAAACCTGCACCAGAGATACATTTAGCGACACTTTTGTTTTTACAGCCGTTCAGCTGCTTCAATTATTAAAGGGTGTCACATCTGCATTGCATCATTTGCACAACAAAGGAATTATGCACGGCGACGTGTATGCACACAACATTTTAATTGATAAAAATGCAACACCTTTATTGGGCGATTTTGGAGCTGCAACACGTTATGATACTGATTCTGTTAATGCAGAGTTAGTGCAGAAGATAGATGTAAGAGCTTTTGGCTGCCTGCTGGAAGATGTTTTAATAAGAACAACTTTTGAATCAACACAAAAATCATTACAAAGCCAACTTTATGAGCTACTGTTAAATTGCACGCAAACAGATGTGCAAAGCCGACCAACATTTGACAAATTGTACGAGCAAGTGATTAACCTGAGTTAATGTTTTGAAAGATTTATTCTCCGGTCAGGCACAGGCTCTTCCTAAGCCTGCTGATCTTTAGCTGGGCGCAATGGGAACTTGAGTTTATTCACAATCGGTATAGCCTTTTCGGGTAAGAGTAACAGCTTTTATTTTATCCGCAGATCATTTAATTACACGTTTTTAAAAAGCTTCTTAGTATTTTTGAAAAATGAAAGTGTGTATTGCAGAAAAACCAAGTGTAGCGAGAGAAATTGCCGAAATACTGGGCGCTAAACAACAAAAGGATGGATATTATGAAGGTAACGGATACCAAATAACATGGAGCTACGGGCATTTGTGTGAACTTAAAGAACCACATGAATACGATTCGGCATACAGAGAATGGAACTTAAACATGCTTCCTGTTTTGCCACAAAAATTCGGAATCAAACTAAAAAGCGCTAAAGGAATTGAAAAACAATTCAACACCATTTCAACATTATTTGCAAACGCTGATGAAATCATCAACTGTGGTGATGCCGGGCAAGAAGGAGAGTTAATTCAACGATGGATACTTGCAAAAGCCAACTGCAAAAAACCGTTAAAGCGCTTATGGATTTCATCGCTTACAGAAGAAGCCATTCGCGAAGGATTTAAAAATTTAAAAGAGGGTAAACTTTACGATAACCTTTATTATGCAGGTTATTCGCGCGCTGTTGCCGATTGGTTGCTCGGCATGAACGCCACCAGATTATACACTATTAAATATGGCAATGGCAAACAGGTATTGTCCATTGGACGAGTGCAGACACCAACCCTGGCAATGATAGTAAACCGTCAGCTGGAAATAAACGATTTTAAACCCACCATTTTTTTTGAGTTAAAAACAAAATACCGTGATGTTATTTTTTATGCAAATGTTGGGCGTTATTACGAAAAAAACAAAACTACAGCAGAAGAGCTGATAAGTTCCATAAAAGATGAGCCATTTGAAATCACTTCCGTTGAAACCAAAAAAGGAAAAGAAACTTCACCGCGCCTGTATGACCTTACATCTCTGCAAGTGGATTGCAATAAAAAATTCGGATTCTCTGCCGACGATACGTTAAAAACCATTCAAAATTTATATGAAAAAAAGCTGGTAACCTATCCTCGGGTAGATACTACCTACTTGCCAAATGATATGTATCCGAAAATTTCGGGCATATTGAATTCTATGAGTAGCTATCAAATACTGATAAATCCGCTGTTGAGCAAACCAATTAGGAAATCAACAAAAATTTTTGATGACAAGAAAGTAAGCGACCACCATGCTATTATCCCCACCAATGTTAAGGCACAGGGATTAAGCGGAAACGAAGCGCAGGTGTATGATGTAATTGCAAAGCGTTTTATTGCTGTGTTTTATCCCGATTGCGAAGTGTCCAACACGACTGTTATGGGCAAGGTAAAAGAAGTAGAATTTAAAGTAACAGGTAAACAAATTCTAGATCAGGGCTGGAGAGCTGTTTATAATAAAGATACCTCAACCGAAGATGAACAGGAGGACACGCAATTATTGCCTGCATTTAAAAAAGGCGAGAAAGGTACTCATCAAGTATTTTTGGCAGAAGGGAAAACATCTGCGCCAAAGCCTTTTACGGAAGCCACATTATTGCGTGCTATGGAAACAGCAGGCAAGCAAGTGGAAGATGAAGAGTTGCGCGATTTGATGAAAGACAATGGAATTGGACGACCTTCAACGCGGGCGGCAATTATCGAAACGCTCTTTAAAAGAGATTACATTCGCCGTGAACGTAAAAATATTGTACCCACTCCAACAGGAATGAATTTGATAAAAGTAATTCATAACGAATTATTAAAATCGGCAGAAATGACCGGTAAGTGGGAATTTAAAATACGACAAATTGAAAAGGGAACCTATCAGGCTGAAGCGTTTTTACAAGAAATGAAACAAATGGTGAACGACCTGGTAACTCAAGTTCGTAATGAAAGTTATACCAAAATAAGCCTTGATACACATAAACCAATTACAATAGAAAATGAATACAAATGCCCCAAATGCAAATCAGTAGCTATTGTAAAAGGTAAAACCGCTTATGGTTGTAGTAACTGGAAAAAAGGCTGTACGTTTAGATTGCCTTTTGAATTTATGGGAAAAGAACTAAACGAAACGAATTTAGAGAGTTTGATAAAAAAAGGAGAAACAGGCGTATTAAAAGGATTTGAAAATGAAGGCAAAAAAGTAAACGGTAAATTAAAATTGGATAAGGATTTTAATTTAGTGATTGTATAAATAGGTCTATTTTAACAGATAGTGCAGACCAAGTTGTTTTCTGAAATTCAAGATTGTTAATATATTTGTTTCTTTTCATTTAATAATATTCTTGTTTGTCTAAAAACAAAAAATAGTTTTGTTAAAAAATCATTTAAACGTTACCTTGATGAAGTTATTTGTAAAAAATATAGAAGGAAGCATAAACGAAGCTCAATTGGAAAGCTTGTTTGCAAAGTTCGGAGAAGTGGTTTCGGTTAAAATAATTTATGATACCATTACTTGGGAATCGAAAGGTTTTGGATTTATTGAAATGGCAAAAAAAGCCGAAGCACTAAAAGTCATTGAAAGCCTTAACGGGCAACCTTTAAAAGGACGAGAGTTAATTGTACAGGAAGCAGAAGAAAGAAGAAGGTAATTACAAAGAATAAATGAAACCGGAGTATATGCTTAGGGAATTTTTAGTAAAGACAAGCATCTTTTCTTTTATTGTATTTTTAGCAATAGGTTTTTCATCCTGCGGAAACATTGCCTCTGAGGCTAAATCTGTTTACGTTGCTCCTATAGTGAATCAGGACAGCATTGATGCTGTATTAAAAGAAATAGATGCCGTTACCAAGACCAAAAAACTGGAAGAAATTTATCAGAAACGAATCCAATTCGGCTTTAATGGATGTGTTTTAATTGCTCAGCGCGGGCAGGTATTGTATAAAAAAGCCGTCGGTTACACCAGTTTTAAAACAAAGCAGCCTTTACAAATTAATACTGCCTTTCAGCTTGCCTCTGCCTCCAAGCCATTTACTGCCGTTGCCATTTTGATGCTGATGGAACGTGGAAAATTAAATTTATCAGACAAGGTGAATCAGTACATTCAGGGCTTTCCATATCCCGACATCACTATTCAAATGCTATTAAGTCATCGTTCGGGATTGAATAACTATGTTTATTTTGGAGAACCTTTTTGTACCGACGACAAATGCTATAAAGGAAAACCGTATGATAATGATGCAGTAATTGAAATTATTAATGAATCCAAACCTGCTACCTATTGCCCTCCAAATAAAAAATTCGGCTATTGCAATACCAATTATATATTGCTTGCTTCTATTGTTGAAAAAGTATCAGGTTTAAAATTTGCTGATTTTATGAGAAAAAACATTTTTGTGCCTCTTCAAATGAATAATACATGGATTCACACAAGTGTAAGTAAAACGCTGGAGCGCAATATAGCACTGGGGCACACCATTATGGGGAAAATTGATGACAACACGTATGCAGATGAAGTTGTTGGAGATAAAGGAGTTTACTCAACCATTGACGATTTGTTTAAATGGGATCAAGCCTTGTATTCCGACAAAATTCTTAAACAAGAAACACTTGAAAAAGCATTTACAGGTTACAGCAATGAACATCGTGGCAGCCGAAACTACGGACTGGGCTGGAGAATTCTCAATCACGGACACGGCAAAAAAGATGTGTATCATAACGGTTGGTGGCATGGATATAACATCACTTTTTTCAGAAGACCATCGGATGAAATTACCGTTATCATTCTCTCCAACAAAAATAACAAAAGTGCTTACCTTATAAGCGATATACTGGCTGTTGTTGGCAAAGACTATAACGATTCCGACACCGAAATTGATATGTAAAAATCGTATACAACGATTTTTTTATGAGTCCAATCATACAAAGTAGTTTGTATTTGTTGTACTTTCGCATTCACAATAAAAATATAAAACACATCTGTAAAATGAAAAAAATAATTTATTTAATAGCTCTGTTGCCTTTAGCCATAGGCTGTGGAGGCAATAAGCAAGCCGGAGAAATAACAGTTGAAGACAGTTTACAAGCTGTTACATCAGGTCAAAAAGTAAGAATTCATGATCAGGATTCTAGCCTTCAATTGTTCATTGAAGGTTACAACGCTATTCAGGACAATCTGGACATGATTAAGGAAAAAGAAAAAATAGTATCGGAAGTAAGTAAAGATGCAGAAACCCGCAAAAGCAAAGAAGAACAAATTGTTTCTGACATTCAATCGATTTATGATGCATTGAATCAAAACAAAGAACGTTTGGCAAAATTGCAGTCAAAATTGAATAAAACAAATAAAAAGAATGAGGCTGAACAAAAGGAGATGCAAAAATTTATTGACCGATTAACTTCTCAGTTGGCAGCTAAAGAAACTGAAATTGCAGATTTAAAAACGCAAATGGAACAGTTAAACGTAGAGATGACAAACTTAAAAGTTACTTACAATGAAACTGTTCAGGAATCGGCTGTTAAAACAGAAAAATTAAACAGCGCATATTACGCATTTGGAACAGCCAAAGAGCTGATTAAAAATGGCGTTTTAACTAAAGAAGGCGGTTTTATTGGAATGGGAAAAACAGAAAAAATGAAAGCCGATTTTAATAAAACATACTTTACTAAAATTGATATTTCCGCAACAAACTCCTTAGTATTGTCAGGTAAAAAAGCAAAAGTAATAACTACTCATCCTGCAAGTTCTTATAAAATACAAGGCACTGATGGCAAAGCTGAAAGAATTGTAATTACTAATCCTGATGATTTTTGGAGTGCATCTAAATACTTAGTGATTGTTATAGACTAAAAAATTGTTCATACAAAAAAAGAAAGCACCGAACCATGAATAGTTCGGTGCTTTTTTATTAAAAAATAAACCATGACTCAAAAAAATATTGTTGTACCAAAAACAGCGCGGTACTTTGTATTAGGCGAACCTTCAGAAAAAACTGAACAGATATGGTTTGTTTGTCATGGTTATGGAGAACTTGCACAATACTTCATCAAAAAATTTGAAGTACTTAAAAATGAAAAAACATTAATTGTAGCACCCGAAGCGTTGAACCGTTTTTACAGACAAGGACTTTCAGGAAAGGTAGGTGCAACTTGGATGACTAAAGAAGAACGGGAATCGGAAATTTCTGATTATACCAATTACCTTAATCTCGTTTATTCGGAAGTGCTTTCAGCGTTTAAAAATAAAAAAGTAACGATAAATATACTGGGTTTTTCACAGGGAACTGCAACTGTTTGCAGATGGCTTGCCAACAAAAAGGCTCATACAGATAATCTCATTTTGTGGGCAGGTTTTTTTCCTCATGATTTGGATTATGAAACAAACAGAGAACTGCTTGATCTCCTCAATACAACTATTGTAATGGGTGAACAGGACGAGTTTTATTCCAAAGAAATGGTAGAAGGCCAACTTAAACTACCAATTGAAAAAGGAATAAAGTGTCGCCTGCATTATTTTAAAGGGAAACATGAAATACATGCAGAAACATTGTTGGAATTGGCTAAACAATTTTAATAAAATCGGGATGATTTTAACAGGTACTAATTATTGCAATGGCGGCGAATGAACATATAGGCTTTTTCTACACCCAATTCCCCTGCTTTGCTCCAGTCGGCGCAGGCGCCATCTACATCCAGTAAATTTAATTTGGCTATACCTCTGTTAAGAAAAGCCGAACCATGGGTTGGTTTTAAAATAATTATTTTATCAAAATCGGCAATAGCATTGTTAAAGTCGTTTTGCCTCAGTTTTAACAATCCCCTGTTATAATAGGCTTCTTTGTAATTAGGCTCAAACTTTATTGCCTGATTCAAATCATCCATTGCTCCTTTTATATCATTTAATTTGTCTTTTGCATACGCCCTGTTAAAGTAAGCCAATGCAAATTTCGGGTTAATTCTGATGGCATCCGAAAAATCATCAATACCACCTTTGTAATCATTTAGCTTGCATTTTGTTGTTCCTCTGTTTACCCACATTCCTGCAGAATTTGGTTCTATAACAATGGCATTTGTAAACGCAGTTAAAGCTCCCTGATAATCGCCCTCTTTTGTTTTTGAAACTCCCTCATAATAATAATGATTTAATTTTTGAGCGTACGAAAAATCAATCGTAGTGAACAACACTAGTATTAAAACTATTTTTTTTATCATCGGTGATTTTTTTAATCCTGCTAAAATTAATAATTATTCAAACGCCTCGTCAGGCAGTCATATTTTATTTTTAAAGAGCGTTGCCACTTGCCTTAATGCTGTCAATTTACTCAACTAAAAAATAAGTACATTTGTTGTGCAAACATACAAACCGCTAATAACCTTGAATGATATAATTGACAGCTTAAAAAAAATTGATGTACAACTGTTCTTATATATAAACGGCAAACACAACGATTTTTTTGATGTTGTAATGTATTGGATCAGCGACAGACTATTTTGGATTCCCCTTTATGTTTTCTTTTTATTTTTGGTATTCAAAAAGGTTGGTAAACGGCTTTGGTTAGTAATCATATTTGCTGCTTTACTTATTTTGCTGAGCGACCAGTTATCTGTACATGCGTTTAAAAATGTTTTTTTGCGTTACCGTCCTTGTCATAATTTAGTAATTCAATCGCAAGTACATTTGCTGAATGGTTATTGCGGTGGAACTTATGGCTTTATATCCTCACATGCCACAAACACCTTTGCGCTGGCAATGTTTTTATTTTTGTTCTTTAAAAACAGAATTAACTATTTTGGATTTTTTGTTTTTTTATGGGCTGCTTTAGTCTGTTATAGCCGTATATACAGTGGTGTTCATTATCCTGCTGACGTAATTGTAGGGGGGATTGTAGGTATGGGAATAGGAGTGGTTGTTTTTAAATTTTACAGTTTTTATGATGCGTTATTACAAAAAAAATTGAACTGATTATTCCTTTTCTACCCAATCTCCATGTTTTTTTATGAGTGAAATCAAGGCATCAACGGCTTTATCGGAGCTTATGTTTTTTTCCATTACTTCACGACCTTTGTACAAAGTGATTTTATCCGTTCCTGTTCCCACGTATCCGTAATCGGCATCTGCCATTTCGCCCGGCCCATTTACAATACATCCCATAATGCCTATTTTCAAGCCTTTTAAGTGATCGGTTCGGCTTCTTATTTTTTGAGTAGTTTCCTGTAAATCAAAAAGTGTTCTGCCGCAGGACGGACAAGATATGTATTCTGTTTTTGAAATGCGTGTACGGGTCGCCTGCAAAATACCAAATGACGTTGCATTCATGTTTTTTGCTGAAGTACAATTGGTTTGTTTTATCCAAATACCATCACCAAAACCATCCAACAACAATGCGCCTATATCAGTGGCTGATTGCAGTTGGATTTTTTCTTCACTTAAATCAATGTATTCTCTTTTGATGATTACAGGAACATGATTGTTTCTTTTCATCAATTCAACAAACATCCGGCGTTGTTCTGCCATTCCGTGTTTATTGTTTGTTTCAAAAATTAAAACGACAGAGGTATCAAAATTATAATTGCCCGAACTAACAATAAAATCAACATCTGCCAGCACAAAATTTAATTCGCCCGATTTGTTTTTAGCAATGTTAAATTCAGAAATTGTAAATAGCGGATAACATCTTGTTTTGTTTTTCAATTCGCTCCATACCTCGTAATTACTAATAATTCCAAGTGTTCCTGGAATTTCAAAATCAACAACAGTATTACCTGTAAATAAATAATCACATGCCTGATCGGTTAAATTCCATTTATCCAATGGTACGGAATAATTATAACCAATGGCAAACAATGAAGCCGCACTTATGCTTTGTTTATCGGAAAAATCGGCAATAATACGGGGTACATTGTGTCCACCGATATTTACAACTTCATTACTGATACGCTTTTGATAATCGTAAGGGTTGTATGGTAATTTTTCTGTATTAATAGGAGAAATTGCTTTATGAGGTAAACGAGTTGAATAACGCTCTACCAATGCTTTTGCAATAGGTATTTCAAATTCCGGTTCTTCGGTTAATGAAACTCTTATTGTATCTCCAATACCATCTTCCAATAAAGTACCTATTCCTACTGCCGACTTGATTCGTCCGTCTTCGCCTTCACCGGCCTCTGTAACTCCCAGATGCAAAGGATAGTTCATTCCTGCCTGATTCATTCGCTGTATCAGTAAACGGTAAGCCTGCACCATTACCTGCGTGTTGCTGGCTTTCATGGAAAGGACAATGTTGTAATAATTATTGTCTTCGCATATTTGTAAAAACTCTAAAGCACTTTCTACCATTCCTTGCGGGGTATCGCCGTAGCGTGAAAGTATTCTATCGCTTAACGAACCATGATTAGTTCCAATACGCATTGCAGTTCCATACTCTTTACAAATTTTTACCAGTGGTGTAAAGCGATTGCGAATACGTTCCAATTCTTTTTCGTATTCAAAGTCGGTATAATCAATGGTTTCAAACTTTTTTTTATCAGCGTAATTACCGGGGTTTACTCTTACCTTTTCTACAATTCTCGCAGCCAGTTCAGCTGCATTGGGCGTAAAATGAATGTCTGCAATGAGCGGCGTATTGTAACCACGCGCTCTTAATTCTTTTTTTATATTTTCTAAATTTTTTGCTTCGGTAATGCTTGGAGCGGTAATGCGCACGTATTCACAGCCTGCATCAATCATTCGTATGCTTTGCTCAACAGTAGCAATAGTATTCATCGTATCAGTTGTGGTCATTGACTGAACTCTGATAGGATAATCTCCTCCCATAGGCACGTCGCCAATGGTTACCACTCGTGTTTTATATCTTGAATATTGAGTAAGGCTGCTGCAGTATAAGGTATTCATTTTAAGTTGAAGTATTTGAAACGCCAAAGTTAAAGTAAATAATACTACACCGTAACAGGTTAACTATAAAGTTTGTTCGGAAATGATACTGATATAGTCCAAATTGAATTTCCTATTAATACTCTCAACTGCTCCCGAAAAGAGATTTCTGTTCACTGAGTTTAAATACAAAACCCTTAAAGACGTTGGAAATCTTTAAGGGTTTTGTATTAACGTTTATGATTATAAAAAATCATTCGCCAAATTTGCTAATTCTGAACGTTCTCCTTTTTCAAGGGTGATATGAGCGTAAAGCTTTTGCCCTTGCAATTTGTCAATGATATATGATAATCCATTACTTTGAGAATCTAAATAAGGTGTGTCAATTTGATAAATATCTCCTGTAAAAATTATTTTAGTATTCTCTCCTGCTCGTGAAATAATTGTCTTTACTTCATGTGGTGTTAGGTTTTGAGCTTCATCAACAATAAAAATAACATTTGATAAACTTCTGCCACGTATGTATGCGAGTGGGCAAACAACGAGCTTTTCGTTTTCCACCATTTCGTTAATTTGCTTAATCTCTTTGTCCTTTTCGGTAAACTGATTTTTTATGAATTTCAGATTGTCCCATAGCGGTTCCATATACGGTCCCAGTTTTGAACTGATATCTCCCGGTAAATAACCAATATCCTTGTTACTTAAAGGTACAATTGGACGTGCGAGATAAATCTGATGAAAATTTCTACGTTGTTCCAAAGCACCTGCCAATGACAATAATGTTTTGCCGGTTCCTGCAACCCCCTGAATGGAAATAATTTTTATTTCAGGGTTAAGAACTGCATCCAGTGCAAAGGCCTGTTCAGCATTTTGTGGGGTAATGCCAAATGCCGTAACTTTTTTTACACGTTCAATAATGTCTTTTACCGGACTGTAATATGCTAAAACAGCTTTTGACTCGCTGCTTTTTAATGAATAAAAATGATTAGGAATGGGTTTTTGTTTCTTTAATATAGTGGCTGGTTCACAAAAACCTTTACCATACAACTCATCAATTACTTCTGGAGCTATGTTTTGCATTTCGCTCCTTCCTGTATACAGTTCATTAACGTTTTGTATTTTACCACCTTCGTAATCTTCGGCAATAAGGTTGAGCGATTTTGCCTTAATGCGCAGATTAATATCCTTAGTAACCACTATAACTTTACGGTTAGGAAATTGTTCCGAAACATAGATAGCGGTATTTAAAATTTTATGGTCGGGTTTTTTTTCTCCAAATACTTTTTCGGCATCAATGGAAGCACCCTGATGCATTTCTATTTTCAACATTCCGTGATTTTTACCATTAATAGGAATCCAATCTTGCAATGTTTTACCTTTTGAAATTTTATCAATGTAACGTGAAAATTCACGTGCGGCAAAGTTTTTAGTGTCATTCCCCTTTTTAAAATTATCTAACTCTTCAAGAACTGTTATAGGAATAACAATATCATGCTCATGAAAATTTTTAGCGGCGGTGTGGTCATATATAATTACAGACGTGTCTAATACAAAAATCTTTTTCTCTTTTTCCATATATCAATAATTAAATGATAAAATAAAGTTTGCTGAGTCTAAAGCTATAAAACATACTTGAGTAATATCAGCTAAACATATAAAGTAATGAACAAAAAAACAGAATAAGTTGTTAATTAAAAAATGAGATAATTGCAACTTTGATAGTCTTTCAGGTTGTCAGCGTAATTTTTATTGCGCCAAAATTTTTCACAGAGGTAAGTGGAGAATAAGAGTCCGAATTATTTTACGTTACGAATTATCTATCAGGTCTTTTACCGTTGCCAACAATAATTCAATTGTCGAATCAATTTCAGTTTCGGTAGTATATTTTCCTAAACTAAAACGTATGCTGCTGTAGGCATCTTCGTGGGGTAAACCCATAGCTTTTAAAACGTGCGAAGGTTCAGCAATAGCTGATGTGCAGGCAGAACCCATTGCAACGGCAATGTTGGGCAGTTTTGTTATAAGTTTTTCTGAACGAATGCCCTGAAAGGAAATGTTGGTAGTGTTAAACAAACGATGTCGTGTGCTTCCGTTAATAAACACATTACTTAAATCACACAGATGTTGCTCTAATTTGGTTCTTAGTTTTGAAATTCGTGCAGCATCTTCCCACATTTCACGTTGAGCAATTTCACAGGCTTTTCCAAAACCCACAATCCCCGGCACATTTAAAGTGCCTGAACGCAATCCCCGCTCATGGCCACCCCCCTCAATTTGCGTTGCCATGCTTACGCGGGGATTTTTTCTTCGTATATACAACGCTCCAATACCTTTTGGTCCATACATTTTGTGTGCGCTGATACACATTATATCAATGTGCTCTTCTTCTACATCAATAGGTATTTTACCTGTCGCTTGTGTTGCATCACACATAAACAGGCTATTATTTGCATGAACCAATTCTGCAATTTTTGCAATGGGCTGCATTACTCCGGTTTCATTATTGGCATACATTACAGCCACCATAATGGTTTTAGGAGTAAGAGCATTCTTTAATTCTTGCAAATCAATAAGTCCTTCTCGGTTAACCGACAAATAAGTAACCTGAGCACCTTTTTTTTCTATGCTTTTGCAAACATCCAATACCGCTTTGTGTTCTGTATTAACAGTAATAATATGATTGCCTTTTGTTTGATATAATTCCCAAACACCTTTTATCGCAAGATTAATAGCTTCCGTTGAGCCTGAAGTAAAAATGATTTCCTGTGGTGTACAATTAATTAAGTTGGCAACTTGCTCTCGTGCTGTGTTAACGGCATCTTCCGCTATCCAGCCAAAAGCATGTGTGCGGCTATTTGCATTACCAAACTTTTCAGAAAAATATGGCAGCATAGTTTCCAATACACGTTTATCAACAGGTGTAGTGGAATTGTAATCCAGATAGATAAGTGGCTTCAAAGCAGAAGAAGTTTAACTGTCGAATTCAAAAATAATAAACACTCTGATTAAAGTTGGAAAGTTAGTAAAACTAAAGGCGTAAATGGATAACGGTTGCATACAATTTCTGTTTAAATTTTCATGTCATTTAACACGCATTATAAAATCCTTACTTGCAAAACATAACTTTAAAACTTATTAGTAACTTCCGCAAAGATTTAATTTTGTTTCAGCATTAAAAATGAAAACACCTCAATTTCTTAATAAAGGCGATAAAGTAGGCATTATAGCAACTGCCAGAAAAATATCAAAAGCAGAAATACTACCCGCTGCCGAATTATTAACAAAATGGGGATTAGAAGTTGTTTTTGGGAAACACTTGTTTAACGAAAACAACCAGTTTGCCGGCACTGACAAAGAGCGCGCATTTGACTTGCAAGCAATGTTGGATGATGATACTGTTAACGCTATAATTATTGCAAGGGGAGGGTATGGAACGGTGAGAATAATTGACAAAATAGATTTTACAAATTTTATAAAGAAACCCAAATGGATTGTTGGTTATAGCGATGTTACGGTGCTTCATTCGCATGTTCATACATTAAACATCGAAACTATTCATGCTACCATGCCCATTAATTTTTTTAAAAATGAACAGGCAACTGAAAGTTTGTATAGCGCTTTATTTGGAAAAAAGTTGATGTATAATGTTAGTCCTTCTTCTTTAAACAGGCTTGGTCAAACGCAAGCAACATTGGTTGGAGGAAATCTTTCTTTAATATATTCATTAATGGGAAGCAATTCGGAGATTGACACTGCCGGAAAAATATTATTTATTGAAGATTTGGATGAATATCTTTATCATGTTGACAGAATGATGATGACCCTTAAAAGAGCCGATAAATTAACACATTTAGCAGGATTGATTATTGGAGGAATGACAGACATGAAAGACAATGTGATACCATTTGGAAAAACGGCTGAAGAATTAATTTTTGATACAGTAAAAGAATATGAATATCCTGTTTGCTTTAATTTTTCTGCCGGACATATAGATAAAAACATGGCATTATTTCTTGGAAGAACTATTTCTCTGGAAGTAAAAGCAAATGAAGTAAAACTGACTTTTTAAACTTACAAATTGCAAATACTATTATGGTAAAATAAGATTTGTTCGACAACTGCTTTTGGTTGTTTCTAATTTCTCAAAAGGGTGAGTGGGTTATATTTCTATACCAATTATCATAATATCATCAACCTGTTCATTATCACCTGACCAATCCGTCAGTATTTGCTGGAGCATTTTTCTTTGACTTTCTATCGGATGGTGTTGAAGTTCTCCCAATGTTTTTTTAAAACGCGACTTCATAAATTTCCTTCCTTCCAATCCTCCAAACTGAGAAGAATAGCCATCTGAGGTAAGGTAAATTCGCTGACCCGGATAAATAGGGAAACGTTTGGTATCAAACTTTTTATTAATCTCCAGCATTTCGCCGCCAATGGAATTACGACCTGAGTGATGTTCTATTATTTTTCCATTTTCGTCAGTTGTATATACCGGATGATGAGCACCCGCAAAATATAATTCATTAAAATATGTATCTATAACACAAAAAATTATATCCATTCCATCTTTTACTTCTTCTGCATCTCCTTTTAGTGATTGTTTTAGCCTTGTATCAAGCAACTCCAAAATTTCTGAGGGATTTTCAACGTGTTCATCCACAACAATACTCTTAAGCAGATTATTTCCGATAATTGACATCAGGGCACCGGGAACACCATGTCCGGTACAATCTGCCAATGCAATAAATTTTTTGTTATGTCGTTCGTAGCACCAAAAAAAGTCTCCACTCACAATATCGCGGGGCATTGAAAGAATAAAAGAGCTTGGAAACAGTTTAATAAATTGAGAACTACGGGTAAGTAATGCAAGTTGTATGCGCTTTGCATAATTAATACTATCCAGAATATTCAGGTTTTTATCTACCAGTTCCTTTGTTCTTTTTTCTACACGGTGTTCAAGTTCCAATAGGGTATTATCTCGCTCTTCTTGTACTTTTTTAAGTTTGGTAATATTCATGTGTGCCACCACAATCATTGGTTTTTCACTATCGAATTTTGTAACGCGCATTGCAAACCACCTTTCTTTATCTGGTGAATTACAGGGATATTCTAAATAAAAAACTTGTTCTTTTTCATTCATTACATTTTTCATTCCCCGTAGCGCTTCTTCCGCTACCATGTCTCCTGCATTTGCCCATGATTCGCAGGCATTAAAATAGTTATTCTTCGCTTCAATACGTTGAAGTATAGTTTTACCATTTTTAGTTCCAAAGCGTTTCCAGGCTTCGTTTACAGCTACAATATTTCCCGAACTGCTTATAACAGCTATGTGAGAACTTAATGAATTAAGTACACCACGATTAAATTCTTCACTTTTCCGCAATTGCCACTCGGTGTCTTTAATTGCAGAAATATCTCTGAAGTTGGAGACCAATGCATTAATACCGGGTTCATGAAGCATATTTGTAACAGTACCTACACACCAAATCCAGTTTCCGTTTTTGTGAAGATAACGTTGTTCTCTGGAGAAAGAGCCTCCGGGAATAGTTAATATTTCTTTCGTTTTTTCTTTCAAACCTGTAAGATCATCAGGATGAATAATATTAAAAACTGATGTTCCAACCAATGCCTCTATTTCATAACCCAGTACCGTTGTAACGGAAGGGCTTAGATAGAAAAGTTTGCCCTCCTGATCTCTAAGAGAAATGATGTCAACTCCATTCTCAATCATTGCGCGAAAACGTTTTTCGTTTTTCGCAACAAGTTCTTCGGTAAGCAATTGTTTTTTCGCTTTTTCAAAATTTTCGAGGGCAAAAGAAATATCATTCACAGCTTCCTCTAAAAGCGTAATTTCGGCATCATCAAAAAAATCTTTCACAACCGACATAAAACAAAAAACACCAATTGTTTTTCCGAATTTTTTAATTGGAAATGTGATAAAGGATTTTATTCCGTTTTTTATTAACTCAGCTTTCCATGGACGCAATACCGGATCATTCTGCGCGTCATTAACTATAGCATATTTTCCGGTTATTATAACTTTTCCGGTAGGGGTGTCTTCTAATTCCGGCACGGTGTAATCCACCCCTGAATATTTTTTTCCATCTTTGATAGCTTTCTCATCACCACTAGCGTCAACAATATTTAATTTCCCCGTCTGTTCATCTAACAGTTCTACCATTGCCATTTTAAATTTTCCAATATCAACAGCAATTTTGCAGGCATTATTCAAAAGCTCCTTTTCATTATTTAAATGAACAATACTTTGATTAATAGCACTAATAAAGGAATACAGGCGGTTAGCCTTTGTAAGGTTTTCTTTTGTTTTTTTCTTTTCGCTCCTATCTATTGATAATATAAAGATACCTTCCGGAATAGGTTTTATACTTAGTTCAAAATGTTTTATTGTTCCGTTAGGAAAAACAAAATCCGTTTCAAGATGTTCAGCAACACGGTCGTTCATACATCGCTTTGCTGCCGCATATATTTCAGTTTGTTCTATACCCGGGTATTTTTCCATCAGGGTAAATCCAATCAACTCTTCTCTGGTATAGCCACTGTAATTTACAAGTGCATCGTTTGCATATATGTATCGCCAGTTAAAATCATGAATCTGGACGCCTTCCAACATGTTTTCAAGCGTATGGCGAAATTTCATTTCGTTTTTAGTCGCTAAATCTTTCGTTTCCTCATGAATTTTATTTTTTTCTAACAGGTCCAGCGCAAAAGAAATATCGTTGGTTACTTCAACTAATAATGCGACTTCTTCTTTGTTAAAAAAATCAAGTTCGGTAGAATACAAATTAAATGTTCCGATAATAATTCCCATTTTTTTTATGGGTAATACCAAACAAGAAGAAATTTTACGTTTTGCCGCGTAGGTTGTCCAAATTCTTAGTTTCAGATTTCCGACATCATTGCATAAATAGTAGGTCTCATTTTTTAGTGCGAAATTTTGTGAACCATCAGGATGTATAACAACGTTTTTGAACAACGTAATATCTTCATCAGGCATTCCGCTTTGCTCTATAAGATTCACGGTTTTGTGTTCGCTATCAAATAGACCAATCCATGCCATTTTAAACTTCCCGAATTCGAGCGCGAGTTGGCAGGAATTCCGAAAAAGGGTTTCTTCATTTTGTACTCGTACAATGTTTTGATTTACCTGACTGATGAATGCATACAGGTGATTTGCCTTTTCGCTTTTCGCTTCGGCTTCACGACGGTCAGTGATGTCTGAAGAAAGAATTAAAATTCCTTCCTCTATGGGCTCAATATTTAGCGCAAACCATCTTTTTGATTTGTCGAGATATTCAAATTCATTTTCAAGTTGCTGTGGCTTTCGGTCTTCCATACATTTACGAAGCACTTTAAACATATCCGTATGTTCTATATCCCGATATATTTCCATCATCGTATGCCCTATTAATGCTTTTTTCTCTATCTTCCCATGCCTTGCCGCAGCATCGTTTACATATATATAATACCAGTTAAAATCTATAATCTGAACTCCTTCATTAAATAAATTGATTTGTTTTTCATATTGCAATTTGAGACTCTTTAGTTGATTATTATCTTCCTCCGATTTACTTCCCAATCCATCGTTCATATTTTAATTGATTATTAATTAGGGTTTAACATAAAGATGCCTTTATGAGAAAATATGATACTAAAAAGCAATAATTTTGACAATTACATTTTAACGTATTGATTTTACTTAGCTTCCTAATACGTAATAGTGATATATAAAGTTTCATTAAAAAACAATTTTTTTAATACCCCTTAATTTTTTCAATAAATATTGTGACATTATTATAAAAAGTACTGATAGCCTATGAATATTTCGATTATAAACATTCAAAACAAATAAAAAAACTGAGTTCTAGAAAAAAAATAGATGTTTTGTAAAATGATAAAATTCTTCTACCAGAGTGAATGATAAAAACACTCTTTATCTGTTAATGCGAAGAACTCCTAATTAAATTTTGAATAATATGCCGCCACCCTGTCTTTGGCATTTTGGCGAAGGTTCATATAAAACAGATTACAATCGCAAAGGTGATAACTAAAACCAAGTCTGGGGTATCCATGAACGTGAGGAGAATGAATCCAAAGTAAACCGTCATGAATTTGTGCATCACACACATGGTTGTCTATTTGTTTAAACGAAAAAGGAATTCCGCCGATGTTATTGTCTTTTGACACAAACTCTTCATTTGTTTGCCATGTGAGTGGGTTTACACAAGCAGCTCCTTTATATGCGGAATTGCGAACCTTAGATTCAGTTCCTGCAATTACTGTATTCCAAGTAACAAAACAATTAGTTTGTGTTGCAGATTTTCCAAGCGGAATATATTTGAACTCATTGTGTTTGATGGGCATACCTATTAGATAAGCTACAACTAACTGCTGTTGTAAAGTCGTTCCGTCAAAAAAATCTTTTACCAACTGTGTTAAATGCTTTGCACCTTGGCTGTGTCCAACCAGTATTATGGGTCTGCCTTTGTTCCAGTGTTTTAAATAATATTCAAATGCTGCTTTTACGTCTGAATATGCAAACTCAAGTGGCAGGCGTCCTGCAACTGTATCGAAAAATGAATATAAATGTGCTTGTCTGTAACGCGGTGCAAACAAGCGTCCGCAAGCATTGAAAATACTTCCCTGAAATTTTACGCAACGATCTGCTTTTTTATTCAGACTGTTATTACTTAAATCTCCGTTCCAGTTTTTTCCAACTAAATATACCGTTGGATGAACATAAAACACATCCGCTTTTGCATCTTTTTGATCTTCAGGAATAATACATCCAGGGGGAATAGTATCGCCTATATCATGCCTCCAGGGTAAAGTTATCCAATACTTCTCATTTGCATAGTCAGGGGAAGGCTGTGGACGATTTGTTTTTTCAAAACTGCGCCAGGGAGAACATGAGAATACCAGAACTATAAAGAATAGAAAAAGACAACTATATTTTTTCATGAATCGTCTTTTGATTTAGAGTACTAACTTTAAACGGGTTAAATACATCATTCAAATCTCACATCCAATTTAAAATACTCAGAGTTCACTGTTCTGATATTATTCCGCCAATTCCGCCTCCGCATAACTTTCTACCGGAGGGCAGGCACAAATCAGGTTTCTATCTCCAAGCGCATTATCAATGCGAGCAACACTTGGCCAAAATTTATTTTCTCTTACCCATTTCAATGGATATACAGCCTTCTCGCGTGAGTAGCTGTGTTCCCATTTATCGGCAATAACTGATTTTACGGTATGAGGGGCATTTTTCAGAACGTTATCTGTTTTATCCGCTACTCCAATAATAACTTCGTCAATTTCTTTACGAATAGAAATCATTGCTGAACAAAAACGTTCTAATTCTTCTTTCGATTCGCTTTCAGTAGGCTCTACCATCAGCGTATCATGTACAGGAAAAGATACCGTTGGCGCATGATAACCGTAGTCCATCAAACGTTTTGCAATGTCGCTAACTTCAATGCCGGCTTCACGTTTAAACGATGCACAGTTCAAAATCATTTCGTGTGCACATCTTCCGTTTTTTCCGCTGTACAAAGTAGGATAAAAATCTTTCAATGATTCTTTGATATAATTTGCATTTAAAATAGCAATGCGTGTTGCCTCTGCCAGACCTTCTCCACCAAGCATTTTTATGTATCCGTAAGAAATTAATAATATTAACGCACTTCCGTAAGGAGCTGCTGATACGGCGTGTATGCCTTTATCTCCACCCGTTTTTATAACCGAGTGTGAGGGTAAAAAAGGTACCAACTGTTTAGCAACACCAATGGGGCCCATTCCCGGTCCTCCACCACCGTGAGGAATAGCGAATGTTTTGTGCAAATTTAAATGACAAACATCAGCACCAATATTACCCGGGCTGGTTAAGCCAACTTGTGCATTCATATTGGCACCGTCCATGTAAACCTGACCACCGTTTTCATGAATGATATTTGTGATGTCGGTAATACTTTCTTCGTACACACCATGTGTACTAGGATATGTAACCATTAAGCATGATAAATTTTCTTTATGCAAAATCGCTTTTTGACGCAAATCATTTACATCAATGTTTCCTTTTTCATCGCAATTTACCAATACTATTTTCATTCCGCACATTGCTGCACTTGCAGGATTAGTGCCATGTGCAGAGGTTGGTATCAATGCAATGGTTCTATGTGCATCGCCACGCGAAAGATGATAGGCTTGTATTACCAATAAGCCCGCATATTCTCCCTGAGCACCGCTGTTTGGCTGAAAGCTCATTTTTTCAAAGCCTGTAATTTCGCTTAGTGATTTATCCAAATCAGCAATTATTTCCTGAAAACCTTGCGCCTGTTCAACAGGAACAAAAGGATGCATGTTCGCAAATTCAGGCCATGTAATAGGAATCAGCTCCGAAGCAGCATTTAGTTTCATGGTACATGAGCCTAGTGAAATCATGGAGTGTGTTAATGATAAATCTTTATTCTCCAAACGTTTGATATAACGCATCATTTCCGATTCGGAATGATAGGTATTAAAAACAGGATGCGTTAAGAACGGCGATTTACGAAATAAGAGAGAGGATTTGCCACCGAAAATTTCTTTTTCAGACACTTTGAATGCTGCTTTGTCGGCAGCTTTTGCAAATACTTTAATTAGTGAATTGATGTCATCTGCATCAGTAGTCTGATCAATTGAAATAGTAATATAATTATCGGCATACCTCAAATTGATTTCAGCCGCTTCAGCCAATGATTTTATTGTTGCATTATCAGTTCCATTTACTTTAATTGTATCGAAAAACGCAGCCTCATCAATAGTAAAACCTAATTTTTTTAGGACATCAGCCAAACATACTGCGTTCAAATGCACTTGTTGAGCAATACCTTTTAATCCTTCAGCACCATGATACACAGCATACATGCTTGCCATGATGGCTAACAATGCCTGAGCGGTACATATATTAGAAGTTGCTTTGTCTCTGCGTATGTGTTGTTCGCGTGTTTGCAATGCCATACGCAATGCCTGATTGCCTTGTGCATCCATAGAAACACCAATGATACGTCCCGGTATAATGCGTTTAAACTCTTCCTTACATGCAAAGAATGCTGCATGGGGTCCGCCATAACCCAAAGGTACGCCAAAACGTTGTGTATTACCAACAACAACATCTGCGCCCCATTCCCCGGGAGGAGTTAACAGTACCAGACTTAAAATATCGGCTGCTACTGCTACGGAAACATTTATTTCTTTTGCATTTTTAACGAAGTCGGCGTATGCGTGTACTTTACCGTCAGCGGTAGGATATTGAAGCAATGCTCCAAAGAAAGAAGTATCTATTATTTGTTTTTTAAAATCTCCAACTACTATCTCAATAGCTAGTGGAGTAGCGCGTGTAACCAATAAATCAATGGTTTGAGGGAAGCATTCGTCTGATACGAAAAACTTATTTGCGCCATTTTTAACTGCCTCGCGCGAACGATTGTTGTACAACATAGTCATTGCTTCTGAAGCAGCTGTTGACTCATCCAGTAATGAAGCATTAGCAATTGGCATACCCGTTAAATCCATAATCATGGTCTGAAAGTTTAACAGCGCTTCTAATCTGCCTTGCGAAATCTCTGCCTGATAAGGTGTATAAGCAGTATACCAACCCGGATTTTCAAGTATGTTACGCTGAATAACAGGAGGAACAATGGTGTTGTAATAACCTAAACCTATGTATGTTTTGTAAACTTTATTTTTAGCAGCAATTGTTCTTAAATGCTTCTGATAGCGGTATTCGGTCATTCCTTCCGACAAATTCAATGGCTTCTTTAAACGGATAGCAGCAGGTATCGTTTGGTCAATTAACTCATCAATAGAGTTTACTCCGATTTTTTTCAACATCAAAGCAATATCACTTTCACGTGGACCATTATGACGGGAGGTAAATTTATCAGTTACAATCATTTTAGTTTAAATTTAAATACCTTGCAAAGGTAACCAGAATTGATATTATTCTTTTTCAGATTTATTAACATTTAAAGAACATTGCTTAACAGAAGATGATCTGAGGTAATGGTATAACAAAGCACTTTTTGTATGGAAGTAAAGTAATATGACGTTGTTGGAAATAATAAACAGCAAATCAAAAAAGATTTAATCTTTAGCTCTGTTCAAAAAACTATTGAAAGGATATAATGCTTTAAAAACTTTTGTGCTATGCGCTAATAGGTCGTCTGCTAGCAATTGTTTATTGGACAAACTATGCGAAGCCAAAAAGCTTTTTAGTTTTAACAATTCCATTTCGGGATGTGTTGATTCGTAACCCTTCGGTGGTCGTGATAATTTTTCACCCTCTATTTCACCAAAATATTGTTTAAATTCCTTTCCGTTAATTATCTTTTTAAACTCTTTTGTATTGTAATCAATTTCCTGACGTATAGCATTCAGCCAATCTGTTGGCGGGGTGTATGCACCACCGGCAAGTATGGATGCATTATCTTCTATATGAATATAATATCCTGCATTTGCATGTACTTCAGATTTTTTAACGGTGGAGGTGATATAGGCACCAAAATGAGTTTTATAAGGCGATTTGTCTTTCGAAAAACGCACATCACGGTATATTCTGAAAACACAACTTTTTGATGTATTATGCCCCACGCTTTTATCAAATGCAGCAATTTTAGGAATCAGCGCATCAATAAATTTTTCAAAGTCTGCTTTAGCGGTTTCATAACGAGCTTTATTTTCAGTAAACCATTCTCGGTTATTATTTGCCGCTAAGTCTTTTAAAAAACTTAATGTTGATTTTGATAACATGATGTTTCTATTTCAAAATTAAAAGTATTATTTAAAGTTACCAACTGCCACCTGAACCCCCGCCACCAAAACCGCCACCGCCAAAGCCACCGAAACCACCCCCGCCTCCAAAACCACCACCACTTCGTCCACCACCGCCCAGCATCGAACCAAATAAAAATCCTGTTCCAAAGCCCATAGGACCATTATTTCTGCCACCTCCATTTTTAATACTGATAATTAAAAATACAAGGATAATTAGCAATATAATTGCCATCGAAAGTTTATCGGGCGATTCTTGTTTTTTTGCATATTGGTCTGAGTTATATTCCCCCTTTGCCAATGCCATCAATACATCTGTGGTTTTATCCAATGCGTCAAAAGCATTACCAGCTTTTAAGTTGGGTAACAATTCCTTGTCTTCTATCTGTTTGGTGGTAATATCCGGAATGGCTCCTTCCAATCCTTTACCAATGGCAATAAAGTATTTACGATCTCCCGGTCCGCCCGATGGTTTTATCAGAATAATAATTCCGTTATCCATTTTCCCTTGTCCCACACCCCATTTAGCTCCAAGCTTTGTGGCAAACTCCCAAGGTTCCATACCGCCCAAATCGTCAATAATTACAATTACAATTTGGTTGGATGTTTGATTTGAGAAGGTTTCCAGTTTGCTTTCAAGAATTTGTTCTTCCTGAGCGTTTATAAAACCTGTGGCAGAATAATTATTTACTAACTTATGAGAAGATTCAGGAATAGGATCACTTGCTGCAAATACTGATTTTACAGTAAATGAAAGCAGGAAAAGGAATACACTAAAATATTTTCTGAGCATGTTATTAGGTATTCAAAGGTAATTACTTATTAAAGCTGATGTCGTTGCTTAATTCATTGGTGTCATTTTTTTGATATGGGAAAAAAGCACCAAGTTTTTCTCCTGCCATTTCAATGCCTTTAATTAAGCCTATGTCAAATTCCTGTTTTTTAAAATGTGATAAAACACTATCTCGCACCGAATCCCAAAAGTTTTCAGGCACTTTTTCATGGATACCTTTATCGCCTATTATTGCAAACTTTCGGTCGTCTATAGAAATGTAAAACAGAACCCCGTTATGGAGTTCTGTTTTATGCATTTTTAATCTCTTAAAATGATTAGCGGCAACATCCAGCACTTCTCCTTTACAAGTGTCATCAACTTGCACCCTTATTTCGCCGGAAGTATTTCTTTCAGCATTGGCAATAGCTTGCACAATGGAAGTTTGTTGTTCCTTGCTAAAAAAATTTTTCGCCTTCATTTTAATTAGAATTTTACTTCCGGAGCTTTTTCACTTCCTTCAGCAGCTTTGAATGCTTCTCTTGCCGGAAATCTGGTTTTGTTTAATAACATTTCATTCAGGAATCCTGAAATATGCGTGTTGTATGTATTTACAGCCGCATTGTATTCATCACGGGCATAGTTAATACGGTTTTCTGTTCCTTCTAACTGTGCTTGCAATGCCTGAAAGTTTTCTGTAGAACGAATTTGAGGATAGGCTTCAAAAGCTAAGTTGATAGCTGTATTTATTTTTTTGCCCATCAATTCCATATCCTGTGGTGTTTTAGCATTTACAATGCCTGCACGTGCCTGAGTTACTTCGGTTAAAATACCTCTTTCATTTGCTGCTGCACCTTTTACAGTTGCCACCAACTGAGGAATCAAATCGGCACGACGTTGATAGCTCGACTGCACATCACCCCATGTTTTGTCCACTTCTTTTTGATATTCGTTGGCTGTATTGAAGTTGCTTCTGTACTGCATAAATACAATCACAATAAGGGCAATTATTGACCCAATTATAATCCATGTTTTTTTCATTTGTTTAATTTTTCGTTTTTAAATAATTAATAAATAGTGTGTTTATATTTTGGCAAACTACAGTCCAATAGTCAATACAGGCAATGATGACATTTATTGTCAGTAAACTTAATCAATTAATTCAACACTGCGCTTAATGAACTTGGTTAAATCCTCCCCTTTTAAAAGACCTTGAGAGAGCATTGCCAAATCAGCAGCCTGTTTTGTCAGTTCTTTTTGTTTATCATTATTCTTTTCATTCAAAATTTTTGAAATCAAAGGATGATTGCTGTTTACCACTAAGTTAAACATGTCTGGTAATGAGCCGTACATGCTCATTCCGCCTCCGCCTAGGGCGCTCATGTCCTTCATACGGCGCATAAATTCAGGCTTTGTAATTAACATTGGGGCATCTTTTTCACTTAAACTCTCAAACGCAACGGTAAACTTTTCTTTAGGAACCACCGCTTCCACAACCGGTTTTAATTGATTTTGTTCTTCTTCACTCAGTTTTGAGGGTTGTACTTCGTCTTTCTTTATCAGCTTATCAATAGTATCGGCATCTACTCGCACAAACGACGTGTTTTCTAATTTTGATTCCAATTGATTTATGTAATGTGAGTCAATAGGACTATCGAACACCAACACTTCATAACCTCTTTCTTTAGCGGTTTCGATATAGCTGTGTTGCTCTTCAACATTGCTTGAATAAAGATATACAACTTTATTGTCCTTGTTGGTTTGAGTTGGCTTTACTTTAGCAGCAAACTCTTCGAGTGTGTAAAACTTTCCGTCGGTATTTTTAAGCAAGGCAAACTTTTGAGCCTTGTCGTAAAACTTTTCATCCGAAAGCATTCCGTACTGAACAAATATTTTAATGTCTTCCCATTTGCTTTCAAAATCAGCACGGTTATTTTTAAATAGTTCTTCTAATTTATCAGCCACTTTTTTAGTAATGTGTGCCGATATTTTTTTAACATTCGAATCGCTTTGCAAATAACTGCGACTCACGTTTAACGGAATATCCGGCGAATCAATCACACCTTGTAATAATGCTAAAAAGTCAGGAACAATATTCTCTACCGAATCGGTAACAAATACCTGATTACAGTATAATTGTATTTTATCTTTTTTAAGTTCAAACGACTTGTTCAGCTTCGGAAAATATAATATTCCCGTTAAGTTGAAAGGATAATCAACATTCAAATGAATATGAAACAAAGGGTCTTCAAAATTCATCGGATAAAGTTCTCTGTAAAAACTTTTGTAGTCTTCGTCTTTTAACTCCGAAGGTTTTTTTGTCCAGGCAGGGCTTGGGTTATTAATAATATTATCAACTTCAACTTCTTTATCTTTTTCACCTTCTTTACGTGTCCCGAATTTAATTTCAACCGGTAAAAATTTACAGTATTTGGTAAGTAATTGTTCTATTCTGTATTCTTCTAAAAACTCCTCAGAATCTTCGGCAATGTGCAATACAATGTCCGTTCCGCGTGTAGTTTTTGTTGTGTCCTCAATCGTATATTCCGGGCTGCCGTCGCATTCCCAGTGTACTGCTTTAGCACCTTCTTTATACGACAATGAAAATATCTCGATTTTTTTTGCCACCATAAAACCGGAATAAAATCCTAAACCAAAATGTCCGATGATGGAATTAGCTTCAGGTGTTTTATCCTTGTATTTATTTACAAACTCTTCGGCACCGCTAAATGCAATTTGGGTAATGTATTTTTCCACCTCTTCGGCGGTAAGACCAATGCCTTTATCACGTATGGTAAGTGTTTTGGCAGGTTTGTCAATAATCACTTCTACTTTTATATCGCCCAGGTCGCCTTTGGCTTCGCCTATTGCGCTAAGTGTTTTTAACTTTTGAGTGGCATCCACAGCATTTGAAACCAATTCGCGAAGAAATATTTCGTGGTCGCTGTATAAAAACTTTTTGATAATTGGGAAAATGTTTTCCGTTTGAACATTAATTTTTCCGGTTTGCATTTTATTAAGGTTTATTTCGTTAATGATTAATTAAAATTTGACGGCAGCTACTTTCAAACGATGTGCCAGTAGCCTTATACTGACAAGATGGCAAGAGTGTAGAGATTTACAACTCATACGAACTCCAACATGTTTGAAAAGGGATATTGTGATGAAAACATATTAAGTATTTTAGGCGAGACACTTCGCCTAACCAGAGGCAAAAACTTCAGCATAGATGTTATATCCCCAAACGCACGAGGTTCTGTGCAGCTAAGATTTCATTGTTCGCCCTCTGGACGCAACGAAATCTTAGCTGTTATCAGCAGGTTTTCTTTCTACTTAGGCTAGCTTCACTTTTTGATTAAGTAATTCTACATTAAAGTTTATTTTTGCATTTAAGGCTTTAAACACCTTCATAATTGTCTCAAACCGAGCGTCAGTCAAGCTGTTTTCGAGTTTTGAAATTTGTGCTTTTTTAACCCCTACCAATTCTCCAAGTTGTTCTTGCGTCAAGTGTCTTTCCTTACGTGCCTGCTTAATAGCATCTCCAAGCAAATCTAAACGTAGTTCGTTTTCAAATGCGTCGCGTTTCGCAGTCCCTTTTTTACCAATATGTTTGTCGGTAATTTCATCTAGGGTGTATATTTTCAAGGTCTTGTTTTTCATTTCTTTTTAGTTTTTTGTTCGTAATATATTTTTCTTATTCTGTCTGCTTTGTCAAGGTCTTCCTGAGGAATTTTATCAGTCTTTTTTACTAGCCCATGTGTCGAAACCACAACACTTGGATTTTTTTCTGTCTTGTCCCAAAATGCAAAAAGTCTGTAATACGATTTGTTATGCAAGGTTCTAAATTCCCACGTTTCGCCATTTAGTTTCTTGAAAAGTTCATTGTTATTAATTACTTGAGCTTTACGAATATTATAAATTATTTTTTCTTTGGATTTTGGGTCTAAACCATTTAGAAAGTCATCCGCTTCTTCTAAAAATATTACTTTAAATTTCTCGGTCACGCTCTTAATTTTCACCAAAAGTAGAAGTTTCTTAATAAGGAAACAAATTTTAGAGCGAATTTTTTAAAAAACTTGCCCTATCAACCAACGCACGTGGTTCCGTGCATCATAGATTTCATTGTACGCCCTCCAGACGCAACGAAATCTTAGCTGTTGTGTACAGTTTAAATATTATTCACTATTTCTGTAATATAGTCGTTTCTTAATTGTCTTTCTTTTTTGTTATTTACTCCTTCTGTTGCTGAAAGTTTGTAGTGGTCTGGAATTTTATCCTCAAATTCATTTAATTTGTCAATGAATTGATTTAATTTTTGCTCCACTTTTTCCCTGTTGTTATAAACCACAATAAACAGTGAAAAGAAGTTAGCTTTTGCATTCCAAATTGATTTTGGTTTTAATTTTAGTCTTTGAATTATGTCAGAAGTTTTTTCAAAATTTAAAACAATTTCATCCTTAATATCAAAGTTTTGGAAGTAATCATTAAGAAGTTCATTTGTCTTTTCGTTTCTGTTAAATAAGCCTGTTATAACCGATGTCATAATGTTTAATACATACTGTAAATGAACTTTTCTTGATAATTCTCTTAATGTAAAAATGTTTTTGTCTGTAAAAGTATGTTGCGATTTTTTGACTTTTGCTTTTCTAGCCCAAGTATAAAATTCTTTAGGAATATTAGGGTCTTCTTTAAAATATTCATTGTCATCTTCTAGGTCAATATTAATTTGATTACATATTAGTTTAGCAACTAACATAAATTCTGAGGTTGAATATTCAGAGGCTATTTTTTCAATTTGAGTTAAAGAGTTTGATGTCCTGTTAATCCGTTGAAAAATGTCTTGAACACGAGAGTCGTCATTTTCTAAGTCAAGTTCAATTACAGCAACTTCGTATTTTAAAAAATTAGTTTTTTCAGTCTCACTTAGGTCGTCAAAATATTTACCATCAACATCAAAATTGTTGTTTATATATAGATTAATAGCATTAGTCCTCTGTTGCCCATCTACAATACAGGAAGTTGTGGACATATTTGTTACATTAACCTTGCCTTTTGAAATGAATATTTGAGGGAAGGGATAACCAAACAAAATCGTTTTAATAAAATCTTTATTGTGTACATCTCTCCATACCAAATTTCTTTGAAAATAGGCATCGGGAATTAGTTTTCCATTTCTAATGTCATTCACTAAATCTAATAGTGAAACAGAACGAACTCTATAATTTACCATTTTATATCTTTTTAGAACTTATGAATTCTTTAATATTTGTTGATTGTTTATATTCGAAAAACAATTGTGAGTTGTAAATACCTGCATTAATTGATTTAAAATAATCATTATGTTTCAAAGATAGCGTATGAAAAAATTTAAACCAATTTACTCGTTCGGGACAAGTGGGCATAAAGTCGGGTCTAAAAATACCTTTTGAAATATAAAGAGTATAACTTTCAAAACTTTTACCTTTTGAACTGGTGAATTTGGTGATGTCTTGGAAGCCTTTTGTAATACTAAAAACAAGTTCAGAATATTTTAAAAACAAATTTGGGTCTATAATAGCAATATCCAAATCAGAAATTTTTGGAGTAAAAGTTGATACTTTATGAAAACTTTGTCCAACTTTCGAAGAACCACAAACCTGAATGTGATTTATTGGAATTGTGAAATGTTGACTAATTTCATTAAGTATTTCATATTGCTTTTCTTCTTTGTCAACTAATGCAGATGTAGGGTAAGTCAAATATACTTTTCTAACAATTTCATTAAGAGATAGTTTGTCCTTTAATGATTTTTCTATAGATTCTATATGATTCATAAATACTTTCTTGTCTATTAGTACTCAATAAATTGCACACAACTTGTTTTTAAGACTGATTTTTTCATCCTTAGCTAAACACAGGGTAGCTAAACAAATACCTCTTGATGATAACACCAATAAGTACAGAAAGAGCAAAACAAACCAATTACAAATAAATTTTTTAAATCTCAAACCCCCATTCATCATAAAAGCGAGGATCCTTAGAGGAAGGAGCATTGTTTTTTTCTTTAACGATAACTTTCTTTTCTCTAAAAGGTTTGTTTATGGGCTTTATTTCTTCTTGGGGTTGTTGAGCAGGTGCAGGTAATTTACGTGCGGCTTTTCTGTACTCCGGTTTTGGTACAAATTTTTGTTTGCGGTCAGGCATTTCTACCAAAGCAAAATCCAATTGTTTTTTAGTAAGGTCAGCACGTTTTATTTCTATTCTCACGGTATCGCCCAGGGTAAGTACCTTGCCGTATCTTCTGCCTTTGAGACAATAATTATCTTCATCAAAATAATAATTATCATCTCTCAAATCGCGTATGCGCACCATTCCTTCGCAATGGTTTTCTATCACTTCCACAAAAATTCCCCATTCGGTAACACCGGATATAACACCGTCAAACTCTTGTCCAATCTTGTCCATTAAAAACTGCACCTGTTTGTATTTGACAGACGAGCGTTCGGCATCGGCTGCCAGTTTTTCCATGTCGGACGAATGTTTGCATTGCTCTTCCAGCTTTGCTTCCTCCGGATTTTTTCCTCCGTCCAGATAATGTTGCAGTAAGCGGTGAACCATTACATCAGGATAACGGCGTATGGGTGAAGTAAAATGTGTGTAATATTCAAACCCCAAACCATAATGCCCTATATTTTTTGTAGTGTATATGGCTTTTGCCATGGTGCGTATGGCAAGCATTTCAATCATACCCGATTCTTTTTTTTGATTTACTTCTTTTAATAAACTATTAATGGAATCGGTGGTTGATTTATCATTTTTTAAATTGAGTTTGTACCCAAACTTGCCAACAAATTCAGCAAAGGAAGTAAGTTTGTCAGGATTTGGTTTATCGTGAACACGATATACAAAAGGACGCTTTGGTTGTTTTTTATCCTTGGCTTTGCCAATAAATTCTGCCACTTTACGGTTGGCAAGCAACATAAAATCTTCAATTAACTGATTGGAATCTTTAACCGTTTTCAGGTAAACACCTGTAGGATTTCCGGCTTCATCCAAATGAAATTTTATTTCCATCTTTTCAAAAGCTATGCTGCCCTTTTTAAAGCGATTGGCACGTAATAGTTTTGCCAGTCTGTTTAAGGTTAAAATTTCGTTTGTATAGTCTCCTTCCTCCGTTTCAATCACCAGTTGGGCTTCTTCGTAAGTAAAGCGTCTGTTGGAATTAATAATGGTTCTCCCGAACCATTCGTCCACTAGTTCTGCATCGTTTGTCATTTCAAATACAGCGGAATAACAGAGCTTATCTTCGTTAGGACGAAGTGAACATACATTATTAGATAACACTTCGGGTAACATGGGCACTACTCTATCCACCAAATAAACTGAGGTTGCTCTCGAAAAAGCTTCTTTATCAAGCAGTGATTCAGGTTTTACATAATGACTCACATCGGCAATGTGTACACCTATTTCCCAGTTTCCGTTTGGCAATTTTTGAATGGAAAGTGCATCATCAAAATCTTTGGCATCATGCGGGTCGATGGTAAAAGTGGTTACTGTTCTGAAATCACGTCTTTTAGCAATTTCATCTTCGGTAATAATAGTAGGTATTAAATCCGCCACACGCTCCACATCTTTAGGAAATGTATATGGCAATCCGTATTCAGCCAATATGGCGTGCATTTCGGTGTCATTTTCTCCAACATTGCCCAGCACTTCAATCACTTCTCCTATAGGATTTACACCATTTTTAGGCCACTCCACAATTCGAACAATGGCTTTTTGTCCGTTTTTTGCTCCGTTCAGCTTTTCCAGCGGTACATATATATCTACGTGCATTTTATTGCTGCTGGGTACTAAAAAAGCAAACTTAGCTGATAACTGGATAACACCCACGAAATCTGTTTTAGCGCGCCCTACAATTTCTATAATCTCGCCCTCTTGCCGTCCGCCAAATTTAGGCGACAGGCGCACTCTAACAATATCACCATGTAAGGCATTTAAAGTTTTATGAGGCAGCACCATTACATCATCTTCCATTTCTTCGGAAGTAATATAGGCTGTTCCTTTGCCGGTCATGTCCACTTTGCCGGTAATTATTGTTTCGTGACTTTTAATTTTAAATTTGCCCCTTTCAGGCTCCGAAACAAGCTCTTTGGCTTTTAATTCATCTAAAATAGTAACAATTAATAACCGCTCCGATTGGTCATAAACACCCAGTTCAGCTGCTATTTGTTTATAGTTTAAAGCTGTTTGCGAATTTTTTGATAACACTTTTAGTATTTCTTCGAAAAAAAAACGCTTGCTTTTGCCTTTATTTTTATTTTTGGTGTCTTTTCTCATAAACACAAAGTTATAGTTTTATAGAAGAATTTAGTGTTTAGTTTAAATTAAAATTTAATGATGCAACCAAAGTAGAAGTATTTGCATCATACAGGCGAAATAAACTAAAAGATTAAAACGAGCAGGACAATATAACAAATGACTAATGAGCAAATAGTGGAAGGATGCATTAAAAAAAATGCAATTGCTCAAAAATACCTGTACGACAAATTTTCCCGAAAAATGATGGGTGTTTGTTTGAGGTATTTTGATAGTGTTGAAGAGGCGGAGGATGTTTTGCAAAACGGTTTTATTTTGGTATTTGAACATATTGAAACGTTTAAGGGTACTGGCTCGCTAGACGGGTGGATAAAAAAAATAATGGTGAATACGGCACTTACGGAGATTAGAAAGAATAAAAAATTTAAGCAAAATATTGAGCTGGATAATGTAGAATTTATGTTGCCGTCGTCGGGTTTTGCAAATGATGATTTAAAGACAAAAGAATTATTAAAAATTATACAAAGTTTACCGCCCGGAAGCAGAACGGTTTTTAACTTGTATGCCATAGAAGGTTACAGTCACGGTGAAATAGCAAATATGCTTAATATTTCAGAAGGCACTTCTAAATCGCAATACTCAAGGGCAAGGGCTTATTTACAAAAAATAATAGCTTTGGACAGATAACAATGGAAAAGGATAAAAAGGACATAGACGATTTATTTAAGGAATCATTTGACGGCTACGAGTCGGATGTTAAGCCGAAGGTTTGGGAAAATGTGAAAAGTGTTCTTAAATGGGGTAGTTTGGGGGCGTTTATTAAATTTCTTACCAGTAAAGTGGGAACAAATACGCTTGTAGCTATTGCATCGTCGGTAGTTACAGTTATTGGTACAGTTTTTTTTATGGAGAGAACTATGCCTTCGGAAAAACATCGCCCTGAAACAGGCAAAGTTGATGTAGCACCTGTAATTCCCGAACAACCTGTTGCAACAACGAGTGCAAGCACTTTAAAAAATGAGTTAAAAAATGAAGTTAAGCCTGCTGAAAAAGAAAAGGTTATAGCCGAAAGTTTACAAAAGGAGGAAGAAAAAAGCTTTAAAAACACTTCTATTGTTGAAGTAAGCAGCATTGACCCTAAAAAAATAAAATCCATTATAAAAGATCTTTCAGGAAAGTCTGTCGCAAAAATTTCAGCCAACCCAATAAGTGGTGCGCCTCCTTTGGTAGTTAATTTAACTAATTTGGGAACGGGAACAGAAAATACATGGACATTCAGTGATGGGCAGAATCCCAGCAAATTATCGAATCCTCCATGTGTATTTATTGAACCGGGAGTTCATACAATCACGCTTCATTCAAAAGCTGCTGATGGGAAAATTTCTGCGGATAGTATTAAAATTACCGTTACGGGAAACTCGTCGGAGCCACACGCTTCAGCCAACACTGTATCACCTGACGGAGACGGCGTTGCAGATGTGTTTACCATTCAAGGTAAAAATATTAATGAGATGGAAGCCCAGATTTATGATAAAAAAGGACAGTTGGTTTATAAATGGGTAGGTGTTGACGGACGCTGGGATGGTACCACATTAAAAGGCGAAAAGGTTATGGCAGGCATATATTATTACATTGTAAATGCCGAAGGGGTAGATGGTAAAAAGTATGAACAGAAAGGAAAAATAAAACTAATCCGCTAAACTTTAAGCGAGCTTATAATTATATAAAAAATTCCGCTTTACGCGGAATTTTTGTTTCCGCACTTTCCGCTAAGATGCCTGATTTTAAAATCTTTTAAAAGAAAATAACATTATATTTGCTCTCCATTTTCGAAAAACACACTAAACACACTAAAATTAAGTTATATAAACTTGAAAAAGTTTTTAAATATATTAACCGTCAGTACTTTAATACCGCTTTTTAGCTGCGCTCAGTATAGCAAAAGCAGTAAAATTGATGTAGGTATTATGGTTGGAGGCTCTTATTATATTGGCGATTTAAATAGCAAGCAATTCCAATTTACAAAACCGGCAGGAGGCATTGTTTTCAGGTATTGTTTCAATAAACGAGCTGCTATAAGAGCTAATTTATTGATGGGCAGTATAACGGCAAGCGATTCATACTCCGACTCACAATGGCAGCGAGATCGTAATTTGGATTTCAAATCATCTATTACCGAATTATCAACCCAATTTGAATTTAATTTTTTGAATTACAAAATAGGTGGTAATGACGATCAAAACTTCTCTCCATACATTTTTATGGGCTTGGCAGGTTTTCATTTTAACCCACAAGGGCAAACCGCAAGTGGGCAATGGGTAGCCCTTCAGCCATTGTCAACTGAAGGCGAAGGACTGCCGGGCGGATCTTTATCACATCAGTACAAACTTACCCAAGTTTCTATCCCTTTTGGTGTTGGATTTAAAACATGTTTTTCAAAAAATATGTGTTTTGGATTTGAATGGGGAATGCGTAAAACATTTACGGATTATTTGGATGATGTAAGCACCACTTATTATAGTCCTGCAATCCTAACCAATCAGATAGGAGCTTTGTCGGCAGCAATGGCAGACAAACGATTAGGAAAAGAACCCACTGTTTCGGACGTAGGTACACAAAGAGGAAATCCGGGAAACAAGGACTGGTATTCATTCTTTGGGATAGTACTAACAATACGTATCAACAAATCTAATTCTTGTGCAGGTGCTCTTAAAATGGGAGGCGGATAGTTTATAAAGATTATATAAAATTTGATGAATGAGTTTTAAAGAAAAAATCAGTACGGAAAAACTGCCTCTGCATGTGGCAATTATTATGGATGGCAACGGCAGGTGGGCAAAACAAAAAGGAGAAAAGCGTACTTTTGGACATGAAAACGGAGTAAAATCAGTACGTGATACTGTTGAGGCTGCCGCCGAAATAGGTATTAAATATATAACACTTTATGCCTTTTCAACGGAAAACTGGAATCGTCCGAAGGATGAAGTGGATGCGCTGATGAGTTTGTTGGTGCATACTATCAATGAAGAAACAAAAACATTAAACAAAAACAACATTCGTTTGCAAGCCATAGGAGATATAAAAAACCTGCCCCTTGCATGTTATAACGAATTACAGGAAGCCATTGAAAACACTAAAAACAACACGCACATGACGCTTGTGTTGGCACTCAGTTATAGTGCACAATGGGAAATTATTAATGCAGTTAAAGAAATTGCTAAAAAAGTAGCGGACAAAGAACTTTCTCCCGAAAATATAACTGTGGATGTATTTAACAAACATTTGTGCACAGCAACTATTCCGGATCCTGAATTGATGATAAGAACAAGCGGCGAACACCGCATCAGCAACTTTTTGCTATGGCAGCTGGCTTATTCTGAATTGTATTTTACAGATACATTCTGGCCCGATTTCGGCAAAGAAGATTTTTATGAAGCTATAGTTGATTTTCAGAATAGAGAGCGCAGATTTGGACAAACAAGCGATCAATTAACCTTGTAATTCCAATGCTAAAAAAATTATTTTTTCTGTGCTTGTTGTCCCTCCTGAATTTTGCATTAAAATCGCAAAATTTTGAAAGTGCGCCTACCACTTCGGTAATAAACTATGCTGCTCCAAAGGAATATGAAATAGGAAGCATTATGGTTAGCGGTTCAGACCATTTGGATGTGAATGTATTAAAACTTCTTTCGGGTTTAAACGTTGGCGACAAGGTGCAAGTACCTGGCGACAGAATTTCTACCGCCATTGAAAACCTTTGGAAACAGGGACTTTTTGAAGATATTAAAATTACGGCAAGCAAAATTGAGGGCAATATTATTTATCTTAACATACAGGTAACAGAGCGTCCGAAATTATCCAAATACACTATCATAGGTGTAAAAAAAGGAGAAGCTGACGATTTGCGTGAAAAAATAAAATTATCAAAAGGGAAGGTACTTACCGATGTTATTATTGCATCCGCTTTGCAAACGATAAAGGATTTTTATATAGAAAAAGGATTTCTTGATGTAAAAGTGAATGCCAAAACCGAGAAGGATATTAAGCAGGACAATACAGCTGTTCTTAATATTAATGTTGATAAGGGGAATAAAATACGTATACAAAAAATAAACTTTATAGGAGTAAAAGCATTTACACCATTAAAGTTAAGCATGACCTTAAAAGAAACGAAACCTAAGAAATGGTGGAATCCTTTTAATGCCGGTAAACTAAAAGAAGCCGATTTTGAGAAAGACAAAAAAGCATTAATAGATAAATACAATGAAAAAGGATACAGAGATGCCAGAATAGTGAGAGATAGCGTGTACAGAGTGGATAATGAGCATATAGATATTGACATAGTAGTGGACGAAGGTCATGTATATTATTTCCGTAATATCAACTGGATAGGTAATAGTAAGTACCCAAGTAAAACGTTAAGTAATGTGCTTGGAATTAAAAAAGGGGATGTTTATAACATGTCTCTATTACAAACTAAATTGTTTATGAATCCTAATGGAAATGACGTTTCGTCATTATATATGGACGAAGGTTATTTGTTTTTTAATATTACACCGGTTGAAACTATGGCAACGGGAGATTCTATTGATTTTGAGATGCGCATATATGAAGGAAAACAAGCTACTATCAATAAAATATCAATTTCCGGAAATACAAAAACAAATGATCATGTTGTTTTACGGGAAATCAGAACTCAACCGGGGCAGTTGTTTAGAAGATCAGACGTAATTCGTTCTCAGCGGGAGTTATCACAGTTAGGATATTTTAATCCTGAAAAAACGAATGTTACACCTATTCCAAATCAGGCAAACGGAACAGTTGATATTTTATATACTGTTGAAGAAAAGCCATCTGACCAAATACAACTTTCGGGAGGTTATGGTGGCGGACGTTTAATAGGGACATTAGGAGTTACCTTTACCAATTTTTCTGCCCGCAATTTTTTCAATAAAGATGCATGGAAACCTTTACCATCAGGCGATGGTCAAAAATTAAGTGTTCAGGCTCAATCAAACGGATTGGCATACCGATCATATAATCTTTCTTTTACGGAACCCTGGTTAGGAGGTAAAAAACCTCATTCATTGAGTGTTACAGTTTACCATTCCGTGCAAACAAACGGCGTAGTCGAATCAAATCCTACCTATCAGGGATTGAGCATTACAGGCGTTTCGGTCGGATTAGGAAAACGACTGAAAAAACCGGACGATTATTTTACCCTATTTCAGGAAGTAGATTATCAATATTATCAGTTACAAAATTACAACACTTTTTTAGCTTTTGAAAACGGATATTCTAATAATATCTTCTATAAAGTTTCTCTTCAACGGAATTCAATAGACAAACCTATTTTTGAAACCCGTGGTTCTCAAATCTCATTAACAGGACAGTTTACACCTCCCTACTCATTATTTAATGACAAAAATTATTCCAGCGAAATGACTCTTCAAGAACGATATAAATTTGCAGAGTATCAAAAGTATAAGTTTTCAGTAAAAAACTTTACAAACCTTACCAATAAGCATGGCAGTGAAGGGAAAGAAGCCCGCAATTTGATTTTAAAAACTTCTGCAGGTTTTGGATTTTTGTCTGCATACGATTCAAAAACAGGTACTGTTCCTTTTGAACGATTTTATTTAGGAGGGAGTGGTTTAACGGGTTATGCAGTGGGTGGCAGAGAAATTATCGCATTAAGAGGGTATGATGACAACGGTTCGGTATCCCCTACGGGTGGTGCTGCTTTTATAGCAAAATATTCAATGGAATTACGTTACCCTATAACTCTAAACCCACAAGCAACCGTATTTTTATTGGCTTTTCTTGATGCCGGTAATTCTTGGAATACGATACAGGAATTTGATCCGTTTAATGTTAAGCGTTCTTTCGGTCCGGGTGTGAGAATATTTTTACCAATGTTTGGCTTACTCGGTTTTGATTATGGCTGGCGATTGGACAATTCTGATTATGGTCAAGGTGCGGCAATGCAAAAAGGACAGTTTCACTTTACAATAGGTGCTTCGATAGGAGACTTGTAAATAATAAAAAAAACATAACTTTACGAACTTTAAGCAGCAAGTAAAATATGAAAAAAATAATAGTTATACTTGGTATCTTAATTGTTGCAAATGTGGTTACTTTTGCTCAACAAAAGGTGGCGTATGTTGATTCAGAGTATATTTTAAGTCAAATTCCTGAATACAAAAAAGCACAGGAAGAATTAAATACGTCGTCAACTCAATGGCAAAAAGAAATAGAATTAAAATATGAAGAAATAAATAAAATGCGTACCGCTTTTGAAGCAGAACAAATTTTATTGACAGACGACATGAAAAAAAAACGTGAAACAGATATTACAGCAAGAGAAACAGAAGCAAGAGATTTACAAAAAAAAAGATTTGGTATTGACGGAGAATTGTTCAGAAAAAGACAAGAACTTGTAAAACCGATTCAGGATAAAGTATACAATGCCATCAAAGCCATTGCAACAAAGGGTGGATATGCCATTATTTTTGATAAAGCAAATGCTATAACTATGCTTTACACGAGTGAAAAGTTAGATAAAAGCGA
>Ga0302194_10000193_pt1 | contig 42100 bp, 32 predicted proteins | sample II_Bog_N1_1_FD_200227 | JGI IMG/M metagenome (GOLD analysis project Ga0302194, IMG submission 200227) | Peat permafrost microbial communities from Stordalen Mire near Abisko, Sweden - II_Bog_N1_1 | ecosystem: Environmental > Terrestrial > Soil > Wetlands > Peat | place: Sweden: Abisko...
ACTAATTGAGTTTGTCGTTATTCACAATTAGTACAACATTTTCAGCTTGGGGCGATGGACTCTTTTATTTTTTTTTGCACATAACATTTTTAATTACTCGTTTTTAGACAGCTTCTGAGCCATAAGCACCAATATCTGAAAATCCCAAATCATCTGCCATAATGAGTATAATATTTGGTTTTGATTTTTTTTCAATTTGTGCATACGCAGAAATACTCAGTCCTACTGCAAAGAAAATCGTATTAGATATTTTCATGTTTATAGATGAATAAAATTCTATTTAAGTGCCAACTCTTCTTTAATCACCGTTTCGATATCAGCTTTGGATGTAAATCCTCGTTTCTGCCAAACAACCTTATCGTCTTTATACAATATCAATGTTGGAATTGACTCAATATTAAGTTCTTTGCTCAACTGTTTATTTTCGAATAATTCAACCTTTACCAATTTAAAATCCTTTGGATTTTCGGAGGATATGGAATCTACAATAGACGTTACTTTTCTGCATGTTCCGCAATACTTGGAATGAACATCCACCAACACCAACTTGTTAGCTGCTACTATTTTTTTATATTCTGCTTCTGTTAAGCCTATGCTTGTAGTGCTTTCAACAGGCTGTCCGGCACCTATCCATTTACTTATACCTCCGGGTAATTCATACACTTCAGTAAAATTTTGATCTTTTAGTTTTTTTGCCAATGTGCTTCCACGTCCTCCATAATTAATCCCATAAACAAAAACAGGCTTTTTCTTGTCTAACTTATCAATCAATTTTTGCAGTTCAACTTTATTTTCATCTGCCACATTTGCGTTAATAGCTCCTATCAAATGATTGAGCTTGTATTCTTCAGGTGCTCTTGGATCCAATATCTGAGCATTGGGAGATGCCTGTTTTAACTTGGCCTGAAATGTTTCAAAAGAAATATCCGGTTGTTTGTTGTTATTTTGTGCATGCACCGCTGTATTAAGGATGGAGGCAACGCCTATAACAAAGGCTATTTTTAGTTTTTTCATTTTTCTTTTTTTGTTATTAATTTGAATTGATTGATTTGATTTTAAAAACTGTTAAAAAAATTTATGGCAAACGCAATGTCTTCGACAAGCTCAGACTGACCATGTGCGAAGTCATACTGAACCTGTCGAAATATGTGCAATAGCTTTAGATAATCATGGTGTATTTTATTGATCATTACCATCCCGGATTTTGTGTGAGCTTAGGATTTACCGATAATTCATTAAGAGGAAATGGATATAACCGTTGATAATCTTGGGCATTTGTTTTACCTACGGTATGCAAACTTGGAACGAAGATAGAATTACCTCCCGCATCTTTTTCTCTAATCAAGTCCCACCAACGTTGGTATTCCCATACAAGTTCCAATCTACGTTCAAAATAAACGGAATCGCGAAATTGAGCTTGCGATAAGCCGGCAGTGAGATTTGCTATACCTGCTCTGGTTCGTACTTTATTTATTGAATTGTAAGCGGCCGCAGTAGGTCCGTTTACCTCGTTTTCCGCTTCTGCGTGAATCAATAATAACTCGGCATAACGTATAATAGAAACATTGGCAGCCGATTCGCTTGTTATTGAAATAGAGTTTGGATCCCATACTTTACTGAAAAAAGGTGTAGAATCATTTGGATACGCAGGGTTTTTAATTAACAACGAATAGGACTTATTATTGGTAGGACTTTGAAATTTAGTGAAGAAAGAGCCCGCTCTTCTCAAGTCTGACTTTTGATACATTTTGTATATGCTATAGTAATTATCAGCACCATTAGTGTAAAAAACTACCTGCTCTGAATAATTTCCTGTTAACCCCGGCACACCGTTCCAGATAGCTCTAGGATTTTGATTGTTTCCTTGTCCCTGTGCGTTAGATTCAAATTGCGCACAAAAAATATGTTCGGAATTGTTTTTAAACGCCGGTAAAAACACATGGCTGTAATTTGTCTGAAGAGCATAATTAAACGTACCCGTACCCCCATCAGCAGGAGATATAGCTTCCAAAGCAGTACTTGCTGCCAACTGATAATTGGCAGTAAGATTTAGCGGAAGAGATGCCATTGTTAAATATACTTTTGCCAATAAAGCCAATGCGGCCCCTTTAGTGGCTCTTCCAACGTCAGGGCTACTATAACTATTAGGCAGTGTGGCAGCCGCTTCAGTCAAATCATTAATAATTTGATTGTACACAATAGTCGAAGCTGTTTTAGCTACTGCATATTGTGAGGCAGCTACTGCTGTTGGATCATAATCTAAAATCAAAGGAACATCTCCCCATAACCGCACTATGTTAAAGTAATACAAGGCTCTTAAAAAATGTGTTTCTCCAAGTAATCTCGATTTGAGAGTAGCGTCCATGCTAATTCCGGGTACATAGTAAAAAACCACATTGGCTTTTACAATGGCGGCCCAATGTTGTTGCCATAATTGAAATACGGTACGATTAGAAGAGTTCATAGAATGTACCGATAAGGATCTCACATCACCATTAGTTGCCCCCGGTCCCGGATTCACATCATCCGTACCCATATCCATACCTGTGCTGAACAAGACATTATAAGGTGTCTGTTCCGAAGTGCCTCCGGAATTGAGCATGAAATAAACTGCATTAACTGCATCAACTGCATCACTCGATGTTTTGTAATAATTATTTGTGGTAATAATACCTGCCGGATTTTCCAGCAAAAATTTTTTGCAAGAAAGCATAGATATGCTGATTGTTGCAAGTAATATGTATCTAAATTTTTTCATGACTTTTTTTTAAAGTTGATTATATATTAATTACAGAGTAAGTGTTATGCCACCTAAAATGGTTTTAGTATTAGGATATGTTCCCTGATCATATCCTTTATTTATTTGGCTTTGACCATTGTAACTTACTTCCGGATCATAGCCGCTATATTTGGTCCAAGTCAGTATGTTTTGACCAGATACATAAAATCGTACACTTTTTATTTTTGCTTTTGAGGTAATTTTTAAAGGCAAGGTATATCCGAAAGTAAGATTTTTCAAACGCCCATACGTAGCACTTTCAATAAAACGGTCAGAAGGGATAATCGCAGGATCCTGATAGGGAGCCTTCACAGTTGTATTGGTGTTGGTTGCAGTATAAGCGTTCAGTAAAACGGTAGAAGCATTTGTATAACCCGTACCTAATTCCAAAGCAGCTTCGTTTTCGTTATATATTTTACCTCCTATAGAAGCCTGTAAAAAAACAGTAAGGTCAAATCCGCCATATTTGAAAGTATTAGTTAAACCAAGAACAACCGGAGGATTGTTCTTAATTAATTCCTCATTAGTTGCGGATACATAATTCTGTCCACCGGGGTTTTTGTCTGCCGAAGGTGTTATTGCAGGTACTCCCGGTTGAATTAAACCATTCGTTTGGTATACATAAAAAGAACCTACGGGGGCACCAACCTCAAGTACAGATGGTTGTTGAGTGTTTGGGATGATCTGAGTGATACCATCTCCTAAAGAAAGTATTTTATTGAAATTTTGAGATAGTATAAAAGTGGTGTTCCACTTGAATTTACCAACGAGGTTTTGGGTAAATACGCCTAGTTCATATCCTTTGTTTAACATTGACCCGATGTTTTGAAAAACGGTAGATAATTGGCCTGCATTGGTCGTTGCATTGTAATAAGAGAGTCCGGAGGTACCGGATACAAGTTCGCTCAACAATAAATTACTCGTTACTTTATAATATACATCTGCAGTTAAGCTTATCCTGTTTTGGAACAAACCAAGATCCACTCCCGCATCTTCCTGTACTGTTTTTTCCCAACTTAAATTAGGGTTGCTTACAGATTGTGGTGCAAAACCCGAAACAGTTGTACCTGAGAAATTATAGCGGTAAAAAGCCTCTTGCGCCAGCGAAGAATATGGAGGAATGGATTGATTGCCGGTAATTCCGGCACTGGCTCTTATTTTTAAGTTGGAAATTGATTTTACATCTTTAAGGAAACTTTCCTTATGAGCATTCCATGCCAGACCAATAGATGGGAAATATCCCCATTTATTATCAGGTCCAAATCTTGAAGAACCGTCAGCACGAAATGTTACTGTTGCCAAATATTTTTCTTTGAACCCGTAATTTACTCTTGCCAAATAGGAAGCCAATGCCCATTCGCTAGCTGATGAAGCTACCGGACGCGGGGTTACTCCCGCTCCTATATTGTTAAAAGTGAACAGGTCATTCGGGAAACCTGAAGCCGCTGTTATAGTTCCTTCGCTTTTGGATTGTTGTGCAGTAAACCCTCCCAGTATATTTAAGCTGTGTATATCTTTTATTACTTTGGAAAAATTTAGCGTGTTTTCGCTGAGCCAATTGGTTGTAAAAGCAGTTCCTACTGCAGCATAACCATTTAAAGCAAGTCCTTCAGCGGTAGAAATAGGTAAATACTGGTTCTGTTTGTTATCAATCACATCTGCACCCAACAAAACCTTAGCGGTAAGGCTTTGTAAAATTTTATATTCTAATGCTGTATTACCTAAAAAACGATTGGTTTTTGTGGTATTGATTTCATTATTCAGGGTGTTTATAGGGTTGTCTATTGCAGGGTTAGCCGCTTCAAAAGGGCTTTGTACCACATAACCACCGGAATTATTATAGATAGGTAATCCGGGGGGAGCTAACAACAAGTTAGTTATTACATTTGAAGGAGCTACTTTTGCACTGGTGTTACTTGCGTTGATGCTGGATGTGATTCTGAATTTTTTGCTGTAATCGTGTTCTACATTTAATCTTCCGGCATAACGTATAAAGTTGGTGTTTATCAGCACGCCATCTTGGTTAAAATAATTGCCGGAGAATGCCAACTTTGTTTTGTCAGAACCTGACATGATAGATATGTTATGGTTTTGCATTGGCGCCGTTCTAAAAGCAGCTTTTTGCCAATTGGTTCCTTGTCCGGTAGTATCAATAGAATAACCTTGGTTTTGCGCAGCTTGAAGAATAGATGCATTTTTACCTACTAACGCAGCTGAAGTACCAGTATTGGCTGCAGCCTCTTTTCTTAGTTGCCACCATTGTCCCGCGTCCATTACAGGGATTTCCTTAATTACCTTTGAAACACCCTCATAGGCATCATAAGTGACAGAAAATTTATTTTTCGACCCTTTTTTAGTAGTAACAATCACCACCCCATTTGCACCTCTACTTCCATAAATGGCGGTAGCAGAAGCGTCTTTCAATACTACTATGGATTCAATGTCGGTGGTAGGAATTGAAGACAGCGGATTTATTTTAGGTCCATCTGTAACACCTGCATCATTTACTGTATAGTCGTTGTTGATAGGAAAACCATCAATTACGTACAAAGGGTCGCTACCTGCATTTATGGAATTGTTTCCCCTAATCTGCACGCTCACAGCACCGCCAGGTTGACCGGAGTTTTGGGTAACTACGGCACCCGGAACAGAACCTTGTAAAAGCCTTTCTACAGAAACTACCGGCTGTGACATTAATTCTGTGGGAACAGTAGATATCGAGCCGGTCAGATCTTTTCTCTTTTGCTCTCCATATCCTACTATCACCACTTCCTTCAATACATTTGATGGTTTTAATTTAATTTCAATAGGTTCATTGGCTTCATACACCTCAATTTCTTTGGTTTCATAACCGATAAAACTAATGGAAATTGTAAATGGAATAGGTGTCGATGTTTTCAATTGAAAATTACCATTTACATCAGATGAGGTACCAATTGAAGTTCCTTTTATCCTAATTACAGCCCCTGCTAATGAATCAGAAGCTGCTTCCTCCAGTATTTTACCTTTTATTATAACCTCTTTGTTGTCTTGTGAAAAAACAAAAGCCGGCAGTATTAATAGAAATAAGATATATCCAATAATTTTAGTTTGTTTAAAGTTTTTCATTTCGTTTTATTGTTGTTAATAGTTGTATTCCGTGATGCTGTTCATTAAGATTCTTCGTTTGCTCATGCAATCACAACATCGTTCTATGTATTCCGTTGTGATGATTATCGGGGTTCCATTTTTTTCTAATTTGTTCATATTATCAGTGTTTATAATTATACTATATCTATAGAATTAATATACAATTAAATAAAAAAAATTACATTTTTATCTTTGCACACCTAAAACCAGTATGAACCATACCCGTTTCAGAGGTAGAAGAAGCTCTTCCCATAATTTTAAATCCATGACAAACTTTGGGATCGCATAAAAACGAGCCCCCTCTTATAGACTTTCTGATTGATGGGTCAAGTAATTTATTTTGTCCTTTTGGCAAAATGGAGTCCGCCGTCCATTGCCAAACATTTCCCCCCATATCGGTCAGACCTATTTTATTCGCTCCGAATGCTCCAACAGGAGAGGTTGTTTTGTACCCGTCTTCTTCCGTATTGATGATTGGAAAATTCCCTTGCCACGTATTAGCTTTGTACTTACCATTCTCTATCAATTCATCTCCCCATGTATACAAGGTATGAGTAGTTCCTGCATTTCTTGAAGCATATTCCCATTCCTTATCAGAGGGTAATCGTTTGCCTTTCCATTCAGCATAAGCATTGGCATCATTCCATGAAACCTGAGTTACAGGATGTTCAGGATTTGCTTTTTCTTCATCCTTTCCAAAAGGGTATAAATAATAAGCACCCGCTTTTAATTCCCAACCGAAGGTTTTAAAGTTGAACACGGCTGAATTACCAAAGCGTTCCGCTTCTGTTTTATATCCTGTTGCTTTTACAAATGCGTCAAACTCCTTTACGGTGACCAAATTTTTATCGATGTAAAAAGGGGCAAGAGTGATATGTTCCTGTTTTTCCGAAACCGGATTTAAGTAATCAAAGCTTCCCCCATTTATCAATACCATGTCTCCTTTGTCAATTACATTGGCGGGTAATTCACCTTTTGAAACACCGCAACTGGTTAATAATGGAATGAACAATGTAAACAGATGTAAACGAAAATTTGTTTTTTTTGCGAATATCATTTTACAATCAGTTAACTGCTAAATTTTGTACTATTTTAATTTGTTTTTCCAATACTTTCGGATCATAATTTAAAAAACCTAGTTCATGATTATACCTTTGTCCGTCTGTTAACACCCAATTAAGAAATGCTTGCAATGTTTCATTTGTTTTACTTTTAGCGAAAACAAAATTTACATAAGCCGTAGGTATTGCTTTTTCATCCGGATTCTTTTCAAGGTAAGTTATCACCTGATCAAGGTTTCCATAGATTTGCTCTTCTTTATCCAACTTACCGTTTTGATTCACATCTATTGGAAGTATAGCAATGCCTTTTATCGGTAAACGGTTATGAAGGTCATAAATGTATCCAAGGTTATTGTATGACACAGCAGTTGTATCTTTTAATACAGCCTGCAAAAGATGTTTATCATCACCACTTATTCCCTTTCCATTGATGTTATCCCATTTAGTTACAAAGTGATCTGCAAAAGAAATAGATGCACAGGAAGAAGTTGCACGTGTATAAACAGTATAAGGATTTTTCTCCGCTTTTGTAGCCGACTCTTCACTGGTAAGAGAATAATCATCGTTTTTTTTAATGAATATTTCTTTTAGTTGTTTTTCTTCAATACCTCTTTTCGAAACCTTGTTAACTAAAGGATTTGCCTCATTGGCAATCGGTAAAAGCGCGTATTCTGCAACTTGCACATACGAATCATACTCTTTCAATTTTGTATCATCCAGCTTATGTGAAATAATATTGATGTTAGCACTATCAACATTCGTATCTCCTTTTTTTAATAGTTTTATTCGTGCAGCAGGGTTTACTTTGGTATATTCCGTAACCCATTTTTCTATCAGTGGATAAGTAAACTTTGTTCCCGTTAAATACGCATAATTTTGATGCACCTTTTCCTGTGCAATGGAGGAAAAAGATACGGATATTGCACTAACAGCGAGGCTTAAAATTATTTTTGTACGTTTCATTTTTGTAAGTGTTTATTTATTAATATTAAATGTGATTTAATTTTTTATTGCTTAATAAAAATCCCGTTAGCAGCCGGAAAAACAAACAGATCTACCACCACCGTAAAAACCGAAAGTCTTAACCGGCTGTTGTTCGGGATATCTATAAAATAGATGAGTGTGGGATTATCCCAAGCATTTATTTTATAAACAAATTAACAACAACAATGCGCTGTTGCATTAATTTTTGAAACCATTAAACGGATGTTGATTGGTAACGTAAAACTTTTTTTCATGATGACGATTTATATATACATGTTAAGATCAGCAGTTGCCGAACTATCAAAAAGTAAAAAGATCATTCTTTTACTTTCAGTTATTATATAAATCAACTTGGTGGGAAATTGATTTTGATTTTAAAATTTTAATTCAGTAAGATTATTTTGATTTGCAATTCAAATATCTACTAAATTGGTAGACAAATGTACATATTAAAATTACACCTCCAAATATTTTTTATAATAATTTATTTAAAATATTTCTTTGCCTTATTATACTTACAATTCAGAAGGACTATTTTATTTATTGAAGTTGATTTTCTCTAAAAGTCATCTCAAAAATACAAAAGGTAATGTCGAACTTGATTCGGCATCTTGAAACAATTAACTTTTCAGACTATTAGATACTGAAACAAGTTTAGAATGACTGTGTAGTGTTTTTTGAGATTGCTTATACATAGAGCCATTGATAGCTCAAAAGTTAAATATTCTTTAAAAAAATACTTCATCTATAGAATTAATAGATAAATGCGATAAAAAACTATTTTTTCCTTTTCGATCGTACCAAACGTTTTTCCTTCTCAATAATATCTGCTATACTATTATTAGAAAGCACTTCTAAACTTGCAACTCTAACTTCGGTCATTACTTTCCGCAGTCCACAGGTTACTTCGTCTTCGCAATCGTCGCACTTTTGATAAAAATTCAAACTGGCACAAGGGATAAGCGCAATAGGTCCGTCTGTTAAACGAATAATTTCAGTTAGCTTAATGTTTTCAGGCTTTTTCAACAAATAATATCCGCCATTAACCCCAAGTTTACTGCCCAAGATGCCATTATTGCGTAAACTCAATAAAATAGATTCCAAAAACTTTTTAGGAATGTTTTCTTTTTCCGAAATTTCGGCAATGCGCATATATGGAGCTTCCGGTTTGTGTTTAGCTAAAGCTACCAAGGCTTTTATAGCATATTTTGATTTTTTAGTGAGCATATTATTACAAATATACTTACTAAAATTTATTTTGCAACTAGGGATTAAAATTGTGGGTAATTGTTAATTATTAAAACAAGTCGTGTTTTATAATGATAAACCCAATAGGTCTATTCATCGTAATCTATAACTGACAGATTTCTGTCCGTCCTTTATAATTTAGTAGTCGGAGTATTATTTTAATGCTTATTCTAAAGAAGCACCTATTACAATTGCTTTTTTCATTAATCGATCTAGTAAATACTATATTTTATGGATTGTTAAGCGAAAAGATAAAAAGGGGATTGTCATACTTGTAAGCAATTTTATATAGAATATGCTCCTAACATCAACACAGGATTTTCTAAATTGTGTTTTAATGTTTTAAGAAATGCAGCTCCGGTTGCTCCGTCAACAACTCTGTGGTCGCAGGAAAGTGTTACCTTCATTGTATTTCCCTGAACAATCTGATTGTTTTTAACAACAGGAACTTGTTTAATGCCACCTACTGCTAAAATGCAGGAATCAGGAGAATTAATTATTGCTGTAAACTCATCTATGCCAAACATCCCTAAGTTGGAAATAGTAAATGTATTACCTTCCCAGTCGCTTGGTTGTAGCTTTTTGTCTTTTGCTTTAGCAGCGTAATTGCGTACTTCACCTGCTATTTGCGTCAATGTTTTTTCATCAGCAAAACGCACGACAGGAACCAGTAGTCCTTCATCAATAGCCACCGCTACACCAATATGAATATGATTGTTGTAGCGAATAACATCACTCAACCATGACGAATTTACTTTAGGATGTTTGCGTAGGCTCACTGCAACTGCTTTTATAACAATGTCATTAAATGATATTTTTTCCTTTGCAACGGTATTGATGGCTTCTCGGGCTTTAATCGTTTCATCCATTTCAATTTCCATTGTCAGGTAAAAATGCGGAGCCGTAAATTTACTTTCAGACAACCTGCGTGCAATGGTTTTACGCATCTGCGATACAGGCTCTTCGTTATAACTTTCCACACCATTGAATTTTGGCAATATATTTCCCGATGAGGTAAAATTATCAATATCACGTTTTACTATTCTGCCTTCGTCTCCGCTACCCTTTAATGCATTTATGTTAATGCCTTTGTCTTCCGCCATTTTTTTAGCTAATGGAGAAATCTTTAAATGTCCCTGTTCATTAGTTGAAGTCGATAGTTTTTGAACTTGTGGCGTAACTTTTACTTGCGGTTGAATTTGTACTATATCTTTTGGTTTATCCGCAGTTACAGGTATTTCAGCTTTAACAGGTTCTGCTTTTTGCGGCGTAGGTTGTTTGGACGCTTCTTTAATCAATGCTGAAACATCTTCTCCTTCCTTACCAAGTATAGCAATTATAGAATCAACAGGTGCAGCTTTTCCTTGTTCAATGCCAATATACAATAACACTCCTTCCTGAAACGATTCGAATTCCATAGTGGCTTTGTCGGTTTCAATGTCTGCCAATAAATCTCCCGACTTTATTTTATCACCAACTTTTTTATGCCATTTTGCAACCACACCTTCCGTCATGGTATCGCTCAACTTGGGCATTCTAACTATTTCCGCCATACTACTTAGAATTAGGAATATTTTCGAATTATAAATCTTATCTCTACGCTATTTTGACTCCTCATTTCGATCTTCAAACAACTCAATTTTCAATAATAAAAGGATAATCTTCCTGTACATACACATCTTTGTAAAGTTCATCAGGAGTAGGGTAGGGTGATTCTTCACCAAATTTAACAGCTTCAGCAATTATTGCATTAATGCGCTCTGAAATAATCTCCAGATCTGTTTCTGTAGCCCAGTTATTCGCTATAATTGTATTCAATACTTTTGTAATAGGATCTTTCTGTTTATATTCTTCCACTTCCTCTTTAGTGCGGTAGGTAGACGCATCACTCATTGAATGACCTTTGTAACGATAGGTTTTCATCTCAAGTAAAGTAGGTCCATCACCTTTACGGGCATGTTCTAAAGCTATTTCTATTGCTTCATGTACCGACTCACAACTCATGCCGTCCACCTGATATGAAGGCATGTCGTAGGCTGAACCTAATCTGTAAAATTCATGCACGTTGGAAGCTTTTGCCACAGCCGTCCCCATTGCATATCCATTATTCTCAACAATAAAAACAACCGGTAACTTCCAAAACATAGCCATGTTAAATGATTCATGCAAAGCGCCTTGTCGTGTAGCTCCTTCTCCCATATAACAAAGTGTTACATTATCACTTCCTCTATATTTATCTGCAAACGCAATACCTGCACCCAAAGGTATTTGTCCACCCACAATACCATGTCCTCCAAAAAAATTAAACTCTTTTGAAAACAAGTGCATTGAACCTCCTTTTCCTTTTGAACATCCGGTAATCTTTGCCATTAACTCTGCCATAATGTATTTTGGATGCAAGCCTCTGCCTATAGGGTGTGCGTGATCGCGATAGGCAGTAATTACCCTGTCATCTCTGCGTAGTACTGATTCTGAACCTGCAACCAAAGCCTCCTGACCAATGTATAAATGACAAAAACCACGAATTTTTTGTTGTATATATAACTGCCCTGTTTTTTCTTCAAACCTGCGCATCAATAGCATTGATTCATACCAATTCAAATAAGTGTCCTTGCCAAACTTTGATGATTGTTGTTCTTTAGCCATATATACAAAATAGTTTTTATTGAATCAATTCGTTAACCGAAGATAGAAACAAATTTACAATAAATTTTAATTAGTGTTTTAAAACAAAAATATTATGAATAATGCAACAAAAGGTGATGCTACTTTTGAATAAGTGCCACAGCATAAGCGCAAACACCTTCTTGCCTGCCCACGTATCCCATCTTTTCGTTTGTTGTGGCTTTTATACCGATGTCAGATGAGTCAATTTGCATAGTAGCTGCAAGCGTTTGTTTCATACTGTCAATGTGAGGATTTATTTTGGGAGTTTCTAATATTAATGTACAATCAATGTTGCCAATGGTGTAATTTTCTTTTTTCAATAATTGAACCACTCGTGCAAGAAGTATTTTACTATCAATACCTTTAAATTCAGTAGCTGTATCAGGAAAGTGAAAACCTATATCACGCAGACCCGCGGCACCTAAAAGTGCATCGCAAATGGCATGTATCAATACATCTGCATCAGAATGACCAAGTGCTCCTTTTTTACTTTCCAGTTTGATACCACCCAACCACAACTCTCTTCCTTCTTGCAACTGATGTACATCAAAGCCAAATCCAATGCGTAATTTCATCGAGTGGTGTTGATTAAATTTTAATTTGTGGTTTTGTCTTGAGCCTTGAACGAATCAAAATCAAAGGATAATGAAATACGTAATGTATTTGAAAGCGGGTTTTGATTGGTACTGCCTGTTGGCATTAAGTAAGCGAAATCAATTCCCATGACATTATACTTAATACCTGCTCCCATTGTAATGTATTGTCTTCCTCCTTTGGTAACACTTTCGTAATAATACCCTGTTCTTAAAGCAAATAGTTTATTGTACCAGTATTCCAATCCTCCACAATAATTAATTTCATGAAGTTCTTCTTTAAATCCTCCGGGAGCATCGTAAAAGGACTGTATTATTCCTTTCGCAACTCCCACATTTGGATCTTTTCCGGCAGCAATTATATAACCGCCATTACCATCAGGAATAAGAGCGTTCGTAGAATCTCGGGCATATATGGGAGGTGTGGGAACGAGTAATTTATTTGCCTCTGCCAAAAATGTAATAGTGTTGTAATCATCCAGTTTAATTAATACAGAACCACCCAATCGCATGTTCATAGGCAAGAAAGCTTCAGGATTAAGTGTTGAATTAGTAGTAGTATAACTCATTTTTTGTCCAATATTAGAGATGTTCAATCCGATTGTTCCGGTTGCTTTTTTGTCCCCTATTTTTAGGTTTTCATTTTTGTAGGTACTTGAAATGTCAACTGCTATAGCACGTCCAGGACGAGTTGCTGCTCCATTTACAAATGTACCTTGTGTTAAATTGGAGTTAATATAACGAACTGCTCCACCAATGGAAAAAGTTTTAGAAAGTTTTTTTGCATACGCTACATCAACTGCAAATTCATTGGGTTTGAATGTTCCAAGCGCATTGCCATTAACATCTGTAAAATTAATTTCACCTAACGAAAAATAACGAAGAGAGCCTGCAAATGTTCCGCTTGATTTTGTTTTATAAAATCCTGATAAATATAAAAGATTGATATCAGGCACTAAGGCTCTTAACCAAGGTGTGTATGATATGCCGACACCTGCTTGTTTATCCGTGAAAGCTAACTTAGAAGCATTCCAGTGAATTGAATTAACATCTGCTGAGGTAGCAACACCTGCATCTCCCATTCCACCGGCTCTTGAATCAGGTGATATCATTAAAAATGGTACTGCGGTGGTAATCGGATTAGATAATTTACTCAATTGTTGTCCTGAAAGCTGATTATAATTGATTGTCTGAGCAGATATAGATTTAATAAAAACTAACGCTAATGGTAGTATTAATAACTCTCTTTTAATTTTAATTATGCACTTCATTTTATATGTTTTAAATCTTCCTTACTTTAATTAAACTTGTTGGTAACGCAAAGGTTTTTCCTTTATTGCATCCGTTAAAAAATTATATGCGCTAAGGTAATAATTAATTTAAAATAACCAGTTTTTCGTACTTAACTGCGCTGCCGTTTTCTCCTGTTGTAACTTTAATGGAATAAACATACACTCCTCTTCCTATTTTATCGCCAAAGTCGTCTTTACCGTCCCAGTCAATTGGGTCGGAACGAAAGCCATCAGAATTAACAAATTGATTAATTGTTTTAACCAACTTACCGGTAACGGTGAATATTTGTATTTGTACCTCAAATAAAATATTTGCCTGATTGTGCTCAAAATAAAATTGGGTTTTAGTTGTAAAAGGGTTAGGGTAATTTAACACATGGCTCAAGGCAACTGTAGATGAATTGGCAACTATAAATTCTGTATAAGCTTCTGCTGAGTTATCATATACATCCCATGCTTTTATTTTAAGATTATGCTGACCTACACTCAACGACTGAAACGGATAGGTAATCGTTCCGCTTTTGTAGGTATTTAAATCAGAGCGAAAAAAATCATTCAGTATTATAGGGTTGCTGCTATTAGCATCTAATACCGCTGTAATGTCGTGTCCCGGAGTATTTCCAACTATGTTAATTCCGTAATCGTCATACAAAACAGAATATAAATCAGGGTTCTCATTTGTTAATCCTCCAAAAACAAATTTGTCATTATTCATATACAGGTGTATTGAAGGACCCACATTATCAACAGGCGCATTTTTATTATATCCTCCAACAATTATTTTTTCATTATTACCGCTTGCATCATAGGTTCCATTTTCTGCATAATAACTTATTCGTCCCGGTCCGTATTGGTAAGCAATATCTTTTGGTACTACAAATGAAAATTTGAAGTTTCCGTTTTTTACACTCACTTTACCATTGAATAGCATATTTGTTTGCAATTTAAAAGTAAAGGGAGGACTTACTGCTGTTCCTTTGTTGGACAGTGTTGTTTCGCTAAAAACTTTATCATAAACGGTAGGATAAGCTGCACCATTAAAATTGTTTATTAAATTACCGTTTTCATCATTCACATGTCCGCTAATTGTAATAAAGGAAAGGGCTTTTAACGTATCTGCACTCAATGTGGTAATGGCAGACTGGTTGATGGAATCCGTAACAATAGTTTGTTTGGGATATGCCAGTGTTAATACCGGATCACCAAGTAAAGTAAAACTCCGACTGTTTATTGAATTGCCTCCCGGTTGTGTTTTCACATATTGATAAATATCTCCCAGTTTTGGCATATTGTTATTGATAGGCGTAAACGCTGATTGGTAGAAGTCTTGGTTTAATTGAAAATTGGAACTGGAATACACTTCCCTAGTGGTACTTAGTAAAGCAATTGCTCCTCCATTTGGATTAAGAAGTGCTTGTTCACCTAACGAAATTTGTGCAGGATTATCGTATTCACTTACTTCGCATGATGCGGTAACAAAGAAAAATAATTTGTTTGTATTTGTCAAACCGGCAACGGCAGTACCTGTTAAAATATCATTTTTTGATAACTGAACAGGGTTACCATGCCCTGTCCAATTTATTATCAATGCGCCTTGCTCTATTATTTTTAGTATAGCATTATTCACATCCGGGTAGCGGTCTCCTCCCGGAACAGTTTCCTGATGATATGCGTCAACATATATTTTGGATATGTTATAATTGTTGTAAGTTGTATCAACAAATGTTGCTTCCTGATCGGCCTGAGAAACATGTAAATCCTGATCCCCATCATCGGCAATAAAACAAATCATATTGCGCCAGTTGCCAAAAGGGGATTCATTGCCCGATGTTTGTTCAGTAGAAGCAATTCCGGTTTTTGTATAACTAAGGATTTTATTAATTACTGTTTGCGCATCTTGTTTATTATCTGTGGTGAATCTTCCTATTCCTATATCTACCATATCATTTATCCATAAGCCTTCTCCATCGTCTAACAAACCATAAAAATCATCGGATGTATAGGAATTTGTTTTAGAAACAGAATTTAAAGATTGATATGTGGGAATATAATTAGTATTGGGGTTAATCCGCTTTTTATAGTCGTAAGACCCGTCACCAAACAAAATCAAATATTGTGGCAATTGGGCAGTAGTTGCGGCTCTGTCATAAAACATCTTCACAAAGTCGCGTATAGCAGATATGTCTTGCGCTCCGGAAGAAAATTCGTTGTATATTTCTTGAGGCGTTACAATTACAGATGACAATCCATCTTTGCTTTCGTGAAATGATGCTAATTGTGAAGCTTGTTGATAAAAATCGGGATATGCAACAATTATGATGTTACTATTGGGTAATGCATGTAAATTTTGATTATTCACCATTCCACATGCTGAGGGTGACAGGAATGATACACCCGTATAAGCAATAAATTGTTTTAACTCGTTGGCTGGCAAAACAAACTGGTTATTAAAGCCCGAAGTGTTCAGTACTTGTTGCTTTATATTTGATAAGTCTGTTATATCCCATACTTGAATAGCGGCAGTACTTGTTAAATTATATTGAGCAACGTTACTGCTCCCAACTGATTTTGTATCTCGGAATATCATTTGGTCGCCTGTCATTGTTAATAAACGCCTTGCATTTACTTCGATGTAATCTAACCACGCTATGGCACTCGAAGTTTGTTTAGTGATATTAACATTAATTTGAGAATTTGACGGTGTGAATGAATAACAACCGGAACCTATTGTGGCGTAATCACTAACTGTAATGTCAGGAGTAACAGAGGCTAAAGAAATAGTTGTACTTCCTGACTGGCTGCTTATATTATAAGTAGCTGCACTTGTATAGCATTGTGACGCGATATTTGCATTAACTGTAGCGGTAGCTGAATTATCAATATTTGGAAAAGAGAAAGAAAAAGTAGCACTGGGATTGTTTTCAAAATATTCACCAAACCACATTTTTCCTGAAGTGATAAAATTCACCTGATCAATTTCATGATAAGCATAATCGTCAAAGCTGCTCACAATATTTGTTGGCGAGAGAGAGGATGTTGCTTGATTTTGAATCCGTTTTCCAGCACCTAAATCGGTTGTAATAAAATAATAGGCAGAGTCGGCATATAAGTTAACCGAATGTTGAAAATTAGGGCATGTGGAGTCATTATACTGCCATGTTACCTGACCTTTTCCATAAAACAAAATATAATCAATACTGTTAAATACCCCATCATTTTCTCCGCTCACATAAATTGCATTTTCTGTTAAATCATCCGGTCGTGGTGTTGAATTTAACTCGGGAAGCATTCCACCCCCGTTTCCATATATTCTAATGTTTTGAGGATTGATAGCAGATACATTTATTCCTAAATTTTTCAAAAAAGAATATGTTATTTTATAAATCCCATCATTTGCAATGGCAATCTTATACCATTGTCCATTTTGTAAAACGGAATTAGCGGCATATGTATGTGTTGAACGACTTTGAATTGCATTATTAGGAATGGGTACATTTTGTAAGCTAAAAGACTTTAATTTTTCTAGTTTTCCTGTATTGGGATCTTTACGAATAGGAATAAATGAAATTACGCCATGCGATTTTTTTTTAACGGTAACCACACTCGTATTTATTTTTATTTGAATATCAATTTTGGATGTATTGCCAACAATGGCGTTTTCAGTTTCGGTCAAAGGTTCATACAAGGCGTTCACAAATTCTGTTGTAAAAGCTCTCTCATTCCCCGTTAACTGAATACTCTGATTGTATTTTGGTAAATATCCATCATTCACCGAATATGCAGCCCCGGTAAACGCTAATACCGGCTGTGTTTTTTCGTCTGATAAACTAATAACAGAGGGCGGTTGCCAATTAATCTGAAACAGAGATGAAGGTGCTTGTGAATATGCAATATCAAAAGTGTTGATAAATAATAAAAAACATATTGCAATACGTTTATGCATACCTTGTTTTTATAAATACTATCAGTTGATTTTAAATTTTAAAAGGAATACAACAACTTTAACGAAATTTGCTTATAATTATTGTACCAACAAAATAGCCTGAAAATTTCTGCATTGAGTAGAAAATTTCAGGCTATTTTGTTGATTAATTAATTTAAAATATACAGAACAGAGTATCTTATATAGTTTAGTTAACCTTGTTATTTGGTTTGTTAATGCTTCCGTATGCAGCACAATGAGCATGTTTTGCCTTACATGAAGTTATTGCTGTAGCAAAAAGCATTGCCATCGCTAACAAAGCAAAAAATATTTTTGGTTTAGTTTTCATCGTTTAGATTTTAAATGTTTCTAATTTAGAAGATATCGTAACAAAGGTAATGTTTTTAATATCTTATACAATAGCGTTTATAAATTTAATTAACACACATTTTAACTTTCAAGTATTAAAAATGTAATTTTGTTAAGATATGATTGCAAATAACGTTAAAATACATCCAAGTTGGAATGAATTGCTGAGCGATCAATTTTCCGCGCCATATTTCATAAATCTTAAAGCGTTTTTAACAGAAGAAAAAAAGCATTTTACAATATATCCTGCCGGAAATAAAATATTTGCAGCCTTTGACCATACACCTTTTGAAAATGTAAAAGTGGTGATTATCGGTCAAGATCCATACCATGGAGCAGGACAAGCGAATGGTTTATGTTTTTCCGTAAGTACCGGAATTTCCAAACCCCCATCACTGGTGAATATATTTAAGGAATTAAAAGATGATTTGGGTATTCTTATGCCGCAAAGCGGTAATCTTGAGTCTTGGGCAGATCAAGGAGTATTATTACTCAATTCAACCCTAACGGTAAGAGCGGGAGAAGCCGGTTCTCATCAAAATAAAGGTTGGGAACTATTTACAGATGCCATTATCAAAAAAATATCCGAACAAAAAAAAGGAGTAGTGTTTTTGCTTTGGGGAAGATTTGCTCACACTAAAGAAGGTCTGATTGATCAATCCAAACATTATATTTTAAAGGCAGCGCATCCATCACCTTTAGCCCGTGGCGCATTTTTCGGATGCAAGCATTTTTCAAAAACCAATGAACTACTTTTAAAACAAGGTTTAAAGCCGATTGATTGGAGAATTTGATTTTAGAAATATGTAATAAACAATACAAGCTTTTCTGTTGTTTTTTTTGAAAACGATTTTATTTATAACGTCTTTTTATTTCAGAAACGAGGCAATACTTGTTTTACTCATTATAACTCTGGCTCCTTCACGGATTTTGGCAAATTCTCTGCGAAGAGTACACGTCTTTTCGTCATTGCAATCGTCGCATTTTTCATAAAAATTGAGTGATACACATGGAAGTAATGAAATAGCACCGTCAAAAATCCTATATACATCTGCAACGGAAATTTCTTTAGGATCCTTAAGTAAATAATATCCTCCTTTGCTGCCTTGTTTACTGTTTACAAATTTTGCATGCTTTAAATCTAACAAAATTTGCTCGAGGAATTTCTTAGGAATATTCTCTGATGTTGCAATTTCGGCGGTGTTCAAATACTCCTTTTTATGGTTAGCAGCAAGCTTTATCAAAGCTTTGAGTGCATACTTACATTTCATCGACATCATAATATTTCAGGATTAGGAATTGTTTAAAAATAGTTAAGATGCATATTTTCGTTTACGAATATAACCATAAATTATTCCAAATAAAATGATGAAGACAATTGGAAGCACCACATTGATTAATTGCCACTTCACTTTTTCGTGGTGTACTTTTTTCTTGTTTAACAAACGTAACGTCAATTCTCTTGCCCGCACGCTTATTAAACCGGAATCATCGCATAAATAATTTACACAGTTTAATATAAAATTTTTATTGCCATACGTTTGGTTGGTGTATTTGTCAAAGCCTAATGGATAAGGTTTTGAAGAAGAATATTGCACTTCGTTTCTGATTACATCGCCATCGGAAATAAAAATCATTTTGGTGTCAATGCTTTTGTCTTTAAAGGGAATGGATATCGTTGCTGCTATTGACGGGCGTTCACGATTTTTAAATACCGATTCAAATGTACCATCTTCCAATACCGCAACTGTTTGATATGAATCATTTAATAAACTTTCATCCGGGCGAACGTTCACCATCCTCATGTCAATACGAACGGGGGCTTTTACAATTTTTGAATATCTGGAGGTTTTTAAAAGAATGGTTTTATTTATTCCCTTTGTAGCAATGGTATCTATGGTAGAAGCAAAATCCAGTTTTATTACTTCCAGATTTTTTACGATAGGATGATTATTTAACGGCATGATTAGCGGAGAGAATAACCAGGGCATTAGTTCAAAACGAGGTTCCTGACCAACAAATGCTTTATTTACAGGTATTGCAGAAGATTGTAAATCAACCACTAAATTTTGATTGATGCGCACACCATATTTAAAAAATAAATCCTCCAGCTTTAAATCGTACGGAATAGAAAATGTAAAGCCCGATTTGCGAAGGCTGTCAACACGGGTTTCTAAGGCATCTATCACCCAAAGAGCCTTGCCTCCGTTCATCACATATTGGTCTATAATAAACTTGTCATTTTCCGAAAAGGCAGTATCAGGCTTTGCTATTATAATTGCTTTTAAATCTTTCAGAGCATTAATGTTATCTGCAATTTGAACAGATTTTGCATCATAAAATTCACTCAATGAATTTTTAATGTCATCAATATCTAATCCGTTTAATTCCCCATGTCCTTGAATAAAGCCAATTTGCGGACGCACTGTGGTACTTAAATTACGAATACAGCTTGCAAATTCATATTCTAAAGATTGGACGGAATTGTTCAGCTGCATTTCGGGAGAAGCTCCCAATTGCGTTTTCAATAATTGCCAGGGCGTTTCTTTACCTTTATAACTTACTAATGCGCCCGGCCAAATAATTTTTTGAGTAATTCCACTTTCTTCTTTTACTTCTAAATTGGTTGGTTGAAGTCCTTTGCTGTAAAGCTGTTTAAACACTTCTGCTTTTTGTTTCTCGTCGGTGTTTTCTGACACATTAATAAATTCGTACTCTATATTATTGTTTGAGTAGGAACGAAACTCATTCAGCATCTCTTCGGTTTCATTTCGCAAGTGCTTGAATCCGGCAGGGAAATTTTCATTTTTCCCCAGATACACTTTTACATATACCACATCATCCAGTTTACTCAATAGCTTTTTTGTAGCGTCAGATAATGTGTATCGCTTTTCGGAAGTCAAATCAAAACGATGAAATACAAATGAACCCACATAGTTCAGCAATACCAAAATGATGATGGTTAAAGTCAATGCTGTTATGTCGCGTTTTTTGTTTTTCATTTTTTAATTAATTGAAAAGTTGGAAGATTAAAATATTATCTATCTACTTCTTCTTGCAATATTTCAATTTTCTAAATTTTACAATCTTTAATCATTCTACCACTTCCTGCTCTCAAGTACCGTACGGGTTCCGTAAATAAAAATGGCTATCAAGCTGACAAAGTATAAGACATCACGTGTGTCAATCACTCCTCGGCTCATGGATGCATAATGACTGTCAATTCCTAAGGCGATAATGACATGGTCTATTTTTCCAAACAAGGGAAACACGCTGATCAGGTCAAAACCTTTGTAAATAAGCAAACACAAAAACATTGAAACAATAAACGACACCACCTGATTATCTGTTATAGAAGAACAAAAAATGCCAATAGCTACAAATGCAGCTCCTAAAAAAAGTAAGCCGATGTATGAGCCCCACATGCCGCCTGTATCAATATTTCCGACAGGGTTGCCCAAATAATGCACCGAATAATAATAAATTAATGTGGGTAATAAAGAGAACAATACTAATAAAACACCTGCAAAATATTTTGCCAGAATTATTTGCATATCAGTAAGCGGGCGTGTTAACAATAGTTCTATTGTTCCTGCTTTTTTTTCATCGGCAAACGAACGCATGGTAATGGCAGGAATTAAAAATAAAAATACCCAGGGAGCAATGGTGAAAAGGGTATCAATAGTGGCGTAACCGTTTTCTAAAATGTTCATGTCGGTTTGTAATACCCACATAAACATGCCTATCACCAATAAAAAAACAATGATGGTGATATAACCTGTAAGTGAACTTAAAAAACTTTGTATTTCCTTTTTAAGAAGTATTATCATAATCGTGTTGCGAAAATACACAAATTAATGGAAAGCTGTTATTGCAGCTGATTAACTCATAATTGCCGCGCCGGCACCCAGCAATATCATAACAAACTTGATGAGATTAAAACGGTGATTTTCGCTCGACTCAAAAAGTATGGTCGTTGAAATATGCAGAAATATACCAACTACTACAGCCATTATCTGGTTAAAGTGAGCGGAAAAATTGCCAATAATATTTGCATCAATGGCATAGCTGGTAAAGGTTCCTAATGGAGTAATAAATGCAAATACAATTAACCATATAATGGCATGTTGTTTTTTGATATTTGATTTTATAAGCATGGTCATCAATGCAATGGCAATAGGTATATTGTGCATTACGATGCCCACCAATAAAGAGTTGTGTGAATTATTATGTGTATTGGCAAGCGGCATCCCTTCTAAAAATGAATGAATAGAAAGTCCTATCATCATTGTATAAGGAAAGACATTGTGGTTATGTCCGTGGTTATGAATGTGTATGTGCCCGTGCTCAATTCCTTCAGAAAAAAACTCAAGCAAAATTTGAATAAAAAAGCCAACCAAAATATAAACACCAATATTGGGCGTTCCGGATAAATATATTTCAGGAATGAGATGCAATACAGAAATAGCAAACAAAAAAGCCCCGCTAAATGACAAGATAAGTTTTAAGTTATTACCGCTTATGTTGATGAACAATACGCTTAACCCACTTACAATAACAGATAAAAATAAAAAAAGGTACATGATTGGTTGCATACTTAGTAATGTGGTAAACTATTGTTTCTGGGCTATTATTATTAATCTGTCAGAGGTTTCCTGATTAAATTCCTGCAACTGATAATTGCCGAACAAATTTAGTACTTTAAGTTGATGAGTGGCGAGGTGCTTTTCAAAATTGGCTAATGTCAATGCTTTCACATGTTCTTCATACAAGTAGTGCTTGCCTTTATCGTCAAATGAAATTTGTTTTAAAATAAAATTGTTTTCAACTTTACGGCTAATGTTAAAAGTGATACCCTCAATTGTTTTTGTTTCGTTGGTAATTAAATTGGCAATTACTTTTGCGGTATTCATAAAGTCAATTACCACTTTTCCTTTGTGTTTTAGTTCTTTTTCAATGGCACTTATTACTGCTGCATCCTCTCTATCATTCTCAAAATATCCGAAACTGGTAAATAAATTTAAAACATAATCGAAATAATTGATGCGGCAGGGGAATCGCATATCGTGTTTATAAAATGTTAACGAATTATTGCTGTATTGAGCGGCATGTTCAATACTTTGTTGTGAAAGGTCAATTCCGGTAACTTCAAATCCTTTTTTATTCAGATAGATAGAATGTCGTCCTTTTCCACATGCTAAATCAAGAAAACGAGCATTAACATCAGGTTTCATAAAATCAACCAGATTGTCAATAAATACTTCGGCTTCTTTCAAATCACGATTTTTGTATAAAAGGTGATAATAAGAAGAATCGAACCAGTCTGCAAACCATTGCGTTTTATTATCCATTTCTAATTTATCTGTTCTTTTCGCAAAAGTAGGATTTTTTACGAAGGATAAAATTCATTAACATAACTCTTGCACATTTAATTCATTTAACTATATTTGCACTCCCAAAATAAAAGTTTATAAAAATGAAAACAGGAATTCACCCGGAAAACTACAGATACGTAGTATTTAAAGACATAAGTATTGACTATGCTTTTTTAACAAAATCATGTGTTGATACAAAAGACACCATTAAATGGGAAGACGGAAACGAATACCCTTTGGTAAAACTCGAAATTTCGCACAAATCACATCCGTTCTTTACAGGTAAGGTTAAATTGGTTGATACAGCCGGTCGTGTTGATAAATTCCGTAACCGTTATACTAAAAAAGAAGCTTAATACGTTTTATTTCCATTTTTTCAATCTAAAAGTCCCTCACTTTACCGTGGGGGATTTTTATTTTGATGCCAGCTGTAATTTTTGATTTGACTTTGTCCAAAAAAAATATACATTTGATGATTATTTTTAATAATCACTCTCAAAATAATACACAGCTATGAATATACACGAATATCAAGGTAAAAGCATTTTGAAAAGCTACGGAGTAGCTGTACAGGAAGGTATATTGGCTGATACAGCCGAAAAAGCGGTTGAAGCTGCCAAGGAACTTCAAAAAACAACCGGCACAGGTTGGTGGGTTATTAAATCGCAGATACATGCAGGCGGAAGAGGTAAAGGGAAAATTGTTGGCAGCGAACAGAGAGGTGTTGCACTTGCAAAATCCTTAGATGACGTAAAAACAATCACAACAAATATTTTAGGAAAAAATCTGGTAACTCTTCAAACAAGTACCGAAGGTAAAAAAGTAAGTAAGGTATTGGTAGCTCAGGATGTGTATTATCCGGGCGAAACTCCTACCAAAGAGTTTTACATGAGCGTATTGTTAGACCGTTCAAGAGGACGCAACTCCATTGTGTATTCAACTGAAGGAGGGATGGATATTGAAACCGTTGCACACGATACTCCTCACTTAATTTTTAAAGAAGAAATTGATCCTAAAGTTGGCTTGTGCGATTTTCAATGTCGTAAAATTGCCTTTAATCTGGGCTTGAGCGGAGAGGCTTTTAAACAAATGACCAAATTTGTTGCTTCGCTTTATAAAGCTTACGAAGGTTCAGACTCTGCCATGTTTGAAATCAATCCTGTTTTAAAAACTTCAGATAATAAAATAATTGCGGTAGATGCCAAAGTAACATTAGAGAACAATGCGTTGTTTCGTCATCCTGATTTGGCTGCAATGCGTGATACCAGTGAAGAAGACCCTACAGAAGTAGAAGCAGGAAGTCATAACTTAAATTATGTGAAGTTGGATGGTAACGTTGGCTGTATGGTAAACGGTGCGGGTTTAGCAATGGCAACCATGGACATTATTAAATTATCAGGCGGTGAGCCGGCTAATTTTCTTGATGTAGGAGGTACAGCAAATGCTGCTCGTGTTGAACAAGCATTCCGTATCATTTTAAAAGACCCTAAAGTAAAAGCTATTTTAGTAAATATTTTTGGTGGTATTGTTCGTTGCGACAGAGTGGCTCAGGGTATTGTTGATGCTTGTAAAAACATAGGAACACTTAACGTGCCTGTTATTATTCGTTTGCAGGGAACCAATGCTGTTGAAGCCAAACAAATTATTGATAAATCAGGATTAAAAGTATTTTCTGCAATTACCTTACAGGAGGCTGCCGACTTAGTAAACAAAGTAATAAAACAGTAGTTTTGTTTTAAAATTAAATAAAAATCCCAACGAGATTTCGTTGGGATTTTTATTGTTTATTATTTAGGCTTGGTCAGGGCAGTTGTGTCAGGTATTAAAGCATCAGACGGAAATGCCACCATAATAAGTCTTATAGGGTATACTAAGCTGAAGGAGTGGCAAGTGAACTGGAGCTTAGTGTCGTAGTAACTTTGTAAGCTTGGCTTACAAGATTAAAATAGTAAAGTAAAAAAATTAATAGTAAAGTTCTTTTAGTTCTTTGAAATTATGTTAAAGTGTAGAGTTAAAGTTGTCACTAAGCCCTAACGCACATAGCCTTTGCTTCAGCTTAGCGCCTACGGAGGCAGATATTGCTGCTGGTAATAAAGAAGCAGCTAAAGTGAAAACCCTATTTTTATTGCTAGATTTTGCTACAGATAATGGATTGCAAAAATTAACAAATAGCCAGGGCTTAGATAAAGATTTAACTGAAAACTTTATTGGTGGAGCGGCGGGTATAACATCAGACAAAATAAAAGAAGGAGTTTTAGGGAAGGAAAATAAACCAAGTGGTAAAAAAATAAATAAAAAAGGAGAAAAATTAATTGGCAATATTCCAAGAACTAAGATTAATAAACCAAGTAAGAAGAATACTCCTTTGTTCAAATAAAGTATTTAAAATTATGAAAATGTTATTAAAATGAAAGACTCTCTGTTTTTTTTATTATGTAGCATCATTTCTTTTATTATTCATATAACCTTTCCTAAAAAAAGTGAAGGAGAATTTACTAGGGCAGATATTAGTAGATATTTTTCATTAATTTGTGGAATCTTCTTTTTAATTATTGCTGTAATAGAATTTTTTAAAGCTCTACAGTAAAATTGGTAGATCAGGTTGGTTGTATACCATATGGTGCCCCAGTAGGCGGTAAGTTGTAGGTTAGCAGTAATCGTAGGAGCTAAGCTGAAGTGTTGGCAAGTGTGATGGGGCTTAGGTTCATTTTGTAGGGCGTAAGCTCTGCTTACAAAAAGAAAATTATAATAGATAAACCCCCAGTAGGCGGTAAGTTATAGTTTAGCAGTAATCGTAGGAGCTAAGCTGAAGTGCGGGAAAGTGTGATGGGGCTTAGGTTCATTTTGTTGGCTGTAAGCTCTGCTTACAAAAAGAAAAAAGGAAACCTCGTAAGCAAAGAAGATACCCATTAGTAGGGTAGGCGCGCAGTAGGCGCTAAGATGTCAAAAAATAAAACAAAATCCTCGTAGGCAACGAAGATGCCCATTAGTAGGGTAGGCGCGCAGTTGGTGTGCAAGGTAAGCGGGCAGGTACTGCGTGTCTAAGTTGTTGGCAAGTTGTACTTGAATAGCATTTACCCCCGTTCGCCGCCGCACAATAAAATAATAGAGTAGTTCGGTATAGTGTCTCGCTATTTCTTTTTAAACAAGGCGTCCCGCCTTAAAAGCGGAAAGTACATTTTTTATCCCAATAGGTTTTTACCATCCTTAAAAACTTTTAAGCGTTTTTCTTACAATTGCAATACAATCCATTAATTGTTCTTCGTTAATTACCAAAGGAGGGGCAAAACGAATGGTATCGCCATGAGTGGGTTTGGCAAGCAAACCGTTATTCATTAATTCAATACACACATCCCAGGCAGTTTTGCCATTGCGTCCCGCAATTACCATTGCACAAAATAAACCTTTACCCCTCACCAACTTCACCAATTCAGGGATTTCAGCTTGTATTGCTTTTAACTCTTTTAACAAGAGTTTTCCTAAGTGTTCAGAATTTTCAGATAATTTTTCTTCTTTTAAAACTGTTAGTGCGGCAATGCCCACTTTGGCGGCAATAGGATTGCCACCATACGTAGAGCCATGCTGCCCCGGTTTAATGCATAACATTATCTCATCATTTGCCAATACTGCCGAAACTGGATATGTTCCACCCGATAATGCTTTTCCCAATATCAAAACATCAGGATGAACACCTTCATGATCGCAAGCTAAGCGCTTGCCCGAACGCCCAAGTCCTGATTGAATTTCGTCGGCAATAAATAAAACATTATTGGCTTTACAAATGTCGAAACATTTTTTCAAATACCCTTCATCAGGGATAAACACGCCTGCTTCGCCCTGAATAGGCTCAACTAAAAAGGCTGCTATGTTTTTGTCTTTACTTAATAAGTCAGCAAGTGCCCCGGCATTGTTGTATGGTACAGAAACAATACCGGGCGTAAACGGTCCGAAATTCTTTTTAGCATCAGCATCATTGCTTGCTGAAATAATAGTAATGGTGCGCCCGTGAAAATTGTTTTCACAAACTACAATTTTTGCTTCGTTTTCTGCAATCCCTTTTTTTTCGTAAGCCCATTTACGAGCTAATTTTAAAGCAGTTTCAACGCCTTCGGCACCGGTGTTCATGGGTAATACTTTATCATAACCAAAATATTCGGTTACGAATTTTTCAAATTCACCCAGTGAATCATTGTAAAATGCACGAGATGTAAGTGTTAGTTTTTTTGCCTGTTCAATAAGTGTATTAACAATTACAGGATGACAATGTCCTTGATTAACAGCACTGTATGCAGCCAAAAAATCGTAATACTTTTTTCCGTTTACATCCCACAGAAATACCCCTTCGCCTCGCTCCAGCACCACCGGTAATGGGTGATAATTGTGTGCTCCGTATTTATCTTCTAATTCAATAGCTTGTTGAGGTGTAATTTTAGCGGTAGTCATTGTTCCCATTTGTGTGTATGTTAAGGGCACGAAGGTAGAAATATTTAACAAATATTTTTAACGTCAGGGTTGTAAACAATTTTAAAATACTTGTTAAAAAGTTTAATGAAAACTAAAATAATTATAGCCCCGTTTAGTATGCTAAATAATATATATTTGCTTCAGTAATTTTTACCCTGAGTTAAACCAATTTAATATTTTGAGATATGAAGTTTATTGTTTCCAGTTCATCTTTGTTAAAACAATTGCAGGCAATAGGTGGTGTGCTTAATTCAAGCAACACGTTGCCTATATTGGATAATTTTTTATTTGACGTAAATAAAAATCAATTAAAGGTTTCCGCTTCGGATTTGGAAACTACGATGACAACGTTGATTAACATTGAATCGAAAGATAACGGAAGCATTGCAATTCCGGCTAAATTATTACTTGACACCTTAAAAACATTTGCAGATCAACCTTTGACTTTTATTGTTGATCCGGAAAAATATACGATAGAGATTGTATCTGATTATGGGAAATACAAAATTGCCGGACATAATGGAGATGAGTTTCCTAAATTGCCGGGTATAGAAGCTTCTGCAACGCTTGACATAGATGCAGGTGTTCTGGTGTCTGCAATTACCAAAACAATATTTGCAACAGGCAGTGATGAATTGCGTCCTGTGATGTCGGGGGTGTTTTTTCAGCTTACATCCAACGATATATCTTTTGTAGCAACGGATGCACATAAATTGGTACGTTACAGAAGAACGGATGCTAAAGCTCAATCGGATGCTTCTTTTATTGTTCCCAAAAAACCGTTGAATTTGTTAAAAAATACGTTAGCTGGTGTTTCGGGCAACATCAATATACAGTATAGTAAAACCAATGCACTTTTTGCATACGACAATACAGTACTGGTTTGTAGATTGATTGACGGTAAATATCCTAATTATGATGCGGTTATTCCTAAACAAAATCCGAATAAACTAACGGTGGATAGAATTGCATTTTTAAATTCTATCAAACGTGTTTCTATTTTTTCTAACAAAACAACTCATCAGGTACGTTTAAAAATAACCGGAAGCGAGCTGAGTATATTTGCTGAAGATATTGATTTTTCAAATGAAGCCAGCGAACGACTGACCTGTCAGTATACAGGCGAAGACATGGAGATAGGTTTTAACTCTAAATTTTTGCTTGATATGTTAAATAATCTTAGCTGCGAAAATGTAAATGTGGAAATGAGTGCTCCTAATCGTGCCGGTATTTTACTGCCAAGCGAAAAGGACAATGCTGCAGAAGATATATTAATGCTGGTAATGCCGGTAATGCTAAACAATTAAAGAATTAACAGAAGCACTTTTGTTAGGTTCTTTACTACAGAAGTTGAATTATTTGCTATTCAGTATTTTTTCAAGAGCGAACATTTCGTCGCGCAGGCGGGCTGCTTCGGCAAAGTTAAAGTCCTTGGCAGCAACATCCATTGCTTTTCTTGTTTTTGCGATTGCTTTTTGCAGTTCTTCTTTGCTCATATACTGAACCACCGGGTCAGCAGCATAATTGATTACTTCGTTTTCGATATATGCACGTTCCAGTTTCCCTTTATTATTTACAACTACGGTTGTTTGCCCGATAATAGAGGCTTTTGATTTATTTAATGCAGTAGGAACAAGTCCATGTTCAAGATTGTAAGCAATTTGTTTTTGGCGGCGACGTTCGGTTTCGTTAATGGTACGCTGCATTGAGTCGGTAACTTTATCAGCATACATAATCACTCTGCCGTTGATGTTACGTGCTGCGCGACCCGCTGTTTGTGTTAATGCTCTGTCCGAACGAAGAAATCCTTCTTTATCGGCATCAAGTATAGCCACTAGTGATACTTCGGGAAGATCCAGTCCTTCGCGCAATAAATTAATGCCAATCAATACATCAAATATTCCAAGTCGAAGATCACGCATAATCTCCACACGATCGAGAGTGTCTACGTCCGAATGTATATAACGGCAGCGTACCCCCACATTCATTAAAAATTTTTGTAATTCTTCTGCCATTCGTTTGGTAAGTGTGGTTACCAATATACGTTCATCGCGCAATACTGTTTTGTTAATTTCTTCAAGCAAATCATCAATCTGATTAACGCTTGGGCGCACTTCAATAAGTGGATCTAACAAGCCTGTAGGTCGTATTACCTGTTCGGCAATAACACCTTCCGAACGCTGTAATTCATAATCGGCAGGTGTGGCACTCACATAAATAACCTGAGGTATAATGGCTTCAAATTCTTCAAATTTTAAGGGTCGGTTATCTAAAGCTGCCGGCAAACGAAATCCATACTCTACTAAATTTACTTTTCGTGAACGATCACCTCCATACATGGCGCGTATTTGAGGCACAGTAACATGGCTCTCATCAATTACCATCAAAAAGTCTTTCGGGAAATAATCAATCAAACAAAATGGACGGGAGCCGGGCAGCCGATTATCAAAATAGCGTGAGTAATTTTCAATTCCTGAACAATACCCCAATTCACGCATCATCTCCAAATCATAGGTAACACGGTCTTCCAAACGTTTTGCCTCCAGGTGTTTGCCTTGTTCTTTTAAGTAATCCACCTGTTTTACCATATCATCCTGAATTTGGAATATGGCTTCTGTCATGGTTTCTTTACCCGTAATAAAAATATTAGCAGGATAAATAATTACACTTTCCAGCTTATCAATTGATTTACCTGTATTCGTTTCAAAATATTCAATTCCTTCTATTTCATCATCCCAAAAGGTAACCCTTAATGAATAATCAGTATAAGCTAAATTAATATCAATGGTGTCGCCTTTTACACGGAAGTTGCCCCGTAAAAAATCTCCTGTCGTTCGCGAATAAAGCCCTTCTACCAGTCGGTGCAAAAATTTATTTCTACTGATAATTTGTCCTTTCTTTATCTCAAGAATATTATTTTTAAACTCCATCGGGTTACCTATACCATATATACAGGAAACGGATGAAACCACAATTACATCCTTTCTACCCGAAAGCAAGGAACTGGTGGTACTTAACCGGAATTTTTCTATCTCATCATTAATCGCCAAATCTTTCTCAATGTATGTATTTGAGCTTGGAATAAATGCTTCAGGCTGATAATAATCGTAATAACTTACAAAATATTCAACTGCATTATTGGGGAAAAACTGTTTGAATTCGCCGTAAAGCTGTGCCGCAAGCGTTTTGTTATGACTTAAAATAAGCGTTGGTTTTTGAGTTTGTTCAATAACATTGGCAATTGTAAATGTTTTACCCGAACCGGTAACACCTAAAAGAGTTTGCGCCAATAAATGACTATTTACGCCTTCAACTAATTGCTTGATCGCAGAAGGTTGATCGCCCGTTGGTTGAAAATCGGATGTTATTTTAAAATCCATATACTGTTTATTGAAGTTGCTAAATTACGCATTATTATTATGACCGCAGGGCAATGACTATAGCACAAAATATATAAAAACTCAAAAGCCCTTGACTTTGTCTAGGGCTTTTGAGTCTTAAAACTTATTAAATTAATAAGTGTCTTTTTCTAAAGTTTCTTGTTATATTAAATCTCTTCGTTGTGTTGTGTGATATCCAAACCTATTTTTCTTTCTTCCTCACTTACACGTAATGGTGATATCATGTCTGTTATCTTTAACAAAAGCAATGAACCCAAGAAAGCAAACAAAGCCACAGATACTAAACCAATTACATGATTTTTGAAAAGATCTATTCCTCCACCATTAACCAATCCGTCAACTGCGGCAGAGTTTATAAGTTTACTTGCAAATAAACCTGTTAACAACATACCTGTCATCCCACCTACACCATGACAAGGAAAAACATCAAGTGTGTCATCCAATCTTGATTTCGCTCTCCATCCAACAAATAGGTTACTGATGATACTGGCAACTGTTCCAATTAAAATACTTACAGGAATACTTACATAACCCGCTGCAGGTGTAATGGCAACTAAACCAACTACTGCTCCAATACAAAAACCTAATGCTGTTGGTTTTTTATTTCTTATTGCAGAGTCAAAAAACACCCAAGCCAAACCAGCTGCGGCTGCGGCGGTATTTGTTGTTGCAAATGCTGATACAGCTAATGTTCCTGCTCCTAATGCTGAACCTGCATTGAACCCAAACCACCCAAACCATAACATACCTGTTCCAATTAACACAAAAGGAATGTTTGCAGCTTTGGTTTCTTCTCCTTCTTTCTTTTTTCCTAAGTACAATGCGGCAGCTAATGCAGCACAACCTGCAGAAATATGTACTACTGTTCCACCTGCAAAGTCAAGTACTCCAAGTTTAAACAACCAACCTTCCGGATGCCATGCCCAGTGCGCTAACGGAGCATAAATAAATATGCTGAATAAACAAATAAACAAAACATAGGAAGTGAATTTAATTCTTTCAGAAAAAGAACCTGTAATTAAGGCAGGAGTAATAATGGCAAACTTTAATTGAAATAATGCAAACAAAGCTAAAGGAATTGTTGGTGCTAGTGACCATGGTTTTGATTCCAATACCCCTGTAAACATGAAGAATTCCATTGGATTACCGAACAAACCATGATAATCCGTCCCAAACGCAATACCAAAACCAACTACTACCCATATAATACTAATTACGCCCATACAAACAAAACTTTGCAGCATGGTAGATATTATATTTTTAGAACTCACCATCCCTCCATAAAAAAGGGCTAAGCCGGGAGTCATAAATAGCACTAATGCTGTAGAAGTTAAAATCCACGCTACATCGGCGCCATTAATTCCTTCGGTAATAATTCGGGGTGGTAACGCCGGAAAAAATAGTGCTAAAAGACTTATTAAGACCAGTACAATAAAAGGTAGCTTTTTCATATTTTATAATTTTTAAAGATTAGGTAATTATTGGTTTGTTTTATTGATTTTAATTTTTACTGCTTATAATTTATTATGGAATTACAATTACTATTTATCCGAATAGGATTATCCCACATATACGGTTGCAACAAAAATCTTTCTATGAAAAATTTCCGTTTTTTCAGGATACCCATTATCCCAAATCGTTCTAATAATACTTCCATTTTTTTCATTGGTTTAATTTTTTAATGGTTGACACGACAAATGTATGAATAAAATGAAACAAACAAAAAAAAAGTTGATATTTTTTAAAGATACCCCCTTATTTATTATACATGTTTAATTTTAAATTATTAAATTTAATAAACAACCCATAATATTTAGGGGTTGTTGTTTGTGTTTTTTAAAATTATCTATTCAAATAAAATATAAAAAATTGGATACCGGCAGATTTTTTTTGACACTTATAGTATATCGCTATGTAAATTGTTAAAATGATTGTCATGCTGAGCTTGTCGAATTATGATTCAGCATCTTTTAAAATAGATCCCGAAATAAATTCGGAATGACTTTATACTAATATTGTTAGCGGTTTATTATTATACAAACCTGATTTCAGGATAATAAAACTCAAATTATTTCCCCCTAGCGGGGCTTATCTACTATAGTGGGTCATTATGTATTAATTCTCTATCGGGACTTAACTCCGTAGGAGCTTTAATAATAGTACTTTTAATAAACGCATTATTCAAAGCCCCGATAGGAGCGAATTTTAAAAACTTACCCCGAACTTAGGTTATTACAAGGGTTAATGTTAATACTATGCTGGATTATAGGAACAACTTGTATTATAATTTACTCCTTCATAAAATAATTTAACAATGATGTATTCCGGAGAAGTGAATTAGAACAATTGTAATAAACGTCCATAGTCAATAAGAATGACATTCTAATAGGAAGCAAAAAAAGTATGAAAATGAAGAATAAAAGAGTAATGAAAATCTCTAAAGTTTTAAACAACCAGTTTGTGAGTGTTATTTTTTCAGTTTATTATGAAAAACTTTTTTAAATTTTTCTACTTTAGGTTGAATAACATATTGACAATATGGAGCTTCTCCATTTTGATTGTAATAATCTTGATGATAATTCTCTGCTTTATAAAAATTGGTATATGGGCTTATTTCAGTAACAACGGGCTTTTCCCAAACTTTATTTTCATTCAGTTTTTTTTTATACTGTTCTGCTAATTCCTTCTGATGATGATCGTGATAAAATATAACAGAACGATATTGAGTACCTATATCATTACCTTGTTTATTGAGTTGTGTAGGATCATGGGTTTGCCAAAAGGCTTCTAAAAGATCCTCGTAGCTTATTATGGCAGGATTGTAAATTATCTGACATACTTCTGCGTGTCCGGTTGTGCCGCTACAAACTTCTTTATATGAAGGGTTTTTGATTTTGCCCCCCGAATATCCTGATGTTACAGATATAACACCGTTAAGCATTTGAAATTGTGCTTCAACACACCAAAAACATCCGGCGCCAAAGGTGGCTGTATCATATTTAACTGTATTTATCATATTTATTGAGGGTGATTTTGGTGCGCCATTACATGAATAACTAAAGATTATATTTATTATGTTAATAAAATAAATAACACGAGTCTTTTGTTTACAGTATGTTGCAATTGAATTTAATTTTAAATGCATAACATATTTTTTAAGTTTTTTTAAGCCCAAACAATCTGATTATTTATTTGCAATAAGTTTTTTAATAAAAACATTCTTATTGAGATTTTTGTTTCAAAAACCAGCGTTTTAGTTTTTCAATAAACTCATTTGGTTTTCCTCCTTCTTTTTTTGAAGCATCATCACCGGGAGGGGCTGAAATCTGGTTCGTTTTTAAGTCTTGTGTATTTTCTTTTTTGTCTGTTTGCACTTCTTTTGCAGGAATTATTAATATTGTAGGCTCAACATACGAATAATCTCCATTTTGTTTTACCATTACTCTGGCGCTATCAATTCCTTCACTTTTTAATTGGGCTTTTATTTTTTCGGCTTCGTCAGCATAATCATAACTGCCCATTAAATATCTTGATTTTGTTTCTGTTATTTTAATTTGTGTCAGCGCAGTGTCTGATACAAATTTGGCAGGTAATTTCATAAAATCAGCTTTCTCATAAGTACCTATACTCACGTAAAATTTGTCTGCTGTACCTGTTTTAATAACTTCCAGGTTTTCCACTGCAGCGTATTTCATAGTTTCGTTTCTGTAATGCTCATAAGCATCTGCAATCTCTGCATCGGTTAACTGGGCTCCTTTTGTATTTACAATGGCAGAATCAATGGATCGTATTTCTATATCTTTATAGTTTGGAATCCCATCTTTATCGTCATCTAATGGACATCCTAAGGAATCTACAACAACTCCTGCGGGAGTATTAGCACAACTGTCCCTTATATCAGGAATCCCATCTTTATCTTGGTCTTCTTTGTCTATTCTGGTAAAATCAATATTTTCATTTTTAAATCCTTCAAATTCTTTGATTATAACTTTAGGTTTATACCTGAAATTGTAACTTAAGCCACAAGATGTCATCATGAAATTATCGTTTTTATCAAATTTTGACAAAAATCTTCCGGAATTATTTTGAATGACACCATCTATCTTATCTGTAAATGTAAAATACATGGTGTTGCTCATTTTGAAGGTAATGAAGTTGTTTATTCTGAAAGCAAAGCCAATACCCACAGGTATTGCAAAAGAGTACTCGGGATATTTCCCTAATTGCTGAAGGGTCGTATTTCGAACATCCGATTCATAGGTGTAATCGCGTGTAAGTAAAACAGCATTTGCAGCGTTGGGCGCATTTTGCGCAATGTTGCGGATTGTCCCGTCTGTCCAATAATAATAGGTGTTGCCATTTTTATCTTTTAAATCTGTTTTAGACAGAAACTCAAAACTGGAAAATCCAAACGATATAAATGGGGTGGCATTTCTTCCGGCAGGTAAAAGATTCCCAAAATCATATACAAATGCAACACTTCCCGATCTGATTTCTGATTCAAAATTTGCGTTTTGACTGGGTATTGTAGATCGTTCATTCGCTCCAACTTTACCAAAAAGCACATCAAAATTAATAGAAAAACAATCAGAAATACGCTGTGAAACGTATAGTTCAGAAGCTATTCTGCCATTTAAAGGACTTTTAGACGTGTTGTTTTTTATATTTCCATAATATGAAAGTACGCCAACGCCGAGTCCTATAGTTGGGGTTTCAATATGTTCATCTTCTACAGGTGAGGCTATTGGAGGGGTTACTACGGGAGTTGGAGCAACAATATTACTGTCTTTGGCTGTAATAATAGCGGTAGGGCTTTTTTGTGCATGCAGGTTATAACTCAAAAAAGATAAAACAGCAAACGTGATTTTATATTTCATATCCACAAATATAATAAAAACACAACTCAACAAGCTAAAAGTGCTATTTGAAATTCACTTGATATAGTATTCTGACTGGATATGTTACTTATACCATTTTTGATTTGAAATCATTAATGCTTCTTGAACAGTAATTCGTTTACCGTTATTATAGGCCGTCACAAAAGGTCCTACCACTCCGTTTTGTGCTGTGTAACGGTCTCTTGCATCATGTGCCGATATATATTCCTGATGGTTTCCTACGGTATATTTTGTAAATCCTTCTGCCATTTCCAAAGAAACAACCTCCTTTAGTTTAAACGACACAGCAACTTTTTCGGCGTTTTTCACTTTTTTTAGTGCCAAAATCTGAACCTTATAATTCATCTTTCCTTCAACTTGTGGTGTTGGGATATTGGTTGCCAATAATTCTTTAGGTGTAACTTCTTTTTGAGGAGAAGATTCTACCTCAGTTATTGTTTCGACAGGAACCGATTCTGTTTTTTCTGTTATTTCAGCAACGGAAGCTGATGATGATCCGGGAGCGACAATTTTAACGATACTGGGTGCAATTGTATACTGCATACTTTCGCTGTTTTGTATATAAGAAAAAGCTCCTTCAATTGATTTATCTCCATTCGCATTCGCATCTGTTTTGACTTTGTATGATATTTTGAGTTCCGGCTTTTCGGGCATGGAACCCCAAATGTACGTTACCTTTTGATCTTCAAATGAAAAAACGGCTCCTTCTGATTGAACTTCCTGCGCTGTAAAGCCTTCGGGTAAAGTTTCTACTAATTTACCAAAATCAGCCAAAGCACCTTTTTGTATGGTTACGTCTACTAGAAAATCAGTATTTGAAACTACTTCACCAGGCAATTTTCTTAAACAATTCATTGTTGATGCAGAATCGGAAGCTTTCGTTTCTGAAGGAGTTATAGCTTGAGGAGTACTTGCTGGTGTTTGGACAACAGCTTCAGTCTGAGAAACTTTACCCTCCGAAATTGTTATTGTTGTGACAGGTATATCTATGGTTTGCTTCACATTATCGGAAACATACGCAAACTTACCTGACAAGTTTTGGTTGCCGGATACATCTTTGGATACTTTTACTTTATAGGAAACTTTAAAGGATGATGCAGTTGGTAATGCCATCCATATTATTTTAACGGATTGATTAATGAAAGTAAAGGAGCCTCCGCCATTTTCTCCTTCAACAGCTGTAAATCCTGCAGGTAAATCCTGTTGCAGTTTTGCAAATCCGGAATTCGACCCTTTATCAATAGTCATTTCAATTGTAAACTCATTTCCAATTTGAGCGTTGGAAGAAATGCTTGGGGTTATTGTTACTCCATCAGTAAAAAACAATTGGTAAAACAATAGCGCTATTGAATTAAATAATAATGCGGCAATTTTTAACATGGGTTTAGTGTTTAAGGGTTCATGTGTTTTAGTTATTACTGTGCTAAAAAATAATTAATCAACTCATTTACTTTATAGATAGTACTATTTTTATCTCCATCAAAAAAGCTGTCTATGGCTTGATTTATTTCTTGTTCAGAAATTTTATTATTGTGATTGGTATCAAATATTTTTAAATTCAAAGGGATTACCTTTTGATTCGCAACTTTATCGCTAAGCGTATCTTTTTTCAAATGCTCAAATTGTTCCTTACTTAAATTAGTTTGATTTAACTTTTTGAATTGCCTTTTTAAAGTATCTGTTTTAGTTTCCAAAGTACTATCTGTTATTAGCAACATTTCACTTTCCTTAGGAGCAAATGTCGTATTGGATTTGTAACGTTCAATAATTAGTTGGTCTGTAAGGGTTACACCTTCTGCATCTACTATCGAACCTTCCTTCGAATTAGGTTCTTTATCTTTATAATCAGGAATTCCATCCTTATCAGTATCTGTTGGACAACCGAACGTATCAACTTTTATATTATTTGGAGTATCTTGACATCTATCAACTATGTCTTCAACTCCATCATTGTCACTATCTTTTGAATCTGTTTTAGTAAAAACAGTATTCTCTTCTTTTTCTCCTCTTTTGTTTTTACTAAAATGATAATAAAGTGCTAAATTGCTATATAGATAACTGTCGTTGGTTTTTCCGGCTTTGTAATTATCAATATAATCTGACATAGTAAAATAATATGTTGCGCCTATTCTTAAAGAAAAACGCTCATCTAATTTAAAATCCATGCCCAGACCAATGGGCATTATTGCAGTTGTTTTGCTATAATTAGTGCTGTTTTCTAATTGTGTTTCGTATTTATAATCGCGAGCAAGTAAAACAGCATTTGCCGCATTGGGTGCATTTTGAGAGATGTTTCGGATTGTCCCATCTGTCCAATAATAATAGGTATAACCGTTAGCGTCTTTCAAATCGCCATAAGGGTTAAATTTTAAACAACCTAAACCAACTGATAAATAAGGAGAGATGGAAGTTTTAAAACGAAAAAACATATTAAAATCGCCCTGCATTATTTTTGATTCGAAATTCAAATGTTGAAGGTTTATAATATTTTCACCGTGCAATGCTCCGTACATCCCATTTAATGAAACACTAACAAATTTGTTTAGTTCTTGTTCTACAGAGATATTGTATCCCGCATTAAGATTAGTAAAAAGACCATTACTAACATCTCCGTTAAAAGTGAGAATTCCTGCGCCTGCTGCAATTGAAGGAGAATTTTTTTTATGATTTTTAGAAACGGAGTCGTATTGATTATTTGCATGAGGTAAGGACAATAGTTGGGTAGCTGCAAAATTACTGCCTAAAGCATTTTGAGAAATTCCCGTTGTCGCCATATCAAAAGATAATAAAACGATTAAATAATATTGTCCTTTCATTCCACTACAAACCGACTAAATTTTTATTCAAAAATCAGGTAGCCCCAACCACCCAATAATGTTATATGCTTGTGCTGTAAAAACAAAAAAGCGGAAAATATGAACAAAAATACAGAAATAAAATTAATCAGTCAGCCTATATTCATGCTAAACGCATGAATATTTGATAATATTAAATGGATAAATCTTATACAGCTTTGTATATTTTATTGCAATAAGCAATCTTCAACCTGAGCAAAGCTATTTTATTTGTAAGTGTGTATAGCACTACTATATTGATAATTGTAAACACAATGATGTTGATAAGCGATGGTTTTATTTTACGAATGATATTGCTTTTAAACAATAAAATGTTTGCAAAATTCTGAAAACGAGAAAGCCAATAAAAAAACAAGTTATTAAAACGTTAGTTTTTAAATTTAATACTAATTTTTAAAGTGCTAAAAATTAGGTTTCAATAAATATTTAGAATAAAATTCATTTATTATTTTAACTGCTTCATCAGCAGTATCAACCATGTGAAACAACTCCAAATCTTTTTCGCTGATGTTATGTTCTTCATAAAGCATGGTTTCAACCACCCATTTCAATAATCCTTCCCAGTATTTCTTTCCGACCAGAACAATGGGAAAGTGCGCTACTTTATTGGTTTGAATAAGAGTGATGGCTTCAAACAATTCATCCAATGTGCCAAATCCGCCCGGCATAGCAACAAATCCTTGCGAATATTTTAAAAAAATCGTTTTGCGTACAAAAAAATAATCGAAATTAATATTTTTATCATGATCAATATATTGATTGGCAAATTGCTCAAAGGGCAATGTTATTTTTAAGCCCACAGATTTACCATTTGCCGCATGTGCACCTTTGTTAGCGGCTTCCATAATGCCGGGACCGCCTCCTGTTATTATCCCATAACCTTCGCAAGTAAGTTTATAGGCTATTTCTTCGGCAAGTTTATAATAATAACTTTCAGGTTTAGTGCGGGCAGAACCAAACAGGGACACACAAGGTCCAATACGGCTCATCTTGTCAAAGCCTTCAACAAACTCGCTCATGATTTTAAAAATCTGCCATGAATCGGATGCTTTAATGTCGTTCCAATCTTTAGGAGCAAAAGCTCTGCGTATTTTATCTTCTTCTTGTTGGTTAGTCATATTGCTACAAATTATAAATAATTGCGAATTACCAATCGCTATAATTACCAATTTTTATTTTTTAACCCTTGTTGACTTTCGACTTTTTATTTTCCAATTTTAAAACACCCTTTAGTTCCTCTTTCAAAAATTTTGAGGTAAAACTAATATCATTTTTTATAATTTCTTCGGGTGTTCCTTCGCAAAGTATTGTTCCGCCTCCGTTTCCTCCTTCCAAACCCAAATCAATAATGTGATCGGCAACTTTTATAATGTCCATGTTGTGTTCAATTACTAATATGGTATTCCCGCTGTCTGCTAATTTATTCAACACTTCCAATAATATTCGGATGTCTTCAAAGTGCAAGCCTGTTGTGGGTTCGTCAAGAATGTAAAACGTATTTCCCGTATCTTTTTTTGATAATTCGGTAGCCAATTTTACACGTTGCGCTTCGCCACCTGACAATGTAGTGCTTTGTTGCCCAAGTGTGATATACCCTAAACCTACATCGTGCAGGGCTTTTACCTTTTGGCGTATAGCAGGTATATTGTCGAAAAACTCAACGGCTGTGTCAATAGTCATATTTAGTATATCGCTTATGGATTTGCCTTTGTAGCGAATTTCAAGCGTTTCCCGATTATATCTTTTTCCGTTGCAGGTTTCACAATGCACATACACATCGGGTAAAAAATTCATTTCTATTGTTCTTAAACCTGCACCCTGACAAGTTTCACAGCGACCTCCTTTAATGTTGAATGAAAAACGACCGGGTTTATAGCCGCGTATTTTTGCTTCAGGAATTGCGGCAAACAAATTTCTTATATCAGAAAAAATATTGGTGTACGTTGCAGGGTTGCTTCTTGGTGTACGCCCAATAGGTGATTGATCAATTTCGATAACTTTGTCAATATGTTCAAGTCCTTTAATACTTTTATAAGGCATTGGCTTTTTTTCAGAGCGGTAAAAATGCCTGCTGAGTATAGGATACAAGGTTTCATTGATTAATGTTGATTTTCCGCTTCCCGAAACTCCTGTCACGCAAATAAATTTTCCAAGCGGAAAGCTGACAGAAACATTTTTTAAGTTGTTACCGGTGGCTCCTGATAAAATCAAGGTTTTACCGTTCCCTTTTCTTCTTTGTGAGGCAACTTTTATTTCTTTTATGCCATTTATATATTCTGCAGTAAGTGTTTTTGATGCTAATATTTCTTTGGGCGTGCCTTGTGCAATGATATGCCCGCCATGTATTCCCGCGTGGGGACCGATATCGATAACATGGTCTGCAGCAAGTATCATATCTTTGTCATGTTCAACAACAATTACTGAATTGCCAATGTCCCGCAGATTTTTTAATGCGTTAATCAAACGTACATTATCTCTTTGATGCAATCCTATGCTGGGTTCATCTAAAATATAAAGTACACCAACTAATTGAGAACCAATTTGTGTAGCTAGTCGTATACGCTGTGCTTCACCTCCTGAAAGACTTCTGGAGCTTCTGTTAAGTGAAAGATAATCCAATCCTACATCCAATAAAAATAAAATACGGGCACGAATTTCTTTTAAAATTTCTTTTGCAATAATATTTTGCCTAGTACTTAAACGCTGTTCTAAATCCTTGAACCAATTATTTAGTTCCACAATACTCATTTCTGACAACTCTGCAATGTTTTTACCGTCAATCTTAAAGTGGAGTGATTCTTTTTTTAGCTTGCTACCATTGCATTTAGGGCAGGTTACTTTGTTCATGAATCCTTGTATCCATTTTTCAATGGTTGGAGAACTTTGCTCGTCGTTTTGTTTAATAATAAAATTTACAATTCCTTCAAACGAAAGACTATAGCTACTCATAGAGTTATCGGTGAATTGTTTTATTTTTAATACCTCATCGGAACCAAATAAAATAACATTAAGTGCATCATCCGAAAAATCTTCTAAGGGAGTGTCCAATGTAAAATCATAATT
>Ga0302194_10000197_pt1 | contig 41680 bp, 25 predicted proteins | sample II_Bog_N1_1_FD_200227 | JGI IMG/M metagenome (GOLD analysis project Ga0302194, IMG submission 200227) | Peat permafrost microbial communities from Stordalen Mire near Abisko, Sweden - II_Bog_N1_1 | ecosystem: Environmental > Terrestrial > Soil > Wetlands > Peat | place: Sweden: Abisko...
AGTGCGATGCCATTACCCTCCCCTTCAGATCTCTGCTGGAACGTGAAATTTCCGCCTGGGCAAGAATGGATCGAAAAGACCGTACGTGGCGCCATCGAGACAATCTGGCAGCGTGCGCAGAGTACCGCCCGCACACAATTCGGCGACGAGTCTCTCGCGGTAGAAATAATGGAAGTCGCTATACAGAAAACTGTTAACCGCCTGAGCACTGGCGCTCCTGTGGAACCCGGCGAGGCATGTCTGGTTCTTTCGCGCTTCTATGCCCAGGAGATCAGACGGCGGCGCTATGGAAACCGCAAACTTGTGTTCCTCGGATCGAACGCGGAACTCCCACCCAGTCCCGTTCAGAACCAGTTTTCCTCTGTTGATTCCACAATCGACTTGGGGGTAATCTTGCACGATATACCTCTGGAAGTCCGCCTAGCGCTGCTCATGCGGTACAGCCGGACACGATGGACGGAGGTTGCGGCAATCCTCGGAACCTCCGAAGCGGGCATTCGAGTGCGTTGCCAGCGAGCATTGAAGAGAATACGTCAAAGATTGGGGATCAACGAGCATGGCAAATGATCGTCTACACTGTCGATCCAATCAGGAAGGACGTCGTGGCTGAGCATCAACCCCTACTGAACGACGACCAGAACGATACGCTCTTGTTCGAGAAGCTTGAGGAATATGTCCTCTCTCACTACCCGAATCCGGAACGCGTGGGATGTCCCTCTCCTGAGGTTCTCAAGAGGTTTTCCGATACACCGAGGGAGGTTAAACTTTCAGACCTAAAGGACTTGCACATCTTCAAGTGTGCTGAGTGTACGCGCGCTCTGATGGAATTGCGGATACAGCGGGAGCAAGCCAAGACGCCTTAAGATTCGACCTCTGCCTTCCTCTCGAAGCGGCGAGAGTTACAAAAGCTTTCCACGGCCAAATTGAGATGGCCTTTGAACGCCTTAGCCCTCGCTTCGATCGCAATCCTCTCCGCTGGCACGGTCCTCGCTGAACCCATCAACCGGAAGGAGTCGGCGCGGGTGAAGTCTGCAGTCCATGGACTACTTTCTTATTGCGCCGATGATCAGAAATACTCCTCCAGCGATCGGCAATAACGCCTTCAGGTGACGCAGAAAGATCGCAGTATTATCGATTCCTTCCGTAGAAGGCCATGCACTTTCCTTGTCGGCATTCTCGTTGAATTCGAGTGCCCATTGCACTTTATTCTTTTCCGCGTATTTGAATCTCCTGCGGAGGGACTCACTCAACCACCACGCCCCCGCCACGTTGCTCGCAAGTGTGACCATGACCATCAGCAACGACCATTTTGCCCAGGGGCTTTCCAGCAGCTTTCCCACCGAACCGAACACCACCCAATTGGCTCCAATGAGCGCATAGCACATCTGCAGACTGGCCTCAGTGAGTTTGGTAGACCAGCCTTTGTAGTAACCGCCTACTTCCTCAAGTGCTTTGCGCGGAGACTCGTAAGTTCCTGTCTTGGAGAGCTCAAATGAAACCGTCTCGCCCCGCGCATTATCTTCAACGTCACTCATGTCAGTATCCTGGTCCTGGTCCAGGAGCCGTCTTGCCACCAGTGCTTCCAGACTCACCCCGCGGCCCTGAACTGCGTCTGCCAGGCCATTTCCTTGCCACAGCCTTTTTGGCAGGCGCTTTCTTGGCTGCCGCTTTCTTAGCTGGCGCCTTCTTCGCGGCTTTCTTCGTGGCGGTGACCACGACTCCTTTGATGGCCTTCTTGACGGACTTACCGGTTACAGCCTTCTCTACGGCCTTCTCGACTGGCTTTTCAATCGACAACGCCTGTCCTCTTTTCAGCTTCAATGTGGGAGGTTTCCGTTTGCCGGGGATCCAGTGAACGCACCCCAACCGATCGCACATGCCGGGGTCCCCACGGACAGGTCTTCGTCCGTGGGGTGGCACGCCACGATTCAGCAGTACGCCCGCCAGCTATGCCTGACCACCGTAGCTGAGCAGTTCGCCCGTCTGGCCGAGGAGGCGGTCAGCAGGAAGCAATCGCACCTGGGATATCTGGAAGCTCTGCTCGAAGCAGAGATCGAGGAACGTGAACGTCGCGCCGTGATCCGGCGCATCAAGGAGGCGCATTTCCCTGCGGTCAAGACGCTTGAGGAGTTCGACTTTCAGAGTGCGCCGCACATCCCCGCGGCGCAGGTGAGGAGGTTGAGCGAGGGCGAGTATCTGGAGCGCAAGGAACCCGTCGTTCTGCTCGGTGAAACAGGCACAGGGAAAAGTCACTTGGCAGTTGCTCTGGCGGTCGCTGCCTGCAGGCAACGCAAGCGCGTACGCTTCACCACTGCGGCGGAACTGGTAACGGAGATGATCGAAGCACAGGGCCAACTGCAACTGACGCGGCTGCGCAGTCGCTGGATGCGCTACGACCTGGTCGTGCTGGACGAACTCGGCTATGTCGTCATGCCGGACGCAGCGGCGGAGCTGCTCTTCCAAGTAATCGCCGGACGCGCTGAGCAGGCCGCGATCATCGTGACCACGAACCTTCCCTTTTCCGAATGGCCCAGCAAGATCCCCAACGCCAGGCTCTGCAAGGCGATGCTGGATCGGCTGACGGATCGGGCGCACATCATCGAAACCGGCACGGAGAGTTATCGCTTCCGCAGAACCATGGCACGGAAAGGCGGCAAGAAATGAGCAGTCAGCAGTGGTATTACGCGCAATTGCGCTGGGCGGTGATGGTCGAAGGCAAAGAGGGACTCCGCGCCTGGAAAGAAGCCGTTCACATCTTCCAGAGCGAAGACCAGGAAACGGCCTTCCAGCAAGCGTTGGCCATCGGCCGACAGGGCGAGGAGTTTCACGAAGAAGGGCGACGGGAAGTCGAAACCAGACTCGCAGAGGTCGTACGACTCGACTGCCTGGGCGGCAACAAGACCAGCTTCGAAATCAGTCTTGGGTCGAGCAGTGCACGCGAGAGTCTGCCGTTTGAACACATCTTCAAACCGGAGGAGCATATGCCTGAATCGCCGCTCTAAGGCCGCATGACCACACTCGCGGTCTCGCCCCGAGTTGGCCTTGGCTCCAGTCGCCCTTCGGGCTCCTTCCGCCAAGGCCAACTCGGAATGACAGATCCCGTCCCCTCAGGTGGGGCCAAATCAAACCAGCGAAAGGGGCCAGATCAAGTTGACGAAATCAACACCGGAATTTTGCGGCCATTCCTCTTTTCAGTCAACACCCACCTCGCGCCTTCCTAAACATTTCCCCGGAAAGCATTCAGCCGATCGTTCGGCTCGACCGTGACACGAGCGAACGCGTTCTCGCACTCACTAAGTGGGGTCTCGTCTCTTACTGGTCGAAGACGCCAAAGGCAAATTCAGTCACTCATCAATGCGCGCTCCGACCGACTAGAAAGCAGCGGCGCTTGGCGCGAGCCGTGGAAGCACCGTCGTTGCTTCATCCCAGCCGACTTTTTCTTCGAATGGGAACCCTACAATTGCAAATAGGTAACCTCAGCTCCTCTGGTCAACCTAGCCTCTTGAACTGCCTGTTCGAGAGAAAATGGACCAGTTTCAAACCGTTGGAAAATGTCCAAGCCGCGGTCAATTGTGATCTTCCAACCCGTATCCGTTGTAATGCTTCGGGCGTGGAAATTGGGACTAAGGTCGAACTTCCACGAAAACGTGACGCGGGATCCTGCGAAGGCGCTGACCATTTGGTTCAGGTTTTCCTCCTGCCTGGAAGGAGCCTCCCGATCCGGCTGGGTAACAAGTTCAACCGCAACCTCGTCACCTTCAGCTACGATTTCATGGACCATTTGTAGAAGCTCCATGACGTTCCGTGCCTGAAAGAAGGCGCGCACATAGGGGTCATTCACTGTGATTCGACGAGCGCCTTTAAGATGATTGGCAAAAAGACGGCGATAGCTCCATCCCTTTGTGTTCTCCGGAACGATGATGTGCCCCGGATGAACAGAATCTGGCAGGGTAGGATCTGCGGACGCTCCTGGCGCGCTCTCCGGAAGACTCATCTGAGATGATGTTTCCTTGGCTCTTTCGGCCTCGCCTGCCCCTGCTTCCGCGGTCTTTCCCTTAGGTGCCGCAAATGTGGGGTACTGTACCTCTTCCGGAGTAAGGACCGTTAATGCTGTGCCGTCCACCAGAGACCTATAGGCAAAGTCATGGCGTGCGAACGTATCGTCAATACGTAGAATATGTTCGCGCACCCGGCGACGCGCTTCCATCGAGAAACTGAGAAGTTCACTGACCTCCTGAGAGGTCGCTTTCCCATCCGGATAGAGAATCTTCATCAAGCCAGAGAACGTTTTTTCAAAGCCTGTCTGGTCTCGCGTGGACACTTCCGATGTGACCTCGAAGTGCGTCTTATAAGCTCCTGTGAAGTCCGCGGTACGAAGCTGTTTCAGCACCTCGGCCAGGTAGTCGACGACGAATCCATAGCCATTAGAGAACTGCTCATGACGGATGGGAGCAACCTCCCATCCAGGGTTGTAGGCGTGAATCCGATCAAGGAAGGCAGAGTCGATGTACTTGTCCGGGAGAGGTTCAAAGAAATGCGAATGCTTGAGCATGTAGGCAACGGACTTCTGCGTATTCCCCATGAACACCATCGAAGCTTCAGCCGTCAATTGTTCGATACCGCGCGAAAAGGTTCGGTTGGCCATGTAGTTCTTCATGATGTCCACCAGGGCCTTGTCAACCTTCTTGTCCTTCCCGGCAAACTCGTCAAAGCAAACACAGTCCCAGTAACCCACAAGACCGATCTTCCCGCTCGCATTGCTGACGAAGAGCTTGGGGGTCGTAACCTCGGAGCCGGAGATCAGCATGCCGTGCGGTGAAAACTCTGCGTAGATATGAGACTTTCCGGTACCTTTAGGTCCTAACTCAAGAAGATTGTAGTTACGCTCGCAGAATGGGACGAGGCGAATCAGCGTCAGTAGCTTGGCCCTCCGGCTAAACATCTCCGGATTAAAACCAATGGTCTGCATCAAGACATCCATCCACTCGTCTGTGGTAAATTGTCCCCGTGCTTTGAGATAGTCGTCGTAGTCAATGCTCGCAACCTGGATTGGTTTGAGCGTGTCGATCTGCCACGGGCTGGCCTTCGGATCTTCGGCTACCTCATAGGTCACATCCGTGATGCACCAGATACCGCCCACCAAGAGCTTTGGATAGCGCCGGACAAAATCATCGGAGATGGGCACTTTTTTTATGCCGAGGTTCGTGAATTCAGTTTCGTAGAACCCACCCTTTTCATTCAGCTCAACAGTGAGCTTGTCTATGACCTTGTGGCTGCCTTTTTCTTTGATCGTGGATTTCACTAGCTCCGCTTGATTGCGGTGGACGTAATGCTTTGCGAGAATGCGTTGAACAGTCGCGAGGCCGGACTTGATTACTTCGATGTCGTCGGAGGCGCAGTGCTGCCCAAGCAGGTACTCAAGAACATACGTCGGAACCACGGCGTTCTGCTTGAGTCCGTGGGTCAGGTCCTTTCGTACCACCAGACCAGAGAAATGTTGGAGGATCTTTTGGTCCAGCGCGCTTAACTGTATCGGGGCTGGAGCATCAGACTCAGTCGCTTCAATCGGTGTGGTTTCAGAGTTCATCGAAGTCACTCGCAAAGGGCTTCTGGAGCCTTAGGGTGTGCGTCTTATAGACGACGGTTTGGTTCGTGCCTAGTACGGTCTCTTCGAGCCGCAGATCGACATCTTGATTGTTGAAAGCGTCCGCCGCGCGTGCGAGCGTGAGCATTATGCTGACCTCACGCTGACGGGCCTCCGTCTCCTTCGAGTCGAAGGTGTAGGTCTTGATCTCAGACAGCACTTTCTCGTCCTTGGAGTAAAGGCCAACGCGGAGCGTTCGTGGCAAAGTCTTGTCGATTGCTGGCTTGTTCTGAAACAGCGAGACAGCGACTTGCCCCGTTGTGATCTTGGACGGTACCCGCAGTATTTCCACCTCGACTTGTCCCGTGTCATCGGTTCTTGCCTTATGGATTTTCACCACCGGGACCACGACCTCTTGCAGGCTGATGCCGCCGTGGACGTACCGTTTGCCAGAGCCCTGGAGCGGGAATCGGCCCAGGGAACGGGGGAAGGCAACAGGCAAGTCGCCAATCAAGTCCAGATCTCCTGAGGCAAATACCTTCACCTGCGGGTTCGGCAGAATTGACTTGCCAATGGCAAAACGCCGGCCGCGATAGTTCCACCCGCCTGCCGCCGGAAGAGGGACCATGTCGTCTTCATGCACGTCATCTTGCTGAAACAGGAAACCATGATCCGCCGTCACCAGCATATTCGTTCCGTTGATGTTGGCTACCTTCTTGATGATCTGATCCAGTTCGTCGAAGGCCTGCTCCACGGCATCGAACGTTTTGGCCTCCGTGCCGGCGGAGTCCCCAATCTTGTCGATCCTGTTGTGGAAGATGTAGACAGCATCATGATCGCGCATAAGGGCGCGGCCATCAGTCTTGCTATTCAGCTCCAGGAAATCTTCGGCCTGGATGGCGGTCGCCCGTGCACTACAAGCCGCACTCAAAATCAGGCTCCTATTCTCGGTCCCGGATGCGCTCTGGCCATCGATGGTTACGGCCGCGGTGTCGGCATTGATGGTCAATTGTTTGCCGGGTAGCAAGGCCGCCATTCCAAGCTGGGTATACGACGGGAGCGAGCCCAGCATAGCGGTCACCTCTGCCGTCCAGCGATTCGCTAACTGCAGCCGATTCGCAAAGTCGGCGGCTGCCTCAAACCTGAGTGCGTCCGAGACGATGACGAAAACCTTTTGGCCCTTGTTCAGGAAAGGCTTCACGTATGTGTCAAAGAACGCGTTCTGCGCTGAAAGGCTGCCGCATTCCCATCGTTGAAGTCGGCATACCTGGTCGCTCCAGCGGTCCGCAAGCGGCAGCAGGAAGTTGTTGAGGTAGGCCTTCTCGACCCATTGGCTGACTTGTGCCATCAGCTGCACCTGCCCGTAAGCACGAAGGCTGCGGACACAAAGGCGGTAAGCCATATCAATTCGCCACCAAGTGGCGACGTAGCGACTCAACCCCGCATCAATCGATTCAATCGCCAATTCCGCTGATTCGATCAGTTCTCGCAGCCTCACGGCGTGCTCCAACGCAGCATATCCTTCCTTGTGCTGCGGTTGCCAAAAGGACTGACGGCGTTTTTGAATCCTCTCCAGAAGGTCAACAGTTGAGGCGCCGTTTTCAAAGCATCGGCAGAGCCAATGCAGTGTGCACTTCTCGAAAATCTCGAATGTGTCCCACTCACCCAGGACGGCGGGATCATCGACGCCATTGATCGTCGTCTCGATCTGAAGTTCCCGCTCCATCTGGTCTGCCCATGCCCGGAACGACTCTTTGTACGCCTGACTGTCCTTCCATCGCCCGAGGAACACCTTTGCATGAGGATGCAACGGAACCTGACGATCCAGCGGATTGGCCCCTCGGAATAGCGACACGACGAAATCGCGGAGCGACGGAGTTAGCGCGTCATAGCCGAACGTCCTTTTCACCTCGCGCCAAAAAGGCTCTGTTAGCGCAGAAGCGTCGAGACACTCCGATACCGGATCAAACAGGTCCGTCGGCCGTCCTGCCGCGAGGAAATGCAGTAGCAGCGAATCCACATCGACCGCCACCTGGTTCCCAGCCAAAATAACCATCATCTTCAGCCGGACATCCCGTTCCTGGTCGTTCTTGTCGATGCGGTCTTTAAGCTGCTGCGTTCGCTTCTCGCTGGCAAAAAAACTGGCGTGTTCCATCGGCAGATGGATGAACTCGTGCGGCAGACCGACAGCTTGCAAGGCGAGCGATGCCTTATCGGCCTTGTACTCGTGCCCCTGCAACAGAAGATCGAGCAGCCAATTGTTCGCATCTGCCGGCTTTGGAGACGGAAGGTAGACCAGGAACTTGGCATCGGGGTTCGGGTCTCGGACGATCCGGACCTTTGTCCCAAACTCGTTACGTTCCACCCGCAGCTTAGCCACGGACGGGTCTGCAAACTCGTCGAATGTCTGTGACCACTCACCCACGGGGTCATACCAGAAGACCAGACGGTTTCGTTCAAATACCCGCTGCAGGCTGTCGTGGATTCGGTTCATTGCATCAGTCCTCTGCCGCGGCGAGGCCTGGGATTGGGGCCAACGCTTCTCCCAGTTTAAGGTAGTTGACCTTCACGCCATCGTCGAGGTCGAGTTCGATGCGGGCCTGCGCCAGGGGCAGGACGACCTGCCGCTCCCACTCCTCGCACTCGTGGAGAGTCTTGGTAAGCTTGTCGAACTCCTTGCGGGCCGCAGTCTTATCGCGAGTGCTCACCGCGCCGCTGGTTTGCACCTCTGCCAGGTGAGCGATACGGCTCCGCAGTTTGATCTGGTATTCCCGCAGATAACTGTTGAGCACCAGATTCATCGTGTCCCGCGTATAGCGGTGCAGGTAGATCAACACGCTGAAGCCCTTCCTGGGGCTCTGGATCATCCAATAGATGGGGCGCCTCTTATAGGTTTGCAGGTGATCTTTGTAGAAGTCAGTCAGGAAGTAGTTGCGTAGCTCCCGGCCGAGCGACTCCTCGATGAAGCGGATGTTCTCCCGCAGCGTGGCTTCGCCGAAGGTGGCGCGGAGGAACTCACGGGTCCGGGCTACGATGTCGTCCTCAAACCACTCGCCATCGAGCACTGGGACAATACCGTCTTCGTCTGGCGCGAAGGTTAGCTGGTCTTGGTTCACTCCTACCTTTGCCAGGTAGTCAGGAACAGATTCACGGGCATTGGCGAGGATAAGTCCGGGACTATCTAGCGAATAGCGGCCCATTATGCACCCGACGGCGTAAGAAAGAAAGGAGGCTATATCCTTCCGAGCGTCTGCTCGGGCAAGTGTAATTTGCTCCACGGGGACATCTGGGCGCAACTCCCCCGTGATTCCGTACGCATCGATAAAAAGCCGGTTGTTCTCCGTTTCTAGCTCTTGCATCCGATTGATAAAGGAGGTTCTTTGTTTTTCCGACTTTCGCCAGGTCGTTTCGAGATTCTCACTCTTCAACTCTGGCCGCAGCAATGGTTGGTCGCAAAACTCCCAAGAGATCTCCGCTGAATCCCATACATTACGGCTGATTGATACTAGCTCTGAGACGATTGCTCTTGCCATGACTTTTTGAGCTTCGCTAAATCCATATGGAAGCTTGTCTGCGTCACCCGAGTTGTTATTGACAGTTGGGTTAAGGGCGTTCAGCAAGAGTGCGGCAACTGCAGAATTGTAGTAGCCACATATGACATACGTGTCACCTTCGTTCTCTGGGAATAACGAAGGCGCACCCGAGCTAAATAGGAATCCTCGTGGAAGGATTCGAATTGCATTGTATGCGGCATTGATTAGCGACCAAGTTAATCCGGGCTTAAATATTTTGTCCAGGTTGAAATTGTGCGCACGTACTCGTCCTGTTTCGTGAAGGCCAGTCTGTAGACTATGGCCATCATGCTCCCAGTTCACGACATGCAAGTAGTTGGCGTACCACTTCTTTGCTTCTCCTCCGTTCGAATATGGAAACCACCTCACGCTCGATTTTTCCGCCTCGCCCCGGGTCAACCCAAAGCCAATTCTAGATTGCGAAACTTCGCTCCAAAGTCTGACGTATTGATCGTTGTCACCCGTCGCCATTCCAACCCGTGTTGTTGCTACCGTTTTTAGCAGTGGCCAGTTGAGAAACGGGAGTCTGGCTCTATGGCTGAGCCAATATGCAATAGGGCTCCCTGGAATCATCGCGAAGTCTGACGAACGGGATGTGTACGTAGGGTAATGCTCTTCATCGAAAAAGTTGGAAGACAATTCCTCGTTGCTTTGAACCTCCCCTTGTTTCAAAAATAGACGCTTAAACCGAGCCGACACATTGTTGGACCTTCCTTCGCGGAGGACAAAGGCGCAGCTTCCAAAATCAGATCCCCACACCCCACGTCCAGGATGAATCAGGCTAACGAAGCTCGAAGATTGCAACAGGTATTGTCGGAGGTCTCCAAATCCGCCAAGGAACATCCAATTCGGAATTGTTATCATTGCGACAAGTCCATTTTCAATAGTCAGAGATAAGTTTCTAAGAATGAATGCAGCGTAAGTGTCTGTCTTCCCTTCTGGGGTAGATTTCGCGACAAAGCTCTTGAGCGATGAATTCATTGCGCCGCTACCCATATACGGCGGATTAGCAACAACCACCTGATATCGCTGAGATAGCAATTCCGCTTGATCGAACGCACAAAGGACCTTCTGGTGTGTCTTGTGCAGGAAAAGATGACCGCCGAGGTCTTTCTGTTCGATGAACCCTCGTGCAAAGGCAATCTGCTGTGCGTCAAGGCACGGCTGGATCAGCGATCCAAAAGTAGTTGCCTCTTCAAATTGATGGAGAAGCCTGAGCATGGGTTCATTGAAGAGGTCACCAAGGTGAAGCGCCTCTATGTAACCCCGCAGTTCATTTTCAGCAAAATCTATATTGCGCAAGGCATGAATGTGGGGCTGGATGAGGTGGCTTGGCTGGAAGAATCGGCTCGATTTCTCCCGTGCCTTGAAGATGAGCGCCATCTCGGCGAGCTGAGCCGCGCGCGGGCAAATATCCAGTCCGTGCAGGTTGTGCCGCAGGATGAGCGCGGGGATCTCGTTGGGCGCGTAACCTTCTTCCTCGTAGATAACGAATAGAAGATCGAAGGCGTAGGTGAGCATGTGCCCGCTACCGACAGCCGGATCGCAAATGCGAATGTCTTCCGGCCGAGCGATGCGGAGAAAGTCAGTCTCCGGTTCCCTCTCTATGTAGTACGGCATCCATGACCGCAGGAGTGAATCGGGGCGGTTGAGGAGCCAAAGTCGGCCCAGTGAGTTTTCAACCAGGTAGCGGACGATCCAGTGCGGCGTAAAGAGCTGCGTGACGGCCGGAATATCGGCCGTTGGAACCGTAGCCTTCCGCGCCATGACTTGATCTTTCTTCTCGGAGATGTAGAACTGGTAGAGCCAGCCCAGCATCTCTACCTCGGCGCAATCCTCATCCGTAATCTCACTCCGAAATCCTTGCGCCACGGAGTGCTCCGTCAACAGATCGTCCGGCAGCAGCAGTTCCGTCTCGTCGTCCAGTCGCTCAAACAGGTCCGGCAGCAGCGCGTTATAAAACCGGCAGGCGGCCAGAACCAGATGACGATAGACTTCTCCCTGCGCGTCATTTGACGGAATGCGGCCATCGAGCAGCCCATTCAACCTGTCGAGGGACGTGTGACGCTGGAGTTCTTCCGGGCAGTTCCCTGCGCGCACCAGCTTGAGCAGCTCAGGCTGCGTCTCATCGGGTGTTGCTGGAGTGAGTACGCGGGCGCTGAATGGGTGCCAGCCACGCGCGTCGAGAAACCGCAGTGCTGTGAACCGATTGAACCAAGTGTATGCAACCCGTTCGATCAGGCCGGTCCGGTCTTCCTGTTCTAGCGTCCGCAATGCGGCAACTTGATGCGCATACGTATCCAGGTAATCCGGGATCCGAGCTGTGAGTGCGTGATTCAGCTTCAGCGTAACCGCTTCAATGATCTGGCGACGAACTGTGGGCGCAAACGCTTTGAGTGCTGGAATGTTCATTTTGCGGAAGGGTCCTCTGCGCGGGATGCGTCGAATTCGGAGAGAAGCTGCGCCGCATCTCTCTTGAAGAACTTCTCTATCCGTTCACGGAAATGGGCGTCTTCAGTGATGGTTTCGTATCGAACGCCTTTGAAGATGCAGGTCACAACCGGAGAAAACGTCTCAGTGGCGTTTTTGAAGGCTTTGTCCACTTCGGCACTCAGGCGCTCGCGAATGTCGTCCGGTAGAAGAACCCCGTTTACCGACTGTGCCAGCCAGCTTGGCGGCGGCACTGCAGCCACTCTGGGCATCAGCGTCTCAATCAAGTTGTCGCGCGTGGTTTTGATCTTGGATGCAATTGTCTTCTTCACCATCGCGGCATAGGAGTCAACGAGAGATCTGAGCCGATCCACCTTCGCCTCGAACTCGGCTTTCCGGCGCTTCAGAATCAGATTTCCGTATGAGCTTGATCCAAGGGGGATGAAGTAGTCGTTTCGAATCCTGGTTGCTTCCGCGCCAAGCCACTTCTCAGTGATCTTGAGCTTCTTTCCGGGGTTGACAGGATCTGCGAACTCAAACTCGAATGGCTCGGCAGCCTCGAAAAGACGGAAAGTATTTCGGAGGCGTTCCTGCAAGTCCTCCTCTACCAGGCCAAGCAGGTCCGCGGGCAGGGGGACGGTTCGACGTCCGAGTTGAAATCCCTCCAGGGAGAACTCGACGAATTCGAGCTTGTAGTTGAAGACCCGCTCCAGACGGGCGAGATTGAATTTCCTCGGCGGGTTCTCCTGGAGGTTGACCTTTGCCGCTTCCATCTGCGTTTTGCTGGCGGTGTCGAGCCCCACTTCCTGCACGAGGCCCAAGACAGAAGTCTCTTTTGCACCGCAAGCGAAGGCAAGGCCCTCGGGGCTCACGCTGGAAATGCGAATTGCGTTGGGCTTCTCGTCGGAGTTTGATCCAGCTTCGATGAGTTGAGGCGTAGGAGAATAGACCAGTATCTCTGAGTCGGCGACGACGAGTCCGACTCTGACACCCTTCTGGGTTTGGAGGAGACAATCTCGCTGCGCGAGCGCCGGAGTCAGAATCTCCAGGGCTTCCATGTCTCCGTATCCAAGGCGACAAACTTCTGGATCGACATCCAGGGTCACAGACAGCTCACGCGGCCAATCCTCCTTGATGCGACCTGCCAAAGCTGTAGCGACTGCCTGGGACAGCCCCGGCGCGACGATAACAAGGCGCTCGCGTGCTGATTCGATCATTGATATCAGCGTTTCATCGGAAGCAACTGTGAAAAGCCGTGCCATCTAATCCCCCTAGAGGGTAATGCGGTTGCCCTTATCGAGTTCGGCCTCAGCCGCTTTACGCAGGGCGGCGAGCCATTGATCCAATTCCACTTTGTTGGTGATATAGAGGAGGCTGCATTCGGGACGAAGGCTGGCTGCTGGCGTGTACTCCACTTTTGGTTCTTGCTGTGCCGGCTTCCCGGTTTCACCAGCAGGAGCCTCGACCTTGGGAGCCAGTAATCGTGCGGCCAGAGCGAGCTGCGCGGGGTAATCCTGGTTGGTGAACCGTTGAACCCGATCGCGGATTCCAGTGACGAAGCGAGCATTCCCGACTGCATTGCGTGCCGAGTGAGTGGCGGCAAGAACCTGTTCCTGGCGCGGCTGGTCCATGGATTCGAATCCATCGAGAGTTTTCAGTTTGGCTTCGTGGGTGTCCAGGAGCGCGATGGCCTGATCCCGCTCGGCCTTTAAGAGATCGGCGAGAAGAGTACGCAGCTTTGTGACAGCGGCTTTGGCAAGCGGAAGCGCGCTTCCGCGATATGGGCTCTTCGAGGCAGCGAGGTCGCGCAAGGGTTGCACTTGATCGGCCGGCAACTCTGGGAAGTTTGCCTCCTCCTCTCGGAGGAATGAATTCGCGTCGTCATAGATTGCTCGCTGAGGACCATTCATGAATGCCTTGATAGGGGAGATAAGATTCTCCTTCGCGGCAAGCAGATCATCCCGAAAATCGGCAAGATGACTGAGTAAATAGCTGTAGTCCTTGTCCGCGAGTCCGCTGATCTGGTCGACAATTGGTCGCAACGTTTCCAAGAAATGGTATCGATTAGCTTGGTTCAGCAGCGGCTTGAGATCTCGAGCTTCGGCACCGAACGCGTCGGCAGTAGCCTGGCCAACCGATCGCGCATCTTGCCCGCCATTCTGGCGGTCAAAAAACTTGTCGTGGAAGCTCTTCAACGCATTGACCTTGCTCGCATCGAATTGCTCCTGGAGACGTACACGAACGCTACCGTGCTGCCGAGTGCTACGGAAAAGAACCAAAGCGCTTCGAGCATCAAGCAGCTCAGTCGTCCGCAGTTCAACTTTTCCCATGCGGAACAGCCGGCTGATCAGCCAAAGCACGGCAAGCGACGGCCACCCATAGGGGCGCTTGCTGAAACTCCGGATGATCTCTTCCACAGAAGTCCGTTCACCGTTGCTTTGATTCCGCGTCACATAGGTCAAAATCTCCTGTTCTGGCTCGGAGAGTGTGAGAACGCCGCCGGAGAGGAGATCGTCTTGATCGAGGAGGGCCTTTGACAGGCTGTTATCGTCGTAGCTCCCCTTTAACATTTTTAGATTTGGGAAAGAGAATGAAATGAGTTCTTGGCAAGCCTTGGCAAATCGATTGCGTGCATCGCCGGTGCCAACACTGTCGAGCCGTGCTCCATTCAGGTAGAGTGGTGCGCTCCCGAGCAGATCGCCTGCGAGCCCCTGCATCTTTGTGCGCCGCTCGCTGTTCTGCTGTGCGCGCTGATCCAAAATTGCCTTGCGAGTCTCATCCGCACCACCGCTGTTTTGCTGAACATACTTCTTTGTTCTGAGGTACAGCCAAGCCTCTTCAATCAAACGGGCACTAGCGGGAAGAATTGCCAGCAACTCGGACTTACCGACATTCTGCGTCGCTAGAGTGCTGGGATCAGAATGGTAAAAGTGTTCGGTCGTAATCAGGTTGATGGCAACATCGGCGTCTTTCCCAATAAGCTGATCGTCAAGTTTGCGGGCGTACGGATAATCCTGACCATTCCCTTCATAGCGTATTTTTGGATCTCTGAGCACATCTGTGAACAGAACTTGAGAGAGCAGATCCGTTACCTGGGATTCATCAATCTCCGTGCTCTTGATTTCGGTTTCAATATCCTTCTCTTTGTCCGTCAAGAACTCGAACAGATCTCCATTGCGCTGAAGGTAGGACTGACCGTGTAGCCTTTCGAGTGCTTCTGCCACTGCCTTTTCATGAGCGCGAATATCAATATCCGCTCGGTCGATCAGCAAAATGGCAACATTGCGTGGAGTCGCCTTGAATTCACGAACCCACTTCAACAGGAATAAGGCCTTCAGGATGCGCATCTCAACACCTTCGCCCAATTGCCGCTCCGCCATTTTGATGGTTGTCTGCATATCGCCACGTATTGAAGGTGCAATACCGTCGTACATGAGGTCGAAAGTGGCCAGGAAACCAACGTCTCTGTTTCTGAGCACCTTTGCTACTTCTTGAAACACCGCCAGCATTGATCGCTCACCGACAGATAGGTACTTTCCAGTGAAAGCGCCATGCGTTGAAAGCTGCTGGATGGCGAGTTGGAAGAGGTCAAAATGATAGGGATGGAACGGATAGAATCCGCAGAACTCATCGCTGCCACGCCATCCTTTGAAACTAATCGACTGGTCACCGAATCGATAGAGGGTTTGAAGGTTGTCCTTTTCACGATCATAGATAGACGTGAGGATCTCAGGCTCCTCTTCTTTTTTAGCGAGGAGTCGCTTTTGGATTACTTCTCTCACGTCAGCACTTGCGAGGGTTAGCTGAGTCTTGAAACGGCCCATGATTTTGCTTATATCTTGGGCCTCTCTTCCCTTGAATGCTCCAAGGATACCTTCAAGATTGGCTTGCGAGGTCACGAAAACCCACGCTCTTCCATCACAGATGGTGGCCAGCGCCTCTGCAATGGTTTGCAGGTTGAGCATGAGTTTCGAGTCTTGCCCGATGAACTGTCCAGCCTCATCGACAAAGAAATTCAACCTAAAGCCTGCTGGTTGTCTTGCGATGTAATCCTTGACCATGTGAGCAAAGCTTTCGGGCGAGACTCGGTAGTCTCCTCGGAGCTGCTCTCTAACTGTGAGTGCTTCCGATTCGCCAACACCGAAATGGGCAGCGTAAGCCTTTCCAAAAGCCGCAACCCGTGCCGTTGAGATTGCCGCTCGATCAATATCCCAATTGGTTCCATTGACCCGAAAATACGTATCCTTGAACGGAGCGAATTCGCCTCGAATATCCAAATCACGCTCAAAACGCGCGATGTAGCCCTGTTTCCCAAAATAGCCTTCCAGCTCATTCAGGGCTTTGACGAATACTTCCAGAATTGGAGCGGAATGGTCACCCCCAATTCCGTCGAACTTCTGATCAATGTTAAAGAGGATACTGCGAGATGGAATCGCAACAGCCTTACGTAAATTGGCCTGTACGATCTCGTCTTCGACCTTTGGAAGAAGGATGTCCGCAGGAAGGACGCCATTCGCTAGCGGAAGTCCATTCAAGGCAAGCGAGAGCATCTTTAGCAAGTGTGACTTGCCTGAACCAAAGAAACCGGAGATCCACACGCCGTTTGTCGTGGGCTCCGTGAGGTACCTGTCAGTGAATACACTAAGCCCCTTGGCAACGTCCCGCGTTACGACATACTCCTCAAGCTCGTTCTGGAGGTTGCGATCATCATCCGCCTTGATAACCCCGTCAATAGGGCGGTCCACGGCTTTCAAGAACAGTTCTTGGATCTTCATGATGGCCTATGTCCTGTAATGGTCCAGGTTTGTAGCACGATAGTAAGGATTGGCAATCGTCGGGCTCGGGATCGACCCAAACAGCTTTAGAAGGGAACCGCCATGTTGATCTTGCTCGTATTGTCCAGGGAAAAAAAGTACAACTGGATGCCGAACCATGACAGGCTGAAGTGACTCAAGGATTGTGTGAGTTCGCAAAAACGGAAATATGCGTCCCGAGCCCGTAATGAAAGTCAACTGAGTGTCATTATTCCCCATTGCACGAGCCAGACGGGGAATCAGGTGGGCCTTCGGGTCCGAATAATTGTGCAGCGTTTCAAGAACTTCTGCTTTTTCAAAGGTCGCTTCAGCTCGCAGAAGATCTTCCAGGATATGGCTCTCCTCCAATTCCTTAAGTACTAAGTCGAAGAGATCTATCCTTTGCAGAGTTACCCCAAAGGTCTGCAATCGCACGGCGAGGCTCTGAACCATGCGCCTGATTCCGTCTTCCCGCGCCGGTTCATAGGCTTGGATGAATAGGGGAACTTCATTTGCTTGCCCACGCATAGAGAGAAAACTGGGGTCGCGGAAGATTTGGAACAATCGCTCGGAAAGGTCGTTCATGTGCACCAAATTATTGCCCCTCAATCTCAGCATCAGGAAAGAGGAACCCAGTTAGCCATCGAGGCCTGTCGGCCGTAATCGCGCGTAGGACTGCAGAGGATAAAACCGGACGCTGGATCATTCCCAGCGCAGTTCCGACGCCTAGCATGCCCGCCTCTGAAAGCATTAGAAGCAAAACCTGTCTTATTTTACTCCTTGAGGACGGTTTCAATTGATTTAAGCTGCTGTGAATCAACGATTTACTATCCACGAACGCTTCGTAATCGGAGGGGCGCAACACCGGATCACGCATAGCGAGCTTTTCCCGAAGGACTTCGGTCGCAAAGTCAAATGCGAGCTGGGTGTGCTTCAGGGTGGCAAGCCATGCCATTGCAGCACGGTCGTCTGCATTTTCTCCGGCAAGGATTGCCATTTCATTCTCTGTCAACTTCTCCAGACGCCGGCGCAGTTCCCGCTCCAGCCGAATCGCGCTGCTTGTGCTCCGGCATTGAAGTGAGTTGGTTATTAGCACATGGTCCTTTGTCAGATCCCAACTGCCCGTTTTCAAGTAGCATTCTGCAACAATGCGAGCGAGTTCGGGCCGCAAAGAGGCCGCGGTAAAGCTAAGGTTGTATTCGGCTTGCACACCTGTCAGCATTGGCTCTTGGGGCTCTGGGCGGTCGATGGATTCGCCACAGTAGTCTCCTCTCAGTATCGCATCCGAACCAGCGAGGTGCGGTTTATAGGGGAACGGAACCAGCACCGACGAAAAGCGGCTCTCCAGTACATACCTGCCCCCCCGAGAACGCGCCCTAAAAAAGCCAATCCTAGGCTTCAGTGAAGAATTCGAGAGTGAGACTACGATCGAGCTTACCCCGCTCAAATTCCCCCTGGCTTTGAGCATCTAGTAGGCACATCAAACAGGCTTCTCGGCACTTTCGGTCATGGTCCTCATTCCCGCGAATCAGATCCATCGCTCGGGCAAACCAGGCATTCTGGTCCTCGAGAAGTGCAGCGATGTGACCAGAACCACCAGCAGCGGTGTCGAATAGATGCACTCCCCACGGATCACCGGCCATCCTGGCAGCCACGACGGAGATCTCCCGCGTATCCACTTCGAGAATTGCTGCGCCAGCGAGGCGCATGGAATGTCCAAACGTTCGCGCAATCCGCTCAGAATCACCGGGCTGCTGGTAACGAGAGAACAGGGTGTTGACTTCGATCTGAAGGACGTCGGTGTTGGTTTCTGCCCCCAAAGATCGGTTGCGGAGGGCAGGAGCGGTGTTCTGGGCATTCCAGCAGCGATGAGTTGCCCTATGTGACCAGAGCGGCGAATGCGCTTCGAACCCGGGCGGTAGGTTCTGACGGCCGTCGCCAAGCACTCTCTCTCCGTCCGTGTATCCACAGTTTGTGCAAATAGCAAAGCCAAAATTATGCGGCCCTGGGTTCGCTCCAAAAAGAGTTCCGCCCTCGCAGAAGGTGGCCTTTAGGCGCGCATGACCTCCGAAAGGCTCGAAAGCCTGGAGTCCGCTTCGATTCACGAAATCGACCGTCGACACGAGCTCGGTCGTTCCAATACGCTCCGGATCTCCCGACCAGCTTGGCGGGTCCCAGGCTGCGCACGAATACCCAAAGCGCGGTACGATCACTGGGCGGCCGCGGTTAGAACGCAGCTGTGCCGCACACGTCCTGCATTGGGTGGCATCCGCGTGCACTTCGTAGGACACATGACCCCGCGTGCATTCGAAGCGGTATCGCGTTAAGCCGAAGCCTCCGCCATCTGGGTCGAAGGATCGGATCACCCCGTGCGACGCATAGATTCTGCCGCCGGCGAGCAGGCGGGAGCCTGGCACATACTCATTGAGAGCAAGCATCCCATCGCGCTCAAGCTTGACGGTACTGTTTCCGTCCCGAAAGCTGTTGTGCGGCAGTCGCAAGGCCTGCAAACCGATCGGGAACCCGTATCGCGGCAGGAAACGGGCGGACGCCAGCGCCTCAATCACCGTCGTTGTCGATAGTTCCTGCGCCTGATATGCAATAGCGCTCAACACGGCACGGTTGTTTTCTCGTTGGCGCGCTTCCTGCCACGCAGCCAGCAGCCGGTTATAGCTGGTCACCCATTCCTTGATGGATTCTGCGAAGAACTTCTTCGCCCGGTCGATCGCTTCACCAGACGACCTGCCAAAAAGAGGTGTGCCCTTGAGCAGGAGCCTGTACTGCTCCTCGATTTCTGACGGGTCCGCTACCAGCCGCTCCATGAATCGAATGAATTGCTGGTCGAGACCCGTATCAGGAGCAGGGTCCCACCAGGACGGCCGCGAAGAGTTGAACTGATAGGGCTCGGCAGGGATTCGAAGCGAAGTATGTGCCCCCCCGCCCACCGTGAGAGTCGCCACATGGCAGAACCACCCCATCCGCCCAAACGCATCCATCGCGCCCGTGATGCGAGCGGGAAAGATCTTGCGGAAGAACTCGCCGAGGAGGAACGCATTCAGGTGCAGTAGCCCGAACCTCTCCCGCTCAAGAAAGATCGATGGCTTCCGTAGATCCTTTGAAAACAATGCGCCAAAATCGCGGAAGATCGCCTGCTCATATCCGAGCGACCGGGCAAAGAGGGCGACGAGAGTTGAACCGTCATTCCTTCGACCCGCGCGACCCGAGCGCTGCTGGTAGTTGGCGCGCCCAGGCGGCGCGTTCGCCATCAGTGCTCCTGACAAGCCCCCGATATCGATACCGATCTCAAGCGTCGTGGTCGCGCTCAGAATATTCCTCGCGCCGGCCTTGAATAATTCCTGCAATCTGGCTGTCTCGTGTGATGCCAGCTGAGCTGAATGCTCCTCCGCCCACAACGCCGTATCGCTGCCGGGAAAGTTCACGAAATCGACGCGTTCACGCCTCAGGGCCGGATCGGAATCGAGATCTTCGTGGCTGACGGGCACCAGCGGCGGTTTACCGATGATTTCACCTGGCGCACAGCCCCGCACCGAGCGCGGCCACACTGCGCCCGTCACGGGCGAGCGAAACAACTGAGGAGGCCGGCGCAAGCGCAGCTTCCGGAAGTTGATCCGTAGGACGTCGACCTGGCCTACCGCAATCATTCGCGTCCTGGTTTGTAAGAAATCAATTTTCTCGTCACGAAGAGCCTTTAGCAGGGAGTCAAACGCGGCTCCAAGTACGCTCGGCACCAGAACCTGCAGACGCGCCTCAGGCACCGCGATCGAGCGGAGCACGGCAGCCGTAAACTTTGCACGGACGCTCCGAATTCCGCCGGCGCCTACCATCGGATCGACGCGAATGCCTGTTCCCTCGCGCGAAACCCAACGCCCTATTGGAAACGAGATAATCGAAGCATCATCCCGGCCTTCATTGTCGTTGTCATCGAACGTTATAGCGCTACGCGAACGCAGCGTGTCCAAAATCCCGGCAAGATAGTCCGGCCAGATGGGCTGCAGGGTAGAGTGTTCTGTTGCCGACAGATGATCCAGGCGCGGAAGAGCACACTTCTCAATCGACGGATAAACCACCTCCGCCGACCCCAGCGTTTCGAGGGAATGGCTTCGCCGAAGCAGGAACTCCATACCCAGTAACCGAAGCGTATCTCCTTCAATTGCCTTTCGGTTCGCGTCCCAGAATTGCTCCCATGCCTCAGGCCATGTTTTGTTGCCGGTTACCCGCGTCGTGTGGGAGACCGAGGCTTCGCGGGAAAAGAACTGCTCTAATTCCGCACGGTCCTTCATTGCGCGGGCCCATTCCGCCATCGACCTTCCATCCTCGTCCACTCGAAGGTCAGCTTGCTTCTTTCGAAGTGCCACTTCAAGAGCAGCCCGAATATCTTGGTTATCATTCGCTGCGATTCCGATTTCGAGGGTCTCAATTTCCCGTCTCAACTTCGCCGTGTCGACAGATGCGCCTAGAAGCCGCGTGATGACGATGCGGCTTAAAAGGATTTCGTGCTGATAAGTCAAATGAGGACCGAGTCGAGCCGCCTGGCGTCGGCTGTCGCTGAAAGTAAGCAATTGCCTGCCGCCGGAGGGAAGAATCTGGCGCATGGCTCGATCCGCATTTGGAGGCATGGCGGCAAGCACGCTTTCAGCCACCGCGGGGAGTGTCAAGGCATCCGGCAGTGCCATCGGCTCGAACTGCCCAATACCCGCATCGCAATTCGGGCAACTCATATAGCGCACGAAATGAGCTGCGCGGGTTTGGATTTCTATTGTGGAACGGCTCTCGAGGTCGACAAACCAGTCGGGCTCTTGATTCGTTAGGGCCGCCGGCTTCAAGAAGTAGTTCCACTGAACTGGATCATCATCCTCGTCTTCAGCTAAGGGTTGATAATCGTTCCACTCCGACCGGGTGCGCATTTGGTCTCCTGCCGAAGTTCCGGCTAGCAGCCAATGGTTACAGTTCCGGCAAATCGTCAGCGTCAAGGTCGCCGAATTGCACGCGGGACAAAACTCGGCAATCTCCGGAATCAGAAGGCCGGCACCCTCTACGATGCGTGAACGATCTCCGGTGCAACCGGTATTCAGGCAGACCGAGAAGTGCCCGGGTGCGCGCACCTGGATGTGCAACTTGTGAGGAATCACCGGCAGCTGGTCGGCTTCATTGCGGGCACGCGCTGTAAGTTGCAAAAGAGCCGTGGTGCACTTTTCCCCCACCTCCCGATCTGTGTCAGGAAAGAGGTATTCGGCGACCTCACGTAAGCGGACCATGGATTGTCCGTCACGCGACCTGTTCCAGAAGTATTCATCAAGGTTGTGAACGATCGGCGCTCTTGAAAGTGCGTAATGGAGAACGCGTGCCGGGACCGGCTCGCCCGCCAATCTCTCGACAACGCTTTCAGAGACGAGCGGAGCGATACACTCTCGTGCGATGGCTGCCGTGGCCGCGTCTTCAATCAACTCTCGCTTCCCCGCATCGAGCATGGGCAGCGCCTCAAGAGGCCTCGCGTCGATCATTTCGGGCGCCGGAGATCGAGCAGGCCCTACCGCGGCCGGCAAATCTCTGCGGTGTGCGTGTCCATAAATCGGGAGGATCAGATCCGGCCTTTTCGAGAACAGAGTGGCGCCGAAATGACGAAGCTCCCCGGTATTGCCCCCAAGAGTCGCCGATGTCGCGATCTGCAGGATGCGTTCAGGGCTGACGCCGCAACGAAGCGCTACCCGGCGCATCAGCAAGCAAATCTCGGCTGCCAGGGTACCGTTGTAGAGGTGAACTTCATCGAGCACGAACGACCGAAGCGCAGGACCGAAGAAAGAAGCATCCTGGGGCCTGCACAACATGTATTCGAGCATGGAGTAATTGGTGATCAGGATGTCGGGTGGCGTAAGACGCCCCTGCTCGCGGGTCAGAATCCGTGAAGAATTCGGTGTCAAATGCGCAAGGGCCGAACGGCTCAGCGCGCGTGCATTCTCAGGCGTCTCCGACGTGAAATGAAGGAACGTAACCCTGCTTTCCGTTTCCGGCTGATCTTCGAGCCAGGCATTCAGGCGGTCAACCTGATCGTTGACCAATGCGTTCATTGGATAGAGGAGAATTGCCCGCACGCCGGACTCCCCCGGCTTTCTAGGGTTTCTGTAGAGGTCGTTCAAGACCGGTAAAAGAAACGACTCCGTTTTGCCGGCACCGGTACCTGCAGTGACGATCAGACCTGCGCGAACACCCTCTCGATCTCCATTGACCGCAGTGACGATCGCCTCTTCCTGGTGCCGATAGAGCGGCCGCGATTCGGGGCACCTGTGCGGATGATTCAGCTGGGCGAGCAGGCGAGGATCGAACAGATTCTGTGCCACAAGGCTCTGTAGAGTATTACGTCCCGTCTCGCTGGGAAAGAGGCATTCAACCCAGAGTTGGCCCACGACACCACCGGACAACTCGTCGCCTGACCACGCTTCACGGCACTTCTTCAGCATCTGTTCGTCGCGGAGAGGGCGATAGCTTGTGGCCAACTCCACGACCCTGCGCCGCAGATCTCGTTCCGCCGCCAAAGCATCCAGTTGCAGAGCATCGTTGTTCATTTCCTAGGCCCCTTGAGTTTAAGCAGATAAGACACAATGTACGCGCAACATGCGCGCGAGCGAGCGACAGCAACCAGCAATCTGTGGGTATCTGCAGGCTTGCCATCGAAAAGGGCTTCGGCCGGACGAAGCACGTTCTCCTCAAAGAAGCTGTCGTCGAGCGGCCGCGCATCAGTCCAGCTCTTCAGTTCGCTCAATGCTTCTGACAATAGGTATTGCTGGCCCCTCATCCCGGTCGGCGCATTTCCATAGCCAGCATTCTTCTCAACAAGGTCGGCAGCATACTCGAACAATGCCCGGTATTCGGCTTCTATCCGGCCGATTTGTCGCGGATCGGGTCCCCTGCCAAACGGGTTGTCGAGCAAGATCGTCGGTACCTTTGCCTCCGCTCTCTGCTGATTCGTACTGAGGACCTCACAGGCGATCTTTGCAAGCAGGACCGGATGGGCGAATAGGAGAAGCGTGGCCGCCGGAGAGATGTTGCCCTTCTCAAAGGCAGCTGTCACCTGCGGCTCGAAATCAGCCCAAATCTGTAGACACTCGCCGCTTGTAGGCTGCCAATTCCAAAGCAAGGTCCTGAGCGGATTCACGTAGAACTCGAGAGTCGCTCTCGATACTTCCGCGGATGCCGGCCCCGCCGTATCTGTCCATGCTTTGAATGTCTCGATTCCAGTACGCGCAGCCTGGGCCTGTGCCGCCTCTCGAAAGGGCTTCATCAAGACGGGGAACCGCCACCAGCGCAGCGCGCTCGCCGTCTCATACCAATTCGTATCCGAGTGCAGAGTCTTGACCCACCCATCGCACAGATCATGCCACTCCTTCGAATTTGGCTCACTATGGAAGCGGGCGCCACGCCATTCACCTTCCAGTTCGATCGCCCAGCCCATTGGCCTGTCGATCCCATGACTCGATACTGAAAAGCCCTGCTTATCTGGTTGTGGTATTGCGGTATCTCGAATCAGCCGGCTCGGACGGGAACGGCCTGCTTCCCATACCCAGACCCGGATGTCGTCGATCGCTTCGACCGCTTCCCGCAGGTCCAGCAGATACCGGCCAGGCCCTTCGATGACTTTGGCAATCAACCCAGTCGCATAAACCGTCGGGGCCAAAGTGATGCGGTTGGACACGACTTCGTTCATTAGCCCAAAGCGCAATTGCAGGCTTTCCCCGCATGCGATAAATCGTTGCCGTCTCGATGACCTCGGCAGCGCCAGGAGAGGCTGACTATCGAGCGTTAGCCACGGATCGGCCGCCTGGTCCTCGCTCCAGCTTGTTGCCAGCAGCCGCCCGTCGAGATTTCCCCCGTCGAGCGCTTTCCGTTGCAGAATCGGATGCCATTTTCCGTCGACGTCCTCGAATGCTGCCCCTGTAACGTGTTCGCCCGCCCGTTCCGACCTGCACGTGACCAACAAACGCTCCTCACCCCGATGAAGCGACAAATGGGCGACCCGGTTCTCGTATTTACGAACCGGCGAGATGTCGATCTGGGCCGTGCGGCCCGTAAACCGTCGCCCGCAGAAGCGGAAGCCGTCAATCGCCCACCCTACCGGCGCTATCACTTCGAGCGAAAGCGAGGTTATGGACTGTCCTCGAATTCGCAAAGAACTACCGTCGAGCGCCGGGCTCAGATTCGATGAAACGTTCGGCGCCCAAATAACGCCGCCATCCAACTTCGCTTCCATGGCAGGCGGAAAGCCATGCGGGAACGAATAGAAAGTCCAGAACTCACTGCGATCGGTGCAGTCGATTTCACCCAGGTTCGTCGAAATCTGGACTTCACTGCGCGTAATCAGGGAATATCCGCTCCCTGCCTCAGCCTGAAAGCGGCTCAAGTCGCGGACCAGGCGGCCCGTTCTCGCCTCCCAGAGCAAGAGGTCGAAATCCTCCTGCCAAAGCTCCAGGTGCTCCTTGTAAAGGGTTCCGCTCTGATCGATCACGCGAACCTCGCGTGAAGGTTTCTGGAGGGCGCTCCAGACGTTAATGTGAACAGATCCGCTTTCGAGTTCCCTGCTGCCGTCTTCTTTACGGGTCAGACGCGTCACCCGGCTGACTCCTTCGACGTGAAGCCGCAAGACGGCAGTTGTGGAGACGGAAACCTCGCCCGGCAGAAAATCCGAAAAGCCTATTTCGAATTCTCCGTTTTTGAATTTTGCATTGCCCAAAAGTGTGGAGACGGGGTTATCCTCCGCCGGGCCAATCCCAGGCAATGCGAATCGGCGACCTCCCGAGAGACTCGCTTTGATTGCGTCATGAGCTTCCGATGGATACCACAGATTTCTGAGCAGTTCCTCTTCTTGGTCCGTATCTGCAAGATTGGCGCTCCATTTATGCATCAACCACCAAAGCCGCTTGAATTCGCTGGAGCCGTTGCCGCCAGTCTCCCCGAGAAGTGTTTTGAGCGTTTCCGACATGCTGAATCCGGCCAGCCAGGCCCAGAGCCGCGCTGCACCCACCTTCCCGCTGAATCCGACCTGTAGTTGGACTGTCCTCCAATAGCGGTGCTTCCCTGGAAGATCAAGCTGATGGCGCAGGCCAAGCGAAAGACATGTGTCGGAAAATGAATCGCGGGCCTCCTGAATCGGATACGCCCCTAAACGGAACAAAGATGCCCGCAAGGATGGACTGCAAGCCATGGCGACTCGCTCCCACAACGGATCCTCCACGTCGAGAGTGCGCGAAACCGCCGCTCCTACGACCAGAAGAACGATGCCGCCCATTCTGCTGTTGGCGCGAGGGCACTCCGTGTCCGAGCAACGAGCCGCCCATTCTAAAATCTTGTCCCAGACAGATTCCTGCAGGCCGCACTCGACCAAAGACCACCTTTCGTCTTCTCCCGAACCTGCTAGAAACCGGGTTCCGAAATTCTGGATCTCAGCCGTCAAGGTTGAGATGAATTGCGGTGAGTCGGCCGGGATTTGAGTGAGTGAACTTGTGACCGAACCGAAGGGGGTCATGTGCATTCCGCATCCCGCCGAAAATCGGACTGGAAATATCCATAGCAAGCGGGTGATACGACTATACAATCTGATTCAACCAATATGATGTCAACAGTCTCGTTTCCCACCGAGGTTAACGAAAAATCCGCGCAGGGTGGCGCGCTTCTGATCCAGCGCGCACGTGATTTCATCGAGAAAGTACTACAAAGTGGATCGACAGGTGAACCGTTGCCAACCGTTGCGACCTCAAAAGGGCCTTTTTCGCCTGTCCTGGTCTATGAGATGCTGGCCTCTCACCCTGAATCCCGTCAAGCGATACTTGGAGTCAGCCCCCATTTGCAAAGAGCTGCCTCAATCGCTGAAATACTCTACGCTCTCCGAGATGGAGACCTTCCACATCCCGCCGCACTGCGGGGGGCCCTCAAACAGAAGCTGATGAGTCCCTACCGGCTTGACGAAGCGGGGGCGTTTTTCGACTTACTGTATGGGGCACTCCAGTTGATGGTGCTGCACCAGGGGACGGAAGCCGCACTCCAATGCGACGAACTGTTTCAACTCGCGGCAAGTTACATATATTCCCTCGCTTCTATTGGAAGATCCGATTTGTGGTATCAGGTGGAACACTTTCTGGCTCACGCTGCAATCTACGCCACGATGAAGAATTCTTCGGATCTATGGTCTTCGGTCGTTGAGGAAGCCTCGGTGCTCATCGAATCATGGGGTATGAGCGCCCCTCCTGAAGGTGTCTTCGTTCACTGTGCACTGAATCTCGAGATGAATTGCCGGCAAATGCCGACGAGTGATCTCCCCTATGACCTGATAAAGCTCCTACGCACCCGCGTTCGCAACAGAAGAATAATTATTACGGAAGCCTTTGAGGTTATGACGCTTACGGTTGGATGGCGGCTAGCCTCGGGGCTGCTCCGAGTGTTGTGGACCGATGTCGTTCATGAGTATTCGAACTATGAGCGAGGAAGGGTCACAAAGCTGCATGAGGAGGGCGCCGGCGAAGATTGGGCCATTGCCAAGAAGCGAGGATACTGCTCTGGGCTCGGTATTCCCTACGTAAAAACAGCCCGGCCTCTCACGCTGGCGAATGAATTCGCCTTGTCTTTCCCGGGGGGCTGGACGATCGGCGGGACTTCGATCATCTGTAAGGCCGGGAAATTTCGCATCCTTCTGGATTGCGGGGCGACGGCGGTCGGTGCTGGCCGAGTCAGTGAACCTGATCTTGAGTTGCTTGACGTGATCGCCATCAGTCACGCCCACCAGGACCACATAGGTGGAATCCTCGAGCTTTATCGCAGAGGGTACGCGGGAAATTGGTACGGTACCCGCCAGACCGGGATTCTCGGCCGACTGACTCTCCAGGACACCATCAAGCTTCATCGAACCCTGTACGGCAGCGAAGCAATCTACGATGACGTACTTCTTGAAACAGTGATGGATAGGTTCATTTCCGTCGACTATGGGATTGAGATAGACCTTGATGAAGAAGTGAGCATCAAGCCCTTCCCGGCCGGTCACGTGCCAGGTTCTTGCCAATGGCAAATACGGCACTGTGAGAACAGATTTGTGTTCTCCGGCGACTTCAACCTACGTGCGAACCTTTCCGATGCGACTCGAGCCCTTGAATACCCCTCACAAGAAGAGATCGATTCGACGATCGGCATCGTTGTGGAGGGCACCTATGCCTTCAGCCCGGAGCGCATTCTGGATAATTTCGAGGCGCGGGAATCATTAATTGAACAAATTCGCAAATGCGGGAACCGCCCGGTATTAGTCCCTGTCCTAAGTCTCGGACGGGCGCAAGAGGTGTGCGCGGCGCTGTCCGGCACAGAGTTCCGGGTGGGAGTCTTCGGCCTGGCTGCAAGAATGACACGCGCCGTCTCCCGGCTGCTTAGTAACAATATTGTCTTCGATGACCGGCCACCGGCATCGATCAAGCCAGACGACTTTGATGTTCTGGTCGCTTCGTCCGGGTGCCTTCAAGGAGGCCCTTCGAAATTATTCTTCGAAAACCCACAATTCAAGGGTGTCCCTGTCATCCTAACCGGCCACATTTTCCCTGGCACGCCGGCAAAAGCCCTTATGGACCGTGTTCCCAGGGTACGGTTTTCGGCCCACGCGGCCGCTGAGGACTGGCAGGCATATGTCAGCAAATTCCAAAGGGCACGAAAATTTGTGATTCACTTGCCCAGCTGGCCGAATCCGTCAAAACTAAACGGCACCGATGTCCCGCATCGGCACTCAGAATATCTTCTGAAGCCGCTATTCGAGGAAGCTACACTCTCATAACTTTGGCTAATCCAGGTCTGGCCTTCGTCCGTTTGGCTCTTAAGGTTACCTACCGACGAGTAGACGTAGCCCTTGCGATTGCCGTCAGGGGTATTCCGCTCGGCCGATTCGTAAATGGCCTCCCACATTCGTTGGACTCCTACCTGTAAATTTCGCCGTAGAATGGTTGATACCACTTCTATTCAAATCGACATGTAGATATCGCGATGGGAGGCGAGACTTGGAAGCGTGGAGTTTTCCTACAACAACGGAGCGTCTTTGGAACAGCCTGGACAGCGGTCGCCAGGATCAGATTATTGCTTCATGCGCGAGCGTCACCCGGGCTAACAAATGCAAGCGTCTCTTAGAGTCCATTGCGGAGAGGCGACATACGCGCGAACACACGCTTCTCAAGTGGCCGATAGAAAAGTTTGAAGCTGTACTCAAGGAGATGAGCCGCAGCGGCGAAGCTAAGCTAGTTCTCTGGACCTTTGTTTGGAAAGTGAATGAGTCGGTTCTTAAGGACGCGGGCGGTCTCATACCTCGCACCGAAATCGACGAAGACGGCTCGCTACGCACCGAAGTCCTCGAGCGGGGGGTCGCCGCTTTATTGAAGATACACCCACTCGAAAATGTTCAACTCAACATGCAGCTGTGGTACGTGGTCGAGCCCCATTTGTGGGCTCACTTACCCGAAATGGATTTCGCGCGCATTGAGCAACTGATGTCGGGAAAGGAAGAATTTGAAGATTACGACAGCCTTGAAGACGGCGATGAAGAGGACGAAACGGAGGCTGACGAACCGGAGCCCGAGAGTGAACCAGTTCCTCAATCAGCGTCCAATCAAGTTGACTCGCTGGTGACGATCCAATCCATAACGGATCGTCTCGGCGATCTCAGAAATCAGTTCGTAGAAATCGCAACAGGGTACTCCACGCTTGCGAACGAATTTGCGGTCGGCTTGATTCCAGATCCGAGCTTCGATCCCGACGTCTCCGGTCTGAAATCCGAGTTCGCCGAAGTCGTCAAGTCAATGCAATCCTTCATGGCCGGACTCGAAATCCCAGGTTTTGCCGAGCCTCCGGCGTCATTGACGGTACTGGAACAAGCGGTACACGAGATCCGCCGAGTACAAAGCCTGCGCGAAAGTTCGCGCAAACAGATCGACGCTGCATGCCAGATTCTGGACACAGTCCTTTCGCTCAGGAGCAAAGAGGGGCGCGAACTACCTGGCCTCGACACATGCCGCCTCGGCGCAACCGACCTAGAGGCCAAGATTCGGCAAAGCGGCGGCCCTGAATTGCCACCTGAAATCCTCAGCGAACTAAGTCTCTACGAAACAATTCTAAATCTGCTCAAAAACGGGATTTCTGCGCTGGACGAGAACCCGCACGCCGCTGAACAGATTGCCAAGAGTTTCGGTGCGGGTTTAGTGTTCGCTCTTGGCAGCGGTGCAATCGTTGCGACCGAATTCATTGCTAGTCCTGAATTGCCGACTGTCTCCCTTGCCAGCGAAGACTTAGCCCAGGGCGAAAAGGCACCCATCGTGAACTCCGCGACCAAAAAAGCCGAACCCCCGGCTGGTGCCGATGACTATTCCACTTCAACAAGTGAAGCCGAGCCTCAGATTCATTCAATTCACACATTAGATGCTGCCTTAGAACAATCGACGACGTCCTTGCCTCAGGCCATCCGCGAACCTGTATTGGAGATTCCGAAGTACATTGAACCTCCCCAACTAAGCGTAGAGAGCCAGGCGACAGAAGAATCGATCGATAGGCTCTATGCAGTCGATGAACCCACCGTCGACGATGAATTGGTCCATTCACAGGCCGGCTTTGAGCCTTGTGAGATCGAGACCACGGCTGCTTGTGCAGCCGCCATCATTCTTTCTAACGGCAATACGCCGCTCGATTCACTTCAGCGTCTTATGTGGATCGCCCTGGGTGAACGGAAATACGGCGCCGCATACCACCTTGCTCATAGCTTGGATAGCCAAACAGACCCTGCATATATATTCTCGACGCGTATCAGGGCCGCAATTCTGGGGCAGGCGATCACTAACCCTTCTGGATCTATTTTCGAACGGCTTAGGAGCGACTATGCTGCGATCGCAGATGCTCCGGATCCTGATTCCAAAGGACTCGCCTTGGCTTTCCGGTTGCTCAGGGTCTCTTCCGCGCTTCGACCGGCGGTCGTCGCTCCTGATTCGAACGCAATTGTTCTTATAGAGCCCGGTACGATAAGCGGCTCACGCCTCGACAAGCTCTACTGGATTTGCAAGAAGCTGACCGATTACGCCAACCTGCAAATGCCCCTCGATCTCGCGGCGCTCGAGTTCATCGACACCTCTGTCAACTTCGCCCAGAGAGTTAGCACGCTCAAGAATGAAGTGTTGGAATGGTCGAAGCGCGCTCCCCAATTGAACTTCAAATATGCGCCGGCTGCCAAGATTTGGAAGTCCTGGCTCGACCCCAAGGCTCCCATCGGTCGCTTTATCCAACCGATCCTCAGTAACGACCGCAACCGCCTCGCCGACGTGAAAGCGCAGATCGAGAGTTTTTCGACCGACGAGAAGATTCGCGGGGCAATTAATAGCGATGCGAAGTCTGTAAAGCATTACGGATTCGAAGGGTCCATCAACTACAAGGCCCTCGCTGTCTTTACTCGCCACGTCCGTGAAGCTGTCGACCTTGCCCGCCGCTGGGTTGCGCTCGTTGAGCATACTTCTCCCGATCAGAATGACTACCGTCGGACACGTTTGCTCGAGTTGCGCATGATTCTCGACTCTGCCCAGACTGAACTCAAGGCGGAAATGGATCAAACCGCAGCCAACGCAAGCGATTTACGCGTTGTTATCGCTGCGCAATTCTGCCTCCGATCTTTTGATAGTCTCCTGGCGCTGCTTCATCCGGGCAGCAGACAAAGAACAGACGAGCCACCGATCAAATACCTGCTCTCTTCGGATTTGTTGCTGATTCCAGGCCTGCCTATGACAGAGGAATGGGAACCGCGGTTGAAATCCGAGCAATTGCAACGCCTCCTCGTGAATCAGCTCGCATCGTCAGCTACGGAAAATTGGAACAAATCCATCGGTTTCATAAGTGAAGACTCCCGGGACCACGAGGCAGTTGACCGGGTCATCGATTACCTGACGTGGGACAAGACCCAGGGAGAGCTTATTACTCGTCTCACCGCCGCTCAGGAACAGCATCTCAAACAGTGTCAGGCTGCGCTGAAGAGGCAGATCGAACAATGCATTCGCGCGGTCGAGACCGGCGTCAGCCTGGGCCTTGTGCGTGAGCACGAACGCTCCGATTTTCTGGATCGGATCGATCAGATATCTTTGCGATTGGATTTGATCAGGAATTTCGAAACCGAAGAGGACATCCTCACGGGAATTCACGCAGCAATCAGCAGTTCTCGTATGCGCCAGGTCGAGCAGGTCAGAGAGCGCATCGATTCGGAAGGAGTTGGAAAACAAGGGCCCGCCTACGAACGCATTCTGGCAGCTATGGAAAGGGGCGATGTCGATACTGCGAACGAATATATCGATCTCGTTCTTCGTAATGACGAACTGCCTGCTCAGGCGGAGCAGATGAATGACTCCTTCAGAAACTTCTACCCGAAAGCCGCCGCCGAGCTTGACAAATTCCTGTCCGCTAACGACTCACCAAATTTGGCCTCATACGTCGAGAATGGCAAGAGCTTCCCAGGCGTCGACATGCGCCAGATTCCCGGAGCGCAGCTGACTGAGGCTGTAGGGATGCTCGATGCGTGGTTTACGCTAAAAAAAGGCAAACGCACCAAGCCAGAGCCGCTTAAAACCTTCTTCGAAAGACTTGGTTTTGAAGTGTATCACCTGAGCGAACCTAGCGGATCGCAGCGCGTTTTGCTGACCCTGGACGTTCGACCGCTGACACATCGCGATCGCTGCCCAACTCCGTACTTCGGCTCTTCCTCTGGTGGGCACTACCGCGTAATCTGTCTTTGGGACCGCCCCTCTGAAGATGAAATTCTGAACGTCGTGCGACAGGGTCGGAATGGACCTCCCGCGATCGTGCTTTACTTCGGACGGCTCGGGGAACAGAAGCGTCGTGCAATCGCTCAACAGGGGCGGCAGGACAGTCTCAGTTTCATCGTTATCGATGAACTCCTCGTAGCGTTCCTTTGCGGCGTCCGCGGCTCCCGATTGCCGGTGATGTTCGACTGCACACTTCCATTCACGTGCGTGAACCCGTACACGATGACCTCCTCCATCGTCCCACCAGAGATGTTCTATGGCCGACGCTCGGAACGAGATCAGATTATCGATCCGATGGGGTCGTGCTTTGTTTATGGCGGCCGTCAATTGGGCAAGACCGCGCTCCTGCTTTCGATTAGGGATGAGTTCCATCACCCAGCCGAACAACGGATCGCATTGTGGATCGATCTCAAGTCCTCTACCGACGAAATATGGACTGTCATCGCCCGCAGCGTCAGGGATATTGCAGATGCAGACCTCCAAATTGGCAACGTGCAGGAGAGACAAAAGCTACTTGAGCGGATCCAGGCTTGGCTCGACACAGATAAGAAGAGGCGATTCCTGCTTCTGCTCGACGAAGCCGACCGCTTCCTGGAATTGGATTCCAAGGAAGACTTTTCTCGCACCTCCAGCCTCAAGGGCCTGATGGAGAAAACAAACCGCCGATTTAAAGTTGTGTTTGCCGGACTCCACAACGTGCAGCGCGCCACCAAGGAGCAGAATCACCCGTTGGCGCATTTCGGAGAACCAATCTGTATCGGTCCTCTGCTCAATCGTGGGGAAGGAAAGGAAGCACGCGCCCTGATTGAACGCCCGTTTTGGGCACTAGGATTCCGTTTTGAGTCCCCCGACTTGATTGTCCGGATTCTCTCACGAACCAACTACTACCCGAGCCTGATTCAGCTCTATTGCTATCAGATATTCCAGGCGATCAAGCTTGACAACGCGTGCATCCGCAATGGCCCCCCATTTGTCATTACCGATAAGCACGTGGATGAAGCCTACTCCACATTCCAGAATCCGATTCGCGAGAAGTTCGAGCTCACACTAAATCTTGATCCTCGATACCGGGTTCTTGCACTAATCATTGCGTTGAACACTCTTCACGGAGCTTCACGCATGATGAGCGCCAGCGATATTCGCGAACTGGCCTTCGCATGGTGGAAGCAGGGATTCGCAGAGCTTCGTACGGAAGAGGATTTCAGAGTCCTGCTGGATGAAATGCAGGGACTTGGCATCCTCCGTGAAAAAGCAGGTGAGTACGCGCTTCGTGCAGTCAATCTCTTTTCACTGCTTGGCAGCCAGGACCAGATCGAACAGAAACTCTTGCAGAGTGCCGATGAGGCGCCGCCTGAGCCATATTCGGCCCACATTCATCGCACGAGTGATCGTAAGCAAAACTGGAAGCGAAATCCTCTGACTGACCAGCAATACAACGACTTGCGGGGCGAGCGCAATTCTGTCTCGCTGATCTTTGGCTCAAAGGCAGCCGGTCTCGACGATGTGGAACGATTCCTTGCACAGGCGGTCGATTCGAGTCACTACGTGACGTGCGATATAGCTGGAAGCGATCGTTTTGCATTCAGGAAGTTTTTGGAGGATGTTCGTGAAAGAGCCCAGAGCGGAACAACACTCGTCGTCGTACGCAGCAGTCCATGGACAACTGCCTGGATTCAGGAAGCCACAACGATGTCGAAGGGCAGAACGCGCTTTACGAGCGTTGTCTTTCTGGCCGATCCTGCTGCCACTTGGGGTCTCATTCCTGACCGGTCTACGATTGAATCCATGGTTGCTGACCGCAGGCTGAGCAGTCTCTCGCTTCAGCCTTGGCATCGCGCCGCGCTGAATGCGTGGCTCGGCGACTGCACAATCGGCTCTAACGCTCTCGATGAAGAGAGAAAAATCACTGCAACAACTGGTCGATGGCCGATCCTCTTGGAACAGTTCCGCGGCCTGATCGTTACGGGGAATATGAGTTGGCAATCAGCCTTGGATGACCTTTGCCGGCAGTTGAACGATGTAGGAGCGCGCAATTCTTATATGGAGGCGTTCGGGCTCAAGCAGGAGGCTCCTCTCAAAGTTTTGAAATCAGTTGTTGACCTAGGTGGTTCGGCTAGTCCGGAGGTTCTAACTGGTCTTATAGAGGGAATGTCCAAGCCTGTGATCGAAGCTGCATTTTACTGGGCAGATCGACTTAATCTGATTCAACCCGGGCAGCAGAGTGGCGAATGGACTGTCGATCCCGTCGTTCACGAGCTCCTCAAAGACAGGACTCACAATGGACTGGTGGACAATCCCGGGGCCGCGTAGCTTCCTCGAAGCCATCATTGATGACATCAGAGAAGGCAAGTCGGTATTTTTGATACTTCCGGAGAACACTCCGGGTAGGGTCTCGCATTCACTTAAGGAAGCTCTTCGTGAAGACTTTAACTGGGAGTCGGTCAATGTCATTCCGGGCGCGAATCCTGTGGAGTTTCTCTACACGACGATTGTGCCAGGCGCGGAACCGCGACGGTTGAGAAGTGAGTCCGGCCTCGCCAGCGAACGGGACTTTCAGCGTAAACTGATCTGGATTGAGGAGATCCCGGCAGAGGACTGGGCCGCGTGGTCAGAATTCTTTCTCGAATACGAGCGCGTCAGCCGGGTTGTTCCTGAGTCGCGTCGGTCGCTGTTCGTCATTCGCATGATCGGCCCTGCAGTTGCGCTCATGCCCCCTGTGGCCGTCGGTTTGAGCAGTCTGCGTTGGGATGGGTGGTTGCGACGAAACGACATGCAGCTGTATAGCAATGGCTGCATCAGAGATAGAAAGTCGGGACTCGAGACCGATCTGACGGTCGCTCTTGTATCTGAACTTGGAGGATGGGATCCGGCGCTGTGCGAGTATTTGGCCGACTTTGAACTCTGCAAACTGATTGAGCCTGTCCGGTTGCTCGAACAATTTGCGATCGAAAGAGATTGGTGCTTTAAACCGGAGCCATACCATGAAAAGGCCTGGAGCAAAGGTCTCTGGCAGACTTACCTTGGGAAGCAGACACCTCATACATCGTTTGGGGCATTTCTCTTTGGCCAGCGCTTTCTGAGCCGACTTTTATGGAAAGCTGAAATTGGAATTCTCATGTCGTACATCGAAGAAAAGAGGCAAGTGCTGATTGAGCACTATCGAGCGCACCTTAAGCTGCCGTATTACTCCAAATACGGCGTAATTAACGATGTGTACGATCTCGAAATCGGCATGTTGGAAGTGTTGCTCAAACAGTCAGGTGTTCCATCCAAAGCGGTACTCGAATTTATCAGCAACCTGAAGCTGGCGCGCAATCAGCTGTCACACCTGACGCCCGTCGAAAGTTCCATTCTGCTGGAATTATGCAGAAACGCGGAGAAGGACTGATCCGCACGATCAATTGAGTTGGCCGTCAAGTGGCTGAATCCCTACCCGTTCCCATAGCCGAACTCCATTCGACACTTTCCGAAATGTCGGTATCTCAAGCTCCTGCCAGAAGGCAGGGTGGCGATGAAGCTGCTGGCAAAGCACCAGGTGCAGATTGTTGCCCGTCATTCTGTCCTTTGATCCATAGATCAGCCATCTGCTGATTTATGGATCAACACGGTCAAAGCACAGGCCCGACGGCTAAATCAATCCCGGTTGGGGAGCGAAGGCAAGGCCAGATTGCTGAAGATCCTAATCTGCCGGCCCATGAAGCCCAAAGTGTGAACCAAACTCGTAGCGTGGTGTCTCGCTTGCAGCCAAAGCCGCACAGATATCCTGCATATCCGCGTCCCCCTGAAATGCTGGCAGGACGCTGGCGATGGCGTTTTGATTGTTCTCAATCATCCGGCCGGGGGCACCCGCGAACCTTCCCGATCCGAGAGAATATGAGTTCTCGACGAAGGCAGCTACTGCCTTGATCCTGGCTTCGCCGGAGAGGTTTCGAAGAAACTGCTTTACGAATTCCGGATCGCCCAGCACCAGCCGTCCAGGAGAAGTCCGGATCAGAGTCAGTATCTTCTCCATGCGCTCGTCGTCGGCACCTACGGTAGCCCTCGACAAGACTGACAGGACCTCATCATCAAGCCCTCCGAGCACGGTCCAGAAAAGAGAGCGGTACGACGAAGCGGGTGGAATCGTCCGCAGATAGCGATCCAAGCAGGTCTGGACCAGACGAGCCCTGACTCCTGGCTCGACGGCGCCAAAAGAAACGTGGCCATACGGCGAATCAAGCCCGCGGAAGCTCCAGTCGCCGTTTGCCCGGCGCTCGTCTTCAATCTCGAGACGATGCAACAGGAATTCCAGCACCTGGTCCGGAAAGCGGTCCGTCAAACGGCTAAGGAATGACGGGATAGCCCCCTGATTCGTATTTAAATCTTCAATCGTGGAAAGCTGGGTGAGAATGTGAGATACATCCGTTTCTGACAATTGGGTGAGCCAGACTCCGTAGGGGCCAAAAGTGCCTACAAGCGTCGCCGCAACCTGGGCATCACCCTCTACTTCAACACTCAATACGGCTCGCAGCAAGGCTGTCTGAATCTCCGCTTTCCTTCCCAGGTACGTGATCGCATGCAAGCAGTCACGCTTTACCAAAGAATTAGGGAACACGAGATACGTCTCAATCAGGTCGATGTCATCGACTGTCACATTGTCTGCATTCACGCGCAGCGCTCCGGCTGCAGCTATCACTTCATGCAGTACTCCACGGGCGATGATCTCCCGAGCCCGAGCGCGAAATTCTACGGGTCGGGCGGACTGCAGAGCGAGCAAAGCGGTCCTGAGTTCATTCACCAGTTCCAGTGACTCCGGGTCCCCCAAGCTATTCTCAGGCCACTCTCAGATGCGAACCGCGCCGCACCTCCGCTCCAGGCACTTGTTCATTCCGCATCGCAGCCGCTTTGATCGCGTCAGCGTTCGGTCGCGTCTCCTGAACAGACGACTCCAAGGATCTCGAAAGCTCGTCTGGGAGTAGCGAGAGCACCGTCTCCCAGACAACTCCGTCAATCCGCGCATCAATCCTGCAATAGCACTTCGGCACTGCGGCTTGGTCGGTGATTCGCACGGAGTCCTGGCTGTTCTTCTGAGCGCGCAACGTGAACTGATGGCCTTCGATCTTCTTGAGGTCCCGGCTGAGCAGGTAGAAGAGGACCATGTTCTTGGTTCGCTCCACCTTGCCGGCAGTGGCCCGCGCTCTGTCAGCCAGCCGCGCGGACTCGCTCCGGCAATACTGCTCTCGAGCCTCCATGACGCGCACAAAGCGGCCGATCCGGTCGACCTTCTCGCTGTGCGCCTCACAGAATTGCTGGAACCGCGCAACCAGGTCTTCCGAGGCCTGGCCTTCCGACTCAACCTGTCCCTCGATCTCTTCGAGCAGTCCGTCGAGTTCCACGTCGATTTCAAAAAGCGAGCTTGCTTCCGCAATCGATGCCATCTGTGTTTCTCCTTCTCTGACTTTCTGAGCTCCTTGCCGGCATTATGCCGCTATATTCTCTTTCTCCCAGACAGAGCGGGCGGCGCGATAGGCGAGAGCATCGACGCGGGTCTGGACGGGATGCCCGCTGTGTCCCCTGATCCAGCGCCACCGAATGTTCAGTCGCTCGTTCAGCTGCATCAACTCTGACCAAAGCTCCTGGTACTGCAAGTCCGGCCCGCGACTGTTGCGCCATCGCTGCCTCTGCCAGCGGAAAACACGGAAGCGCATTCCATGAATCAGCAATTCGGAGTCCGAGCGCAGTTCAACCAGCGAGCCTGCCGGAATCGACCGCAAGGCCTCGACCGCTGCCAGAAGCTCCATCTCCGAGATGGTGGTCCACGGACTTGCTCCCGACATCTCCCAACTCCTGCTTCCCCGAATCAACACTGCCGCCCATCCGCCCGGTCGAGGGTTCCGGATGGCAGATCCATCCGTAAAGATGTGGATTGTCTTTTCCATATTGAATCTCCGCCGTGGCACACGAACGCAGGCTGCCGGTCACACAGCGCGAAGCCCGGCAGCGCCCGCTTGGCGGTTGGTCACCGCGCGTAGCGCCGGCCATTTCAAGTTGTGGAATCTACGCCACGTGCATGGGAATGACACTGCCGAATGGAGCCTGCCGGCGCTCGGTGGACGCCCAGAGCACCGGATACCCAGGCTCAGTCTCGGGAAACGTGCCGCACAGATCGGTCAGAAAGACCAAAGTCTGCGGCCGAATCCCGTGCTCATCCAGCCAGTCAAAGCACGGACCGAAGTCTGTTCCCCCGCCGCCAACGGGATTGAGATGAACTTGCTCTCCGGCTTGATAGGTTTCAACTTTGTGTACCTCCGTGTCGAAGTACAAGACATGAACGCACTGTGGCCGTTGACCTTCGAGGATCGAGCGAACCTCCGCCTCGAAGAGCCGCAGTTGCCGTGCACAAACCGAACCGGAACAATCGACAGCAATCGCGATCTCCCCAACTCCTTCCCTCACGACTCCGGGCAGATAGAGGCCGGCCCAGATATGGCGCCGATTCGGCCGCATCCAGCTCGAATCGGCCGGGACGGTGTCCGACCAGAGTCTGCGCAGCAATTCGCGCCAATCGACCGCTGCCTCCGCCGCGCCTTCGAGAGTTCGAGCGAGGCCCGCTGGAGACTTGCCGGCCTGCTTTGAGAGCGTGACTGCCTGGTTGAGGGCAACACTCCAGTCCCGCGCCTGTTCTTCAACACTCGGCGTCTCCTCGTCCGGAAGGGGTGCATCGAGAACCTGACCGATTCCTCCTTCCGTGACGGGGGCAGATGGCGAGTCCGGTGCGTTTTGCTCTTCAGGCGCGTCTTCCGAACCAGCACCTGCATCTTCGTTTGCCGCGTCCTGGCCGCCCGATTGTGGCTGTGCTTCGGCCTCGCGCAGGTTGTAGATCTGCTCCGCGCTCATCCCACGGAAGCGATGATTGACAAGAACGCCCTCCGGCAGGCTGAGGCCTGCATCGAGCAGCAGTGGATTGATGGCGTAGTCGCACGCCTCATTCCACCGCCTCGGGTTCCGCCCTGAACGCCGCACATGGTGCTGGAGCGCGGGGTGCATGACCTCGTGGGCCAGCACCCCGGCCAGCGTGGCCGAGTTCAGCGTATCGACGAACTCCGGGTTAAAGTAAAGCGACACACCATCGGTGGCCATCGTTGGAATCGACCGGTTCTCGCGCCCCTTCAAGCGAAACAAGAGAGACCCGAAAAATGGGTGATCAAGCAGTAAAGTTGTTCTCGACTTCTGGATGCGAAGCGTTGCAGGTGTCTCGTGTCTCATGCCGCGGCGGGCGCCTCCATGTACGCAGACATATGGGCCAGAATGTTTTCGACCGATGCAGTGGCCTCTTCTTCCGGCGCGCTGGCTTCGCGGTTGCGCAAAACGCTATCGATCTCCGCGACGATCTCCGCTGCATCCGTTGCCGTGGCTACGCGCAGCAAATCATGCCTCTTGAGGTCCTGGGCCGTGAAGCCGCATAGGCGTTGTCTGATCTGCTCGGCGAAGCGGTTCAAATCCGCGTCGCCATTGACGTTGAGACGCGGCAGCAACTCCACCAGGTCGAAGACATTCGTGACCATCGTGGCATGGAAGCGCGACTCCGGCTCGTTCAGCCGATCCACCATGTGTGAGACCACTTCCCGGAGCCGCTTCCAGAGGTCTTCGGTCCCACGCGTCAGAGACTGCCGGACATTGGTGTCGATCTCGCGGGCAACGCGTGCCTGCTCCTCTGCCGACATCTGCACGCGGAAGTCATTTCCGGACGGAATGGGAAGGATCTCGAGCTTGACGCCGAACTTCTTGCGCAGCTTTTCTGCAGTTGGGTAGTCTTCCTCTCGAAACAGTCCGTTCAACTCCGGACGCACCTGTTCGATGTACTGGGGATAGACCTGAAGGAAGTTCTCCACACCAAGCTCGAAGCTGGCCTCGAACTCGCGTATCCGGGTCGTCAGATCGAAGTAGAGGTTCGACGGCAAGAGACGAAACCCTTCGTCGGACCAGGGCAAAGTGATCTTGTAGAAATACTGCCGCACCTGTCCTGCCAGCGTGCGCAGCTCATCGAGCTTGTCGGCGCCACGCAACAGTTGCTTGTTGTACCGGCCAGCGCCCTGGTGCGCTCCATGTTGGTCGGCGACGTCGCGGCTGATCTTGCGGTCGTGTTTGACGGCCGTCCAGATGCTGATGTGGACGGCGGCGAGCATTGCGCGTTCGGTAATCATTGAACAACCTCCCTTTATGTTGCTAACCACATAACTCCCTGTGCTCCACTCCGAAGCGAACGAACTCCGGTGTATGGGTGATGGCGGTGTCCCGCGCCGCCGCGTCGCGCATCGCCATGACGCGCATCTCGGTCGGCATCCGGTCGAGATACTTGAGACCCCTGGCCACTGAGTTATCGGTCATGGCCCGTCCCAGTGCCGTTGCGATTGCGATCTGCGCCGAGGTCTCTGCGGGAAGCGGCGCGGTTTCGGGGTTGAGGAGAATCTCGTCAATCGACGGCAACTGCCGGAACAGCCGGAGGAATGCGAGCAACTCCGCAGCGGCGGCAGGCCCTACTGTTCCATCGAGCAATTGCGCTTCGAACTCGCCCGCACCCGCGAGAAAGGTGGTCTTCTGCCGGCGGGCGATGCCACGCAGAACATTGGAGGCCATCTCCCAGGAGCGGGGAGTGGGCCATGCGTTTGCGTCCGAGGTCGCATCGGCGGTATGCAGCAGGTCCGGCTTGAAGCGCAGGAACGCGATGATCTCCGGCCGTACTCCGGCACCCACGGCCCACTTCGACCAGTCGTTCAGGTCGGCTTCAAGTTCGAGATGAACGAAGCGATTCCGCAACGGCCGCGGCATCGAGAAATGCACTCCCCGCTCGGAGGCCGGATTGCCCGCTGCAAGTACCACCCACCCGTCAGGCAGCACATATTCGCCGAGTTTGCGGTCGAGCACCAGTTGATAGCAGCCGGCCTGCGTCATCTGTGGCGCGGAGGTCAGCTCATCGAGAAACAGAATGCCTTTCCCGGTGGTGGGAAGGAACTTGGGCGGAACCCACTCGGTCTGATCTTCTTTGATCCGCGGCAGGCCCCGCAGATCGACTGGATCGAGTTGCACGGCCCGGACGTCAAGGAACTCATAGTCGAGATCGCCCGCAACCTGCGCGACGATCTGCGACTTTCCTACACCACATGCGCCCCAGATGTGGAGCGGCACGCGCTCCCCTATCAGCGCATGGAGCGCCTCGTACAGCTTGGATGGTTTCATTGGATTTCCTCGTTGGTGCGAGCGGGATTGTATTGCGCAAGGGCACCGGACTGCCTCAGGCAATGGCGTGGGATTGGTTCTTCTGAAAACCAATGCAAGCCTCTGTCAAATCCTTTATAGATGTTCATAAGTGTAGAGGCTTTGATAGACTGCTTTTGTGAGCAAAAAGGCGGAACATGTCGGAGCCATCGTCCAGAAAAGGACCCTCGTGCGCTCGAAAGAGCTCAACGGCCTCTCTGTGTCCCGATCGCACCTCTGGAATCTTGC
>Ga0302194_10000199_pt1 | contig 41593 bp, 34 predicted proteins | sample II_Bog_N1_1_FD_200227 | JGI IMG/M metagenome (GOLD analysis project Ga0302194, IMG submission 200227) | Peat permafrost microbial communities from Stordalen Mire near Abisko, Sweden - II_Bog_N1_1 | ecosystem: Environmental > Terrestrial > Soil > Wetlands > Peat | place: Sweden: Abisko...
AGAGGTTGGAGTGCAATAGTATTGATGTGGTTCTGTGCGATGTAAAACTACCCGATGGTAATGGCGTGGAACTGACTACTAAAATTAAGACTCTGTATCCATTGACCGAAGTTATTTTGCTCACCGCTTACGGGAATATTCCCGACGGGGTGCAAGCCATTAAAAATGGAGCATTCGACTACATTACTAAAGGTGATGATAATGAAAAAATAATTCCTTTATTATACCGTGCTTTTGAAAAAGCGCAATTGCAAAAACGAGTTAAGGAACTTGAACAACAAGTCAGGCAAAAGTTTTCTTTCGATTCAATTTTAGGGAAATCAAAAGCCCTTCAACAAGCCGTAGACTTGGCAAAAAAAGTAGCTGAAACAGATACTACAGTTTTACTCACCGGAGAAACAGGAACAGGCAAGGAAGTGTTTGCTCAAGCAATTCATAACAACAGTAAAAGAAAACAAAATTCTTTTGTTGCAATAAATTGTAGTGCATTTGGTAAAGATCTTTTGGAAAGCGAAATGTTCGGGCACAAGGCCGGAGCATTTACAGGGGCTATGAAAGACCAAAAAGGCCTTTTTGAAGAGGCTAATAATGGCACCATTTTTTTAGATGAGATTGGCGAAATGCAATTGGATTTGCAAGCGAAACTGCTCAGAGTGATTGAAACCGGAGAGTTTATTAAAGTTGGTGAAAGTAAACCAACTAAAGTGAATGTGCGAATAATTGCCGCAACCAACAGAGATTTACAAAAGGAAATTGAAGCAGGTAACTTTAGGGAAGATTTATTTTACCGTATTTCTGTTTTCCAGATTAAGCTGCCCGCCTTGCGCGAAAGAGTTGCCGACATTGAACTATTGGCTAAACATTTTGCAGTTCTGTTTTCCGCTAAAACAAATAAAAAAATAAAAATACTTTCCAATGATTTTATTGAAACACTTAAGCAACATACCTTTCCTGGAAATATCCGAGAACTTAAGAACATTATTGAACGTAGTGTAATATTATCTGCCTCTAGTGAAATTACTATGGATACACTACCTTACGAATTATTAAATAAAGCTTCAACATTATCAACAGGAAAACTACTTTCTGCATTTGATTTAGCCAGTGCCGAAAAACTACATATTCAGAAGGTACTCAACTATACCAATGGAAACAAAACGGAAACAGCACGGTTACTTAATATAGCACTAACTACGCTTTATCGTAAATTAGAGGAGTATAAATTAACTGTTTAGAAACATACAACGCATTCTCAAAATATGCTCAACGCAAATAAAAGCAGCACGAAAATAATTATTGAATTTACAATATGTATTTTAATGATTGTTTTAGTATCAAGCCTTTGTTTTTTCCTTTCTAATTTTATTAGTTATAGAATTGCCGGATTAGTTCTGCTGGCTACCGTTTCTCTTTTAGCAATGGCATTTGAAATGTTACCGGTACTTGTTGCCTCTATTTTAAGTTCTCTAATTTTTAATTATTTTTTCATTCCCCCTGTATTTGATTTTCATTTTACAAATTCAGAAGATATGCTTTTATGTTTAAGTTATTATTTTATTGCATTAGTTAATGCTGTTTTAACTTTTAAAATAAAGGACTACAAAAAAAAAATACGTGATAAGGAAGAAAAGGAAAACATAATCAGATTGTACAACACCATTTTTGATTCTCTGTCGCATGAATTAAAAACACCCATCTCTACTATTATTGCTGCTGTTGACATATTAAAAGAAAACGATAAAACTCTCTCTATAAATCAGCACACGCAATTATTGAATGAAATTGACATTGCAGGTATGCGATTAAACAGGCAAGTAGAAAACTTATTGAATATGAGTCGCATCGAAAACAATATGATTCAGCCTCAAAATGATTGGTTTGACGTTAACGAACTTATTTATAAATTAATGAATCAAATTAATGAAATTAAACACAATCATGTTATTCGGTTTGAACCAGAGCATGATTTACCTTTCTTTAAATTAGATACCGGTTTGTTGGAACAGATTTTATATAATCTAATCATTAATGCAATTCAACACACGCCACCAACATCAATAATTGCAATTAAAGCAAAAGCAAAAGGTGAAAATTTATTATTGGAAGTTTCCGATAATGGTAATGGATTTCCACAGAATGAATTAGAAAATGTATTCACAAAATTTTATCGTTTGCCAAAAACAAAATCCGGAGGAACAGGGTTGGGATTATCCATTGTAAAGGGATTTACAGAAGCTTTAGGAGGGAAAGTTATTTTGTGTAATAAAGAAAAAAAAGGAGCCGTATTCACAATCGAAATGCCTTCGGAAATATCCAATTTAACAGAATTAAAAAATGAATAAACAGGAAATCCTTATAATTGATGATGAGGATCAGCTAAGAAAGCTACTTTCAATAAATTTTAAAAATAATAATTATAAAATTATTGAAGCGGAAACCGGACAACAAGGTATTTCTCTTGCAGCGAGCCACAATCCGGAATTAATTATACTGGACATTAATCTGCCTGATAAAAGTGGGCATGAGGTTTTAAAAGAACTTAGAATGTGGTATCAAAAATCCATTATCATACTTTCTGTTCATAACAATGAAAAAAATATTATAACAGCATTGGATAACGGAGCATCTGATTATTTAACTAAACCTTTTAGAACAGGAGAATTATTGGCACGAATTCGTTCCTCGATAAGAAGACATGAAACACTTGAGGATAAAAATAAAAGCATTATTACTTGCAATGATTTACAAATTGATTTAGCAGGTCACACAGTCAAAAAAAACAATGAAATTGTTAAACTAACAACCACCGAATACAAACTGGTAGCATTATTTGCCACCAACGAAGGAAGGGTATTAACACATCAATACATACTTAAAAATATTTGGGGAGTCGGTTCTCAAAAAGAAACACAATACTTACGTGTTTTTATAGGAATACTTCGCAAAAAATTGGAAAATAATCCTAACCAACCAAAACATTTTATTACGGAAAGCGGTATTGGTTATAGGTTCTCCTAATCTTCTTTATTTTCTGTTTATACTATCCATTTTTTCTTTACAACTTCTTTACCTCCATTGCGGTAGCTTTGTTTCATTGATTTATTATTATCAATAATAGAGATTTGAAAAGCAGAAATTTAATTTTCTTTACCGCTGAATTCCCTTATGGAACGGGCGAAACATTTATTGAAAATGAATTCCCGTTTTTAGCTCAATATTTTGATAAAATAATTATAATTACCAACAAACCGGAAACAAAAAACAAAAGAACAATTTTAACAAATAATGTTAAAGTTATCCATTTCCCTTATGAATTAAGCCCTACAGATAAAATAAAAAGTTTACAAGGTGTTTTTTCAAAAATGTTTTGGCAAGAAATTAAAATTATCAGAAATCAGTATAAGCTTAGATTAAAATTATCCATTTTAAAAACACTGCTGACTTCAATACAAAAAAAGAAAACTATAGCTAATTACGTTTTTTCGTATATTGAAAATAAAGGTAATACTTGGCTTTATTCATATTGGTTAAATGATATGGCAATTGGAATTGCTGAATTGAAAAATCGAATGCCCAATTTAAAAGCGTTTTCACGGGCACATGGTTGGGATTTATATTTGGAACGACACCCTGATAACTATTTACCATTGCGCAATTTTATTTTAACTCATAGCGATGCTTGTTACAATATTTCAAATCACGGTAAGTCGTATTTAGATAAATTAACAAATAATAAATATGCTCAAAAAATCAAACTTTCGAAATTAGGGACCCTCAATAAAAATAAGATTCCTCCTTTTATTACAAATCAAAAATTACATTTAGTCAGTTGTTCTAATTTAATTCCCTTAAAAAGAATTCATTTAATTATAGAAGCGCTTTGCCTTCTTGATATTCCAATAAATTGGACACATATCGGAAGTGGAGTATTGCAACAAGAATTAGAAGAATTGGCAAGATTAAAACTATCAAACAAACAAAATATCACCTACAATTTTACAGGGCAATTAAGCAACAAGGAAGTATTAAATTTTTATTCTACTCAACATATTAACCTTTTCATTAATGTCAGTATATCGGAAGGCTTACCGGTATCTATTATGGAGGCAATGTCGTTTGGAATTCCTGTAATAGCAACCAATGTAGGAGGCAATACTGAAATAGTCAGTCCTGAAAACGGCTTTTTATTGTCATCAAATCCCACTGCCTGCGAAATAAAAGATACTATTAATTTTTTTGCGGAGATGAGTATCGAAAAATATTCGAAGTACAGAATTAATGCCCGAAAAACATGGGAAGAAAACTACAATGCCGAAATAAATTATACACAATTTATTGCTGATTTATGAACAGTCGATTATGCCACTTCAATAATTAATTTTCTCTAAAAATGAATAACCTCGAAGTTCTGCCTTTGGGTGATTCGTTTTTTTAAACTTTTTCAAATAGCAATTAGTATAGGGATGAAAATAACAACCGTAATTTACAAAATGGGCATATCAATATACACTAAATTGCCGGCAAAATATATTATTTGTAAGTTACTCAAATTATCAAAAATACCAATTGGTTTAGTATATAAAGATTTAAAATTCAATAGCACTTTTAAAGTAAAAGTTAGAGACAATGTTTCATTTAAAATGGTCAGTTATGGCGGCAGAATAGAAAATGAAATATTTTGGAATGGATTATTCAACTCTTTTGAAAATGAAACGGGCTGGATATGGAAAATACTCGCAAAAGAATCGGAAGTGATTTTTGACATTGGGGCAAATACAGGAATTTACAGTTTAACTGCTAAAGCTCTAAATTCAAAAGCTAAAGTAGTTGCTTTTGAACCATCAACAAATACATTTAATAAATTGGTTAAAAATAATGACATCAACAACTATGATATTGTCTGCGCTCCGATTGCTTTATCAGATGAAAGTGGTTATTCTATTTTTTACGATAGTTATAATACTAATCAAACAAGTGCTTCATTATCTCCTGAGATGAAAAAAAATTTTGGACCTACTAAAATGAAAGAATATTTAGTACGAACAAAAACGTTAAAATCATATATACAAGAAAACAATATAGGCAGAGTTGATTTAATAAAAATTGATGTTGAAATGTTTGAACCTTATGTAATATATGGTTTTGGTGATTTACTGGTGAAATATAAACCCAATATTATAATAGAAATATTAAGTGAAGATGTTGCCCATAAATTAAATTCAATATTTAAAAAAGATTTTGTGTTTTATCATCTACATTCTGAAAATAAACTTGTTCAAGTTGAGGAATTAAAAGTTGTTCCTCTTAAATGGAATTATTTTGTTTGTCATAAAGAGAATCAAGCGAGTATTGAAAAAAAAGTATCCCTCATTCCACTTTAGAATAAAAAACACAATCATCCAAAGTCTCAAAAAGCCTTTTGGTAACTTCTCAAATCAAACCATAGCGAAACGATAGTATTAACCCTTTCAAAATGAAAGGATTTTCTATTTGTAACACATCCCATTTCTCATTATTATCCTTTATTTATAAGGACTTCAACTGTTTTCTCTTTTAACGGAATAAATTTTGGCATAGGACATCCGAAATGAAAAATAAAAAATCAAATATTACTGACGTTTGGATTATAGTTTATGCTTGGCTGTCTGCATTAGCTTTACTATCATTTTGTTGATTTTAGCATACTGCTTTTTAAAATGAGTAATGGCAAATTAAATATTAAAGAAATTTTTATTATAATTTTAATATGGCTATTTGTATTATCTCTTCTTGTTATCGCATACTGGAAAATTAAAATATTATTCAACTCATAAAATAAACAGAAATGGAAACCTCAACGAAAGTGCTTTTATTATTTATTATGTATGGTTTACCGCTTTGTATTGCAATTATATATAGGATAACTAAAAACAGAAAGCTAAAACAGAAAGCAATTTAGGAAAATGATGTGCTGGATATTATCGGGAATGAGTTGCCGGAAATAAATAACGAATTAAAAAAAGCATCGGCAACCGAAAATATTTATAAAACAGTACACTATTTTGCAAAATACACTAAAAAAGAATGTTTATCAAAAACAAATAATGGCAAGTGAAATACAGTAAATACTTAGAAATAACAATGAAAAATGAATAACTCATTTGAAAAATATCTACTCATATTTATTGCTATTATGTTCGTTTTATGTATGCTTACAATTATTGTTGTAAAAATTAAATGTTTTTTGATTAAATGAAAATGGTAAATTCCTTTAACATGATAACAATCACATATATACATGACAAAAGTTGCTGTATATTCTAATTAATAAACAAATCTTTACTAAAATAATTAACCTGAAAAATTTAACTATGATGACACTAACACTTTTACTTGCCGGGCTTATTTGCTTCGCCCTTTTTTATGGAGCAATTCACTTTTTTGAAAATTTTTAAAATTATGACAGCATTATTTATTTTATCCATTGCGGTTTTCGGCTACTTAATATATGTACTGATAAAACCTGAGAAATTTTAACTTTTAAATTTTATACTGATGAACACAGAATTAATAGGAGTCATTGCCACCTTTGCCATAACCGTATTGCTGGCAATTCCCTTTGGTAAATACATTGCCAAAGTATTCAATAATGAAAAAACTTGGCTTGACTTTCTTAAGCCCTTAGAACGTTTAATATTTCGTATGTGTGGTATAGATACTACTCAGGAAATGGACTGGAAACAACACCTTGCAGCGTTGCTTACTATAAATATGTTATGGTTTGTTTATGCTTTTATAATGTTACTTACACAGGGTAGTTTGTTTTTAAATCCTGATGGCAACCCTTCCATGAGTCCTGATTTGAGTTTTAATACCGCCATTAGTTTTATGGTGAATTGTAATTTACAACATTATTCAGGCGAATCAGGGTTAACGTACTTAACACAATTAGCAGTAATTACCTTCTTGCAATTTGTTTCTGCGGCAACAGGTATAGCAGCATTGGTAGTAGTTTTCAATGCTATGCGCGATAAGGTTACTGATAAACTGGGTAATTTTTTCGAAATTTTCACTTTATCTATTACCCGCATTTTATTGCCGGTTAGCATTGTAATAGCTGTATTACTGGCATTTAACGGCTCTCCTGCAAGTTTTGATGGAAAAGACACCATCACGACGTTACAGGGAGATACCGTTCAAGTATCACGTGGTCCGGCAGCAGGAATGATTGCCATTAAGCATTTGGGCACAAACGGAGGCGGATGGTTTGGTGCTAACTCCGCTCACCCGCTCGAAAACCCAAATTATTTTACAAATATGGTAGAAATGATTGCTCAGGTAATTATTCCTATGGCAATGATATTTTCAATGGGTTTTTATTTAAAACGGAAAAAATTTGCATACGTTGTTTTTGGCGTAATGACCATTGGAATGTTCACATTATTAATTCCGACAATGATTGCTGAACATAATGGTAATCCGGCTATATCACACATGGGCATCAATCAAAGTGCCGGAAGCATGGAAGGAAAAGAAGTGCGTTTTGGTGCACCGGCTTCTGCTTACTGGAGCATTGTAACTACCGTCATTTCAACAGGTTCTGTAAATTCTATGCACGATAGTGGCATGCCTGTTTCCGGAGCCATGCAATTAATAGCCATGATGACCAATGCTTTTTACGGAGGTTGTGGAGCCGGTATTTTAAACTACTACATTTTTATAATCATTGCGGTTTTTATTTCCGGATTAATGGTGGGACGAACTCCTGAATTTTTAGGAAGAAAAATAGAAGCCAGAGAAATGAAAATAGCAATGCTTATTGCATTGTTGCATCCCTTTTTGATATTAGTTGGTACAGCTTTATCATCGTTTGTGTTTTTAAAATATGGCGCTGCCGACTGGGCTGTAAAGCCTGCTAACTGGCTTAATAATCCCGGGTATCATGGCTTTTCAGAAATGCTATACGAATACACTTCATCGGCAGCCAATAATGGCAGCGGTTTTGAAGGGTTGGGCGACAATAATATTTTTTGGAACGTTACCACCGGCTTTGTTTTAATTCTTGGAAGATTTTTACCAATCATTGGACCGATTGCCATTGCAGGGATTTTAGCAAAGAAAAAATTTATACCGGAATCGGCAGGTACATTAAGAACAGATACCGGCACATTTGGGGTAATGACATACGCTGTAATTATGATTATCGCAGCATTGGCATTTTTTCCGGCACTTGTACTTGGACCTTTAGCAGAATATTTTAGTTTATATCATTAAAAAAAAGAAATTATGAGCAATTCAACTAATAAATCATTGTTTCAAAAAGACTTGGTAACAGAAGCCTTAAAACAATCATTTATCAAATTACATCCTAAAGTGATGATAAAAAATCCGGTAATGTTCTGCGTAGAAATAGGAACACTGGTAATGCTAATTGTTACCATTAGCGTATTCTTTAATAATGATGGCTCGCAGGGAAGCTTAGCATACAACCTGTGGGTATTAATCATACTGTTTCTTACCTTATTATTTGCAAATTTTGCGGAAGCCATTGCGGAAGCAAGAGGAAAAGCACAAGCAGATAGTTTGCGTAAAACACGTGAAGAAACACCTGCAAAAAAAGTGTTCTCTGTGGGAGAAATGAGAACCAACGAAATTAAAGTAGTGTCATCATCCGAACTTAAAAAAGGAGACTTCTTTATTTGTGAAACAGGAGATACCATTCCTACCGATGGAGAAATTACTGAAGGTTTGGCAACAATTGACGAATCAGCCATTACAGGAGAATCTGCTCCGGTAATACGTGAAGCCGGTGGAGATAAAAGTTCTGTAACAGGAGGAACAAAAGTATTGTCCGATAAAATAAAAGTAGTGGTAACCACATCACCCGGAGAAAGCTTTTTGGACAAAATGATTGCATTGGTAGAAGGTGCGAGTCGTCAAAAAACACCAAATGAAATTGCTTTGACAATTTTGCTGGCTGCATTTACTCTAGTATTTATTATTGTATGTGTAACACTTAAACCCTTTGCAGATTATGCAAACACACCCATCACAATTGCTGCATTGATCTCTTTGTTTGTTTGTTTAATCCCCACAACCATCGGAGGTTTATTATCTGCAATTGGTATTGCCGGTATGGACAGAGCATTAAGGGCAAATGTAATTACCAAATCGGGGAAAGCTGTTGAAACAGCAGGTGATATCGATGTATTGCTGTTAGACAAAACCGGAACCATTACCATTGGTAATCGCAAGGCAACTCATTTTTACCATGCCGATGGAGTTACTGAAGAACAATTTTTAGAATGTTGTGTATTGGCATCTTTTGCGGATCAAACCCCTGAAGGAAAATCAATTGTTGAATTAGCTAAAACAAAAGGGGCAAAAACAAAAGCTTCCGATGCACTTTTAAATGACGCAGTATTCATTAAGTTCACGGCAGAAACACGCTCCAGCGGAATTGATTTAACAAACGGGAAAAAAATAAGAAAAGGTGCTGCGGATACCATCAAAAAAAATGCGGAAAAAGCCGGCAATTCCTATTCTTCGGGTATTGATAAAATAGTAAACGGAATTTCAGCAAATGGAGGAACGCCATTAGTTGTTTCTGAGAATGATAAGATAATGGGAGTAATAGAGTTGCAGGATATCATTAAACCCGGTATTCAGGAACGCTTTGAGCGCCTGCGCAAAATGGGTATTAAAACGGTAATGGTAACTGGAGATAATCCGCTGACAGCAAAATTTATTGCAGAAAAAGCAGGAGTAGATGATTATATCGCGGAAGCAAAACCGGAAGATAAAATGAACTACATCAAAAAAGAACAAGCATCAGGAAAGTTAGTTGCCATGATGGGAGACGGAACAAATGATGCACCTGCTTTAGCACAAGCAGATGTAGGAGTAGCCATGAATAGTGGAACACAAGCCGCAAAAGAAGCTGGCAATATGGTTGATTTGGATAATGACCCAACAAAGTTGATTGAGATTGTTGAAATAGGAAAACAACTTTTAATTACCCGAGGAACATTAACAACCTTTTCTATTGCCAATGATGTGGCAAAATATTTTGCCATTGTTCCTGCTCTGTTTATCGCTTCAATTCCGGCACTGCAAGGATTAAATATTATGAAATTGCATAGTCCGGAAAGTGCAATACTTTCGGCTGTAATTTTTAACGCCATCATTATTCCAATACTAATTCCGTTAGCATTGCGCGGTGTAGAGTATAAACCAATTGGTGCTAGTGCTTTATTAAGGCGTAATTTATTGATTTACGGATTTGGTGGTGTTATACTACCTTTTATAGGAATCAAATTAATTGACTTAATGGTTGGCGTATTTTTTTGATAATATGATAAAATAACATTAGTAAATATTTAAAAACATGAAAACATATCTTTTACCATCGTTAAAATTAACAATAGTGTTTATCATTATTTGTTCTGTAATTTACCCATTATTAATTGCCGGCATTGCAAAAGCCTCACCCGGCGGAGGGAAGGGAGAAATCATTGAAGTAAACGGGAAAGTTGTTGGCTATGCAAACATTGGACAAAAATTTACCGATGACAAGTATTTTTGGAGCAGACCCTCAGCTGTTGATTACAATGCAGCGGGTTCTTGCGGTAGCAACAAAGGTCCTTCAAATCCTGATTATTTAGCATCAGTTCAATCAAGAATAGATACACTACTTGCACACAATCCCGGAGTGAGCCAATCACAAATACCTGCTGATTTGGTAACAGCTTCGGGTAGCGGATTAGATCCTAACTTTTCTGTTCAGGCAGCTAAAATTCAAGTACCTCGTATTGCAAAAATCAGAAATATAAGTGAAAATAAAATTTATGAGTTGATTAACCAATCAACAGAACATCCATTAATTGGAATGTTTGGTCCGGAAAAAATAAATGTATTGAAGCTTAATATCGCACTAAACAATCTTAAATGAAACGTAATTTACATACTTATTTTGAATACATTCGGGGATAAAAAATGAATTCAATTGATTTAAAAAAATTAAGTTTTGCAGGATTCCTAGTCTCCATAGGAATTGTGTTTGGCGATATTGGAACATCTCCTTTATACACTTATACTGCAATTATTGGAGACAAAACGATAACCGAGTTAATTGCTTTGGGAGGTGTTTCTGCAATTTTCTGGACACTCTTTTTTCAAACTACAGTTAAGTATGTATTTATAACCTTAAGAGCAGATAACAATGGGGAAGGTGGAATATTCTCATTATACACCTTAATAAGAAGGTATCATAGATGGCTTGTGTTTCCTGCTATTGCAGGCGGCAGCTTTTTGCTGGCAGACAGCATCATTACTCCTCCCATTTCAGTATCATCTGCTATGGAAGGGTTAAAACCACAGTTTCCGAATATCCCGATTATGCCTTTGGTAATAGGCATCTTAGTTTTATTATTTGTTTTACAGCGCAAAGGCACATCATTTCTGGGTAATTTATTCGGACCGATAATGATGCTTTGGTTTACCATGATTGCAATTTTAGGACTTGGTGAACTGATTGGAAATTTTGAAGTATTTAAAGCATTGAATCCCTATTACGCCTACCGTTTGCTTACTGAATATCCCGGAGGATTCTGGCTGTTAGGTGGAGTATTTTTATGCACAACAGGAGCAGAAGCATTATATTCCGACTTAGGACATTGTGGTAGAAAAAACATCCAGATTAGTTGGTTGTATGTAAAAATATGTTTGGTACTTTGCTACTTCGGTCAGGCAGCATGGTTGTTAAAACATGTGGGAACAAGTTTAACAGATGTGAGTCCGTTTTTTGGTTTAGTTCCACATTGGTTTATTTTTCCGGCAATAGCCATTGCAACATTAGCCACCATCATTGCAAGTCAGGCATTGATAAGCGGCTCATTTACATTGGTTGCTGAAGCAATACGACTGAACATGTGGCCCAAACTGAAAGTGGTATTTCCATCCGAAATAAAAGGACAATTATACATTCCTGCTATCAACTGGTTGCTCATGTTTGGCTGTATAGCCGTTGTATTATTTTTCAAAGAATCAAAAAACATGGAAGCTGCATTCGGTTTGTCAGTTACATTAACCATGTTAATGACCACCATATTGTTGAGCTTTTATTTATTCACAAAAAAAGTAAATAAGGCTGCTGTTTATGCTTTGCTGATTGTTTTCCTAACTATCGAAGGTGCTTTTTTAATAGCCAATCTTAAAAAATTTGCTCATGGGGGCTGGATTACATTGCTTTTAGGTTTACTTATTTTTAGTATGATGTATATTTGGTATCGTGCGGAAGAAATTAAAAATAAATTACAAAACTTTGTTCCGCTTGAACCATACATACCAATATTAAAAGAATTAAGTGAAGATGAAAAGGTTTCTAAATATGCAACCAATCTTATTTACCTAACATCTTCTAACAACAGCCATCAAATTGAAGAAAACTGTATCAACTCCATTCTTTATAAACAACCTAAAAGAGCAGATATATTCTGGTTTGTTCACATAGATGTTGTAGATGAACCTTACAAAATGTCTTATAAAACAGAAATAATAGCTAAGGATGATATTGTATGGGTAACATTTAAGTTAGGATTCAGAGTAGCACCAAGAATAAACTTATTGTTCAGAATGGTAGTAGAAGAAATGGTAAAGAATAAAGAAGTAAATATCAACAACCCATATTGTTCTTTGGATAAACAACATATTGCGGGTGACTTCCGATTTATAGTTACACAGCGTTTTTTATCATTTGAAAATGATTTATCATTTACTAACGACTTTATTTTAAAAGCATATTTTTTATTAAAGAAAATAAGTTTGCCGGATGAAAAAGAATATGGATTAGATTATAGTAATGTTACCATTGAACAAGCTCCATTAATTCTTAGTTCGGTAAAAAACATCCATTTGGTAAGAGAATAACAATATGTCAGAAGAAGAAGTTAATAAGGAACAAAACGTTCAACATTTTTTAGACCTTATACAACGATCTCGAAGAGGTAAGTTTAAAATTTATATCGGTATGAGTGCCGGTGTGGGTAAAACATATCGTATGTTGCAGGAAGCTCGCACCCTTTTAAAAAATGGTATTGATGTTAAGATAGGTTATATAGAAACTCACAACAGAAAAGAAACACATGATTTATTAGAAGGTTTACCCTTAATTCCACGGAGAACTATTTTTTACAAAGGAAAAGAGTTGGAAGAGATGGATGTGCAGGCTATAATTAATTTACGCCCCGAAGTGGTGATAGTAGATGAATTGGCACACACCAATATGGAAGGCAGCAAAAACGAAAAACGCTGGCAGGATGTAATGGAAATATTGAATGCAGGAATTAATGTAATTAGTGCCATAAACATTCAACATATTGAAAGCCTTAATGCCGAAGTTAAAAAAATTACAGGAATAGAAGTACAGGAAAGAGTTCCCGATAAAGTAATTGCACTGGCAGATGAAGTAGTAAACATAGATTTAACAGCCGATGAGTTGATTACACGTTTGAAGGAAGGAAAGATTTATAAAGCTGAAAAAATTGAAATTGCTCTTAAAAATTTTTTTAAATCAGAACACATTTTACAGTTGCGGGAATTGGCGTTGAAAGAAGTTGCAGCGCAAGTTGAAAGAAAAGTTGAAACTGAAGTTCCTAAAAATATAGCATTACGTCATGAACGTTTTTTGGCTTGTATCAGCAGCAATGATACTACCTCAAAAACCATTATTCGGAAAACAGCGCGTTTGGCAAGTTATTACAACAGTAAATGGTTAGTATTATATGTACAAACTCCTGATGAAAATCCCAATAAAATTGCATTGGACAAACAACGATACCTTATTAATAATTACAAACTGGCAACCGAACTTGGTGCAGAAATAATAAAGAAGGAAAGTTCAAATATTGCTAAATCAATTGTAGAAGTAGCCGAAGAAAAAGAAATAACAACTATTTGTATCGGCAAACCTCATATCAGTTTGTTGGCATTTATTTTAGCAGGAAGTACATTTAATGAATTATTAAAAAAATTAAAATCATTAGATATTGACCTATTTATAGTATCGTAAAAAAATATAACATAATGCTTTAACTTCTCCTTTCTCTCTTTTAAGAGAGGGGATTAAGGGCTGAGGCTAATTACTTACACATGAAAACAAAAGCAAAACTTACATTAGGTGTTGGTTTATTATTCCTTCTTATTATTCTGCTATCGATACTTGGAACTGTATATATCAACGCCATCAATAAAGACACACAAAATATTTTAGTTGCCAACTACAACACATTGGATTATTCACGCAGTATGCTCATTGCGTTAGACGAAGATATAGCTTCACCTAAAAGCCTGAAAAAGTTCTCTGAAAATCTTCAAAAACAACAAAATAACATCACTGAAATAGGAGAAAAAGAACTTACCGAAAATTTATTGTCAGACTTTGAAAGACTCAAATCAACTCCACATGATAGTATTATACACATTGCTATCCGTAAAGACCTTACAGGTATCATGTTGCTAAATATGCAAGCTATACAGCGCAAAAGCAATGTAGCTAAACAAACCGCTGCTGATGCAATTTGGTGGATTGCAATAACAGGAACTTCCTGCTTTTTGATAGCCTTTATTTTGCTTGTTAATTTGCCCGGAAATATTGCTAATCCTATCAAAGAATTAACAAATAGTATTAAACAAATAGCAGCCAAAAATTATTCCGAACGGGTACATTTCGAAAGCCACAGCGAATTTGGAGAACTGTCAGAAGCCTTTAATACCATGGCTCAGAAGCTCGAAGAATATAACAATAGCAGTCTTTCAAAAATAATGTTCGAAAAAAAACGTATTGAAACATTAATAAACAACATGCACGACCCTGTGATTGGACTTGATGAAAAAAAGAAGATTTTATTTGTAAATAATGAAGCGCTAAAAATACTTGGAGTTAAAACAGAAGAGCTTACAGGTAAACTTGCTCAGGATATTGCAGTAACTAATGACTTGATGCGTTCATTGATGCAAGAGTTAATACTGGCAAAAGAAGAAAATACAGATAAAAAACCATTAAAAATATATGCTGACAATAAAGAAAGTTATTTTGAAAAAGAAATTGTACCTATTTCTATTTTACCTACCGGTGAAAAAGAAACAAAACACATTGGGTATTTTATCGTATTAAAAAACATAACACCATTTAAAGAGTTGGATTTTGCTAAAACACATTTTATAGCAACTATTTCACACGAATTAAAAACACCTATTTCAACTATTAAAGCAAGTTTGCAATTACTCGAAAACAAAAACATTGGAACACTTAATGATGAACAAAAACAGCTTGTTGATAGTATTAAAGATGACAGTAAACGATTACTTAAAATAACCAGCGAACTACTTAATTTATCACAAGTAGAAACAGGCAACATTCAACTTTCCATACAACAAAGCGATCCTTCTAAAATTCTTCAATATGCTATAGAAGCTGTAAAAATTCAGGCAGAACAAAAACAAATAAAACTGGATGTTAAAACGGATGAGGCTTTACCATTTGTAAAAGCGGATGAAGAAAAAACAGCTTGGGTATTAATTAACCTGTTAACAAATGCTATTCGTTATTCACCCGAAAAAAGTGCAGTAATAATACAAGTGAAAAAAGATGCTGAAAGAATTTTATTTTCAGTAAAGGACTTTGGTCAAGGCATTGAAGCAAAATACAAAGACAAAATCTTTACTCGTTATTTTCAAATTCCTGGTAACAACAAGTCAGGAACAGGACTCGGACTTTCTATAAGTAAGGAGTTTATTGAAGCACAAGGTGGAGAAATCAGCGTTAATAGTGAATTTGGCGCAGGCAGCACATTTACAATAGCATTAACCATTGCTGCATAATGTTTTCATGCCGAATATTTACGTTGCAACAAATACTTATAAGAATCATTTCTCGCTCACTTTCAATGCCTGTTCAATATCAGCAATAATATCGTCGATGTGCTCCAAACCTACTGAAATACGCACTAATCCGGGTAAAATACCAACATCCAAACGTTCTGCCTCCGATAATTTAGCATGTGTAGATGATGCCGGATGAGTAGCAATAGTGCGGGTATCACCTAGGTTAGCAGAAATAGAAATCATCTGAAGAGCATCCATAAATTTACGCCCTTGTTCAACACCTCCTTTTACAATAAAAGTAACAATACCACCTCCCAATCGCATTTGCTTTTTTGCAATGGCATGTTGAGGATGCGACGCTAAAAATGGATATTTGACAAGCTGAATGGACGGATTCTTTTCTAAAACCGTTGCTAATTTCAAAGCATTTTCTGAATGTCGTTCCATTCGAACTGCCAATGTTTCCAAGCTTTTTGAAATAATCCATGCATTAAACGGCGATATAGCTGGACCTGTATTTCTTGCGAAAAGCTTTATCGGCTCTATCAACTCTTTACTACCATTAATGGTTCCACCCATCACTCGTCCTTGTCCGTCCAAATATTTGGTAGCAGAATGAATGACAATATCAACACCATATTTTACAGGTTGTTGAATATAGGGTGTAGCAAAACAATTATCAACCACTAAAATCAATTTGTTTTGTTTAGCAAATTTACCTAGCCATTCCAAGTCAATAATATCAATACCCGGATTAGAAGGTGTTTCAATAAAAATCAATTTGGTTTCTTTTGTTACATGTTCTTGCCATGTTTCAGGACGATCCACATCCACATACGTATGTGTAATGTTCCATCTCGGAAGTACTTTTGTTAATATTGAATGTGTTGAACCGAAAATAGATTTGCAAGAAAGTATATTGTCACCACTGTTTAATAATGCAGCAAACGTAGTAAAGATGGCAGCCATACCCGAAGCAGTAGTGATGCCCGCTTCCGTTCCTTCCAATAAATTCATCTTATCAATCAGCTCGGTACTATTGGGATTTGAAAAACGGCTGTAAATATTGCCCGGTCTTTCATCCGCAAACTTAGCCCGCATATCTTCTGCATCATCAAATACAAAGCTTGATGTAAGAAATAAAGGGGATGAGTGTTCACTCTCCGCCGTACGCTTAATGCGGGTTCTAACAGCTTGTGTTTCAAAATTTTTATATTTTGCCATTTTTGTTGTGTCTTTTTAAATCGAATATATGTGTTAAATGATTGGTAAAAGTACGATTTTAAGTGCTATGTATAAATGATGATGGGTCAAAAAATAACGAGCGTTTTCTATTACATCGCATTATAAAAAAGAGTACATGTTTTCTTACTGCTTATAAGCTTTCACCTCTTCAATAAAACTGGCACATGCCAATTCAGGTTGCAATTGTTTCATAAAGGTTTCACCCATTAGAAAACCACTATAGCCCGCTTGTTTAAGTTCATGTATAGTCTTTGCTTCGCCAATACCACTTTCTGAAACTTTTACAAATTCATGGGGAATTAATTTTGCCAATTCGAACGATTGCGAAATGTTTACATTAAAATCTTTTAGGTTGCGATTGTTAACGCCCACAGCATCTATGTATTCATTAATGGCAGGCAATTCTTCTTTGTCACGTATTTCTAATAAAATTTGTAATCCTAACGATTTGGCAAATTTAGCAAACTGTTTTATTTGAGCCTTACTTAATACATTTGCCAACAGTAAAATAACATCTGCACCAATAGCCTTAGCTTCCACAATTTGATATTCGTCAATCATAAATTCTTTACGCAAAATAGGAATGGTATTCACAGGACGTGCTTGTAATACATCATTAGTAGTTCCACCAAAAAATTCTAAATCTGTAAGTATGCTCAGTACGCTTGCACCTGAATTGGCATAGCCGCTAGTTGTTTGCTCCACTTTTGCCGTTGCATTTATTATGCCTTTTGAAGGCGATTTACGCTTGAACTCTGCAATGATGCCAACCCTGTTTTCATCCAGCAAATACTGTTTGAAGGAATAAGGCGTACGACCGAAATATTCAGATTGCTCTAACTGTTTGATGGTAGTTTTTTCTTTAGCAATTGCTACTTCTTTTTGCTTTTGAGCAATTATTTTGTCTAAAATGTTCATTGCAATGATTTAATGGGTGAATGGAATAATAGTGTTATTTTTTATTGTCAATCGTTGTTGAACTTTTCGCTTTCGACACTATTTTCGTTATTTCAGTCGCTTCTGCTAAAAGTCTTTCTAACTCTTCTTTATTTGTTGATAATGATGATTATTTTATCACTTCAAGCCAATATTCCGATTCGTCAGCTTCTTCCACCACAATACATATTTTACTGAAAAATTCATTTTGAGATCTGGCTCTGCAAGCTGCTCTGTAATCTGCTCCTGTTGATGTCGCCGATTTTACAAGTTGATCTGTAATAACAGAAGAAGCTTTTATAACAGTCAATGAATCACAAAACCGAATAATATCCGCATCGAATTGCCTCGTCCGTTTTTTCATTTGCTCAATAAACTCCTCTTTCTCCGTCATATCTTATTTATATTCAATCATTATAGCATTCACTCATAACTCATTCCTCTATTAACTTCTTATAAACTTGCAATGCTTTTTTTGACTTTAAAGACTCTTTTGCTTTTTCAAAACATTCCAATAGCGATAAATTTTCATGTACACAATTAATCGCTGCTGCTGCATTGGCGCACACAGCGTTATTTTGTGCTTCCGTTCCTTCACCATTTAAAATTTTCATAAACAATTTTGCTGCAGCATCAATAGTCGTACCTCCGTAAAGTTCCTCCTGTTTAATTTTTTTTATGTTTAATACGGAAGGTTGTATTACTTCCTCTTTGGTTTTTGAAATGAGCTTAAAGTCCGATGTTAAAGATATTTCGTCATAACCATCAAACGAATGAACGATGGTGTAATTATGATTAGTATCCTGCAACATATAATGATACAGCCTTGCCATTTCTAAATTATAAACTCCCAACAATTGGTATTTAGGAAAACATGGATTAACAATTGGTCCGAGTAAATTAAAAATTGTTTTTACAACAAGCTCCTTACGAATGGGCGCAATGCTTTTCATTGCGGGGTGAAACAAGGGTGCATGTAAAAAACATATTCCGGCATTGTCCAGTTGTTTTTGTAAAATGTTTTTATCATTCGTGAATTTATAACCTATGGCTTCCAATACATTAGACGAACCGCTTACTGAAGATACACCGTAATTACCATGCTTTGTAACGTTTACGCCTGCGCCTGCGGTTACAAAACACGCAAGTGTTGAAATATTGAACGTATCTTTTCCATCACCGCCCGTTCCAACAATATCGATGGTTTCATCAGAATCAAATTCTGTTTTTAAACATAACTCTAACATGGCTTCACGAAAGCCGGACAGCTCTTCTACAGTTATAAAACGCATTAAAAAAATAGACAAAAATGCCGCTACCTGCGAATGATTGTATTTTTCGGTTGCAATGTTTACCAACACTTCTTTAGCTTGAGCCTTGCTCAGTGTTTTGTGTTCGTACAATAAGTTTAAAATTTCTTTCATTTAACTTCTTCCCTTAATCCCCTCTGCTATGGAGAGGAGAAATATTTGTATTTAGTTCTTCTTAACTTTTCAACTTTAACTTTTTAACTAGTTCTCCACCCAATTTTTAATCATTTGTAATCCGTATTCTGTAAGCACACTTTCGGGATGAAACTGTACTGCTTTTACATCATACTTTTTATGACGAAGAGCCATAATTGCTCCATGTTCATCCACACAAGTTACCTCAAGATCGACTGGTAAATCACCTGCATTTACCGCCCATGAATGGTAACGTCCTACATTAATTTTTTTAGGAATGCCTTTAAAAAGTCCGTCCTCTTTAATAATTTCTACAGGAGTAGCAACACCGTGATACACTTCTTTTAAATTGGTAAGTGAACCGCCAAACGCTTCAGCAATGGCTTGTTGCCCTAAGCACACGCCTAATATACTTTTTGTAGATGCAAAAGTTTTTATCACATCCAATAAAATACCTGCTTCCGAAGGAATACCCGGTCCCGGTGAAAGTACTATTTTATCAAAGCGATTTATTTCTTCTAACGTTATTTTATCGTTTCTATATACCTCAATCTGCGCATCAGTAACTTGTTCGAGGTAATGCACTAAGTTGTATGTAAAGCTGTCGTAGTTGTCTAATACTAATATTTTCATGAGGAGATTGTAAAATTGAAAGATTGTAAGGTTGTAAAATTAATGTTAATTGAAAATTATAAATTATGTTTTGTTTCTTTCTTTCTTCTTTTCAAATTGTTTTAAGTATTTTATAAATCCACTTATTTGTTTTGATAATTCTATTAGGCGATTGTACATTGAGCCGTAAAATTCTTTATTAATAAATTCTACTATTTACAATACATAGAGCTTATTTCTTAACTCCACCGGCTGAACCTTTTGAATACATTAAGTACCGTACAAATTGAGTATTGTTTTCATATTCGAATCCTTCGGCAATATTATCAGATATTGATTGACATTGCAGCTCTTCTTATCTGATCTTTCATTCCAAAATCACTTTTTAATTTCCCCTGTTCACTTGCCGCGTATATTTCAATAGCAATGGATGTTGCTTCTTTCCAAATATCTAATTCCTCAAATTGCTTGATTTTTGCCATAATCTTTCAATTTTCAAATCAAATAGTATTCGCCAATTCTATTGCCCTTTTCAAAGCTGCCAATTTGTTATTTACTTCATTTAATTCACTCACTCTATCAGATGATTCAACAATACCGGCACCAGCTTGGTAAAACAGTGTATTGTTTTTACTTAAAAAGGAACGTATCATAATGGCATTGTTAAATGAACCGTCAAAGCCCACAAAACCAATACAGCCGCCATAAAAACTACGACTTACATTTTCGTATTTATCAATTAACTGCATTGCCATGTGTTTGGGTGCGCCACTCAAAGTACCCGCAGGAAAGGTATCTGCTACTATTTTCATTGTTGAAACTTCCGGTTTTAACTTACCCACAACATTTGATACCAAATGTATTACATGCGAATAATATTGTATTTCCCGAAATGTTTTCACCTGTACATCGGTACAATTGCGACTTAAATCATTACGAGCCAAGTCAACCAACATCACATGTTCGGAATTTTCTTTTGCATCACTTTTTAATTTTTGTGCCAGCAAGGCATCTTTTGCATCATCACCAGTACGGCGGAAAGTCCCTGCAATAGGATGAATAGCAGCTTCGCCATTTTTTACTACCAATTGTGCTTCAGGCGATGAACCAAATATTTTGAAGTTGCCATAATCAAAATAAAATAAATACGGAGAAGGGTTTACGGAACGCAACGAACGATACAAATTAAAATCATCGCCCTTAAACCCTTGCGAAAATTCACGCGATAAAACTATTTGAAAAACATCGCCGCGCTTACAATGTGCAATACCTTTTGATACCAACTCTATGTATTCTTCATTAGTAACATTTGATTTTTCTTCACCTACAGCTTCAAATTTATAAGTGGAAAAGTTTTTATTATTGATAATACTTTCTATTTGCTCAACGCCTTTCCCATCGCTAGTTTCGGTAGTGTGTTCAAAAATATACAGTTCGTCTTTAAAGTGATCAATGGCTATTACATATTGATAAACACTATAAATAATATCAGGAATATTTTTATCTTTTTTACGGGGAGCAGTTATATTAATATCTTCAAAGTAACGTACTGCATCGTAACTGATGTAACCGAACAAACCGTTGGTAACAAACTTAAAATCGTTTTTCTTCGCATCAAATGATGCGGCAAAGTCCTTTATTTCATCAGGTATGGATACAGACCTATCAATAGGTTTAGTGGTCACTATTCCATCCGGGAAAGAAGTTGTTACAGTTTCATTTTCAACTTTTATGCTTGCAATAGATTTACAGCAAATGAATGAGAAACTATTTTCGTTGCCATGATAATCGCTGCTTTCAAGCAAAATGGAATTCGGGAATTTATCACGTAGTTTTAAGTATAAACTTACGGGAGTTGTAGTATCTGCTAGTAGTTTTTTATATGTGGTATTTAATTTATAGTTCATGATTTTAATTTTTTGTCAAACAAAGTTCTAAAAGTATTAAAAAAAGCGCCCGTTCTTAGTGTTAAGAACGGGCGCATAGTTTATATGTTAATTATTAAATAGCAACCTAAGCCGTTCTCAAAGAGTACGGACACCACCATGCTTTATTTAATAATTGTTTGTTCATTGTCTTATTTTTGTGCGACAAAGATAATGTTGTTTTATTTTATAAAACAAATTTTTGTTGATTTATCATAAAAAATTGTTTTTGCTAAATTTAAAACTCTAGTAAAGCTTATACCCAAAGCATTTCAGGTTCTGCCTGTGCCACCTTATCAAATGTTTCGTGATATTTTTCGTGATTGGTATTCATCAGTTTGTCCCAAAAATTAAAGTAAATTCCATAATTGCAATCAAAATAACTGTGGTGCATATTATGATGAGTAGATGTATTACTTAACCCATACAGTTTATGTTTGGTAAAGCCTTTTGGAAATAGCTCATAACCAAGATGTCCACCCACATTTAAAACAATTGAATACAACAACCATATTGACACTGCCACAATGTGTGTTGGCATTATTACAATAATGATGGTAAGTATAGCATAATTGATAAGTCCTTCAACAGGATGAAAAGCATAAGCCGCCCAAGGTGTTGGGTTGGTTGAATGATGGTGCACCTGATGTACAAACGGATATACATTTTTAAGATGCATGAAACGATGTGTCCAATAGAAATAGGCATCATGCAAGAGTATCATGGCAATTATACTAAAAATAAAATACGGTATACCGAAATCGGAAATGTGGTTATACATTTTGGTATAACCATTCACTTTAAGCCAATAGTTGCCCAAGGCTAATATTGAAAACATCAACAGATTGATAATCGAGTATTTAATTTCGTACCCAATGTTCTGATTCTTTGGAAAGCGTTTTTGAATTTTTTTATGCAGCCATTTATCTTTCTTTAAAAAATAAAACAAAAAATAGGCTCCACCGGCAATTGCAAAATACCTTGCAAATTCAAGAAAAGCAAGAAGTCTGACTTCCTTTACTGCTTTAATAATTTCTTCCATGATTTTAGCATTAAAGTTAAAAAACTTTAATGCTAAATTACCCGACATATTCTGTTAGTTGAGAATACAAGCGATTGAAGGAGGATAAGTAAAGAATGAATTGGATAATAGTACTCTTAAACCGTTTGTGAAATAACAAATATCTTTCCGAAAAAATTTAGAATGCAGCTTACATATTTTAACTTTTATTCAAAGTCGGAATACAGTAAATATTTTTTGCGGACAGTTTTAAAGTTGCTAATCCCTTCTTCCCATGATTTACGGATGTCCGTTTCGCTCACCCCATCTTTTATTTGTTTTTGCAGTGTAGCATTTCCGGCATGGTAGTTAAAATTAGTATCAAAAAAAGTCGCTTTATCAGGAGTGTTTTTATAGGTCTGCATTAACCAAAATAAATAAATTTTTTTTAAATATTTAATATACACATCGCCAAAGGTTGCAAGGTTATATCCATAACAAACCTGCCCCTTATACTTTGGCTCCATAGCTCCGGGCTTGGGCTGCGGTATAAAAGTGTAACCTTCCTTTTTGCCGGGTGGAATTGTATTTTGCAAGGTTGGATGCCCAATCACCTGAAAAGGTAAATCTGTACCTCTGCCTACTGAAACTACTGTCCCTTCAAACAAACCAAGACTTGGATATAAATATACTGAAGTCATATTTCTTAAGTTGGGAGAAGGATTTACCGGTAACTGATACAAATCGGAATGTATGTATCCTTGCAATGTAATTACTTTTAAATTACATTTTACATGGTCTTTCAGCCAGCCTTCGCCATTAATCATTTGAGCATATTCGCCTATAGTCATGCCATACACAATAGGTACAGGATGCAAACCTAAGAAGGATTTATAAGCATCTTCCATTACCGGACCATCAATATAATAGCCATTTGGATTAGGGCGATCAAGCAAAATAACTTGTTTGCCATTTTCCGCACAGGCTTCCATCACATAATGAAGCGTGGACAGATAAGTATAAAAACGTACACCCACATCCTGAATATCAAAAATCACCACATCCACATCATTTAATAGTTCAGGACTTGGTTTTTTATTTTTTCCATATAAGGACGAAATGGTTAATCCTGTTTTATCATCTTTGTAAGTATCTACAGGCTTTCCTGCATCAACAATACCTCTGAATCCATGCTCAGGACAAAACACCTTTGCCACCTTTACACCTCTGTTAATCAAACTGTCTGCTAAATGAATTTTTCCTATCATTGACGATTGATTAGCAACAATTGCCACCGACTTATCTTTTAACATAGGCAGGTATGCCTCGGTTTTGTCGGCTCCCACTTTTAAATCGTTGATGGTTTTGGTTATAAAATCAACTTTTATAAGATTTTGTGAAAGCACCGCAGGAACAGCATTTATGGCAAGCGCCAACAATATAAAATGCTTAAGGATTTTCATGTGAATCAAAATGGTATTTTTACGGTCAACAAATTTAGAAAACAAATTGAATACCGAACGGTTTATAGCAAAACGTATTATTTCGGCTGACAAAACCAGTAACAGATTTTCTGTACCTATTGTACGTATTTCAATTATGGCAATAGCTTTAGGACTTGCCGTAATGATTTTAACGGTGGCTGTTATCACCGGTTTTAAAAATGAAATTGAAAATAAACTCATCGGTTTTGTTTCTCATATTCAAATAACCAATTATGATGCAAACACCAGCGATGAGCCTTCGCCCATTGATATGCAGCAGCCGTTTTTACAACAATTGAAAAAAAATAATGAAATAAAACATGTACAGGTATATGCTAACAAAAGTGGTATTTTAAAAACGGCTACCGAAAACGAAGGTATTGTATTAAGAGGTGTTGGTAAAGATTACGACTGGAACTTCATTAAACAAAATTTGAAGAGTGGTAATGTATTTACCATAAACGACAGCCTTTCTAAAGACATTATCCTTTCTAAATATTTTGCCGATAAATTAAATCTGAAACTTGGAGACAAGGTGGTGATTTATTTCATTACTAAAAAAGCTGATGACATTACCATCCAATACATACAACGGGCAAAAGCTTTTTTCATAAAAGGGTTTTATGAAACAGGCTTGGAAGACATTGACAAACACATTGCAATAGTTGACATCAGGCACATACAAAAATTGAATTATTGGAACGAAAATCAAATTGCAGGCTTTGAAGTTGCTGTGAATAATTACAAAAATATTGATGAAACAGTTGAAATGGTGAATGAAGTTATAGGACCCGGATTGATTGCCGAAACAGTTAAAGAACGTAATCAAACAATTTTTTCCTGGCTTGAATTGCAAGATATAAATGCGGTCATTATTATTATACTAATGGTTGCAGTGGCGGGCATAAATATGATTTCGGCGCTACTGGTACTTATTTTAGAACGCACCAACATGATTGGTATTTTAAAAGCATTGGGGGCAAAAAATAAAAGTGTACGCAAAATCTTTTTATACAATGCTGCTTACCTTATTGGAAAAGGATTATTGTGGGGAAATATCATTGGACTTTCTATTGCACTATTGCAACAGCACTTCGGAATTTTAAAACTGGATCAAACAGCATATTATGTTTCTGTAATACCCATCAACATTAACCTGTGGCATGTTTTTCTGCTAAATTTAGGAACCATGATTTGTTGCCTGTTGATGCTCTTGCTTCCAAGCCTTCTTATATCTAAAATAACGCCCGTAAAAGCTATACAATATAGTTAGGATATAGTTTAAATGATTATTTTTGATGTCGTTAATGATAATTAAACCATGAGCAATTCACCAATAGAAAATATTTATTTTGAATTTAAAACGACATATCAAGAGCGTCCTGAATTTACAATCGATTTTTATAACAAAAACTCCATTCATTTGAACAATATTAAATCTTTTAAGAACAAAGAAGAATTAAAATATTATATTGAATTAATTTGGCAATACTTAAATGCGAATTTTAAAAAACATTATTATAATGAAATAATTCATTTTGCACATCAACCTCAACAATTTATTGACCGAGAAATAGGAAAGTTAAATGCGAACGAACTAAAAGACAATTGGTATTATGGAATTGTTTTTTTTGTAGGACAATCCAATTATAATATAAAAGATTATAAAACGTCCACTCCAATTTTTAAACAACTTGTTAAAGTAGATAGTAAAAATGATTTATACATTAAATGGCTAAGATATTCTCAATATGGCCAACAACTTTGGATTGTGAAAACAGTATGGATTGTCTCAATATGTTTAATATTAATTACAATGTTTGCAGGTAAATATATCCCGAATAAAAATATCAAAATTGCAATGGATTTGATGGGTATATTATTGTTAGTTGGTAATTGGTCATATGACTATTATATTAAAAGAAGTTTTAGAAAATCTAAATTTGAGTAATATAAAAAATCAGCGAGAAATAATTTCTCACGGAATAAAAATGAATTATGAGAAAAATTTCCAACAACATCCTCGAAACCATAGGTAACACGCCAATGGTGCGCATTAACAATATTACCAAAGATGTAAAAGCTACTGTTTATGCAAAGGTGGAAACGTTTAATCCGGGCAACTCCATTAAAGACCGCATGGCGCTGAAAATGATTGAAGATGCCGAAAAAGACGGGCGTTTAAAACCGGGAGGAACCATCATTGAAGGTACCAGCGGAAATACAGGTATGGGTTTGGCAATTGCCGCTATCATAAAAGGGTATAAATGTATTTTTACTACCACCGACAAACAATCGAAAGAAAAAGTAGATGCGCTAAAAGCCTTTGGTGCCGAAGTAATCGTGTGTCCTACAGATGTAGATCCTGAGGATCCCCGCTCCTATTATTCTGTTTCATCTCGTCTGGAAAAAGAAGTACAGAACTCCTGGAAACCCAATCAATATGATAACCTGAGCAATAGTCAGGCAAATTACGAACAAACAGGTCCTGAAATTTGGGAACAAACAGAAGGAAAGATTACGCACTTGGTTGTTGGTGTTGGTACAGGTGGTACCATTTCAGGAACCGGACGTTATTTAAAAGAAAAAAATCCCAACATAAAAATATGGGGTATTGATACCTATGGTTCTGTATTTAAGAAATATAAAGAAACAGGCATATTTGACAAGAATGAAATTTATCCATACATCACCGAAGGTATTGGTGAAGATTTTTTACCTGCCAATGTTGATTTTAATATCATTGACCGTTTTGAAAAAGTAACCGATAAAGATGCCGCCATTATGACCCGCGAGATAACAAAGCGTGAAGGCATTTTTGTTGGAAACTCGGCAGGATCTGCCATGGCGGGTTTGATGCAATTAAAAAATGAATTGAAGGAAGGTGATGTGGTAGTGGTGATTTTTCACGACCACGGCACGCGTTACTTAGGCAAAATGTATAATGACGAGTGGATGCTCGAAAAAGGTTTTTTTGATAAGAAAGGATTAACGGCAAAAGATCTTATTAACTCTTCTACAAATGGTAAACTTATTACCGTTGATGCAAACGATACAATTGGAAGCACGGTTGCATTGATGAACAAAACGAACATTTCACAAATACCGGTAACAAAAGACAAACGCATTGTTGGCTCATTAAATGAAAATTTGATTTATGCTAAAATTGTTGCTAATCCCGACAGCAAAAACAATAAGGTGGAAACTATCATGTCGCCCTTGTTTCCGTTTGTGGATATTACAACACCAATTGATTCGTTATCTGCAATGATTACAGACACGAATCCTGCCGTGTTAGTAAAAGATTTTAAACAAGATAAAACATACATTATTACTCGTCATGATATTATTAATGCATTGGCAAAATAAAGGCGCAACGTCCTAAATCAAATCACTACGAATGTAACGCTGAGAAATTTTCTGAATTCATAAAAATTGTATCTTCGTTGCCTTTACGAAAAAACAATCTTAAGTAATCACCACATACTTAAAAACATGAAAGTAACAGTAAGTATTTTATCAATAATGATTTGTTCATCTATTTTGTTTTCACAAATAGATAATAGGGCATTGTATAGTGATGTAAAAGTTGGAGAAAAAGACTCATCAAAATTTTATGTTGCATTTACCAACAGAAATATTTTAATTGATAACGAATATTTCCTGAACATAGCAACGGGTTATACCTTGTTTTGCTCTGAGGTAAATACTAATGTGGGTTACAACATTAATAAATATGCAAGAGTGGAAGGTGGTGTGTTTTTGAGAAAAGATTACGGTAATCCAAATTATCTTTCAATAGTTGCTCCAACAGTTTCTTTTAAACTTCATAAAAACGGATATTCGTTTATATTTGGAAATCTTGAAGGATGCCTCTCCCATCAGCTGATTCAGCCGGTATTTAATTATGAAAGAATTGTTACCAACCCTTTGGAAAATGGTGCACAATTTAAAATAGACAAAAAGAAAGTTTGGCTGGACTTATGGATTGATTGGGAACAACAGGAATATCAAAATGTAAATTATAAAGAGCACATCGGATCGGGCTTGTCTTCAAAATTTGAATTGTTTAATCACAATGATGTTTTTAAAATAATACTGCCTGTGCAAGCTTTTGTGTTCCATCATGGCGGTCAAATTGATACCAATCAAACTCCATTGTTAACTCTTATGAACTATGCAACAGGATTAACGTTTGACTGGGATTTATCAAAAAAAGGTAAATTTATTACCAATATCCGCAGCGATAATTACATCGTGGGATTTACAAACGGATCTACCCAACACAATGTGTTTCCATATTACACCTCATTTAATTCTTCTACTTATAATAATCTTAACTATTTCCCAACTTCTATCAACAATGGTAGTGGAACTTATATCAATCTTACGGTTACCTCCAAATACAATGTTAGTTTAATGGCAAGTTACTGGCAGGGACATAATTTTGTAGCAGGTCATGGTGGCGATTTATACCAGTCTGTTTCATCCATTGCAGGATGCAATTATATGGAAACCAACCGCAGTTTAGTATTTCTAAGAGCCTTGTATATGAAAGAGCTATTCCCCAATTTATATCTGGACATACGATTTGAACCCTACTACGATTTGAATCTGACTCGTCTGGAATATTGTTACTCAGCTTTTGTTACTTACAGAAAAACATTTGCTATCAGAAAACCAACGGCAATGTAAATATGCAAGTTGCCCCATGCCGTTCATCCAACAGCAATCATCTCTTTTCTCAATTCATGTTTAATGTTGGTATTAATTCCAACATTGGCAATCAAAATTTTTAATCACGGAATTTTTCGTACTACCCACATTAAATTGCACACATTTTAATGGTTGTGGGTACTTTTTATTAACTTTAGCACTCAATTTCTTACTTATAACTAATGGGCATTACAAAAGAAAACGTTTTAGAAGCTTTAAAAAACGTGGAAGATCCTGATTTAAAAAAGGATTTGGTAACACTCGGCATGATTAAAGATTTACGTGTGGATGGTAAAAATGTAAATTTTACGGTAGTGCTTACAACTCCGGCGTGTCCAATGAAAGACATGATTCATAAAGCATGTGTAAATGCAGTGCTGCATTTTGTTGATAAAGAAGCTAACGTAAATGTAAATATGACAGCCGATGTTACAGGACGTAAATCGACAGGACCATTGCTTCCTAAAGTAAAAAATATTATTGGTGTTGCATCGGGTAAAGGCGGCGTTGGTAAATCAACAGTAGCCTCTAACTTAGCGCTGGCATTAACCAAATTAGGTGCTTCGGTAGGATTGATAGATGCAGATATTTACGGACCTTCGCAAACCATTATGTTTGATGTAGTGCATGAAAAGCCCATGATTAAAGTAATTGACGGAGTTAATAAAATAATTCCTGTTGAAAGTTATGGTGTAAAATTATTGTCCATTGGTTTTTTTGCAGATACTTCACAAGCCATTGTATGGCGTGGACCAATGGCTTCAAAAGCATTATTACAAATGTTTGGTGATGCCGACTGGGGCGAACTGGATTATATGATTATTGATTTGCCTCCCGGCACAGGCGACATTCATTTATCATTGGTTGCAAGCGTTCCGTTAAACGGAGTAGTAATTGTAAGTACACCACAAAATGTTGCTTTATCTGATGCAAAAAAAGGCGTAGGTATGTTTAAGCTACCTACTATCAATGTGCCTGTTTTGGGCATTGTTGAAAATATGGCGTATTTCACTCCTCCTGAATTGCCAGATAATAAATATTATATCTTTGGTAAAGACGGAGCAAAAAAATTAGCAGAGGAACTGAATGTTCCATTACTCGGAGAAATCCCATTAGTACAAAGTGTTTGCGAAGCAGGTGATGCGGGTCGTCCGGCAGTATTGCAAGAAATCACACCACAAGCAATTGCATTTATGGAAATGGCTAAAAATATAGCTCAACAAGTATCAATAGTTAATTCGCAAAAAAAAGAAGTAGTGCTTAATTAATCAAATACCTAAAAATTAGTAACAATGAACGATTTGATAACAAAAGTAGAATCAGCATTGGAACAAATTCGTCCTTATCTGCAAGCCGACGGAGGTGATGTTTCACTAATTGAAATTACAGACGACTACATTGTTAAACTGGAACTTCAGGGTGCCTGCAAATCATGCTCAATGAGTATGATGACGATGAAGGCAGGCATTGAAGAATCCATCAAACGTATTGCTCCGGAAATAAAAAGTGTTCAGGCAATTAACCTTGCAATTGTATAGTCAATAAACACATTACTCCGTTTTATAAATGCTTAAACGTATATTGTCTATTTATTGCATCGTTGTTGTTTCTCATTCATGCTCCAAAACTGCTGATTTTACTGATGTAAAAGTGGATGAGCATTATGAACTGACAGTTCCTGAATATTTGCATCCTTGTACCGATTTACATAAAAGTGCTGCGGTACAATTTCAAAGTACCGATAATGATATTTATTTAATTGTAATTGATGAAAAAAAATCTATTATCCATAATATGGGTATGTACTACACTTTAAAAACCTATAATTCCACCATATTAAAACAATCTTTTCTATCGCAAATTAAAAATGTAACAAAAGATAGTATTCCCGTTACCATGCAAATAGGAACTAATAAAGCAGTAATAACAAATATCAAAGGAGACGTTAATAATCAACATGTTTTTTATAAATTGGCAGTAATTGAAACACCGGCTTCTTTTTATCAAATAATTGTTTGGACACGCGCCGATAAAAAAGAACATTTTGAAAACAATATGCTGAAAATAATTCAGTCATTCAGAGAAGTAGCAAAAACAGATATAACCACAAAATAATATTTCAAAAAATGAAGGCAAAAATTCTAGCTATAACCGCAGTATTTGCACTGATACTGTTTGCATCCGGCAAAAAAGTTAAGGTTTACACTCAATCCGGTAAAACCATAAAAATAGAAAATCAGGTGTGGATGGCGGAAAATTTAGATGTGGATACCTACCGCAATGGAGATAGTATACCACAGGTAAAAAAACCCGAAGATTGGGCAAAGTTAAAAACCGGAGCGTGGTGTTATTACGACAATAAACCCGAAAACGGTGCCAAATACGGAAAGTTATATAACTGGTATGCAGTAAAAGACCCTCGCGGGCTGGCTCCTGCCGGTTTTCATGTACCGTCGGATGCTGAATGGGCACAGCTTTCAGCCAATCTGGAAGAGGAAGAAGTAGCAGCCAAAATCAAATCAAGAAAAGGCTGGAAAGAAAATAAATACTCTTCCAACGAAACAGGCTTTTCAGCTCTTCCCGGAGGTTACAGATATAATGTTGGACCTTTTATTTACGAAGGAGTTAATGCGTGTTATTGGAGTTCTACACCTTCAAAAGACGGTAAAGCCTGGGGACGGACATTAACATACAATCATGTGGACATGGGTAAAGACGATGGCAGTTTCGGAAGCGGATTGTCCGTAAGGTGCATTCAGGATTAAATTTTTAGAAGCTAGTTCAAAAACAAAAAATGTCATGTCGTACTTTAATCCACATCATTGAAACGAGTTCAGAATAACCGTATAGTATATTTTTGAGACAGCTTTTGGTTAAATATTCTTCGCTCCTTCTTTAATTTCTTCAACAACAGTAGGGTCAAGCAAAGTAGATATATCACCAATATTCTCTGCATCGTTTTCGGCTATTTTACGCAAAATGCGCCGCATAATTTTTCCGCTGCGTGTTTTAGGAAGTCCTTTTACAATTTGTATTTTATCAGGCTTTGCAATTGAACCCATGTATTTGGTAACAGTTTCAATAATTTCTTTTTTTAGTTTATCAACATCTTTACGTTCATGATCACAAATTACAAAAGCGTAAATGCCCCAACCTTTTATGTCGTGAGGAAAAGCAACCACAGCACTTTCTACAATATCAGCATGTTCATTAATTGCATTTTCAATTTCGGCAGTACCCAGCAAATGTCCTGAAACTTTTATTACATCGTCTACCCTTCCTGTTATTCTGTAGTAGCCATCTTGGTCGCGTTTACAGCCATCACCCGTAAAATAATATCCTTTATATGTTCCAAAATAAGTATCTCTGCAACGTGCATGATTACCGTATGTTGTACGTATCATACCCGGCCATGGGAATTTAATGCACAACCTGCCTTCCACATCATTTCCAATAAGCTCTACCCCTTTTTCATCCACTATTACCGGTTGAATTCCGGGAATAGGAAGAGTTGCATAGCCGGGTTTAGTTTTTGTAATTCCTGCCAAAGGTGAAATCATAATACCTCCTGTTTCGGTTTGCCAGTATGTATCCACAATAGGACAATTATGCTTACCGATGTGTTCGTCATACCAGTGCCATGCTTCTTCATTAATAGGTTCACCAACAGAACCCAGCACACGCAATGAATCTAACTTATATGGTTTTACAAAATCCAAGCCCAAGGCTTCAAGCGAACGAATGGCTGTTGGTGCAGTATAAAATATATTTACCTTGTGTTTGTCTATCACATTCCAAAATCTTCCTGCATCAGGGTAAGTAGGAATGCCTTCAAACATAAGCGTTGTTGCACCAGCCAACAATGGCCCGTATACTAAATAGGAATGTCCTGTAATCCAGCCCACATCTGCTGTACACCAATACACATCTCCTTCTTTGTATTGAAAAACATTTTTAAACGTGTAATCAACATACACCATATACCCGGCAGTAGTGTGTACCACACCTTTTGGAGCTCCCGTAGAACCTGATGTGTAGAGTATAAACAACATGTCTTCTGCATCCATTACTTCTGCTTTGCAATCGTCATTTACTTTTTGTAGTTCTTCGTGCCACCATACATCACGCCCGCTTTGCATTATTATAGGAGTGTTTGTTCTTTTGTAAACAATCACTTTTTTTACGGTGGGGCAGGTTTGTAATGCTTCGTCGATGACACTTTTAAGCGGAATATCCTTTGCTCCTCTGTAAGCACCATCAGCTGTTACAACAATGTTACAATTGGCATCATTAATTCTGTCAGATAATGATTTGAATGAAAAGCCCGCAAACACTACCGAGTGAATAGCGCCTATTCTGGCACAAGCCAACACAGCAATTGCAAGCTCAGGAATCATAGGCATATATAAACAAATTCGGTCTCCTTTTTTTGCCCCATTGTTTTTTAAAACATTTGCAAAGCGACTCACTTCTGTATGAAGTTCCTTATATGATATTTTTCTTGATGCTTCATTCGGATTATTCGGCTCCCAAATGATAGCTACCTGATTGCTCTTATTCAAAAGATGCCTGTCAAGACAATTTTCTGTAATATTTAATTTACCGCCCGCAAACCATTTTACATCAGGCTCTTCAAAATTCCAATCAAGAACCTTGTCCCATTTTTTTTGCCAAACAAAATTATTAGCCTGCTCCGCCCAAAACGCTTCAGGATTTTCTATACTATATTTGTATTCTTGCTGATATTGCTCTATGGATGTGATTTGTTTCATGGTTACGAATATTGAGAGGTAAGTATAATTACACTTCTTCAAATATAAAAAAATCAATCGGGGTTTTGAATACCTGTTTTAAATTTAGCAATAACAATCTCTTTATTTCAAAAACGCCATTGCCATTTCTGGAGATCGTATAATGATGGCATGGTTACCTTTTACAACAATAGGGCGCTCAATAAGAATAGGATATTTAGAAAACATGTTAATCCATTCCGTTTCTGTTAGTTTTTTGTCTATTCATTTTTCTTTATCAATATGTTTTAACCTAAAAAGTATCACGTAATTAAAACTTCATACTTTTAGAACTGCGTTCACAAAAAAAGCGCTTTTACATTTGTCTAACTTCTTTTTCAATTTATTGTAAGCGGCAATTTGAATTATATACTAAAATTAAACTTAGCACTTAAAAAGAATATGATATCAGGGAATCTAACATCTGCATGGTTAATAATTATTTTTATTTTTTCCAGCATTGCAGTTTGGGTAGCGGGGGTTAAAATTTCATTGGCTACAGATACCATATATAAATATTTTCATTTAGAAGAAGCTATGGGAGGTATGATTTTTCTGGCAATTGTAACAAATCTTCCTGAAATTGCAATTACTGTAATGGCTGCTTATACTAATCACATGGAGATTGCCGTGAGCAACATACTTGGCGGCATTGCCATACAAACAATTGTTTTGACGCTTATTGACGGTTTTGGAGTTGGAAAATTAGCGCCTCTCTCCTCTAAAGCATCGTCAGTAGGTGTTATTTTGGAGGGAGTAGTTTTAACTTTTATACTCACATTAGTTATTATGGGTAAACAGATTCCATGCGATTATGTTATCCTAAATGCAACTCCTGTTGAATGGATTATATTAATAGTCTGGCTTGCTGGACTATACCTTATTTATAAAAATCCAACTTTAAAAAATTTAAAATCAAATGAGTTTTTACCGTTAAATTATTCCCAAGAGAGAACTAAAAAAGAAACGGACCAAATTAATATCGACAAGAAAAAAGCCTACAAGTCATTATTCATCTTCTCATTTTGCGCGGTGGTAACCTTAATCTCAGGCATCTTCTTGGAAACAAGTAGTGAAGAACTTGCAAACCGTTTTCATATCAGCGGTGCTATTTTCGGAGCAACGATATTGGCGGTTGTAACATCTTTGCCTGAAATATCAACAGGAATAGCTTCAGCAAAAATTAAAGATTATCAAATGGCCGTGAGTGACATTATCGGTGGCAATGCTTTTTTGCCTGTGTTATTATTATTGGGCTCAATTACAAGTGGTAAATCAATTATGAATATTGTTGGATCTGTAGACATTTACTTGACCGGGTTAGCAATTTTACTTACCGGAACATACATGGTTGGTTTAATAATAAAATCAGATCGTCAGTTCCTAAGATTAGGTTATGACTCTATTGCCATTTTATTTTTATACTTAATAGGCATTTGGGGTATGCAGTTTGTGAAATAATTTCTTCCTTTACGAAATTCAACCTTTCCTCCACAGGTTTCTATATCAATAATAGCGAACATTTATTTACCCATTTCAACTCTGTACGATTGTAAAAAACGAATCATATTGTCCACATTAATTTCCTGAGCTTGATATTCGCCAATATTAATACTGCAAACAAAACTCCATAGCTCAAGCACTTCTTCCGCTTTCACCATGTAAGGAGAATAGATGGGGTTATCGGAACGAAAAATAAAAAGATTGCTTTTTTTCTCGTTTTCTCTGTACAATCGTTTGTAAACAATTCCATCGTTCTTTGTTAACACAATATACGTTTGTCCATCTTTTATATCATTCATAGATTCTACATATTTTCCAACAACGGTAGAACCATCTTTTAAAGGAGGCATTGAATCACCTTTAATTACAAAGGCTCTGTGCTTCCCCACAATTTTAAAAGGTAAGTTCATGACCGGTAATTCCTGCACAAAATCAGGGTCGGCAAAACCATTCAAATAACCTGCCGATGCTTTAATGGGAACCACTTCTATTAAATCATTGTTGTCTCTATCAACTTGTATGGGAAACAATATTCTGTTCTTTCCTATTTTTATTAAGGCATCGGGATCTGTTTTTGATAAATCACCGCGTACCAATGCATCAATAGATATATGAAAATGATCTGCTATTTTTATCAATAAATCATAAGGAGGTTCGGCACGACTTTCTTCGTACGAACCCAAACGGGAACGATTAATATCTAATTCTGCTGACAGATCTTCCTGAGATAATTTTTTTAGGGTTCTCAGAACTTTAATGTTTTGGGCTATTTTTGACATTGCTAAAATATTTAGCACAATAATACTATATATATTGGTAATTTCAAAACCTGAAATGAAATAGTTGTTTTAGTTCTTTAAAAGTACGCAATCTCTTCAGGGGCTGTTTCAATAAAAAATAAACACCGCCATGGTTATTAAATAATTGGAACCCCCTGAACAGATGCGTTTATTCCTGAAATGAAATGGAGCGGACAGTAGTACACATGGATTTGGATACTTTTTTTGTATCTGTATCGCGTTTACAAAATAGTGCTTTAATTGGAAAACCGGTATTAGTAGGTGGTAGCAGCGACAGAGGCGTTGTTGCATCGTGCAGTTATGAAGCACGTAAGTTTGGTATTCATTCGGCTATGCCAATGAAACTGGCAAAACGATTATGTCCCGAAGCACTTATCATCAGAGGAGATTACGAGCAATACAGCAAGTATTCAAACATCATCACCGACATTATCAGCGACCAGGTTCCTGTTTATGAAAAATCATCCATTGATGAATTTTACATTGACCTTACAGGCATGGATAAATTTTTTGGTTGTTACAAACTGGCAACCGAACTACGACAAAAAATTCAAAGCGAAACGGGGCTTCCTATTTCATTCGGTTTATCAAAAAATAAAACAGTCTCGAAAGTAGCTACGGGGGAAGCCAAACCGAACGGACAACTGCACATTGATTTTGGCACTGAAAAGAATTTTCTTTCTCCGCTCTCCATTCGCAAAATACCTATGGTAGGCGAAAAGACGTATCATTTGCTGAGAAGCATGGGTGTTGAAAAAATAAAAACCTTACAGGAAATGCCTGTTGAACTGTTGCAAAATGTGCTCGGAACAAATGGAGCAGTGATTTGGAAAAAAGCGAATGGAATTGACAATACGCCCGTTGAACCTTATTCAGAGCGAAAATCACTTTCAACAGAAGAAACGTATGACAGCGACACAACAGATTTAACAAAATTAAAATCTACATTGGTTGCAATGACCGAAAAATTGGCTTTTCAAATACGAAATGAAGGAAAACTTACTTCCTGCATTACTGTAAAAATTCGATATTCCAATTTTGATACACATACCACGCAGGCAAAAATTGCTTACACTTCCTGCGACCACACGTTAATAACTAAAGTAAAAGAACTCTTTGAAAAAGTATATCAACGTAGAATGTTGATTCGATTGGTAGGTGTACGTTTCAGTCATTTAGTGGGGGGGGCTTACCAAATTAATTTGTTTGATGATTCCGAACACATGATAAGACTGTATCAGGCAATGGACAGGATGAGGAAGAAACATGGGGATGCTGCCGTACAAAGAGCTATTTCTTCAGGTTATGAATTAAGAACGTTTAATCCCTTTAACGGTAAAACAAATGTACCTTAATTGTCACACCTATTTTAGTTTTAAATACGGTACACTTTCGGTAACGCAATTATTAGAAGAAGCGAAAAGCAAGGAAATAAAATCATTTGTTTTAACCGACATTAATAATACCTCAGCGTGTTTGGAGTTTATTCGTGAATGTCCAAAATATAGTGTTAAACCCATTGTGGGCGTTGATTTCAGAGAGGGAGTAAAACAACAGTACATTGGCATTGCAAAAAACAATGAAGGCTTTTTAGAGTTGAATCAACACCTCTCAACTTACTTATCAGGACAAACAAATTTTCAAACACAAGCTCCCGAATTTAAAAACAGTTTTGTTATTTATCCCTACAATACACTCCGTCCAACGCAACTAAGAGATTATGAATACATAGGAATAAAAATTTCGGACTTGAATAAATTACTTTTTTCAGAAACGAAAAAGCTGTTGCATAAGCTTGTAATCCTTCATCCGGTAACCTTTCGCGACAAAAAAGATTTTAATATACACCGTTTATTAAGAGCCATTGATAACAATACATTGTTGAGCAAACTACCACTATCAGAGCAAACAAATGAAAATGAAATAATGCTTTCTGAAGCAGAATTATGTGAAAAATATGAATACTATCCTCAACTAATTGAAAACACAAAACACATTATTGAAGCCTGCGAAATTAATTTTGAATTCGGAAAAAGTAAGAACAAAAAAACATTTACCGATAGTGTTGAAGCAGACCAAGCTTTGTTAAGAGAGCAATGTTATAAAGGCATTGAGTATCGTTACAAAAATCCTGACCAAACTATTTATGAACGTTTGGAAAAAGAACTGGAAGCCATTTTCACAATGGGTTTTTGTTCTTACTTTCTTATTAATTGGGATATTGTGAAGTATGCACAACGCAATAATTATTTTTACGTCGGTCGCGGAAGTGGCGCCAACAGCCTTGCAGCCTATTGTTTAAAAATTACCGATGTCGATCCCATTGAGTTGGACCTTTATTTTGAGCGCTTTATAAATCCTTACAGAGTAAACCCTCCCGATTTTGATATTGATTTTTCCTGGAAAGACCGCGATGATATTACTCGTTATATTTTTGAGAAGCATGGAACAAATCACGCAGCTTTATTAGCCACTTATAATACGTTTCAGTATAATTCTTTAATAAGAGAACTGGGCAAAGTATTTGGTTTACCAAAAGGGGAAATAGATGATTTGGTGGAGAATAAAAAAGCAAAACAAACTCCTGATAACATCACGCAACTTATTTTTAAATACAGCCAATACATACAGGATTTCCCAAGTCATTTAAGCATTCATGCAGGTGGTATTTTAATTTCTGAAAAGCCCATCAATTATTATACAGCTACGAGTATGCCTCCAAAAGGGTATCCATTAACGCAATTCAGCATGCTGGAAGCAGAAGATATTGGTTTATACAAATTTGATATTTTAAGTCAGCGGGGATTGGGACATATAAAAGATTCTATCGAAATAGTAAAGAAGAATAAAGGAGTTGATATTGACATTCACAACATTGCGGTATTTAAAGAAGATGAAAAAATAAAACAACTATTGCGCACGGGACGCACGATGGGTTGTTTTTATGTGGAATCGCCGGGCATGCGCATGTTATTAAAAAAATTAGAAACCGATACTTATTTAGGATTAGTGGCGGCGAGTTCTATCATTCGCCCCGGTGTTGCCAAATCGGGCATGATGCGTGAATACATTTTACGGTTTCGACAACCTGAAAGAAGAAAATACATTCATCCCAAAATTGGAGAACTGATGGCAGAAACCTATGGCATTATGGTGTATCAGGAAGATGTGATTAAAGTGGCACATTATTTTGCAGGGCTCAGTTTGGCTCAGGCAGATGTGATGCGCAGAGGCATGTCGGGCAAGTTTCGTTCAAGAGATGAATTTCAAAAAGCCAAAGAAGATTTTTTTACTAATTGCAATGCTAAAGGTTATACGGCAACAGTTACCAATGAAGTATGGCGACAAATTGAAAGCTTTGCAGGTTATTCTTTTTCAAAAGGACATTCTGCTTCATACGCTGTTGAAAGTTATCAAAGCCTTTATTTAAAAGCCTATTTTCCTAAGGAATTTATGGTAGGAGTGATTAATAATTTTGGTGGCTTTTACAGAACAGAAAATTACATCCACGAAGCAAAAATGTCGGGGGCAACCATATTAGCACCTTGTGTAAATAAAAGTGAACACCTAACATCTATTTGTGAAGATGATATTTATTTAGGATTTATTCATTTGGCAGAATTAGAAAAAAATGCAGTAGAGACTTTATTATGCGAACGAGAAAAAAATGGAATTTTTAAAAATTTAGAAGACTTTATTAAACGTGTAAACATTTCTGTTGAACAGCTTAGAATTTTTATTCGCATTGGTGCTTTCAGGTTTACTACAAAATCAAAAAAAGAGCTCTTGTGGGAAATACACAGCATTATTGGAAGCAATAAAAAAACAACTCCCAAGCATGAACTTTTTGAAATAACGAAGAAGGAATTTAAACTTCCGGAATTACATCATCATGCGTATGATGATGCGTTGGATGAAATTGAAATTTTAGGTTTCCCTTTATGTTCGCCTTTTTCGTTGTTAAAGGAGAAGATAAAAAATAATTTACATGCTTCGGAATTAATGGAGCATGTAAATAAACACATTGAAATTACAGGCTATTACGTTACTCATAAAATTACCAAAACAGTAAAAGGTGAATACATGTCGTTCGGAACATTTTTAGATGACAAAGGGTTTTTCTTTGATACTACTCACTTTCCAAATGTATTGGAAAAACATCCCTTTACCGGAAAAGGGTGTTATCTGCTAAAAGGGAAAATCACTCAGGAATTTGGCTTCCCCAGTATTGAGGTTAGTTATATGGAAAAACTAGCGTTGTTGAATAGGGAGAACTGAAGTTTTCAGATAAAACAAAACTTTATTGAATCCAGCATAGTTAGTTGGGGCGAGTTTTTTGGTTAAGAGTATATGTCATTTTTTAGACACTAATTATGGTCGCAAGTCAATATCATATTTCTGCTCAAAAAAATTGTCCAACACTTCCTTATCTTTTTCGTTAATTACGAATTCAATTTCACTTTCGTTCAAGTCACAAATGCCAAAGTTTCTAATATAGTTACCACTTAATGAATAATAACTTGATGAATATGGTTTGCTTGTCGTCTTAATGTAATACCAAAACAGTCTTGATTCCATTATTTTTTTAACTACAGCTAATTCTTTTTTTGTCCCGCCTACAACTGCAAGTCCGTTGTAAAATAGCAAGTCATCATCGCTATTAATAATATAACTAGGAATTTGGTCAGAGAATTTTGGGAAGAACATTTTGTTTTTAATTTTCTCCAATGATTGACTTCGTCCAAATGCAAACCAGTTTTCATATTCGCCTTTCCCTTTGTCCCGTAGAGCAAGAATGGTTCGTTTGTTCTCCAAGTATTTATAGGCTTTCGGATAGTTTTCCTTAATAAAGTTTTCATCCAAAAGTTTTGGTTTATCGCTATCGTCATAAGGAAAAATCACTTTTTCCTTTAGCTTATTTAGATTCGTTGGTCGGCTAAGTTTGTTTGAGTTTACAATATCCTTGCAAATCTCTTTTTCGATTTGATACAAACTTCCGTTTTGCAAATAGTAATAATCATTGTCTTCACGAACAGGATTGAATATGTAGATTTCATTTCTTAAAGTAGCTATTCCATTACGTGTTTTGTAAATGTCACCAAATGAAACTCCTGTAGATTCAATTTTTGAAATAATTTCATTGTCTTGTAAATTCCAACCCTTCTTTGAATCTAATTCTGCATAATGAATTTTACTGTAAGGTATTATCGATTGTGAAAGCTCTTGGCTTTCACATTTTGCATACTTAATAAACTGTCGGTTGTTTTTTTCAATCA
>Ga0302194_10000209_pt1 | contig 40636 bp, 36 predicted proteins | sample II_Bog_N1_1_FD_200227 | JGI IMG/M metagenome (GOLD analysis project Ga0302194, IMG submission 200227) | Peat permafrost microbial communities from Stordalen Mire near Abisko, Sweden - II_Bog_N1_1 | ecosystem: Environmental > Terrestrial > Soil > Wetlands > Peat | place: Sweden: Abisko...
TTTACTCCAATAAGATAATGTACGGCTTGCTTTGCAGCCTCTTTTTGATAGTTCCAGGGTAACTCCCCATTAAGCGTTATCCAGCCATCTTCAACTTTTACTTGTATTTTGTCACTCGGAATATCCCAACGTCCCTTCAATGCCCTTAGTGCTTCATTGGCAATGTCTTCATCACTTTTATTGGAAGCGTTGTTAAATTTGATTTCAATTTTTTCAACCACCGCTTTTACACCTGCAATACTTTTTGCTGCATTTTCGGCTTCTAATTTCTTGGCGTAACAGTCTACAAGTCCTGTTAGTGTTACAATTCCATCCTTAACGGTAACACCAATTTCTGCTGCATTCAATAAGGGCTCCCATTTGATGGCGTTTTGAACGTCATTTTGTAACTCTTCATTATTTTTCATTTTGATAAATTTTATATTGAGAATTGATTTTTTCAATAGTACAAAAGTGACAACTCTTTAAATGACAAGTGTTACAAAAAAATGGTATAATGTTGCAATATTCACACATACTGCTCATATTATTTATCACCCTTAAGAATTTGTAAAAGTAATTTGGCAACAGCTTCTGACGATGCCGGATTTTGCCCCGTGATTAATAACCCATCTTGTATTGCATGAGAACTCCAGTCTTTGCCTTTGCTGTAATGAGCACCATCTTTTTTAAGTTCATCTTCCAGTAAAAACGGAACTACACTTGTTAACTGAGCCCCTTCTTCTTCTGTATTTGAAAAGCCGGTCAGGTGCTTCCCTTTTATCAAAGGTTCACCATTAATTGCTTTCGCATTAATTAAAGCAGCAGGTGCATGGCATACAAAAGCAATTGGCTTTTGATGATTATAAAACTCTTCAATTAATTTAATAGAGTTTTTATCAGTTGTTAAATCCCATAATGGTCCATGTCCTCCGGGATAAAAAACAGCATCATAATCATCTTGCTTCACATCGCTCAATTTTAAGGAATAAGCCACTTTATCAATGAGGATATCGTCTTTATAAAATCTTTCAGTTGAAGGTGTCTGAGCATCTGCCAGTTCACTTTTAGGATCAACCGGTGGCTGACCACCTTTTGGAGAAGCTATGGTTATATCTGCTCCTGCATCAGCCAAAATATAATAAGGTGTTGCAAATTCTTCAATCCAAAAACCGGTTTTTTTGCCTGTATTCCCTAAGGCACTATGGGATGTTAATACAATTAATATTTTCATTTTATTTATTTTTTTATGGATATTATTAAACTTTTACAATCATTTTACCTTCATTTTTTCCCTCAAACAAATCAATAAACGCCTGAGGAATATTATCAAATCCTTCAACAATTGTTTCGCCAAAGGTGATGTTACCCTCTTTAACCCAAATGGTTAATTGTTTTATAGCTTCCGGAAATTTTTCATAAAAATCGCCTATTATAAATCCGCGCATAGTAGCACTTTTAGTTAAGATAATGGGCTGCAACCGCGGACCAAGCTCAACTTTAGTATCATTATAAAGTGATATGGCTCCGCAAACCGGTAATCGTGCGTGCTTATTTATGTTTGCTAAAACGGCATCGGAAATCTCACCGCCAACATTGTCAAAATAAATATCCACACCCTTAGGACATGCATTTTTAATTGCTTCATTTAGGTTTGGTGTTGTTTTGTAATTAATGGCATAATCAAATCTGAATTTAGATGTAAGCAGTGCTACTTTTTCATCTGATCCGGTAATGCCAATAACTTTACACCCCAATAATTTGCCAACCTGCCCAACTATTGTCCCTACGGCTCCGGCAGCACCTGATATAACAAGTGTTTCATCTTCCTTCGGCAATCCGATTTCAGTTAAGCCTATGTAAGCTGTAAGTCCTGTCATTCCTAACACTCCCAAATATGCTGATAGTTTAACTTCAGTTTCATCAACTTTGTGCAAGCCTTGTCCATTGGAAATCTGATATTCTTTCCAGTCTAAATTGCCTGATAGAAAATCACCTGTTTTAAATTTTGAATTTTTGCTGGCTGCAACTTCCGCTATAATACCGGATTGTATCACTTTGTTTAGTTCAAACGGTGGAACATACGATTTAGCATCATTCATTCTGCCTCTCAGATATGGGTCAACAGAAACGTAAATTGTTTTCAATAAAATTTCGCCGTCTTTTACTTCAGGAACTTCTTCAAAAACGATTTTAAAATCGTCTGCTGTTGGTTTCCCGAAAGGGCGTTTATTTAAAAGAATTACTTTATTCATGATTTTAAGATTTGAGTGTTTTAAAATATTCAATTTGTCGCTCGTGATTTTTTGCCTCGTCTAAAGTTTTAAACGTACCAAGATTTCTTCGCTTGTTTGTTTTCGGATTTATTTTAATAGAATAAATCCGATATTCTCCTGAAGTTAGTTTTCTTATCATTTTAAGTTAATATTTGATTATACTATTGTTTAGTGATTTTTAATTTTCTCAAATCAAATCCCTTTTCTTTCAGTCTACTTATAATACCATTGTAAACTTCCTCGTCTAATGTTGGCTTTCTTGAAAGTATCCATAAGTATTTTTTATCAGGATGACTGACTACAGCATAGCTGTAATCGTCGGCTAAATCAATAATCCAATATTTCCCTTTAAACGGCCAAAAAAACTGAACTTTTAATTTGGCATTGCCGGAATTTTTATCCACAAATGCTTTTCCTTTAATATAAGATTCATTCCCATTCCTCTTACATCTGTTTTCAACAATTACATAACCTTTATCAGTTGGTGTATATTCCGCAGTAGTGAATTCGCAGCCTTTTTGAAAGCGTTGAGGGAACGATGCGATTTCATACCAAGTACCCGAATATTTTTTAAGATCTACGCTTGAAACAGTTTTTAATTCTTGTGCATTTAAACTTGTTGTCATAAAAGATAGTGGGATTATTAATTTAGCAAGTGAATGAAATAACATCTATTTATTTTTTTGTTTCAAATATTTCAGCACTTAACTTTATTTCTCCTTCTGCATGAGATAAGAGTTTCCCCATTTCCAATGTAATCATCTGAGCAAGGTCAGTCTTTTTTGCTCTGAGCAAGCCGGCAACTTTATACAATAGCTGCGCTCTTAGTTTATAATCTGTGTTTTTCTATTCGTGAAAAGCAGTTGCTGCATTTTATACTGATTTATCAATAGAAGCGGGAGTTATTTCCTCAAATTTTTTTATTACTTTATTTGTTGCGGGATTGATTGTTTGAAATGTCATAACTTAGTTTTTAGAATGATTACATTTTTATATTATGGCTTCATTGTTTTGTCTTTCAACAACACACCTTCAGAAGAAATAAAAAGATGGTGTTTTTCTTTTCCTTTTTCCACTTCCACTTTATATACTTTCATTTTATCCATATCAGAATCTCTGAAAATTTCTTCTTTTTCCTTTGCTATTTTCCACGTGCTGTATTCGCTTTTGCTTATTGCTGATGAAACAGTTTTTGGAAGTTCTGCAGTTATATTTTTATAAGTGGCAATTTTTTTACCCTTTTTTGAATAGATAATCTTGTGGGGTACTTTATCTTTTGTAAACTCTACTACATAGTACTCCGGATTTTCATATTCAAACAAATTTGGATTGTAGCCATACCAGTTATTTTCATAATCAAATTCAGGATAGCCATACCAGTTTTCATAAGCTGTTGCACCTAATGGATATTCATTATAGTAAGTTTCTGTAACAACAGAAGGAACTTTTGTTTTGGCAATTTTTGTCGGTTTTTTACCGCCGGATTCAGTTGTTTTAACGTTTGTTTGAGCATAAGTACTAACCATTGCAGATACTACCATAAGGCATATCGCCATTATTTTAATTGTTTTCATTTTTATAATTTAATTTGTTTAGTATGATTTAAAAATTAAAAACAAGCGGGAGAAAACTCCTCCCGCTTGTTAAATTAATCAGCGTATGAATAGTCGTATTCAACAACCAATTGATTATCCAGTGTCCAAATTCCCGGTGTATTCCATGCAATTCTTCCGGCTTCATCTTTTTGATACCAAGAACTTACAGTTCCGGTTAACGTTACTTTAGTTCCTGAAACGTTAACATTAATATCCTGACTGTTAACAGACCAGTTACGAGAAAGAGCACTTTCAACATCCTTCTTTTCAATTGCATCTTTCGATTCAGATTTTATCATGATGTTGTTTGTAACCCCTTTTACACCACTTAGATAATTTACGGCATCTTTTGCAGCATCCTTTTGGTAATTCCATGAAAGTTCGCCTTCCAAAGTAACCCATCCATCCTGAACAGTTACTTTTACTTTGTCTGAAGGAACATCCCAACGGCTTTTCAAGGCAGCTATAACTTCGTTAGCAATGTCCGCATTACTCTTATTCCAAGAGCTGCTAAACTTAATTTCGATTTTTTCAACTACCGCTTTAACACCGGCAACGTTTTTTGCTGCTGCCTCAGCTTCTAATTTCTTAGAATAACTGTCAACAACTCCGGTTAAAGAAACAATACCATCTTTAACAGTAACGCCAATTTCTGCAGCATTCAATAACGGCTCCCATTTGATGGCGTCTTGAACGTCTTTTTGTAACTCTTCATTGTTTTTCATTTTACTATATTTTATATTGAGAATTAATTTTCTCAACGATACAAAAGTGACAACTCTTTAAAAGACAAGTGTTACAAAATAATTGTAGAAGTTTGCAACATTCACGCATTGATGAAGGGGAGAGTGGTTGAGAAATAAACTAATTTAATTCCCGTTTTTTTTCGCTTCTTTTTTAAAATATCTTCTCAACAAAAAACTATGTTGAAGTCCTCCTAAATCCTGGTCTAATTTTCTTGAACTACTTTCTAAATTCATAATCATTAATTTTAAATTGTTACCTGCCTGTTCATCATGCAATAATATACCAACCGGACTTTTGGTATTGCTGCTCGCTTCTTTTAAATTACTTACTAAAAGCGTGGCGGTATCAGCAATGTTTTGTAATTTAAAAACGGAGCCTCTCAGAGATTTGAATATAACAGTATCCGTTACCAAATCATTGGCAAATGTTCCGTTTTTATTCAGTTTATTACTAAAGTTTGAAAGCGATGAAAGAAGTTTTTCGGCTGTAGCAGAAGCTTTTTGAAGTGAATTACTTGTTATTGAAAGGTTAGTATAAATAACATCGTCATTTATGAGTTTTCCAATTGTTCCTTGTCCGTTGGAGAGTTTTTGGGTAAGTGCCAGTATATTTAAATTGTTTTTTTGAATCGTATTCATTATTTCTTCAGTAGTCAACATCGCTTCATTTAACAATACATCACCTTCTTCAATTTCGGACACTAAAGGTGTTCCACCATAAATAACTAAAATTTTATTTCCAATCAAGCCATCGGTACTCACTTTTACTTTCGCGTCTTTGCGAATGTATTGTTGCGATTCAATATTAATATTCATAATTACTTTGACCTGCGACTTTCCGTAAAATTCAGTTTTTTTAACAGTACCTATTTTTACACCCGAAAACCAAATGTTATTTCCTGCAACTAAGCCGTTGACATCACCAAACACTGTAGATATAGTCATTTTTTTTTGAAAGGTAGAGTGTAAATTACCTATAATCATGATGCCTCCCGTAAGCAATAATAATCCTATTATTATAAAAACACCTACGCCTACTGCTCTTTTATTTACTGATGTATTCATGATTTATTGTATAAAATTATAGCTAAAAAAACTTTTTATCTCTTCATTATCCGATTCAAATACCTCTTTAAATGTTCCAACTTTAACAAATGTTCCATCCTGTAACATGGCTACTCGGCTACCAGTTTGTTTGGCGCATGTGAGGTCATGCGTAATAATTATTGAAGTGGTGTTATACTTTTTCTGAACGTCATTTATGAGCATATTAATTTCTTCAGATGTAATTGGATCAAGACCTGCTGTAGGTTCATCGTACAATATCACTTCCGGTTTTAAAATTAAAGTACGTGCAATGCCAATTCTTTTGCGTTGTCCGCCGGAAAGGTCTGATGGCATTACATTCATCTTGTCCTTTAACCCAACAGCATCCAATACTTCTTCCACCGCTTTATTTATTTCTTCTTTGTTCAAATTCTTTTTATTCATTGTTAACGGAAATTCAAGATTCTGACGCACGCTCATGCTATCATACAATGCAGCACTTTGAAATAAGAATCCTATTCGCAAGCGCAACGCATCCAAGTCCTTTCCTGATAACTTGTTGACTTCTTTTCCAAATACAGTTACGATGCCCTTATCGGATGATAATAAACCAACAATAATTTTTATCAATACTGATTTTCCTGAACCTGAACGCCCCATTACCACCAAGTTTTCCCCTTTAAAAACATCAATGGTGATGTCTTTTAAAATATCCAACTCGTCAAATGATTTATACAAGTCTTTGATTGAAATAACAGGTTCTTTGTTTATATGCATTGTATTCAATTGTTCCATTTTATTAAAAATAACTTATCCAGTTAGTTATTTGTACAATTGTAACTTCTTCAACAAATACTAAAAACATAGCCAGAACAACAGCCTGATTGGCAGCACGACCAACACCTAATGTCCCCTGCGCAGCATTATATCCTTTGTAACAACCAACCATTCCGATAGTGAATCCATAGATAATCGATTTGACAATAGATGAGAATACATCCAAAAAAGTAATGGTAGAAAATCCATTATTAAAAAAACTGACAATACTTGTTGCTTCGTTGGTATGTACACTTATGTAAGAACCAATCAGTGCCACAAAACTACAATACAATGACAATATGGGAATTGTAATAGTACAAGCCAGCACGCGTGTTGTTACCAAATACTTAAATGGGTTAATTGCCGATACTTCCATTGCTTCTATCTGTTCACTAACATTCATTGAGCCCAATTCGGCACCAATGCTTGAACCCACTTTTCCGGCACAGATAAGTGCTGTTACCAAGGCTGCCAGCGCTCTTACTATGGCAATTGAAATTAAAGAAGGTAACCAGGAGGTGGCACCGAATTCTGCTAATGATGGTCGTGATTGTTTTGTAAAAACAATTCCGGTAATAAAACCTGTAAGTGTAATTAAAGGAAGAGATTTTACACCTATTTCATAACACTGATTCGCTATTTCACCGAAATGAAACGGAGGTAAAAATACTTGTTTAAAAAAACGAATTACAAAAAAGTAGGCTTTATAAACACCCGAAAAAAATTCATCAATTTTTTTAGAAAATAAAAATTTATGTGGTTGAAAATTTATCACAGTTTTGTTATTAATAAGTGCTCAACTAATTTTTTGAAAGCTTTTTTAGGTATTGTTAACTTCTCTTTCAAAACTTTTATTGCCATTAGCGTTAAGCTTTTATACGTTTAATAAACAGATAAAAATAAATCAATAAGACATTTTAATGAAAAGAGTCAATTAATTATTGACAAAGGTGAATATGTTAGTTTCTATAAGTGTTACACAACTTTAGATGTTAGTTACACTATTCACACATTAACAAAAAATAAAAAAGCATCACGATTTTTCGTGATGCTTTTTTAAATTCAAACTAAACAATTAACTTACAGTTTACTTTTTTAAAGCGTGAGCTTTTAAATCTGCTTGTTGATGTTCGGTAGCAAGGCAGCTATGTCCGTTAGCTTTAACGGTACTTTCGCAAGCTTTATCATGATTGCCTGCTTCGTGTTGTTTAGCGGCATCAAGATGGTGTTTTGCAGCTTCTTCGTGGTGCATTGCAGCTTGTTTGTGATATTCAATTCCTTTTTGATTTTCAGCAGCTGCATCTTTTGGCTGTTCCGCTTTTACGGGTGTTACAATAGTTGTCATTTTATTTTAGTTTATGTTATGAATACATTTTCACAACGATGCAAAGGTGATTATGTTTATTGCAACCTTCATTATAGAATTTTTGCGATTAGTTACAACATTCACACTTATAAAAAATTTTTAGCATTTATTTTTATAATCATCTTCAATAATTTTTTTCTTCTCTTCGTATTCTAAAGTTGTAATTTGTCCTGAAGCGAAACGCATTTTCAAAACATCTAAAGGAGAGTTGTTCTTTTTTTGCTGTCCCGGAACATAATAGGGCGTTGCAAATATCCATAAAATCAACATTAGCCAAAAGAACCACCATATTAAGTGCATTCCCCAGAAGTGATAACCGTCGTAGTACATAATTTTAAAATTTTAAGAGTTAATTAATTGTGTTTATTTATTTTCTATACTATTTTTTTATACTCTAACCGGTTAAAATAGTATACCGGATATACCTGTTAATTTAATCAGCAAATGAATAATCATATTCAACAACCAACTCATTATCTACAGTCCAAATACCGGGTGTTCTCCAGGCTATTCGTTCTGCTTCTTCTTTTTGATATATTGAATCAACTGTACCTGTAAGCCTAACATTATTTCCCGAAACATTCACAACAATATTTTTAAGCATTAACGACCAATTACTGGCAAGTGCGGTTTCTAAACTCTTTTTTTCAATCTCTTCATTTGTTTCAGGTTTAACCATAATGTTATTTGTTATACCTTTTACGCCATTAAGATAGTTTACGGCATCTTGTGCAGCTTGTCTTTGGTAATTCCAAGGCAATTCGCCATCAAGAGTAACCCATCCGTCTTCAACTTTTACTTTTATTTTTTCGCTTGGAACGTCCCAGCGTCCTTTCAATGCGTTTAATACTTCATTTGCAATATCAACATTGCTCTTGTTCCATGAACTGCTGAATTTTATTTCAATTTTTTCAACTACAGCTTTAACGCCCGCAACGTTTTTAGCAGCATTTTCTGCTTGCAATTTTTTAGTATAACTATCAACAACTCCTGTTAATGAAATAATACCATCCTTAGCTGTTACACCAATTTCTGCGGCATTCAATAATGGCTCCCATTTGATTGCATTTTGAACATCTTTTTGTAAATCTTCATTATTTTTCATTTTGTTTTAATTTACGCTGTAAATGAATTTTCACAACGATTCAAAATTATGTACTCTTTGAGCGATAAACGTTATATGATTTTGGATATTTGTTATACTATTCACACATTAACAACCAATAAAATGCATCACGAAAAATCGTGATACATTCAATATATTCAATCTTTTTATTTATGGGTTAATAACTATCTGAATTTCCGATAGCTTTTATTTTTTTGCTGTAGTATTTATTGTCCAGTCTATAACCTGAAGGCACATAGCATAAGCCAATGCTTCGTGTTCCGGTGCATGCGAAACCGCCTCAACTAATTTTTTCGTATCTGTTTCCGCACTAAGATTGATTGGTAATGTTACAGGCAATACTTTTTTCTTTGCATCTTTTTCGTTTACCAATTCAAAACCTTTTTGCAAAACAAATTTAGTATTGCTGCTTTTTTCAAGTGTTTGCACTAGTTTATAAAGTCGCTTTAATAACAAGGCACTCAATACCTGCTTGTGTTTTGGACCTTCGTTTATAAGCTGGTCAGTAGCCCACTTTTTTTCGTTCACATCTGTTATCATCAGATTTATTAATTCTTCCGGACTACCCACTAATTTAACACCTTCTCCTTTTGGTTTTTTTTGTTCTCCCAAGTTTTTTTGATTTTCAAAAGAATCGTCTTCCATAGGCTCTTTTTTAACCTGTGTTATATTGCCCGTCATTTTAATTAAATATTACATTGTGAATACATTTTCACAATAATCCAAAGGTGAAGATATTAATTGCAGGAAGTCTTATATGATTTTAGAGAGGATTTACATCATTAACGCATTTGTATATTTTTATGATACAGGAGTAATGTATAAATTACATGAAGAATCTCAATTTGCAGAAATGGTTCTACGCCTTTTACTTCCTGATGTTATCCATGTGTTTGCCATGTTTAGTAATGTTTCTATTTCAAAAGGCTTGATAATGTAATCGTCTGCACCAAGTTTCAGTGCGTTTGTTCTGTTTATCTTGTCAGGCATTGAAGTGCTGAAAATAAAAGGTATTCCAACTGTTTGAATAGTAGCTAATAATGAAGGTAATACCTGATGACCGGGCATTTCATGAGTCAAAACATCACATATAATTAAATCGGGTACTTGTTCTTTTGCAATTTCAATTCCACTTTTTCCATTATTAGTTGCAAAAATTCTATAATTCTCCATTTCCAAATATTCAGTCAGATTTTCGCGAATATGAGTATTGTTTTCAATCAGAAGAATTGTTTTCATCACAGTTGTATCAAGAATGTTTCCTCTTACAGTTTAACTATCAGGCTGCGAAGATAGGAGAGGGGATGGGGTTATGTGTTACACAATACATGAAGAGAATTATATTATTCACACATTAGCATTTACTGAATTGTTCGGCAGCTTATTCAAGCCGGTAATTATTAAAAGAACCAAAATACTTATTATTGCTGCAAAAAAACACCAGATAGAAATGAAATACATTGTAGTAAATAATTTGGTTAATACGCATGATATTAAAATGGTTGTTCCGAGAAAGTGCATTCTTTTAACGCTCGAAACAAACGCTGAAATAACTGTTGGAATAAAGTAAAACAGAGCTGCTAACCATAACAGATGTTTTGTATGAGGAAAATCAAGATCATATTTAATATGATGACCACTTATTTTTGCACGTACATCATAAAATAAATAACAGTAAGTTAAATAAATTGATAATCCTACTCCAATCCCTAAAATAAAATGAAGTTTTTTTTTATGCTTTTCATTTTTTTCAAGAAGTAAAATGGAGAGTGGAACCCATGTGGGCCAAATAATTTGGGCAATTATTAAAAACAAATAAGTACTAAAAGGTTGCAAAACGGAAAGTTCTTTATGTGTTAACGAAAGCCACAAAACACCTTCGGTTAACTGTTGAAATCCGAACAAAAAGGGAATACATGCAAAAGCCAGTTGCGAAGGTTCTTTTACCTTTTTTACCGTTATTATTCCCACTATGCCCAATACTGCACTTGCGCTAAAACTTGCTTCTGCCGAAAAACACATATTTTTTTGCTTTTAAGTTAACTTTTACCGGAAGTAATCTCCATAAGACGAACCGTTATACCGAACTTGATTCGGCATCTTTCAGCCAATTGACATTGCAGATGATTAGATTCTGAAACATGCTTCGACAAGCTCAGCACAGGCATACAGAATGACTCTATCGTATATTTTTGAGATTGCTTCTAAATTATTTTTTAACCAATCCGATTATTTTATTATACAACAATTTTTCGTCAATGGGTTTGGCAATGTAATCATTCATGCCAACGGCTTTGCATTTTGCTAAATCAACGGTGGTTACATCAGCAGTTAAAGCAACAATCGGTATTTTAGAATTCATGCTATTGCGAATGTATTCTGTTGCCTCAAATCCATTCATTTCCGGCATTTGTAAATCCATTAAAATTATATCGTAGGATTTTGTTTGAAGTTTTTCGATGGCTATTTTTCCATTATTTGCAAAGTCACGTTCAAATCCAAAATCATCCAGCAGTGTTTTCATCAGTAACTGATTAAGCGGCATATCTTCCACAACCAATACTTTTATGTTTTTAATTTCTGTATCCAATTCTATTATTTCTGATTCAATTACTGCTTGTATTTTTGTTTTTTGAAAACTTAATATAAAACTAAAAGTAGAACCTTCGTTAAGTTTACTTTTTACATGAATGCTTCCATTTTGCCGTTCCACCAGTTGTTTAACAATAGCAAGCCCCAATCCTGTTCCACCATATAATCTTGAAGTGCTGCTGGATGCCTGTTGAAAGTTTTCAAAAATAGTTGGTATTTTATCTTCAACTATTCCAATTCCTGTATCCGAAACTGCAAACTCAATGGTTGCTTTTTCTTCATCTTCCTTGAGCAAACTAACAGTTACAGTTATTTTACCTTCTGTTGTAAACTTTACTGCATTGCTAACCAGATTTAAAATAATTTGATGCAAGCGCACCGGATCGCCAATCAATACTTCAGGAATTGCCGGGTCATATTCTTTTATTAACTGTAAGTTTTTTTCCTGAATTTTTGTTTCAAACAAATGAAGCATGGCTGATATAGAAGCTGACAATTTAAAAGGTATTTGCTCAAATGTCATTTTTCCTGAATCTACTTTTGCAAGGTCAAGTATATCATTAATGAGTACAATCAATGCGTCTCCGCTTGTTTTTATGGCAGATAAGTATTCTTTTTGCTTTACCGACAGTTCTGTTTTTAGTACCACTTTGGTAAATCCAATGATGGCATTCATGGGCGTTCTGATTTCGTGACTCATGGTTGACAAGAATTGTTGTTTCGCATTCATTGCATCTTCCGCTATTCGTGTGGCACTTTCAGCTTTTCTTTTTTCTTCTTCTGCAATTTCTAACGACAATTCAGCAAATATTTTTGCTTCTGTTAATTCTGTTGCAATTTTTTTTTGATTAGAGATGTCGGTTCTCACGGCAACATACTGGTATGGTTTCCCCTGTTTATCCAGAAAAGGAACAATGGTAGTAGCCACCCAATAAATGCTTCCATCTTTTGCTTTGTTTTTTAACTCTCCCCTCCATATTTCACCGTTTGTAATTGTTCTCCAGATATTACGAATAAACTCTTTGGTATGATAACCCGAATTAATGATTCGATGATCCTGTCCGATTAATTCTTCACGTTTGTATTTTGAAATGATGCAGAAGTTATCATTCGCATGTTTGATAATTCCTTTTTGGTCGGTGATGGCAACGATGGAAAATTCATCAAGAGCATATTTGTAATCCGAAACTTCTTTCAAACTTTTTTCTAAATTCTCTTCCACTCTTTTTTGTTCGGTAACATCGCGGGCGGCGGCAAAAACTCCAAGAACAATACCTTTATCGTCTTTATAAACGGAAGCATTGTATAATACATTTGTTAATTTTCCGTTTTTATGTTTTATGGTTAGCGGGTAATCTGCAACAAATCCTTTTTCAAAAACCTGACGATAACCGACTTGCGCTTTTTCAGGTTCTGTAAAATAATTTGAGAAGTCGGTACCGATTAATTTTTCCCGCGAAATGCCTGTAACTATTATAGATGCTTCGTTCACATCTGTTATTGTTCCATTTGCACTTATAGTAACAAGAGGATCTAAACTTGCTTCAATCAAACTGCGGGCATAATTAGCATTGACTAATTCGGCAGCATATTTTTCTGATTCTTCTTTTTGTAATATGAGTTCTTTGTTTACAATACGCAGCTCTTCTGCATTTTCTTTTTCCTGAAAAGCAATCGCTAATTTTCTCACTTCAGTAACATCAGCAATGGCGAGTAGAATTAATTGTTCACGATGAGCTTTCTGGCTAATAAGATGTGCATTCAATAACATTATTTTTTCGCCAATACCCGGGAATGTGTGAATAACTTCGAAGTTTTCAAAACTGCTGTTTTGTGAAAAAACATCAGTCAGTTCTTCCTTCAATTTGGGAATGCTCCATTGTTTATTGCTCAGTTCAAATAATGATTCCCCTTCTGTTTCTTCTTTTCTTAAATGAAATTTTTTATAAAATGATTTGTTAGCTGATTTCACGCTAAAATCTTTGTTTAATATGAGCATTGGTTCATGAATGGTAGCAACAATCGCTTCCGAATATTCCTGCGATTCCGTTAGAAGTTCATTGCGCATTTGTAATTCCTGATTGGTGGAAAGAAGCTCTTCATTGGTTGCTTCAATTTCTTCTTTGGATGTTTCCAGCTCTTCATTCAGGGTTTGAAATTCTTCATTGGTTGAAACAATTTCTTCGTTGGCTGCCTGCAACTCCTCATAGGTAATTTCCTGTGACTCAATGATGGAGTTCATTTCTGCACGCGTAGTATTTAATTCCTCGGTCAGCTTTTTTATTCTGCGGTCTTTTGGGGTAGAATTATTTTTTTCAGTTTTATCGGTATCAATAAATTTTTCAACTTGTTCATGCAAAGTAAAAACAATCAGCATCAAAGGCTCGTCCCAGTCAATTTTGAGAGGACTCACAACAAAGGACATCATTCGGGAAACAGAAGCAATGATAATTTCTATGCCCGATTTTTCGATTGATTTTTTAGTTTTTATTGCTTTATGAATGGCACTGCGAAGCTCAAAAGCAAATTCGGGACGTGTCATTTTTAAAATATTCAAATTTGCTTTACCTGCCGGATGGCTCAAAAATAAAGAGATGGGTCCTCTGAACTGTAAAATTTCCATCTCCTTATTTACAACCACACATGCAGGCATATAGGTCGCCAAAAGAATCGTATCAATTGCATTTTCTATACCTGTTGGATTTGAACTTACACTTTTGACCGGAGAATTTATTTTTTTACTTTGTAGGTTCGTTCGCGGAAAACGAGGTGTTAATTCAAGTGTTTTTCTAATTCCGGTATTTTTTTTTCTTGTATATATTTTAAATTTAGAATTGGTTTGCGTAAACAACTGCGATGATGCGCCTACTGTTTCGGCTTTTCCGAGCAATAAACAGCCTCCGTCATTTAAGGCAAAATGAAGAGTTGCAAAAACCTTTTTTTGGGCGGTTGAATCAAAATAAATAAGAAGATTGCGACAACTGATAAAATCCATTCTCGAGAAAGGTGGATCACGCAAAATATTGTGCGGAGCAAATACGCACATTTCCCTGATTTCTTTTATAATACGGTACGTGTCACCTGATTTCGTAAAAAAACGTTCCTTGTATTTTTTTGAAATCCCTTTCATTTCAATTTCTGAATAATCGGCAATTCGTGCATCGCGAATTGCCTGATCACTAAGGTCGGTAGCAAAAATCTGAACAGATATTTTCTTTGTTTTGCTATCTTGTAAGTCTGCAATCAACATGGCAATCGAATATGCTTCTTGTCCTGAAGAACATGCCGGAACCCATATTCGAAGTGTTTCGTCCGGTGTTTTACTTTTTAAAAGTTTGGAGAGGAATGTATTTTTTAAATAACGAAAAACCTCAGTATCTCTAAAAAAACTAGTTACATTAATCAACATATCTTTATATAATGAATGCAGTTCGCTGTTATCTTTCAGCAATACTTTCACGTATTCCTTTATTGTTTTTACTCCAACCTGTCGCATTTTATGATTGAGGCGTCTTTTGATTGTAGGCATTTTGTAATGACTGAAATCAACACCCGTTTCTTTAAGCAACAGCTCAAATATTGCATTCAAATCGGAGTTTTGATTTTCAATTGTACCTTCCTCTTCCTTTTCTTTACTATGAGTTTTCATTAACCCATTTTTGCTTAAGCGAACTAATTCACGGGCAATTTCTTTGGGCGATAACACATAATCAACGGCTCCGGAAGCAATTGCCGATTTGGGCATACTGCTTGCTTGTGCCGATTCATCTTGTGCAAATGTAATACCCCCTGCTTTTTTAATTGCCTTTAATCCAATCATGCCATCACTTGCATAACCCGAAAGAATAACACCAATTACATTTTTTTTATGAGTCTGGGCGAGTGAAGTGAAGAGAACATCAATAGAAATAGCTGAACCTGTCTTCAAACGAGGAAGTAACTTTATATGTCCATCCGTTACCTCAATTCCCCTGTTGGGGGGAATAATGTAAACCGTGTTTGGTGCAATTTGTTCCATATCTTCTATTTCCTGAACTTTCATTTTGGTTATTTTAGAAAGAATAGAGGTAAGAAAACTTTTGTGGTCAGGACTAAGGTGTTGTACATAAATAAATGCCATTCCTGTATTGGAAGGTAAATTTTTGAGCAAAACACTTATGGCTTCCAAACCTCCGGCAGAAGCACCAATGGCAACAATGGGAAAAGATTTTTTATTTGCAGTTCTTAAAGGAATTGAATGCTTTTTTTGAAGCATTGTTTTTTTCTTTGTGATGGTTATTGCTGATGTCATTTTATATTACAAATAAAACTAGTTAACTTAAAAACAATTGCCCGAAACATATATCTATAAGCAAAGTGTTTAAGAGCTTATATTAGACCTGTTATTAAAATAAAAATGGGTTAATCTTTTTACCTTAAAGAGAAAGATATGAATAGCCCTTTTAAAATCGGGGAGATATTGAGTGAAGGTACACTATTATTTTACTGTTTTTGTTTTTATTTAAACAAGGTTGGAATAACCTCATCCACCTCTCAAAAGAGCGAGGTTGAAGTTGTTAATTTATAATTTTTGTGATAATCTGAAGAGTTTTCCCTTTTGGGAGAGCTTAAAACTTCTCTCACAAACTAAGCGTTAAATCATACATTTTTTCGAATAACAGATTTGCATTTATTGGTTTTGAAATATAATCGTTCATCCCTAAACTTAAACACCTTTCTCTTTCTCCTGCCATTGCATGAGCCGTCATGGCAATAATCGGAATATTGTTTTTTAATTCATTACGTATAATTGTTGCAGTTTCGTATCCGTTCATCACCGGCATTTCCATATCCATAAGTATAATATCAAAACCTGCTTTAAGAAAAGACGATCCGTTATTTTCTTTGAGTTTGTCAATACACATGCTTCCATTTTCTGCAATTTGCACTTTCAGATTATTTTCTGCAAATAAACTTAAAATCAATTTTATATTCAGCTGGTTATCTTCAACAAGTAATATTTTTAATTTGCTGAGATTTTTCATATCATATTTTTTTTCTATGATTGCTTGTATTGGCTGTGCGTATGGTGGTTTTTTGTAGGGAATGCAAAAAGAAAAAACGGAACCTTTTTTTAATTGACTTTGTACTGATAGAGTGCCACCCTGAAGTTCTACCAATTGTTTTGCTATACTTAATCCTAATCCTGTACCACCATATTTGCGGGTGGTATGTGATTCTGCCTGACGGAATCGTTCAAAGATATGTTCCAGTTTATCGGAGGATATTCCTATTCCTGTGTCTTTTATGGTAAATTCAAGCAAGGTATTTTCATTTTTTATTTCGCGAACTGTTGCATATACATGTACACTTCCTTCTTCTGTAAATTTAATAGCATTGCTGATAAGGTTAATAATAATCTGTGCAAGACGCGTGTTGTCACCAAGTAAAAAGTCAGGGATATTCTCATCACAACTGAACACCAGTTCAAGATTTTTTTCTTTTGCTTTTTCAACCAACATTACATCAAGTGATTTGAAAATTTCTTTAACACTAAAAATATGTTCTTCAAAAGTCATCATTCCGGCTTCTATCTTTGATATGTCAAGTATATCATTGATAATAGTCAGCAAATTTTCTCCAGCAGATTTTATTATTCGTACAAATTCTTTTTCCTGATCTCCCAATTCTTTTTTTGATAAAATGTCCGAAAAACCAACAATGGCATTCATCGGTGTACGTATCTCGTGACTCATGTTAGAGAGGAATGCATCTTTTAATTTAGTTGATTCCTCTGCCTTTTCTGTAGCGCGTTCTGCATTGCTTTTTGCTTCTATTAATTCATTTTCAAATCGTTTTCGCTCTGTAATATCTCTCGCTACCACTACTGCGCCTATTACATTTCCTTTGTCATCTTTGTAAACCGACCCATTGAACAATACATCAGTAAGCTTACCATCTTTTATAGTTAATGGATAATCTATTACAAAGCCTTTTTCAAAAACCTCCTGATAACCCTTCCGCGCTTTGTAAGGGTCAGTAAAATAATCAAAGAAATCGGTGTCAATCAATTTTTCGCGGGATAGTCCGATTACTTTTACCGATGCATTATTCATATCGGTAATCTTCCCTTCGGAACTAATTGCAAACAAAGGATCATGGCTCGCTTCAATAAGGCTGAGAGAATAGGTTGAGAGCAATTTTTGTGCTGTAACATCATTGTTAAGCATTTTCATTTGTTCTTTTTGAACTAATAATTCATGAGTTTTTTTATACAAATCAACAAAAACAGCAACCTTAGCTCTTAATATTTCCGGAGAAAGCGGTTTAATCATATAATCAACCGCACCGGTCTGGTATCCTTTAAAAATGTGAACCGAAGCGTCCATACTTGCAGTTAAAAAAATAATCGGAATGTGTTTAAGATTTTCGATTTGACGGATGGACTCTACTGTTTCAAATCCATCCATTAAAGGCATTTGAACATCCATGAGTATGATTGCAAAATCTTGTTCGCTGATGAGAATATCTAATGCTTCACTACCGGAGCTTGCTTTTACAAACAAATAGCTTTCGTTAGAAAGCATTACCTCCAGTGCAAACAAATTTGCAGCCCTGTCATCAACAATTAAAATCTTCACTAAATTATTCGTTTCCATTTTTTTATTTGCTTAACCATACACGCATCAACGACAACAGCCGTTCTACATCAATAGGCTTTGTAATATAATCGTTTGCGCCTGCATCAATACATTTTTGTTTATCATCCTTCATTGCCTTTGCAGTAAGCGCAATTACAGGTAAATTTCTGAACTTTATCTTGGAACGTATTTGTCTCATTGCCTCATAACCATCCATTTCGGGCATCATAATATCCATCAACACCAAATCAATATCAGTATGTTCACCCAGCATCTCCAATGCTATTTTCCCGTTTTCGGCTTTTATTATTTCCATTCCGCGTTCTTTTAATACTTGCGACAATGCAAATACATTGCGCGAATCATCATCAACTAACAATATTTTTTTTCCATGAAATAAGGATTCTTTACTGTGCAGATTGTTTATAATTAGTTGTTTTGATTTGGGCAAATTGCTGATTGTTCTGTGAAGAAAAAGGGCGGTTTCATCCAGTAAGCGTTCTTCCGATTTTACCCCTTTTATAATAATGCTTTCGGCATATTTCTGAAGCTCGTCGTTTTCTTCTTTTGTAAGTTCTTTGCCGGTATATACAATGATTGGAGGAATGTTACGATCCTTCATATCTTCCAGTTTATGAATAAGCTCAAATCCGCTCATATCGGGTAATCCAAGATCAAGGATAATGCAATCAATATGGTTCTGCTGATATAGCTCCAGCGCATTTTTACCTGTTCCTGCTTCAAAACATTTTACATCTCCGTTACCAATGAGTATGCGCATTGCTTTTCTAGAGTTTTCGCTGTCTTCAATAATCAGCAGATTTTTAATTTTTCTGTTTACAAAATTTTCGATTCTGTTAAATGCATTGTCAATATCTTTTTTATCTATCGGTTTCATTAAATATTCTACCGCTCCTTCTCTGATTGGTTCTATCGAACGTTCATTTGCCGAAATAATATGTACTGGAATGTGTCTTACTGCCGGATTTGCTTTTAATTCATGTAATACTTTATTACCGTTTATTCCCGGCAGATCCATATCTAAAATGATTGCATGTGGCTTGTATTGTGTTGCAAGCACCAAACCATCTTCACCGGTAGTTGCACATAAACATTTGAGTCCTTTGGTGTTGGCTTGTTTTAGAAGTATTGCAGCAAATTTCAGATCGTCTTCAATGATGAGCACTATTTTATCATCTTCTGTTATAGAATTTCTGTCATCGCCTATTGATGGGTAATTCAGATATTTAGTGTCGTTTTCAGAGTAAGGTTTATTTAGTGCAGATTCGCGTGTAGTATCAATTCTAACAGGTTCATTTTCCTGATAAATTTCAAACGGGATAATAATTGAAAAAGTAGAACCTTCATTTGGTTTACTGTTCACCTGAATTTCTGCTCCTAATAATTTTGCAAGTTCGCGTGAAATAGAGAGACCTAATCCTGTACCACCATATTTTCTGGAAGTGCCACCATCCGCTTGTTGAAAAGCTTCAAATATTGCCATTTGTTTGTCTTGCTGTATTCCAATTCCTGTATCGGTTACGGAGATGATTGCCTTGCTTTCTGCATATTGCCTGATGCTGATATTTACACTTCCTTTTTCAGTAAATTTTATGGCATTTGATAATAGGTTTTTTAATATCTGATTCAGACGTTGCGAATCAGTTCTGATAATTTCAGGCAATGTTTTATCAAGTATACAAGTTAACATCAACCCTTTTTGTTCGGCTTGGTGTTTAAAATTGCGAATTAAATCATCAGCAAAATTTTTCAATGATATTGTTTCAATGGTAATTGACATTTTTCCTGCTTCAATTTTAGAAAGATCAAGCACTTCATTAATTAATACGAGCAGGTCATGCCCGCTTTTGTAAATTATTTCTGCACTTTCAACCTGAATACTGTCCAAATTCTTCTTTTTGTTTTCTGACAGGTCTTTTGACAGAATAAGTAAACTATTAAGTGGTGTCCGTAATTCATGCGACATGTTTGCAAGAAATTCTGACTTATACTTGCTGCTTATTTCAAGCTGTTTTGTTTTTTGTTCAATGTCATTTTTGGCAGCTTCCATTTCAGTATTTTTTACTTCCAATGATTGCGTTTGTTCTTCCAGTTCCTCATTGGTCATTTGCAATTCTTCCTGTTGTTGTTTCAAATTCTGCGTTTGCTCTTCCAACTCTTCGTTTATTTGTCTCAGCTCTTCCTGCTGCGATTGAAGTTCTTCACCCTGAACCTGCGATTCTTCTAATAATTCTACTATTCTTTTTCGGGCAATGGCTGAATTAACAGTAATAGCAATGCTATTCATAGAAGCATTAATAAATTCTTTTTCTGTTTCGTTGAAATAACTAAGGCTACCAATTTCTATTACACCTACTGTATTACCTTCAAACAAAAAAGGAGTAATAAGCAATTGTTTTGGTTTGGTATTTAAAACGGAGGAGGTGATGTGTATTTGTTCTTCGTTTATATCGGTCAATGAAATTTGTTTCTGTTCCCGCGCTGCCTGTCCTATCAATCCTTCATTCAATGCAAATTTTTCTTTAATATCTTTAGAGGACGAAAAAGCATAATGTCCGCTCAGAGCCAGCATTTTGTCCTTATCACTAAACAGGTAAACTGCTCCTATGGTTGCTTTCAGATAAGTACATAAAAAACTAATAGTATTGTTTGCGAGTTCTTCTATACGTTGATCGCCTTTTAATTTTTCATTTAGTTCGGTGCTACCAGTAAGCAGCCAATTTTTAGCTGCTGTTTCATTTTCGGCTTTTTTAAGGGCTATTAGATTTGTTGTAATTATTTTGTAAACAATACTAAGAATGGAAATAATAATCAGTAGTAAAACACCAAAAACAAGATTAAAATTACCAGCATCATCATCACTCGCCTGCTTTCTTTCAACAAGCAATGTTTGTTCTATTTCTCTGGATTTATCAATGGTTCTTCTTATTTCATCTTCTATCCGTTTTCCTTCTCCGGAAGCAACTAATACCTTCGCTTTTTCAAAATCTTTTCTTCTTAATTCTATATATCTGTCTAAATGCTTTATATGTATATCGAGTTGTTTCTCCAGCTGCTCAATATTTTTTTGCTGAACAGGATTGTCACTTGTTAGTTCTTTTAATTTATCAACATGTTCTGCTATTTTTGCATTGGCGTTCGTAAAAGGCTCCAGGTATTTATCTTCACCTGTAACAACAAACCCCCTTGCTCCGGTTTCAGCATCAACAGAATAAACCAGTATTTGTCCGAATTCATTCAATACCTGATTCGTATGATCTACCCAAGCATTGGAAGCAATAAATTTTTCGCTGTTTTTAAAAGAGAAAATTGCAACGCCAAAAAGTATCAAGGCACAAGCAATAAATCCAAGTAATATTTTTCTATCAAGTGATATTTTCATAGTTATAATTTCTTTATGTTATTTTTATCAACAGTTCAATTATTTTTTCCAGAGGTAAAATATAATCCGGTTTAATAGCGGCAATAGCTGATTCCGGCATAAATGAAGATTCGGCTGTTTCAGGATCCTGAACAATTGTTAAGCCTCTGCATTCCTGTATTCGCTTTATACCTTTTGTCCCGTCGTTATTAGAACCTGTTAGTATTATTCCAATCAATTTTATTTTATATGCTTCGGCAGCCGATTCGAATAATACATCAATGGATGGTCGCGCAAAATTTACCCGTTCACCTATTGTCAGAGACAATGTTTTATCCTTTTCAATCAGCAAATGATAATTAGGCGGTGCGAAATACACATGTCCTTGTTCTATTTTTTCTTTTTCATCTGCTTCTTTTATGCGGAGATTACTGGTATCATTTAAAATTTTTATCCATCGGTTATCAGAATGTACACCGATATGCTGTACAATAATAATTGGGATGTTAAAGCTTTTTGGTAAAAGCGAAAACATAATTTTCATGGCGCTCATTCCCCCTGAAGAAACTCCGATTACAATTGCTTCATAATTCATTATTTTTAATATTTCTTTTTAAATATTCGTTGTCTGGCATCCAGCTCTGTGTATTTTTCATACAACTCAGTAAAGCGCAATCCTTCTTTTGAACCCAAACATAAAATGCCTCCATCGATAATGCTATTGTAAAATAATTTTTGCACTTTATTTTGCAATTCCTTATCAAAATAAATAAGTACGTTTCTGCATAATACCAAATGGACTTCTGCAAATACAGCATCAGTTACCAAATTGTGATTTGCCCAAACAATGTTTTTTTTTAAAGATGTATTCATAATAACATTATCGTAATTGGACGTATAATAATTTGAAAAAGGCTCTTTTCCTCCTGCTAATTGATAATTAGAGGTGTATTCTTTTATCAGGTTGGCTGGAAAAATTCCATCCTTTGCCTTGTTCAAAGCCTGTTGGTTGAAATCGGTTGCATAAATGGTGGTTCTGTCATACAAACCTTCTTCCTGAAGAAGGATTGCCATTGAATAGGCTTCTTCTCCTGTTGCGCAGCCTGCATGCCATATTTTTATGAAAGGGTACGTTTTTAAAATGGGTAATACATTTTCTCTTAACGATTTGTAGAATCCTTTATCACGGAACATTTCGGTTACCGTTATTGATAAATCCTGTAAAAGAATGGAAGCAAATACTTCATCATTCAGAACTTTTAATTGCATCTGAGAAACATCTTCCAATCCTGCCATTGCCATCCTGCTCATAATTCTGCGCCTGATATGGGCTTCGGAATACTGCCTGAAATCATAACCGTATTTTCGATAAACAGCTTCCAGTAATGAAGTAATTTCCAGTTCCGAAGTGTCTTTATATGTCATTTTAAAATACAGCTTAGTTTTATATTTGAAGTGTGATTTCAAATAGACTTTGTTTCAAAAAGCAAAGACAAATGTGATGGACTTTGTGCAGGGAAGTGTTATGTAACTTTTTAAATAAGTTATATAATTCACACGTTGGTTATGAAAATTAAAAAGGAATGCCTCTATGGCATAGCTGCAAGGCAGGGTGTAAATAATTTATAAGTATAGAAAAAGCCATGTTCTTATTGTTTGTGTTAAGGATGCTTTTTACATCCTATCCATATACCAACTTAATTCTTTTTCCATTTTTTTATAACGGAAAATAGTGGTGATTATTTTTTGTAAACGCACAAAAGCAGTTTCACTTTTTACTACATAATCAAAAGCTCTATGGTGCATACAATTGATAGCTACATCAATTTTGTCCTGAGAAGATAACATTATTACGGGAATGTCTGGGTTGTATCCTTTTATTCTGTCAAGTGTTTCCATACCATTAATTGCATTCTTTTCAATCCCGTCCAATTGATAATCCAATATAATCACATCCGGATTGTGTGATAAATTTTCCATACACAGTTCTCCTGTAGCAAAGGTTTCAATTTTAAAATCCGCGTGTTGCAAAAATTCTATTTCTAATGATTTTAAAAACAATGCATCATCATCTACCAAAAAAAGTTTTATTGGTTCAGCACTACTTGCGGCATTTTTTTCGTTTTTCATTTTATTGGTAATTTTTCGTATTGGTTTTAATTAAATTAAATTCTTCTTCTAATTCTTCACATGCTTGTATACAAATATTTTCAAGTTGCAATACAAGACCCTCTATTGCCTCTGTTTGTTGCTGACTACTGGCATATTCCTGAACTCTTTTTGCCATATTTTCAAAATCAGCATTAATACCCATTATTGAAAATGAGGGTATCATTTTATGCACAGCAGTATGTAGTGAATACCAGTTTTTATCTAGCAAACTTTGTTTCATTGTGTTAATTAATGGAGGGGTTTGTTTCAAATAAAGATCAATCATCTCCATCATTAATGTTGGATTAGATTTGGTGCGATGCATCAAATAATCCAGATTAATGCATTTCATCTTTTTATTATTTCCATTACCTATATGGGGTTTCATGAGTATGGGTTTTTTTATAAGGCTAATTATTTTACTGTATAGTAAACGTTCGTCAACAGGTTTTGCTATATAATCATTCATGCCAACAGCTTTACATTTTGCCAAATCAACAGTAGTTACATCAGCCGTAAGCGCAATAATTGGAATAGTTGAATTCATCGTATTGCGAATGTATTCCGTAGCATCAAATCCGTTCATTTCAGGCATTTGCAAGTCCATTAAAATAATATCGTATGATTTGTTTTGAAGTTTTTCTATTGCTATTTTTCCGTTGGCAGCTATATCACGCTCAAATCCAAAATCATCCAGAAGTGTTTTCATCAATAATTGATTGAGTGCAATGTCTTCCACTACTAATATTTTTATATTTTTTATTTCAGTATCCAGCTCTACTAATTCTTCTGTAGCTTCTGCATCGGCTTTTGTTTTTTGAAATGGTAAGATAAAACTAAATGTAGAACCAACATCCACTTTGCTTGTTACATGAATACGTCCTCCCTGAGGTTCCACCAGTTGTTTGACAATGGCGAGTCCTAATCCCGTACCTCCATATAATCGTGATGTTCCGCTAGTTGCTTGCTGAAAATTTTCAAATATATTTTCTATTTTATTTTGAGGTATTCCTATTCCTGTATCGGTAACTGCAAATTCAAGAGTTGCTGTTTCTTCATCTTCATTATGCAAGCGCACACTTACTGTAATCTTCCCTTCAGTTGTGAACTTTACGGCATTGCTTACCAAATTCAAAATGATTTGATGCAAACGAACCGGATCACCCATTAATACTTCAGGAATGTCATTATCATATTCTTTTATTAACAGTAAATTTTTTTCCTGAATTTTTGTTTCAAACAAATGTAACATAGCAGATAACGAAAGGGACATTTTGAACGGTGTTTGCACAAACGTCATTTTCCCGGCATTTACTTTTGCTAAGTCCAATATGTCATTGATAAGCACAATCAATGCATCGCCACTCATTTTTATGGCAGTTAAATATTCCTTTTGTTTTGCTGTTAAATCTGTTTTTAATACCACTTTTGTAAATCCTATGATTGCATTCATAGGTGTGCGTATCTCATGACTCATGTTTGATAAAAATTGCTGTTTGGATTTTACAGCATCTTCCGCCACATGTGCTGCACTTTCAGCTTTAATTTTTGCCTCTTCAGCAATTCCTGTTGCCAGCTCGGCAAATACTTTCGATTCAATCAATTCTTTTTCAATTCTTTTTTGTTCGGTAATATCTCTTGCTACAACTACGGCACCCAACACATTTCCTCTATCATCCTTGTAAACCGATCCGTTGAATAATACATCGGTTAGTTTATGATCTTTAATGGTTAAAGGATAATCTGCAACAAAGCCTTTTGTAAAAACCTGCTGATAACCTTTACGCGCCTTATCGGGTTCAGTGAAATAATTAAAAAAATTGGTGCCAATTAATTTTTCGCGCGATGTTCCGGTTACTTTAACTGTTGCTTCATTAATATCCGTAATTTTTCCTTGCGGACTTATTGTAAATAATGGATCGCGGCTTGCTTCAATAAGCCCGCGTGCATAATTTGCAATAATTAATTCAGCAGCACGTTTTTCTTTCTCTTTGTTTTGAAAAGCTAATTCTTTATTTGCAGTGCCTAATTCAGCCGCACGTTTTCCTTTTTCCTCGTCTTGAAAAGCCAGTTCTATATTGGCAATACCTAATTCCGCAGCGCGTTTCCCTTTTTCTTTGTCTTGAAAGGCAAGTTTTTTCCGGGCAATAATTAACTCTGCTGCAAGTTTCCCTTTCTGTTCCTTTTGAAAAGCCAGTTCCTTGCGAATAGTAACTAATTCCCCCTCTTCTGATTTTTTAATTTTGGACATTTACAGTTGTAGTAAATTTGATTTATATTGATTGCAAGTGACTGCCGCCGGGAATATTACCAATTTCTTCAATTGGACTTCGTCTTTTATCTTTCAATTGTTTGAAATGAGAAGGAGAAAGTCCGGTTACTTTTTTAAATTGATTGGACAAATGTGCAACACTACTGTAGTTCATTTTCCATGATATTTCGGTAATGTTCAGTTCTCCATATATAATTAACTCTTTAATGCGTTCAATTTTGTGAGAAATTATGAATTGTTCAATGGTAGTGCCTTGTACTTCCGAAAATAAATTAGACAGGTAGGTATAATCGTGATTTAATTTCTCCGCTAAGAAATTGGAAAAATTCACTTTTATTAATTCATCAGTATGATGAACCATTTCAACAATTACATTTTTTATTTTTTCAATCAACATGGCTCTTTTATCGTCCATCAGTTCAAGACCTGAATCAAAAAGTGCTGCCTTTAGCTGCTCCCGCTGCTGAGCAGAAATAGTTTCCATTATATCTACTTCACCCAAATCTACCAATATAAAATGAAGCCCTAGTTTTTTCAACTCATCCTTTACCGCCATTTTGCAGCGGTTGCTCACCATATATTTGATATATAATTTCAATGGATTTTCTCTAATTTAAAATATATTTAAACAAAGGTGCCCATCTTTATAGTATAAAGGTTATATAACTTTATAAATAAGTTACATAATTCACACATTTAGTTCATTCACTGCAATTTTTTGAGATAGCAATTTATTCCATTCGCGATTTACTATGAAAGTATTAAAACCCATTGGCAAAATGAAATTTTTAAAATTGCTTTATACCAATTCTGAATTTTGATTTTTTTTAACACAAAAAAATGGCAAGTTGATTTCAATTCTTAAAATTCAATATAAGCTATGTCAGCACTATTAATAGCACTAAGTTATACTATAAGATTTGAGTTATTTATATAGTATATTTACACTATGTATTTCTCCTCTCCATTCATTTAATAATATTTTAATAAATCAAGAAGCACTTGTAATAGTGATTTAAAATGATTTCATTTGTCGCAATAAAAATCGACTTTAACGAAACAAATCAGTGAAGTTTATCGGTCGATTCTATTGGAAGTTGAGAACAAACAGATTGAACGTTGATATTTTACAGATTTTTACTTTCGCTAATATAAAAATGAAATTTAAAAACAGGTAGAATTTTTTTGGCAAAACATATACAAGTATATATATACTTGTATTATTAAAATCGGAATAAAGAGGTTTGTTAATTATGATACAATTCGAAACCAATCTCAAGCTATCCGCATGGTATGCGTATAAAAGTTATATAAGAGGTGTGGTGCTTCCTAATAACGACAATAAAATAAAAGACGTTGTTTACTGGAGAAATGAAATTTTCTGCAGCATACTTACCTACTTTGCTCCGTTAACTATCATTGCACTTGTTCCAAGTGTTTATATGTCCTTTATCAATGGGTTGCCCGTGGTAGGCTTTGGCGATTTAATTGCCTTTACTTTTGTAATAGTAATAATGGTGAATCGTAGTTTGGCACTATGGATGCGAAAATCCATACTCATATTTATTTTATATTGTATATCTGTTCTTCTTCTTTTTTATTTAAGCATGACCGGAGCAGGATTATTATTCTTGCTAACTACTACCATCTTTTCATCAGTTATTTATTCTTCTTCTGCCGCCCTGCATTCCGCATGGTTAAATACAGTTATCTGTATCTGTTTTGGTCTGCTGATTTATTTTAAAATAGATATCCCTATTACTGCTGCTTATGACATTGGTTCATGGATAGCCATTTCATCTAATCTAGTATTTTTAAGTTTTGTATGTGCTGTATGTTTAAGTTTAATACTTAATGGCTTAGAAACCTCTATGGGGGATAAATTATTAGTTGAAAATGATTTTATAGTATCGAATGAGCGGCTGTTGTTTCACATAGAAAATTCTCCTATGGGCTTTATGGAATGGGACAGTGAGTTGAAGATAAAATCATGGTCGAAGCGCGCGGAAGAAATTTTTGGATGGACAGAAACAGAGTTTGCCGAAATGCTGAAAGACGGATTGACTCAGGTGTACGCAGACGATATATCCTGGGTAAGTAAAATGACCAATGAACTGATAGCGGGTTCTGTGGAGAAAAACACTTTACAATGCAGGCATTATACCAAAGATGGAAGAGTGATATGGTGTGAGTGGTTCAATTCCACATTAAAAAATGAGGATGGAATAACTACCACCATGTTATCGTTGGTAAACGACATTACACAACAAAAAGAACAGCAAAAAAAATTAAGCATTTCAGAGTCCAGTCTTTCTGCGATTATTGAAAGTACGGATGCGTATATTTTTTCACTCGATAGAGATTTCAGATACATAACATTTAATCGGAGTTTAAAAAACAGTGTAAAACACAGTTATGGTATTGACATAAAACCCGGAGACAAGGTATTTGATTTTCTTGAAAAGTCGGAACCTGAAGAGGCTATCTTCTGGAGAAACACCTATTCGGAAGCACTGAACGGTAAATCACTGCGGTTTGAAAAGAGTTTTCATATTGACGACTCTTATAACACCACTTCTTTTTCTATCAATCCGATTATTGAAAACGAAAGCATAATAGGACTTTCCTGTTTGGCAGCGGACATTACCGACCGTAAAAAAGCGGAGTTAAAAATACAGGAACTGAACGATCAGTTGGAATTAAAAGTAGTGCAGCGTACCGCTCAGTTAGAAAGTGTGAATAAAGAACTGGAAGCATTCTCCTATTCTGTTTCGCACGATTTGCGTGCACCTTTGCGATCGGTTAATGGGTTTGCACAAATTTTAAAAGAAGATCATAGTAAGTTCTTAAGTGCAGACGCTCTTCGAATTACAAATAATATCATCAACAGTGGCAAACGTATGGGAATTCTTATTGACGATTTGCTTAGTTTTTCGAGGCTTGGAAGAAAAGAATTAGCAAAAACAATCATTTCCATGGAACAAATTGTAATAGCCATTTGTGATGAACTGAAACGTGAAAACCCGGATAGAGATATAGAATTCAGCATTCAACAATTGCCCTCTGCAAAAGCTGACAATACCACTATCAAACAAGTATGGGTAAATCTGATTTCTAATGCTGTAAAATACTCCGGACTAAAAGAAAAAACAATTATTGAGATTGGTTCAGAGGAAAATGAAAAAGAAATAACTTATTTTGTAAAAGATAACGGAGCCGGTTTTGATATGCGTTATGCCAATAAACTTTTTGGGGTGTTTCAGCGTTTGCACGACGATGAAGAGTTTGAAGGTACCGGTGTTGGTTTGGCAATTGTACAACGCGTAATTACCAAACACGGAGGGCGGGTGTGGGCAGATGGGAAAGTAAATGAAGGAGCTGTTTTTTATTTCACTCTAAATAAATCTTAATATCATGTCGCAACAAATAGAAATTCTTTTAGCAGAAGACAATGCCGGCGATGCAGAAATGACCATCAGGGCATTAGCCAAAAATAATTTAGCCAATAATCTGTTGCACGTAAAAAATGGTGCCGATGCATTGGATTTTCTTTTCGGTGAGGGAAAATATGCAGGAAGAGACATTGAGAACAAACCTAAAATAGTGTTGCTCGACCTAAAAATGCCGAAAGTAAACGGGATAGAAGTACTGCATAAAATTAAATCGGACCCGAGAACTAAAAAAATTCCGGTAATAATGCTTACCTCCTCTAAAGAAGATCCGGACATACAACGATGTTACGATTTGGGCGTAAATAGTTATGTGGTAAAACCTGTTGAATTTGTGCGCTTTTACGAAGCCATCTCCGATTTGGGATTATACTGGATGATTGTAAACCAACCTCCTAGTTAAATTGAATATATGGAAAAAATAAAAATTCTTTTTGTTGAACATGATGAACATGATTTGGAATTAATTCATTACGAATTAAAAAAAGGAGCTATTGTTTTTGAGAGTGCAATAGTTCAAACCGAACATGATTTTGAACATGCCCTAATTAGTTTTTTACCCGATATTATTTTATCGGATTATACCCTTCCTTCTTTTGACGGGGCTAGTGCTTTGAGCATCAAACAAAAAACAGATCCTGCACTTCCCTTTATTCTTGTTTCAAGCACCATTGGTGAGGAAAATGCCGTGAATTTAATTAAAAGCGGCTTAACTGATTGCGTGCAGAAAGACAGGTTGTATACTTTAGTACCCAAATTTAACCGTGCACTGGAAGATGCAAACGAACGAAGGGAAAAGAAAAGAATGCAGGAGCAGTTGGAGTTTGACCAAACCAATCTAAATGCATTAATAAACAACACCTGCGACTCCATGTGGAGTGTGGATACCAATTTTAACCTTATTACTTCCAATCAGGTATTTGATGATTTGCTGCTGCTTATAACAGGTAAAGTAATTCAAAAAGGAGACAGTATACTTTCTGTTGCATTTATTACACCGCATATAAGCAAGGATAAACAGTTTTACGAACGGGCTTTTACCGGAGAAACGTTTACAAAAGTGGTACACAACCCCAATCACCCTGCTTTTTGGTGTGAAATTTCCTTTTTCCCAATTAAAAAAGGAGCTCTGGTAATTGGAACCGCCTGTAGTTGCCGCGATATAAGTGAAAGAAAAAAGGCGGAAACACAAATAAGAAACTTTGCTACCTATCTGAATAATGTATTGGAAGAAGAACGGGCTAACCTTGCCAGAGAAATACATGATGAAATAGGACAGCAACTGGCAGGAATAAAAATGGGACTTTCCATCATTAAAAAAAATAACAAAGAGGAAAAATACATAAACGAATTAATGAACGAGACGGATAATACCATACAGTCGTTGCGGAAAATTGCAACAGAATTGCGTCCCGGAATATTGGACAGTTTGGGTATTATACCATCCATTCAGTGGCTTGCAACTGAATTTGAAAAAAAGACATCCGTAGAATGTATCGTGGAGTTGAATGTTCAGGAGCAACTTGAACCTGTTTCAAAAAAAATATCCATTTGTTTCTTTCGCATTTGTCAGGAAGCACTTACCAATATCACTAAACATGCAGAAGCAAAAGAAGTAAGGATATGGATTACTCAAAATAACCATGAATTTATTCTGAAAATAGCGGATGACGGAAAGGGAATTGTAACGGAAAAATTAGAAAATCCATTTTCCATGGGCTTGCTTGGAATGAGAGAACGTGCCAAACTCATTAATGCAAATTTGAATATTACAAGCGAAAAAGGTGAAGGAACAACGATTCAGTTACAGGTTAAGTTAAACCAACATACTGCTTAAATCTTTACCTTCTCCATTCCCTTACCTTGTCGAAGGGAGGAGAAGATGCCCGAAAGGCGGATATGGCTAAGTTACATACACATGAAAAAAATATTACTAGCAGATGACCATTCAGTAATCCGAAACGGGGTGAAACAAATTCTTTCAAGAGAATTTACGGAAGTGGAGTTTGGCGAGGCTGCAAATGGAATAGAAGCAATTCGATTGATAAGAGAAAAAAATTGGGATATACTTATTCTTGATATGGACATGCCTGGCAGAAACGGATTGGAAGTGCTTAAACAGTTGAAAGATGAAAATATAAAAATTCCTGTTCTGATGTTCAGTCTGCATCCGGAAGAGCAAATTGCCATAAGAGCATTAAAGTCGGGAGCCGCAGGTTATCTTGGCAAAAATTCAGCAGATAACGAATTGGTAAAAGCCGTTCAGCAAATTTTATCTGGAAAAAAATACATTACTGCTTCACTTGCAGAACAACTTGCAAACCAAATAGAGAACCCTCAGGATAAAGCACCTCATGAACTGCTATCAGATAGAGAATATCAAACGCTGTTGCTTTTTGCAAATGGAAAAACAGTTTCCGAAATAGCCGATGAACTATTACTGAGCGTGCCTACCATCAGTACCTACAGAGTGCGTATTCTTGAAAAAATGAATATGAAAACCAATGCTGAACTGGTAAGTTATGCCATTCGCAATAATTTAGTGTAAGGTAAATAGGGATTATTTTGTATAACTTCATCTCCGACTTTCTCCAAAGGGTAGAGGCGCATAAAGTCTGCTTTTATTCAGTTCACTGATCTGCTTTCGTATCATCTCTTTTTCTGTGCCTGTCTTGCAGATATGAAGTGCAATTGTCAAATACTCAATTGTTTTAGTGTTGTCAATAGGTTTGTATAATTCTGCTAAAAGAATGAAATAAAAATGATTTTCTTTTTCGTTCAATTTTTCCACTTCTTCTATGGCTGATAGATTTCCGTTAACTTTTGAAAATGCCCAAATTCTGTTTAAGGCTACTATTGAGGAATTATTAACTGATAATAAAACGTCATACAAATTCAAAATGCTTGTCCATTTGTCAGGATTACTGCTATTAACCGTGTGCCAATAGGCAATGCTTGCTTCAACATAATAGGTTGATGTTATTTCCCATTTAGATGCTTGCTGTAAATAATGAAATCCTTTTTCAATAAATTCAGTATCCCAAAGTTTTCTGTCTTGGTCGTCATATAACACAATGTTTCCGTTTTCCGATTGTCTTGCTTCCAAACGTGAGGCGTGAAAACACATTAACGACATCAATGCATTGGTAGTATGATTATTTGTAAGTGAGTTGTCCAATAATAAATAAGCTAGGTTTAATGCTTCAACACAAAGTTCTTTCCGCACAATGGAATTGTTGCTTTCTGAATAATAGCCCTCACTGAACAAAAGATATATTGTTTGGATAACGGTGTTTAATCGTTCATCGATTTCTCTATCATTTGGCATTTCAATTCTTATCTTTTCTGAATAAAGTTTTTCTCTTGCCCGTTGCAGTCTTTTGTGAATAGTTTCTTTGTTTGACAAAAAAGCATCGGCAATTTCATTTAACCCTAATCCGCAAAGTATTCGCAATGCTAAACAAATTTGTGCTTCGGTTGAAATGGACGGATGACATACAGCAAAAAGCATTTGAAGCTGACTATCAGAAATGTTTTTATCCGAAAAGTCAATTCCGATTTCATTAAACGGACTTTCTTCGGTTAATTGGTCAGATATGAATCTGTTGAAAGTATTGTTTCTGGCAAGGTGATTTTTCAATTTGTTTTTTGCAACAGTATAAAGCCAAGCCGTTGGATTTTCGGGCTTCCCTTTATACGTCCAACTATCAAGTGCCGACAAAAAAGTTTCGCTGACAATGTCTTCTGCTGTTTCGATGTATTCGAGACCAAATGATCTGACAAGAACAGATACTATTTTGCTATATTCTACCTTAAATAAATGAGGAATGATATCGTTGTCATTCATTTTTTAATTATAAAGCCCCCGAAAATCCGGGGCTTTATTTTTAGTTTAATTTATTACAATTTGACGCACTTCTACGGTATTGCCTTCGCCTTGTAAAATGGGTGAACCTTTTGCAAACTCTGCTGCTTCGTCTGCCGATTCTGCTTTTACAACAATGTATCCGCCAAGCGTTTCTTTAATGTCGCCAAAAGGACCGTTTGTGACCACCTTTTGGTGATTGACTACCTTAGCATCATCAAATAACAGCCCTGTACCGCTCACAAATTTGTTTTTGGCAATAATATTATTTACCCAATCCATTTGTTGTTTCATCCATTGCTGAATTTGTTCAGGTGAAACTTTACCGTTCACGTTTTCGTGTCTGAAAAGAAGAATGTACTCTTTCATTTTTGTTGTTTTTAAATTGTTAGAGAATGTTTGAACTACATCCCAATAACAATCTGATTTCGTCAAAAGGGACATTCAAAGGTAAAAATATTTTGTGGGGATATTTATTGCTTTGAAGTCTCAGTCAATAAGCTACCATATAACGTTTAAAGGGCTTGGCAATTGTGTGGTATAAAAACTACTTTATTTTTCACCTGTGCTTTTAAGGCGCATTACAACCTCTATACAACATCATTTTATTTCATACTATCCATTTTATTTGCCCTTCTGTTGTAGTTCAAATAACTACAACACAATTACAAATAAGTCTATTTTTAAGCCATGTTGATTTACGTTTATTTGTAAGATGGAAAAAGCATATAGAATACTGTTCGTCGAAGACATCCCAGCAGATGTTGAATTTATGGAACGCCAATTGAAACTTGCAAATATTGACTTTGTTAGCAAACGTGTTTACGAAGAAGAAGGTTTTTTGGAAGCGCTGGCCAATTTTTCACCTGATATAATTATTTGCGATCATTCATTACCTCATTTTGATTCCCGTATAGCACTTGAAATTATGAAGGAAACAAAACAGGAAATACCTTTTCTGTTGGTAACAGGTACCTTGTCTGATGAATATGCTGTAGAATGTCTTAAAGAAGGAGCGTATGATTATATATTAAAGTCAAATCTTACACGTTTGCCTTACGCATTTAAAAATGCATTATCCAAACAAAAGTTAATGTATGAAAACAAAAATTTTGAAGTTAAGAACCAGCAAATACAAAAAAGCAACGAGGAGTTTATCAATAAAAATAAAGAAATGATAGACAGCATTAACTATGCAAAGGAAATTCAAAATGCGGTGCTGCCAAAGGAAAGTTATATGCAGCAGTTTTTTTCTGAAACATTTCTGATTAATATGCCAAAGGATATAGTAAGCGGAGATTTTTATTGGTGTGCTCAAAGAGGAAGTAAATTTATTGTAGCTGTTGGAGATTGCACAGGGCATGGAGTTCCTGCGGCATTAATCTCAATGATGGGTTATAATAAACTTAACCACATTGTAAACATAATTGGACTTACTAAACCATCTCATATTTTAGAACAGTTGGATTTTGAAATTCGGGAAGCATTTAAAAAGGAAGATAGCGAACACGTTATACCGGATGGGATGGACATTGCAATTTGTGCCATTGACAGAAAAAATAATATGGTAGAATTTTCAGGAGCAAACCGTCCGTTGTATTATTTAAAAAACGATAAACTCGAAATTATTAAGGGAAGTAAAAAATCTATTGGTGGTATTTCTGAGGATATTGATACAGATTTTACGAATCATACTATTTCAAAAGATACCATAGAAAGCATTTATCTTTTTACAGATGGCTTTATGGATCAGTTTGGTGGAATACAGGGAAAAAAATTTTTATGCAAACGATTCCGTGAACTTATATCATCAACACGAATTTATACCATGAAAGAACAACAGGAATTATTAATAGACGCATTGAACGATTGGAAGGGAGAAAGAGAACAAACCGATGATATCTGTTTACTTGGCATAAGATTTCAAATTTAGTCTTAATAAAAATATAATTTGTAGTAAATTATATTACACAATAACTATAACCTCAACTATTTTTTACCACACCGACTGTGTTTTTCTTTGTATAAGTAAATTGATTTTAAAAACAAACAATTACTTAACAAAATACAGTCATGGAAATCAAAACAAAACTATCAGAACAAGTTGCAGTTAAGGATTCGATGCAGCTAATTATTACACTAATATTTTTTATTTCGTCTTGTATAAGTTACGGGCAGTTGGACCAGGAAATTAAAAAATATTCTTTTGATGAAGAACCCCCATTACCTTATCGCTTTACATCTTTTACAGCCAGACATCTTGAAGGAAAAACGTACATCATGTGGACCGTTATTGAACCGGAACAACATTCTTTTTTTGTACTCGAACGTTCCTTTGATAATAAAACGTACGACCCGATATATACAAAATCGGGCGCAAAATCACCCCACAACATTGAACTGCTATATTCCTACATTGATAGTACTAATTTGGAGGATACTGTTTATTACAGAGTAAGCCGGATAAGTAATCATGAGGAGATGAAGAGCAAGGTGGCAAGGGTTTATAACAAACGGACAAACACCTATTGCAATTGCGATACTGTTCGTCAAATTAATAATTGTTATGATAATTATCTTTTTTCACTTACAAGCAGTCAAACAGCTTACCATAAGCCCACTAACTATACGAGTTGGGCAATGGATGGTAAAATACGTAAGTACTTTTCTTTACGAAACATTGCTTTTAGAGGAAATATAAAACAGCATAACAAAAGAAGTAAAAGCCAAGCTGAAACTACTAACAATAAAGATGATGTAGATAAAAAATATAAGTATAAGAATTACAAAATAGTGAATTGGTCATCAAGATATATAGTTGTTAAGAATAGACATCGTAACACCAATAAAAGTAAAGTTGCGAATGCTGATAGCACCTTTAATTTGAACAAAAGGTATAAAACAAAAAAGCATAAGCTCCATCCTGTAATAATAAATTGGGTAGCAAGAACAGTTGTGGAGCATAAATACAAATATCATTACACCAAAAATAGTCAGGTTGCAAGGCTTGACAATACACATAGTAGTAGGAACAAAGACAGCAGCAATACCTTTAAGCGGAATTACAAAGTAGTGAATTGGTTAGCAAGAAATATGGATAATAAAAAACGAATTATTCCGGTAAATACTACTGTCGCAACTGATATTATTGTTGATACCGCAGAATCAGAACAAGATGTGTTGTGTCTGGAAAATTTGAAATCACCAATGGTGGCTTCAACGGAATCAAATTATTATGCAATAAAGAAGGAAGTAACTCCTAATCCTATGGTGGTGGGTGCCAAGTTCACACTTGAAAATATTTTCTTTGATTTTGACAAGGCAACATTAAAATCATCTTCTGAGGAAGAACTGGCTAATCTTGTAAACATAATGAAGAGCAATCCGCATATTAAAATAGAAATAGCAGCGCACACAGATAATAAAGGTAACGATGATTATAATCTGAAACTTTCTCAAGCACGGGCACAAACTGTTGTAAATCATTTGATAGAGGAGGGCATTGATGCAAATAGAATGAGAGCGAAAGGATATGGCGAAACAATGCCGGTTGCAGGCAACTCAAACGCAGACGGAAGTGATAATCCCGAAGGAAGAAGGTTAAATAGAAGAGTGGAGTTTGAAATTATAGGAGTGGAATAAATGAAATTGTTCTTTTTTTTTAATTTACCTTAAAAATCTATCGCCGAAGGCGGTGGTAATTGACTGTATCAATTATGGCAAATATAATGTCTAATAAAAACACAAATTCAAACGAATTAGGTATTGCATTTATAATGTTAATCAAATACTGTATTTAGATTGTTTTGACTGAATTTAAAAGGGGATACAGATTCCTATCTGTAAATTTATTTTGTTCTCTTTAATTACTCTATTGACAAAAACCTAACATTGATTCCTTTAACTCTATATCAGCAGAATTATCTCCAAGCCAAATGTCAAATAATGATTTTTTAAAATATAATCCTGGTATTAAGAGGTCTAGTTTTTCTGAATTTTTTGATGCCATTACTCCTTTTCCGGGAATGTACCAAATATCAAATACATCGCCAACCTTTATTTCTTCGGATTGAAATATTTTTACAATCATATCAATTTCTTTTTGAATAGGTGCAGTATTACCTCCTGTTGATTTATTAAAACCCTCTCGAACTGACTCACACATTCTTTCTTTAGTTACCAGTGAAGAAATAATTTGCATTCGAACTACAATGGCTTGATCGTCGTAAATAATTGCATGAGGATCTGTATTTTTATTTTTCAGATAAAGTCCTGCAACATAAATACTCATAAAATAATGCTTTTTTACACCGGCCCCGTTTAAAATGCACACTTTGTCCTCTCTGCCAAGTTTTTCGGGCAGCGTAACACCATGTATGGTAATTTGTGCTATTGTACTTCCAATGTAGCAGAAAAATAAGCCTAACAACATAATTAGTTGTTTCATTTGATTATTTATTGAAGTATAGAGATGTTATATTTATAAGTGCCGATATTTCAAAAATAAGGCTACACCTTAGGCTAATTTAATGGAGTAGCGGCAATATATCTGGTAAATATTGATCGTGCAATTTTTCTTTTAATGAATAAATAATATGCCCCCTTGTTAATTGTAGCTTTTAACTTTTAACCTACTATCTATCTTTTCCATAGCACGGTTTGCGCGCTGCTCTGCAATCTTATTTTTTAATAATATCCATTTTTCAGAAAAAACAGAACCTAATAATTTATCTAAAGGCATATATACTGCTAAATTCAAAACTCCTTGTAATTTAGTTTCTATTGTTGGTGCAAGTTTTCTGTATGCAACAGACATGCCCGCATCTAAATAAGTCATCAGATGCCAGTATCCGCTTGGCATAAAAACAGAATCACCGGGCCCCAATATGCATTCCTGCCCCTTTATGTATCTTAACCCCGGATATTTTTCATAATCGGGTTTGTCTATATCTGCCAAAGAATATGTATTTAAAGGAAGTGTGTATAATAAATCATTATTTTCAGGTGAAAACAAAACAACTCGTTTATGCCCGCATACCTGCGTATGCATTATGTTGGACATATCAATATCATAATGCATCCGTACTGTTGTATCTTTTCCCGCAAAAAAAGTAAATCCTACATTATCAAGTACACCTTTAAAAATATCAGGACAAGGAAACTCTTTTCTTAACTGTGGGTTATGTTTAAATAAGTTGAAAAGAAACATGCGCAAACCGGTATCTTCATTCTTTTCTATTACACTTAAAAAATCTTTAAACTTCATCTTTAAATCAGCCGATGTATATGCACTACCGTCATTTTTGATATTGTTATCATATACATCTACTTCTATATCTCCCATCGTTGATTTAAAATAATCAAAGTTCCATTTACTACCTGCTTCCTTATTTTTGATGAGGTCTTTTATAATAACAGGCTTTTGTGGAATAAAATAATTCCTTTCAAATTCATCAGGACTGATGGTGGAAACAATTTCTATATCTTTTGTGATTTGCATATAAATGTATTTTATGGTTAATATTGATATTTTAAAAAAATAGTCTGCAAAACATATTAAATTATTGACTTGAAATATTGATAGCAAAGGTGCGCTAATGACAAAAATATCAATTATGATACAAATCAATCAACAGTATGATTATTGTCATTCATTTTAACCTGAGTTTCAGATAAAACTTGTCAACAAAAAATTATTAAACGATAAATTAAAAATATTAAAAAAATTTATAAAGCATCAAAACAAACAATATTTAAAACATTTTATAATGATACATGATAAAATTACAGTTTTTTTTTAATATAGCTGACTTTTGTATTGCGTCTTACAAGGCATACTCCCGCCATTAGCAAAGCTTGTTTTCGTTTTTTTAAGTCACACGCATTATTCAATTTCAATTGTGACCAATATTATAGGTTTTTGTGAAAAGAATATGTCAAATGCACAATTCTCTTCCTATTTGATAACATAAAATTAAATATGGAGTAACATAAGGAGTTAACTTCACTCATACTTTAGCAGTTCTATTTTATGCTAAACAATAATGACAAAAAATAAATTTAAAATAGTTGTAGTTGATGATGATAAAACAGCCCTTGAAAAAACCCTTGCCGTTTTATTAAAAGAGGGATATGATGTTTACGGTACAATTAACCCGGAAGATATTGTAACTATAGCTAAGAAATATTTACCTCAAATTCTTATAATAGAATTGATGATGCCCAATGTGGACGGGATTGATGTTTGTGTACAACTCAGAAATATAAAAGAGTTGTCAAACATGTCTATTGTTATTTTCACAAACAGAAGCGATGATTATTCGCAAATAGCAGCTTTTAATGCAGGTGCCGACGATTATATTTTAAAAACCACTAAAGAAAGAGTGTTTACTACCAGAATAAAAGCCTTACTTAAATTTCTTAACAAATCTAAGATTATAAATAACAATGTTATTGTTTTTAAAGAATTGATAATTAATAACGAAAGTTTTTTTGTGTTAAAAGATGGAGAGAAAATTATTTTACCACGCAGGGAATTTGAATTGTTATTAATTATGGCGAAAGACCCTAGAAAGATTTTTACAAGAAAAGAAATATCCGAAAAAGTTTGGGGAAATGAGATTTCGACAGATAATAGAACAATAGATGTACACATCCGCCACCTTAGGCAAAAGCTGGGCAATCAATATATCAAAACCGTAAAAGGATATGGTTATGGCTTGCGTTAAACCACAATAAACTTTAAAATCGTTAAATTTCTTCGACCGGCTTGTAAACTTGATTTTTAAAAGATAGTGATTTGTTTATTTTGCCTTAACATTCTCTTGTTTTTGATTAAATATTTTTGTGGTATTAAATTTAATATACCCAAACAAGTACCTATTCATACGAATACACGTTTACTGTATTATATTTCAAGGTTACGCTTGATGTAAAAGTTGTTTAAACAAATAACAATACTATATGAAAGAAAACAAAAAAAGAGAAATTGAAATTTTGGTGCTTTCAGATATACATCTTGGAACCTATGGTTGCAGAAGCAAAGAGCTGTTGAAATATATGAATAGTGTAAAGCCGGGTATGGTTATTCTTAATGGTGATATAATTGATATGTGGCAGTTCAGCAAGAGCTATTGGCCCAAATCGCACATGCGTATTATTCACAAACTTATTAAGTGGGTGAGCAAAGGAGTTAAAGTTTATTATATAACAGGCAACCACGATGAAATGGTTAGAAAATTTGCGGGGTTTGAAATGGGATCATTAACTATTACAAATAAGTTGTTGTTGGAAATTGATGGTAAAAAAATGTGGATTTTTCATGGGGATGTTTTTGATATAACCATGCAAC
>Ga0302194_10000230_pt1 | contig 38185 bp, 36 predicted proteins | sample II_Bog_N1_1_FD_200227 | JGI IMG/M metagenome (GOLD analysis project Ga0302194, IMG submission 200227) | Peat permafrost microbial communities from Stordalen Mire near Abisko, Sweden - II_Bog_N1_1 | ecosystem: Environmental > Terrestrial > Soil > Wetlands > Peat | place: Sweden: Abisko...
TTCTGTTAATGAATTGACAATGTTTTCAAGTGATAGTGGATGTACGGATAATAATTCTTTTATCTGGCTACTTATCGCATCAAACTCATTAGCATGCAATGTGTTTTTATTTTCTTCCAAACACACGTCGCATTGATTACAACGTTCGGTATCTGTTTCTCCAAAATAAGCCAGTAATAATTGGCTTCTGCATTTATGCGTGCTGCCTGCATAATGAATAACCGCCTGCATCCTTTCGGTGGCAAGCTTTTTAAGCAATGAAAAATTTTCTTTTGATAACGTTAACTGCTTTGCATCCACCCGTTCCTGTTCAAATCGTATTTGAGGCAATTCCGTTTGCGGAATATAGGTTATCACTTTTTGTTGATGTAGATAATTTAATTTTTTAATAATGTTATCGCGTGAAGTGTTTGATTTTTTTGCCAGTTCAAATTCGTTAATTTTTACAAAGTTATCAAAAAGCCCAATGTGTGAGCGAAGCAACAGTTTTATAAAAACATCATAAATAGGCGATGCCAATTGAAATTTATACAACTCGTCACGATTAAGTTCTACTTTTATTCTTGACGGTTGATAAAAAGCATCGGATATTGAAATGTATCCTTCCCGCTCAATTATTTTTAAACTATTAAAAACCGTTATTGCCTGCAGGTTATAAGTATCGCAAAAAGTGGCAATGTCAAAATTGAATATTAATCCCAAACCTGCCCCAACAGCTATTTGATAATGATTGGCAAGTGCCTGATATGTTTTTTTTATTTCTCCGATTTCCGGAAAGCTGGTATTTATATTATGTTCCAACTCCACAGCATCAGCATTATTGTATAGCAAAATGGCATAAGCTTTTTTTTCATTTCGTCCGGCACGTCCTGCTTCCTGAAAATACGCTTCTAAGGAATCGGGCACATCCACATGAACTACAAACTCCACATCAGGCTTGTCTATACCCATTCCAAAGGCATTGGTACAAACAATGATGCGTGTTTTATTTTGCATCCAGTCGTTTTGTTTTTGGGAGCGTTGTTTGGCATCAATTCCCGCATGATAAAAATCGGAAGAGATTTTATTGCTCTTTAAATAACCTGCAATCTCTTGTGTTTTCTTACGATTGCGCACATACACAATGCCTGAACCGTTCAAGCTTTTTGCTATTTTTAGCAGTCTTCCAATTTTGTCTTCTTCATTTAAAACAATGTACGAAAGATTTTTTCGCTCAAAGCTTTTTTGAAAAACATTTCGTTTTTTAAATAGCAATTGTTCCTGAATGTCTTTTACCACTTTTGGTGTGGCGGTTGCTGTTAATGCCAACACAGGTATTTTAGGAAGCAACCCTCGTAATTCTTTTATTTTTAAATAGCTTGGTCTAAAATCGTATCCCCATTGCGAAATGCAATGCGCTTCATCAATGGCAATGAGGTTTATTTTCATTTTTTGCAAGCGTACTTTCACAATTTCCGTTTCCAGCCGTTCAGGAGAAAGATATAGCAATTTCACATTTCCATATACACAGTTGTCGAGTGCAATATCTATTTCTCGTTTTTGCATTTCGGAAGTGATGGCGATAGCTTTTACTCCTTTATTAGTAAGGCTTTCAACCTGATCCTTCATCAACGCAATAAGAGGTGATATGACAATACAAATGCCTTCTTGTGCCAATGCCGGAATTTGAAAACATACTGATTTTCCGCCGCCGGTGGGGAGCAGAGCCAATGTATCTTTTCCTTGCAAAGCAGAGCTGATGATATCTTCCTGTAAAGGACGAAAGGTAGTATAACCCCAATACTGTTGTAATAATTGATGAATGGACTCCATGATATGTTAACGCCCACGAAGATATTAAAATTTAAGAGGAAGGAAACTAATAATAGCTGATGTGTGTTTGTAATAAGGTGTCGTTTTTACTGCATCACTATTTTTTATAAGTTGTTACATTAGATGACTAATAGTTTATGGTAAGGGGGATATTTGAAAAATCAGATAGCTTTTTCATAACCTCTGCAAATAACAATTGCATTGTGTTTATGGGGCTTATCAGGCAAATTGCCTAAGCCATTTTATAGCACCTGTTTTATTGGAGAAAACTTTATTAGGCACATTAGGCTGATGTACCATTAAATAACAATTAATAAATAATCTTGAAGCGGTATCGTTTGTGTAAAATGCTGCTGCTGATATATATTCTTCGCCGTTGTTTGTAAAATATTTTCTGGCTTCTAAACTCGCATATCGTGCATTTTCGCCATAATCGAAAAGTGTAGGATATGGTTTACCATTGCATGTTTCCACCCTCTTTTTTGTAATTGATTTTGCCGCATTTATATCGAATAAAAACTTATTGTTGGCAATTACAAATAAAATTCCATCTTCAATATATATATCAATAATATTGTTTCCCATGCTTAAGATGATTGCTTTATACTTTAAACGTAAAAAAATGTATAATGGGGGGACAAAATTTTCGAAAAAAACATGTTAAAAATGGTGCTATGTGACTTTATAATATTAAGGCGAATTGCAGCAACCTTTTATACCCTCATTCTCAATTCATCTAAGAAGGAAAGTTCAACGGTTACATAACCGGCCTGAGATGATTGAAATGGCTGGCAACCAACATTTCACGTTTATTAACAGTACTAACTATTTTTATTGAATATATTTGAATTGTGTTTTTGAATCGGAGCTAATTTATTTAATATTCAAGCAAGGGTCTTTTTAATTATATTACTTTTGAATCAGTATTCAATATGCACTCAAAAACTGCTACCATGAAAAAAACCGCAACATTATTCAGAGCCTTTACATTCGTCATTCTTGCATCTGTTTTACTTCAGCAATGTGCCATTATACGGCCCGGTCAGATTGGGATTCGGCAGCAACTTGGAGTTATTAAAGGAGCTCCTATAAAAGGAGGAGTTAGAATCTATAATCCGTTTATTACAAAAATCGTAAAAATAAATGTTCGTACTGTGGAAGTTTTTAATATCCTGCCATTGCCTACTAAAGAAGGGTTGAGCATTAATGCTGAGATAAGTTTGCTTTATCATGTCAGATCAGATTCTGCAAATGATGTGTATACAAAATTTGGCACCAATTATCAGGAAGTAATGGTGCTTAGTAACTTTAGAGCAACAGCGCGTGAAATAAGTGCTCGTTATGTTGCTAAGGAGTTGTATGCTACCGAAAGAAATAAAGTGGAAACCGAAATAGCTAATGAATTAAGCGCAGATATTACTAAATATGGTTTTGTGGTAGATGCTGTTTTGTTAAAAGATATTATTCTTCCGCCGCAAATGGTGCAGGCTATACAGGATAAAGTAAATGCAGAGCAAACTGTTTTAAAAATGGACTTTGTTATTCAGCAGCAAAAAAAGGAAGCTGAACGCCGGATTATAGAGGCCGAAGGTATCAGAAAAGCGCAAAACATTATCGATTCTTCGCTTACTGCCAAACTGCTTCAGTATAACAATATTGATATGCTTAAAAGTCTTATGAATTCTCAAAATGCAAAAATTATTATTACCGACGGAAAAGCACCTCAAATTTTTACAAATACCGAAGGGAATTAAAAATAAAAGTAGATTTCCTTATGTATTTAGATACAGGGAAACCTACTTTTAAATGGACTTGACTTAAATAATTGCTTTTACTTACGCTTGTTTCAGCTTATGTAAATACCGGTTCGAAACAGCTAATATACCTAAAAACACAATGGGACTTATTACCATTGATACTGCATCTCCATTATTAAAGTGAGCAATAGAAGCCGAAACGAATACAATGCCAAAACCCGCGTATGCCCACTCTTTAACTCTATCTGGAATTTGAGGAATAAGTAAAACTAATGCACCAAGTATTTTTGCGAGCCCAAGTTCTACTCTAAAATAATTTGGAAATCCGAGATGTGCAAACCCTTCCTCAACTTTTGGGTTTGAAAAATATTGGTATGCACTAAATAACATCATTGTACCAATAATACCTGTTGTTGTCCAGTAAATAATTTTGTTCTTTTTCATGTTTAATGCAGGATTAAAATTTGTTTGATGATACAAACATACATTAAAATTTACTTTCTAAAAGATAGTCCTTTCCTTTTGGAAAGCAGCATCCTCTAAGAAAGTAAAACGACAGCAGAAAATAAGGGTGAAATAACGCATGAAAATTGTCAGGGAATGTTATTGCGGTTAGTGATGCGTTGGATGTGTTGAATGGGAGTTGGAAACAATATTATTGCTTTTTGTTTGACCAGTATAGACCAACGAATCAAATAGCTGAGTAAAAAAATATTCAGGCGATTTTGATTACTTTAAACAGGTCAATTTGCTTTGAAATTAGGTGGTCAATTTAATCGATTTATGCCATGTTGTTCCTCTTTTCAAAAATCTTTTTATCTTCATACCTTTTACACGATACCAAGTTCGTGGCTATTAAATCTTATGACTAAAGATATTATTAACTGTTTTTTATTTGAAAAAATAAAAGAATTGACTTTTGCGGAAGTTCAATTCGATGAAAAAATTGTTACTACCCGTATACTCGATTCTATTAACCTTGTCGATTTAACTGTTTCCATTGAGGAAGAATACGGGGTAGTAATTCAAACAGGCGATGTCATAGAAGAAAACGTCGATACTATTAACCGCTTAAGTAATTTTATTTTAAGGAAGTTAAATAAGTAATTGTTGTCGGAATATGTTGATTATTAAAAATCACTTTTTACCTTTTTTGTTGGCTCTTTTAAGCTTTTTAGGTATTAATTTTATTCTCAGGGATCATTTTCATCTATTAAATTTTTATTCAAAATCTCCTACTATTGTAAAAGCCGAAGTCGTAAATGATTGGTATTCTAATCTACAAAACAATTTTCAAAAAAAAGCCAATATAGCGTCCGAAATTAAAAACGGGGGATTGCTAATATATGGCTCATCCGAATTAGGACGACAGGATTTAGAAAACATTTCTAATTGTTTTTTCCAAAAAAAAGTTAAGTTTCCTGCTATAGCAGTTGGGCATGCTGGTAATCAATCGCTATCCATTTTAGCACAGCTTTTAACAAATGAAAAATATTTGAACAATGGTAAAATAGTTATATTATTATCGCCAATGTGGTTCGAAAATGAAGCAGGTGATGGAACTGTATCCTCTTGCTTTTTTGAGTATACGAATGTCAGGCAACTTGAAGATATATTCAACTCCACGTCTATTTCTAATGACTATAAAACTGTATTAGCAGATTATCTGTTTAAAGATTCTGAAAATATATCTCTTAATGATTATCCGACTTTATTGTTGGCCGTTTTAAAATATAAAACCAAGGATAAAAAGGATATTTTTAATCCTGTTTATACTTTTTTATTACACGCAGGTTCATTAATATCTTTACCTGTTAATAAAATATCCTATGATATTAAAGACACAATTATTCATTATGCTATCCTGAAATTTAACTGGGACAGTTTGTATTTACAGGCAGAACATCAACAGTTATCCGCATCCGACAGTAATAATCTTTTTATTGAAAACAAGTATTATCGCCACTATGTAAAAGGAGCTTTTTCAAAATTTAAATTGATCTTTCAACCACCTAATAAAAATCAGGAATTAGAGGATTGTTTATTACTCATAAAGTTTTAAAAAAAATACCGGAAAAATGTTGTGTTTGTAATGCAACCAGTACACCCCAAAATTTATTCAACAACCATTAATAACTTTTTACCGATTAAAAATATAATTGCTAAAAGCATAAATGAGGCAGGTATAGCTTATCTGGACATGTACACTACCGATTTCTCTACATTTAAACCAGGCACTTTGGTTGATGTAATGCATTTAGGACCAAGGGGCTGGCTAGAAATAAACCGTTTTATAGTGGAACAATTATTTAAAAATGGCAATGAAAAAATATAAAGAACAGGGTATCAATTATCTTATTTACTTGACTGTCATTCTGGGGTATTTTATACTCTATAATCCATTTGACAAAAAACAGGAAGAACCTTCAATAAAATCAAATAAGGAATTTATCTATCAACAATTTTAACTTATTTCCGCGTGTCAACATTACCTTTTTCCGATGAAATTTTTTACATTTTTCTGTTGTTCGCATTTATTATTGTTTGCATTGCAACATATTCTTTTATTAAGTACATCCCTTACGATAAGCTGATTTTAATTGTAAGTATTGCTTTTATTATATTGTTTTTTCCTAAACCTTTACACCTTTTTATATTTGGCATTTGCAATTACCTATTATACTTTATAGGTTTTAAATTCAGGAATTTGTCTAAATTATGGATGAGCTTATTATTTGCTCTGCCAATGATTTTGGTAAAATCAGAAATTAAATACTTTGATATAAGCTCCACTATTGTATTTGCAGGTATTTCCTATATATCATTCAGAAGTATGAGTGTTTATTTTGACATTACTGATGATAGTAAACAGGCTGATTTTTTTGACTTTATTTCTTTTCTGTTTTTTATTCCGACTATTTTAATCGGTCCCATCGATCGCTTCCGAAGGTTTCATAACGATATTCGCATTCAGGGATATGCTAATTTGAATCAGACAAACTTTTCTTTTGGTTTAGGATTGATAGTGCTGGGTGTACTACAAAAATATATTTTAGCGGAGTTTGTAAATCGATATTGGCTTTCGAAAACAGGAATTGCCGCTAACACGGATATAGCTATGAGATTAAGTGATATGTTCTCTTATTTTTTCTATTTATATTTTGATTTTGCAGGTTATTCTTCTTTAGCTGTTGGCAGCAGCTATCTAATGGGTATTAAAACTCCTGAAAATTTTAACGCTCCATACCTTGCAAAAAACCCGCAGGAGTTTTGGCAACGATGGCACAAATCATTGGGTGATTGGTTGAAAGATTATATTTTTTCTCCCGTATATAAATGGCTTTCGGGTATTAAAAAATTAAAAGCATATCCATTAACACGACAAAATATAGCTTTGTTTTTTACGTTTGTATTAATGGGGTTTTGGAACGGTTTTAAATTTCATTTTATATTAAGTGGTGCTGTTTTTGGCGCTTATTCGGTAATACATAATACGTATAATGCAGAATGTAAAAAGAAAAAGCGGGACATCGTTTTTGGTAACTTGCCATCACTTTGCATAGTATGGTTATGCCGATTAATTATGTTTGTAATGGCGGCTTTTTCATTATATATTTTTAGCGGGCGATTAATTCATTAATATGAAATACAGTTATCCACTCAATAAAATAATTGAAAAAGAAATTGCTTGCGATAAAATTGCTATAATCGGAAGCGATAGGCAGTTTACATGGGAAGAGTTAGTTAATGTTGCCGAATGTGTCGGAGAATTAGTTACACAACTTAATATACCACAAGGGCATCCTGTGTTAGTATATGGTCACAAAGAAGCATTGTTCCCGGCTATATTGCTTGGATTAATGTTAAAAAATATTCCGTATATTCCTATTGATAAAATTTATCCTGTTGATCGTATAAAACGAATCATTGAAATAGCTGAAGCTCAAGTTTTATTTAACTGTGGTAATTATCAATTGGATTTATCTACACCTATAATCATCAATAAAGATTTAAAAATTCATAAACGAGTTAATCCTGATTTCTCGATTACTTACGGAAGTAAAGAGGATCCGGTTCGCTATATTATTTTTACTTCCGGCAGCACAGGAGAGCCCAAAGGGGTACAAATAACCCATCAGGCTCTATGTAGTTTTATGGAATGGGTTAATAACGATTTTGGTATAACTACCAATGACGTGTATATGAATCAGGCTCCGTTTAGTTTTGATTTATCAGTTTACGAGTTGAGTATGTATTTACATTTTGGCGGCACACTTGTGTTAAACGAAATAACTTTAAACATTGACAGAGCAGCCTTTATTGCAAGATTAAAAGAATACAATCAAAGCGTTTGGGTGTCTACCCCGTCATTCGCTTATTTATTTTTAAGAGAAGATTTATTTAACACGCACAATTTGCCGGCTATTAAAATCTTTTTGTTTTGTGGCGAAACCCTACCCGTGCAAACAGCGCAAAGGTTATTGATCTTATTTCCTAATGCACGTGTGTTAAATACTTATGGACCCACCGAAGCGACAGTTGCCACTACAATTGTAAACATAACACCTGATGTCATAAAAAAATACCCATCATTTTTACCTGTTGGATATTGTAAAAAAGCGTCGCAATTAGTAATTAAAAATGAATCTGATAATCCGGGTGAAGCCGGTGATATTGTGATTGTTGGTGATAACGTATCTATAGGTTATTTAAAGCGGCCCGAATTAAACGAAAAATCGTTTTTTACCTATAACAAGAGAAGGGCTTATAATACAGGTGATCAGGGGTACATTAAAGATGATATGTTGTTTTTTTTAGGGAGAAATGATGATCAGGTTAAATTACATGGATACAGAATTGAACTGGATGAAATATCAACTCAATTAAAATATCATCCCTTAATAGATGAAGTTGCCACCATTCCTTTAAAAAAGGGAACGGAAGTGGTAAGAATTATCAGTTATGTGCTACTAAAAGACAAAACTACTAAAAGTACAAAAGAAGAACTAATAGAATTCCTCTCTCATAAACTTCCTATCTACATGTTACCATCAGATATACGTTTTATTAACGAATTACCTTATAATAACAATTTTAAAATCGACCGCAAAAAATTGGCGGAGATGTATATAACGGGAAAATAAATTAACATGTTATAATGCTTGCTTATTGGAGCAATTGCTCAATCTTATTTTTTGTTGTTAATAACTTGCTATCAAGATATATGCAGTAAATGATGATTAGTCAAGTTGCTATCAAAATCAAAACCGCATCACTAAGCGGTTTCTTAATGATGCGGTTAAAAGAAATCTTTTTATTTTACTAGTTGTTTAACGCTTCGGCACCGCCAACAATTTCTAATATTTCGTTTGTAATAGCAGCTTGACGAGCTTTGTTGTATGCCAACTTAAGCTCTTTAATAAGTGCTCCAGCATTATCGGTTGCTTTATGCATGGAAGTCATACGTGCTCCATGCTCTGCAGCGTATGAGTCAAGCAGTGCTTTGAATAATTGTGTTTTTAATGAACGAGGAATTAAATCTTCAATAATAAATTGTTTGCTGGGTTCAAATATATACTCTTTTGTTGTATTTTTTTTAGCCGATTGTTGTGGAGGTAACACCGGTAAAAACTGTTCGACCATTGTTATCTGAACTGCCGCATTTTTAAACTGGTTATAAATCAGTTCCACTTTATCATATTGCTGATCGGAGAATAACTGCATCACCTTTTCGGCAATAGGAGCAACCTTTGAGAAAATCAAATCATCAAACAATTCGTTTAAACTTTTATTTGTATCAGAACCTTGCAACTTATTACCGCTTTTCTTAAAAAAATCGTTTGCTTTTTTTCCAATTGGCATAATAGTTACATTGCATCCGCTATATTGTTGTTTGATAAGTAAATTAGTTGCTTTAATTACATTTGCATTAAAACCACCACACAATCCACGGTTAGAAGTTATAACGATTAACAGTACATTTTTTACTTCGCGTTGTTTTGAATAAACTCCTTCAGAACTATCAAGACTGGCACTTAAATTCTCTAATATATCCTTTAGTTTATTAGCATACGGGCGCATTTGTGTGACAGCATCCTGCGCTCTGCGTAACTTGGCAGCGCTCACCATTTTCATGGCGCTGGTAATTTGTTGCGTTGAGCTAACCGATACTATTCTATTACGTACTTCCTTTAAATTTGCCATGCGTTAATTTGAAAATTTCACTATTTGAAAATTCGAACTCAATTACCGTTTTTAACGATTTAAACTAGTTATATTTTTTTGAAATTTCTTTAGCTGCTTCGTCTAACACTTTTGTTATCTCATCAGTGTATTTACCTGCTTTTAAATCATTCATCACATTTTTATGTTTTACATCCAAATACGATAAAAAGTCTTTTTCAAATTCTTTTACTTTATTTACAGGTATCGCACGCAACATACCTTTAGTACCAACATAAATAATTGCAATTTGCTCTTCTACACGCTGAGGTGAAAATTGTGCTTGTTTTAATATCTCAACGTTACGTGCACCTTTATCAAGTATCGATTTTGTTGCAGCATCTAAGTCTGAACCAAATTTAGCAAATGCTTCCAACTCACGGTATTGCGCCTGATCAAGTTTTAAAGTACCTGCTACTTTTTTCATGGACTTAATTTGAGCGTTACCACCTACACGTGATACAGATATACCTACGTTGATAGCCGGACGGATACCTGCGTTGAACAAGTTTCCTTCCAAGAAAATCTGTCCATCAGTAATAGAAATTACGTTTGTAGGGATATAAGCAGAAACATCGCCCGCTTGTGTTTCTATAATAGGCAATGCTGTTAACGAACCTCCACCTTTTACAATACCTTTAATAGATTCGGGTAAATCGTTCATCTCTCTTGCAATGGCATCGTTAGAGTTGATTTTTGCAGCACGCTCCAATAAACGGCTATGCAGGTAAAATACGTCACCCGGATATGCTTCACGTCCCGGAGGGCGACGAAGTAACAATGATACCTCGCGATAAGCTACTGCTTGTTTTGACAAATCATCATAAACAATTAATGCCGGACGACCTGAATCACGGAAAAATTCTCCGATAGCAGCACCTGCAAACGGGGCGTAAAATTGCATTGGAGAAGGATCAGAAGCCGTTGCGCAAACTATAACAGTATATGGCATTGCTCCGTTTTCTTCCAACACACGCTGAATATTAGCAACTGTAGAACCTTTTTGACCTATTGCTACATATATACAGAATACGGGTTGTCCAGCTTCATAAAATTCTTTTTGATTGATGATTGTATCAATTGCAACTGCTGTTTTACCAGTTTGGCGGTCTCCAATGATCAACTCACGTTGACCGCGTCCGATAGGAATCATCGCATCAATTGCTTTAATACCTGTTTGCAATGGCTCTGTAACCGGCTGACGGTAAATTACCCCGGGAGCTTTGCGCTCTAGTGGCATTTCATATTTTGTTCCGTCAATAGGACCTTTGCCGTCAATAGGATTTCCCATAGTATCAACAACACGACCCAACATCCCTTCTCCCACTTGTATAGAAGCGATTTTTCCGGTACGTTTTACAACATCCCCTTCTTTAATATTATTGGAAGTACCTAATATTACTGCACCAACATTATCTTCTTCAAGGTTCAATACAATTCCTTTTAATCCGTTTGAAAATTCTATCATCTCACCCGATTGGATTTTTGAAAGCCCATAAATACGTGCTATACCATCACCCACTTGCAAAACGGTTCCTACTTCTTCTATTTCTTGCTCCGATTTAAATCCGGACAATTGTTGTCTTAATATTGCAGATACTTCTGCTGGTTTAATTTCTGCCATTGTGTATTAATTTATGTATTAATTATGCCCTTTTGTAAAATTAATTTTGTGTGAATTTACGCTGTAGCAGACTCAACTTTCTTGAAACGCTCGTATCAACTTGTTTATCCTCCACACGAATAATAAAACCTCCGATAATATTTTTATCTATCTTTTCTTGCAATACCACTTCGTTTGTACCATTCCCTTTTACTAAGCTGATTACAGTTTTTCTAGCGGTGTCATCTAAGCCAGATGCACTGGTAATTGATGCAGTAATAATGTTCTTTTTGATTTTATATTGATTTAAAAATTCTTCTGCAATTTCAACTAAATATTTTTCTCGTTTTTTATGAGTAATTAGCCGGATATATGCATCCGTTACTTCATTTAGTTTTCCGGTGAATAATTCTTTCAGAACAGCTAATTTCTTATCGGTTTTAACAACAGGACTTTTTAAAAAAACAACCAACTCGTGTTCGGATTTACAAACTTGCAATATGTATTTCATATCGTTGCAGGCTTGCTCCAAAACCCCTTGTTCTATCGTTAGATCGATAAATGATTTTGCGTATCTTGATGCTACCCTTGTTCCTTGCATACCTTTTAGTTCAAAGTTTTGAAAGTTCAAAGTCCAAAATTAGCAGGAATTAACTACCCAACTTTGGACTTTCCAACTTTAGACTTAATTCAAATTAACTTCTTTCAATAATGAATTTACCAATGACTTTTGTTTTTCATCAGTTGATAATTCTGATTTTAAAATTTTCTCTGCAATTTCAATTGACAGTGTTGTTACTTGGTTCTTAATTTCTGCAATTGCGGCAACTTTTTCATTTTGTATACTTACTCTTGATGCTTCCAACATTCGCTCTCCTTCCTTTGCAGCAATACCTTTTGCTTCGGCAATCATCTTTTCTTTCAGCTCTCTTGCTTCTTTCAGCATAGCATCTCTTTCATTTCTTGCTTCGGCTAAAATCCGTTCATTATCCGATTGTAAAGCTTTCATTTCTTCTTTCGCTTTCTCAGCTGCCAATAAAGCATTTTCAATAGAATCTTCACGTTCTTTTATCATTGACAAAATTGGTTGCCAAGCGAATTTCTTCAATAAAAATAAAATGATTGAAAACGAAACAACCATCCAAAAAATTAAGCCTATCGAGGGTTTTACTAATTCCATGTTTAATGTATTGAATATTTAATGTAAAGTGTAAAAACAAAGTGATAAAAAAACGTTTGCAGCAACCCTGCAAACGTTTTTTATTTTTTTACTTGATAATCAAAACTACTAATAGTCCGATAACCATAGCAAAGAATGCAGCACCTTCAACAAGTGCAGCCGCTAAAATCATTGACGCACGGATATCGTTAACCGCTTCAGGTTGACGTGCAATTGATTCTAATGCACTTCCGCCGATGCGACCAATACCAATACCTGCAGCTAAAGCTGCAATACCTGCACCAATTGCGGCAAGACCGTAAGTAAGGCTTGCTTCTAATAATACTAATGATAACATATTTTTATTTTTTTATTTGCTACACCATTAATTGAATTGTTTTAGTTGTTGGTGTAGCTATACAACTAAAACAGTTATACTTAATGATGAGCTTCGGCGTGACTTTCTGCATGTCCATGCGCATCTTCTACTGCAGCTCCAAAATAAATGGCAGATAACAATGTGAAAACGTAAGCTTGTAGAAAAGCAACCAATAACTCCAGTGCTCCCATAAATACTGTGAATACCAAAGAAAGTACTGATACACCAATACCTAAACCAGCATGCATTTCACCAAAAATAAATATCAAACTGAAAAATGCTAATGCAATGATATGTCCGGCAGTAATGTTTGCAAATAAACGTATCATCAATACGAAAGGACGCAGAAACAACCCGATGATTTCAATAGGTGTTAAAATAATCAATACCGGAATAGGAACACCCGGCATTGCAAAAATATGTTGCCAGTAGTTTTTATTAGCAACAATAAATGTTATTACTAATGTGAAAGCAGCCAATACCATAGCAACAGAAATACTTCCTGTTAAGTTAACGCCACCTGGGAAAAATGGTATCAATCCCATGTAATTATTTATTAAGATAAAGAAAAATACTGTTAATAAAAACGGCATAAAACGCGCATATTTTTTTTCACCGATATTTGGTCTGGCAATATCATCGCGAACAAACATAATAATTGGCTCAACAAACGATTGAATTCCTTTTGGGGCTTTGCCTCTGTTATTTTTGTAGGCATTTGCAGCAGAAATAAATATCAAGCACATTAAAAGCATCCCAATAAACATGGCTGTCACGTTTTTTGTAATAGATAAGTCTATCATCGAAGCTGTTGCTATTTCATCAATAGTTCCTAATTCATTGTCAATGATAACAACGCTTCCTTCTTTAACTGCATAAGTGTAAAGTGCCCCTTTATATTCTTCCTTTCCGTCATGCCCAAAATGAGAAGAAGAAAAAATTTCTATTCCTTTTGCCGTTTTTACTATTACAGGCAATGAAATGGAAGTGTGTCCAAATAAATGCCATGAATGATTGTCGGCAACGTGTTCCAAAATCATCTTTCCGGCATCAAACTTTTCTTCACTGTGTGTTGCATGTGCATCATGAACGTGTGTGTTGCCGACACGAAGAGTGTCTTCAGCATTTTTATCGTTCTCAATAGGATTAAATGAGAATGATTTTACAGACAAGGAAAAAATAAAAAAGGCAAGTAATAATCCTCTGAAAGTATTGATTTTATTAGCCATTCCGACCGAAAATTTAATTTAATTTTTTGAAATTCGAGGGCAAATGTAGTCAATATATATCAATCGATAAAAAAATCATGTTTCTTTTTTAACTGATTTTTATCAGGGCTTGTCTATAAGAGGCTAACAGCAATGCTAGCCATAAAAAATTATTTTTTAAAATAATTCAGAAAAATGAGTGCTTCAAACGCACTAAAAAAAAGATACAGGGTTAAAAATAACAAGGTGAAACCAAGTGCTTCTTGTCGTTTTAAGAGAGCATACACCAGTATAATCATTAAAAATCCGAACAGTTTTAAGCCGGAAATCATCATATACCGAAACACAAATTTTTTTGGTTCCTGGTCAGCTGATTTTGTAAGAAAAAAATGAAGAAAGGTAGTTACAGATATGAAGAAAACTAAGGTTACCCAACTCAAATTTGTTTGAAAGCGGCTCGGCAAATATGTTCCCCAACACAAAACAATTGCCGACGTAAGTAACGAAAATAAAAACAAGCGAGTAAAGTATGTTCTGGAAGAAAATAACGCCATTTATTTTTTGAGTATATCTCTGATAAAATAATAGATAGCCAAAAATACAGAAAGAAGTGTTAATGAAAGTGTAAAAATCGGAAACTTTAATCCGAATCGTTTATCTATCTCGATACCACCTAATGTACCGCCAGTAATAATAGCGGCCATTTGAATTCCCATGCCGGAGTATTTAACCCAATTATTAAGCGGTTTTTTCGGAGTAATTATCTTTTTCGGTTCGGTCACCTTTAATATCTTTTATTACGCCTCCCATGTTACAAGCTCCTGTAAACGTTGCTCCCGGTTCAATTGCTATTTTATTTGTATAAATATCTCCATTTACTTTTGCCGAAGCTTTCAAGGATAATAATTCTGAAACCACAACTTTTCCTTTAATAGAGCCGGATATATCTCCGTTCTGGCAATCAACATCTCCTTCTATCGAACCAGAAGCACCAACTACCAATTTGCCTTTTACTTTAATGCCACCTTTTAGCGCGCCATCTATACGTATATCGCCCGTAGTTGAAATGTCCCCTTCAATAATAGTTCCGGAACCAATCAAATTTACAGATGGTCCGCTCTCAAATTCTTTTCCTTTTATTGCCATTTTTTTAAACATGTTTTCTGTTGTTTTGTGCGAAGTTAAAAAAATATTATTGCAAAACAATTTCTTTATCGAAGTTTTTCATTAAAAATTTTGAGATACTTTTTAACATCTTTATCTTTTTGAAGTAATAAATAATCGGCATCAGAAATAATCAGTTTTTGGTAAGAACCTTTTTCTATATCAGAAAACACCTGCTCCTTATTTTCTAAAAAATAGTAGTATTTCAATGCTGCTATTCTTCCTTTTAAAGATTTAGCCACCAGTATTTGAAGGTTATTATCTAGCTTTTCTAACGAGATCTCCAGACTATCACTAGCAAAAGCAGTTTCGGTTATCATTGTTACTTTTTCTCGGAATTTAATCAAGTCGCCTTTACTTTTAGGAACAATTGTCAACCAATAATAGAGATTTGTTTCTGTTAACTTAGGTATTGTTTTTTTTGTTGCCGTATCGGCGGCCGGAGCTTTTCGGGTATTAATTAAATCAAGCATTTCCTGCGCCTTGTCTTTTATTGGTCCAATGGGATGTTTAATGACTACTTGTGTTAAAGCAGCTTCAAGTGCTTTAACATTTTGCGTTTTGCCAATTGCAAGTGCTTTTAAAAAATCAAATTGCGGCATCAAAGCACTTTTTGAATAAAGTGAATCGGCAGTATTGCAATTTTTAATAACTACTTTATAATTTCCGCTTAAATAATTTTGATAGGTTTTACCGTAAAAATTTTCTATTTGATTTTTGCTTGCCATAACGTCCTTGGCATAGTTAGGGCTTCTGATAATTTTTGCATATTCTGTGTCAGGGTAATCCTTTAGCAAAATATTTTTATAATAATCAGCCTTTGATGAATTATTCATGGCTAAATAAGAACGATATAACTGGTAATAAACAGTAAGCTTATACTTATTGTTAGGGTAACGTTTTATAAGCTCTTCAAATGCTTCAACAGACTTGCTATTATTCTTCAAATCTTCTTTATAAATAACCCCCACATTATAATAGGCATCTATAACTTTTACAGTTGAACTTTCCTTTTCTTCTGGAGAAAAAGGAATATTTTTCAAATAAAAATCCCGGTCTTTAATGCTATCATTATTTGTTGTTTGGGCAATTGCTGTTTTTGGAACAGAGTCTTTAACAATAGCTACGCTATCTTCATCATTTTCTGTTTCTTGCGGTTTTTGGCTTCTACGCCAATTGTCCTCTAATTTTCTATCGCCCCATTTTTTGTTAAAATCGGCAATACCTAAATTAACGGTATTAGGATTATAAAAGTACCACGCTGTTGCGCTTGCTGCTGCTGAAGTGTTTGCGACATTGCTAAGTGCAAGTGCCTTTTGTCTTTCCAATTGCACACGTTTTTCTTCTTCTTTTCTTTCTTGTTCTTTCTTAAGCTGTTTAATCATATTATCAATCGCCTTATTTCTTTCCTTTTCTGTCATATTTGCCAGGCGTAACAAACTATCTTGCGTCTTTATCACATCTAAATTCAATACCAAAGCGGAAAGGCTTTTTTTCTTGCTTTCAATAGTCGCATAGTTTGGATAATCCTTTGGCAATATTGTAACAGCGGTATCGTAATTCATTTCAGCGGCTATATAATTTTGTTTGTCAAAATAAATATCTCCTCTTTTCAAATATGATAACGCCTTTTGTGGATTGTTTGAGACACTGTTAGTTATTGACTTATCAAGGTATTTGAGTGTGGAAACAGTATCTTTTTCTTTGTAAGCTATTTGTGCTAGGGCATAATATATCTGATCAAGGAATTCTTCATTTTTTTTATCCCTTGCCATACTCATCAATTCCTTTCTTATTTCTCTGCTATCGCCGTGCTCTGCGGCATACACGCCGGCTCTTTTTATTTTTGCACTAAAAGCCATATCATACGAAGGATGCAACTTTAACACCTTGTTATAGTTAGCCAACGAATTTTTATCGTCTCCCATCTCCGCATACAGCTGTGCAAGCAAATAGCACTGACGCGCTTTGGCGGACTTTTTTTTAGTAAGTGCAATAGCTATTGACAATGCTTTAATAGCGGCAGGATAGTTTCCTCTTTTTATCTGGTAGTCGGTGGTAATAAGTGCCAATTCTATTTTGTAACTTTTTTTTAGAGGAAAATCTTTTGCATTTTTTATTTCATCAATAAATATTTCTGTTTTTGAAAGGCTCCCCAATTCATTATAAACTCTCATCATCCATAAAATCCCTCTGTATTTGGCTTCGGGTTCAGGGTATTTTTTTGACACATATTCAAAAACTTCTAAGGCAGGAAACCAATCTCGTTTATATAAATCAGCAACTCCTATTAATGTGTAATTTTCATCAATCCATTTACAGGCATTGGCAATTTCCACCTTCCCTTTTTCTGTAATAATGGCGTGGCGCTGTATAACATCCGTACATCTTTTAATTACTTTATCAAAATCAGCGGTATAACTTTTTACTGAGGCATCAGGGGGATAAATAAAAACGGGCAATAGATTTATAAAATCCTCTTTATGTGCCTTTTCTATTTTTTTAATGGTTTCCTTTTCATCTTCTCGGGCAAGAAAGTAACCGTTATAGCGCGTATTCATATTATGCCAGCCACGATAAAGTGGAGTGTTTTTTGTTGTTTTACAAGAATTAAGGCAAAACGCAAAACAAACAACAGCAATAGTTACGGATAAATTATACAGATTACGCGCCTTCATTCATTTTAATTCAATAGCTTCTAAGGGAAGCAAATATACCTGATTTATATTATAATATTTTAACTGTGATAAGCAAGGGTAGGGAAAACGCAACTGTGCCAAAAATAGTATGTAATACCAAAACAGAGTGTGGGATATTTTATAAAAAGAAGAATTAATATACTAACAATTTTCTTATTTGCTGTTTAAGCAGAAATTCGCGGAGGAGAATTAAAACCATTATCAAATGATTTTGTATGAAACTTAGGCATTTAACAGGTTGAAATCTAAAATTACCTTGCTGCCATTTTCTTCAAATGAAACCTTGTCGGCAAGATTACGCATTAAAAAAACACCTCTTCCATTTAATTTTTCGATGTTTTTCGGGTCGGTAGGATCAGGCAAATTAGTATAATCAAACCCCGCACCCTCATCTTTTATAGTAAAAGAAATTTGTTCGGGAGAGTATTTGAAAGACACATCTACATTTTTGTTGGGATTATTTTTATTTCCATGCTGAATGGCGTTATTTACAGCTTCAGTAAGGGCTACCAAAATATTTCCATAAACTTCTTCATTCACTTTGAAAATGGTGCAAACCTCGTCAATAAATTTCTCCACTAAAACAATATTCTCAGCTTTTGAAGAGATGTGCAAACTTTCATTTTCTGTTGTAAGTATCATTTTCTAATATATTACTCTTTAAAGTCTTCAAAGTACTTATTCACTTTTGCTTTAAAGAAAGGATTCAAAGATGGAGGAATTGTTTTTATTAACTCGACCTCTTTCTTTTTCTCTCCCTTATACTCTAAAAATTCATTAGGGTTACTATAATTTTCACTTTTTGCTTCATTTGATTGCCTTTTCTCATCTTGTTCCCTTTCTTTTTCTGCTTTTTCACTTTCTAAAAGACGTGTTAAAATTTCTTCCTGACGCTGAATAGTTTCCTGATTGATAACTTTATTCACCAAATCTGTTTCGGTTTCTTCCATCTTTTCGGCAAGTTTGCTGATACCGGCACCTCCATTTCCTTCTTTATTTAGATTGTCTGATAATTTTTTGAGTTCTTTCCTGATAGTTTCCTGTTCGGCAGCCAATTTTGCCAACTCTTTGCTAATACCTTGTTTACCTTCTCCTTCTTTTCCTCCTCCAATCTTCATTCCTTCTTTCAGCTTTTTTATTTGCTGATTAAGTTGTTCCTGCATTTTGCGTAATGAAGATGCCGAAGGTTTTTCTCCTTTTCCTCCTGGCTTATTGCAACTTCCGCTTCCTGGTTTTCCTTTTTGTTTTGCTTGTTCCTGCATTTGTTTTAATGCTTCATTCAGCATAAGTGCTAAATTATTGATGGACGTCATTGCAAATTGTTGACGACTTAAAGCTTCCTGTTTGTGGTTTCTTCCGTCAAAAGAAATTGTAGGTGCTTCTGTAATTTCCTCTATCGCCTTTTGCATATTCATATTTATTGCACTTATTTCTTTATTAACTACTGATTGTATTTGAGGTACTCGTTTACTTAATGCAAACAAGCTATCTTCTATCATTTTTGCATCGTCACGCAATTTATTTTGTCGCTGATTTATTTTAAAATGCTGAGGACTGTTTGGCTTTGTTTCTGATAATTCGTTCATTAAGGCTTCTTGCCCAAATGATAGCTGAATTAAGTTTTCTAAAATTTCACGCAACTGATTAATATCTTCGGCTTGTTCTTCTTTTTCAGCTTCAGCTTGCTGACTTGCGAGCTTGTTGCTCAACTCTTTCATTTTTTGAGCTGCATTTTTTTGTGATTTTGCTGCATTTTTTTTATCTTTTTTGTCCAGTTGCTGCGCACCTTCATTCATGTCTTTTTTTATGTCCTGCTGCTGTTGCTCTGTGTTTTCTATCTTTTTAGGTTGTTCCAGCTCTTGATTTTTCTTATCCAGTTCGTTTAAATCTTTTTTAATGTTTTCAAACTCCTTGTTCAGTTTATCCTGTTGTTCTTTTAATTGCTCTGTAACGGATTTTTTCTCTTCTGCTTTTTTTGCCAGTTCATTTTGTTTTTCCGATAGTTTAGATAGCTTATCAATACTCTCTTGTAGCTTTTGTTCTACTTCCAGTTGTTTGAACACTTCTAAATTTCTATCCAGTTCTTTCATTAAATCTTTATTGTCGAACTTCATTTTTTCCAACGCTTCCTGCACTTTGTTTTTATCCATTTGCTCTAATAATTGCTGCAATTCATTTATTTTTTCTTTTAATTCGGGGGTCATTACTTTTTCAAATAATTCTTCCAGTTGTTTTTGTTTTTCCAATATGTTTTCATCAGTTTGTTTGTATTCGCTTTGCTGCTGATTATTTTGTTGATTAATGTTTTTAACCTTTTCGATGTTTTCCTGCATGGATTTTTGTTTATTTAATAAATCCTCAAGTTTCTTTTTCTCTTCCCAGGAAAGGCTTTTCTTTTCAGCAACTTTGCGTTGTAAATCGCCTATTTCTTTTTGTAAATTTTTTGTTTGACTGATACTTTTTTCCAGTTCTTCTTTTATCTTATCATTGTTCTTTTCTGTTTTTTCTTCCAGTTCGAGCAAGGTTGGTGCTTTAAAAATTTTTTTCTGAGAACGAGTAGATTTGCTGCCGACAATTCCATCATTGTCCCATACTTCAAAATAATATTCAATTTTATCGCCGGGTGCAATACCGATTTTGTTTACATCCCAAAAATAAAAAAACTGATCACTCAATGCCGTCTTATTAATAGCAATTGGGGAGCAATTAGTAGTCATTGACTTGAATTTTTCGGAAACTACAGAGTCGTTTTTGGAAATGAAACGGTAATTAAATGTTAGCTTTTTAAAGCCGTAATCATCTTTTATTTCACCGCGGAAATAAATTTGTTTTGTTGAAACAGAATCTGCTTTTTCATCCACATTTATTTGAGGATATGCATCGGGAAGCACATCTATTATGTAACTGACCGAATCTTTATTTTTAAAATAGTTATTGGATGTACCAACCGAGTAGGTCTTGTTCTTTAAAAATCGTGATGAATAACTATAAGTATTTTCTGCTGACGCAGGAATGATAAGAGAAGTATCATTAAAATTCAAATTCAATAACTGTGTGTTTTGTGTATTAAATGTCCATGTAACTTTTGTTCCAGATGGGATAGAAAGATCGCCGGTGTTTTTTAATACTTCATTTTTTTTGTTGGTGTACGCCGGATAAACAAGTGCTATTTCAAAGTTTAAAAGAATAGGATTTGGCAACGCTTTCAGTTCGTAGTCTTTCGATTTAAAGCCATCACCCACCAACTGAAAGTGCGTATTTGCCTGTACATTTTTAAAAAGGTAATTAAATTTTACATTATTTACTTTTTCTGCTTTAAATTCATTTCCATTAATGTTTATAAATACGTTTTCGGGAACTTCATTACCCGTAAGTTTTATTTTAAGTTCAAAATCCTGTTGTGCAATGGCAGTTAAATTGTCGTTCAAAATAACAAATTGAAAGGGAGCTTCTTTTTCAAAATAAACATTGTGTTTAACAATACGTTCTGCTCCATCGGTAATGATGCGGGGTGCTGCAACTACTGTTATTATTACCAGCAGTAAAGGTATTAATGCAATCTTCAAATATTTTACATTTTCCTTTAAATCAATGGCCGATGTAAAAGGAATAGGTTTTAGCTCTTTTATTTTTTGGTTGATACCGGCTTCCAATAAACCAAATTGATAATCTGCTGAAGATCCTTTTGAAGAAGAAAGTGTTTGATAATGCAATTGCAATACATTCAATAGTTTGTCCTGAACACTTGTAAAATGCTTGCCAATCATCTTCGCTGCTTCGTCGTATGACAATACTTCGCCTACTCTGTATAATTTTGAAAGAGGAATAAGAATATAGGTAGCCAACACATAAGCACTCGCAATGATGAATGTGTAAAACAAACTTGTGCGTATGTATGAATTAAAATGCGAAAAATATTCGGCATAAGTTAGTGCTATAAAAAATAACAATAGCAATCCAACGCTATAAATAACGCCTTTTAACAAAAGGTTTCTATAGTACTTTTTAATAAATTCGTTTAACTTATCAACTAACAGTTGATACCCAAATTCTGCCATTAATTTTTATCTATGTTATGCTTTTTTTCCAAAAGCAAACAAAGATAAGCAATGCTCGTGTGTTATTCAATTAGTGATGAAATTAAGTCATGGAAGACTACAGAGCAGGCTTCGATAGGATAATACCTGCTATTTGCTGTGCACTGATACTATTCATGCAAAAACATTTCTGAGGATTGTTTTTACAGGAATTACATGTTTTATTTTCAGAAACAGCAAGTGCATTTTTTCCAATTGGTTTCCATCTACCGGGGTGCATGGGTTTAATGGGAGGATATATACCAATTGCTCTTATACCACAAGCGGAGGCAATGTGCAAAGGTCCAGTACTTGCAGCCACCAAAACATCTGTACTATTGATAAACGAAATAAATTCGGCGAGCGATAATTTTCCTGTAATATCAATCACTTCCGGTGTTAATGTTTTTATCCAATCAGCAAGCAGTACTTTTTCTTTGTCAGAACCGCTGATGAATATTTTATACTTGTTGCCAGGTAATAAATTTATCAATTGTTTGTATCGTTCCAAGCTCCACTCGCGGGCACTTGCATTTGATTTTGGATGGAGGATAACATTGATTTTATTTTTATCAATCAATTCTTCTAATGCGGGAGCTAAAGATTTTATTTTTGTAAAGCCAATGTATTTGTACAATTCGGACAAGTCAGGAACATCCGAAATACCAATGCCTTGCAACAATTTACAATTTAATTGTGACTCATGTAAGTCAGAATTTTTTCTGCTTAACGGAATTAACTTATTTACTGTTGTCCAATGAAAGAGCCTGTTGGTAGTACCTATACGTAATTTTATACCTGCCTGCTTTGCTAATTTTGCAATACGTTTATTTGGAAATACATGAATAATGCAATCGGCATTTATTGCCTGTAATTGTTGTGCAGCCCCGGCATCGTTCAGCTTTAAAAGGTCGTCTGCATTTATAAATTCATCTATATGTTCGCAACAAGCAATTATATCTTTAGTATATGTTTTTCCTAAAAAAATAACTTTGCAGGAAGGCAACTGTTTTTTTATTAACCCACACATAGGTAAAGTCAGTAACACATCGCCGATGGCATCCGGGCGACTGATAATAATTCGTTTTATGCTTGGTGAAGTTGACATTTAGTTATTGGCGTATACATTTAAAGCCCGTAATTTTTTATATTTTAAATACGTTGCATACGCTGAAATGCGACAAATGGTAAATCCTGTAACCCCATCTAATATACCAAGTTTTAAGAAATAATCGCGAATGAATTTTATAATAGGACTAAAAATCATTACAAACAACGGTGCTTTTTTTCCCTCTTTGTATTGGGCTTTCGCCAATATATCCGTAAAATAATTTACTTGTTTGTAATGGTCATCCGGCGTATAATAACTGAAGTGTAAAATATCACCTTTTATATTGCCTGTGTTTTTATCTCCATCAAACAGTTCATATTTATCATGCGGATTTGTTCCGCCCCACCTGCCTTTGCGGGAATCCCAAAGGCGTAATTTTTTGTCAGGGTACCAACCGCAATAATGCACCCATTTGCCACAATAATTGGTCAACCTATTAATGTAATACCCATCGTGCGTCCAACTAATTTTAATTTCTAAAATTGATTTTTTTAGCGTTTCGTCCAGTGCTTCATCTGCATCAAGCGATAATATATGTGGATATTGTGCCTGAGTAATTGCCCAGTTTTTTTGTTCAATATGCCCTTCAAATGTATGCTGAATAAAGCGGATACCTTTTTCCCTGCAAATTTTTTCGGTAGTATCGGTTGAAAAAGAATCAACGACTATAATATCGTCTGCAATATTCTTAACCGAATCTAAACAACGCGCAATGTTTTTTTCTTCATTAAATGTAATAATTACTACCGAAAGCTTTGGCATTGCTTGTTTTTATTGATTAATGCGTTAGCAAAAGTAGCAATTATTTTTTAGGTGTTTTATGAATGTTAAACAATCATAATACACTTCGTTCGCATCCTTTTTTGTTATATTTGCGAGTGACAATGAAGAATTTATTTATACTATGTTAAGGTTAACACAAACACAAAAGTTATTACAAAAACTTTCTCCTCAGCAAATTCAATTGATGAAAATGCTGCAATTGCCCACTGTTGCATTGGAGCAACGAATAAAAGAGGAAATAGAAATGAATCCCGCATTGGAAGAGGGTTCGGATGATGAACCCACAAACGATGATGATGAAGAAATTTTTGAAGACGATATTAATGACGATGGAGACAATGACAATCAAAAGGACGATTATAGTTTAACCGATTATATGGACGAGGACGATGCCGATTCATACAAGTTAAAAGCAAATAATACCAGTCCGGATGAAGAACGCAAAGAAATTCCTTTTTCTGTTGGAGTGTCATTTAATGAAACGCTCGTAAGTCAGTTAGGTCTTAAAGACCTTGATGATCGTGAATACCAGATTGCCGACTATTTAATTGGCAATATAGATGATGATGGTTATTTGCGCAGAGATTTGGAGTCAATTGTAGACGACATTGCATTCACGCAAAACATTTCAACTACAAAAGAAGAGCTGGAAAGTTTGTTAAAAATAGTTCAGGAGTTTGATCCTGCAGGGGTTGGCGCACGAGATTTGAGAGAATGTTTGCTCCTGCAATTGTATCGCAAAGATCCTAAAACCGCTATTACTGAGCTTGCCATAAAAGTGGTGGATAAACAGATGGATGAATTCTCAAAAAAGCATTACGATAAAATTGAGAAAAAGCTAGAGATTGGCGATGATGTTCTGAAAGAAGTGATGCAGGAAATTTTAAAATTAAATCCGCGCCCCGGTAATTCCATGGCCGACGGACAAAAGAGTCAGCAACAAATCATTCCTGATTTTATGCTTACCAATGATGATGGCGTTTTAAATCTTACGCTTAACTCCCGCAATGCGCCCGATTTACGTGTTAGTAAGGAATATCTTAAAATGATGGAAGATTATTCCAGAGAAAAAAGTAAAGTTAATAAAGAAGCATCTTCTTTTGTAAAACAAAAACTGGATAATGCCAGATGGTTTATTGATGCTATACAACAGCGAAGTCATACGTTGCTTTATACCATGAATGCTATTATGGAATATCAATATGATTATTTTCTGGAAGGTGATGAAGGACGCTTGAAACCCATGATTTTAAAGGACATTGCCGAAAAGGTGCATTTGGATATTTCTACCGTTTCACGCGTGGCTAACAGCAAATACGTACAAACTCCTTTCGGAACATTTTTACTGAAATCATTGTTCAGCGAATCGCTTTCAACCGATAGTGGTGAAGATGTTTCAACCCGGGAAGTAAAAAAAATATTGAAGGAGTGCATTGCTGCTGAAAATAAAAACAAGCCGCTTACCGATGATAAACTGGTAAAAACACTAAAACAAAAAGGCTATAATATAGCGCGCAGAACTATTGCAAAGTACCGCGAACAGTTGGATATACCCGTTGCCCGGTTAAGAAAAGAATTATAGCATGGAAACAGATGTTGAACTAATTTCAGTAAAAAAAACAGGAGAAGAAAAACTGGCGCGTTTTATTTCATTATTGTTTCATCCTTTGTTAATGCCTACTTACGGTTTTAGCATCCTTTTTTTTACCGACAATTACATCTCTGTTTTTACTTCTTTGGGGCTGCGATTGGTAATACTTATCATTACGTTTGTTTTCACTTTTTTATTTCCTTTTGTAAATGCGCTTATTCTTTTAAAAATGGGACGCATTAAAAGTTTAAGTATGGAAGATCATACGGAACGCTATATTCCTTATGCAACAACGGTGCTGTATTATTTTGCCCTGTATTATTTATTTTACAATGTAGAGATTCCTAATTTATTTAAAGTTCTTGTTTTGGGTGCTTCTTTATCGGTACTTTTAACATTTATCATAAATTTTAAATGGAAAATAAGTGCCCATACCATAGGTATAGGAGGCATTGCAGGCGCTATGCTGGCGACGGTTTACCGCCTGCAAATGGAATTGTACCTTGTATTAATGCTTATAATTATTAGTGCAGGCATTGTTGGGTATGCCCGCCTGAAGCTAAAAGCACATACTCCTCCGCAAATTTACACAGGTTTTCTGCTCGGATTTTTGGTTGAGTTTTTATTACTACTTTTTTATAAGTAAATAGCGTATAACTGCATTTACGGTAACATGAACTTGTTTCAGGATTGGTGTGCCGAAAGATTCCGAATCATACTTCGACAAGCTCAGTACAGGCGCTCGGAATGACCAATAATATAACTTAACACGATGGAGTGTTTACCGGTTATTTTATCGAACTCTTTTTTTCTTCAATTTTCCAATCTCGTCTTTTAGTTGTTTAATTTCTTTTTCACGTTTTAGCCCACAATATTATGCTTAAAACTCTACGTTAGATTCCAATCTGGTTTTGCGAGAACCGGAGTTTTTCAGCCTAAAAAGTGGAAAAATGAGCAACCCCGCTCTCACTCGCAGTTCCAGTAGTTTTAATGTTAAAAAAAGAAAAAAATATTGCTTATCCGTCAATATTGAATTACCTTTGTACTCGATTTACACCCCTCTAAATAAAGTTCAGGTCAATGAGACAGTTAAAAATTACCAAGTCAATCACCAACCGCGAAAGTGCTTCTTTAGATAAATATCTTCAGGAAATAGGACGCGAGGATTTAATAACGGCTGAAGAGGAAGTTATTTTAGCCAAAAAAATAAGAGATGGAGATCAGGTTGCACTGGAAAAATTAACAAAAGCCAATTTGCGATTTGTGGTTTCTGTTGCCAAACAATATCAAAATCAGGGATTAAGTTTGCCCGATTTAATTAACGAAGGAAATCTTGGATTGATTAAAGCCGCCAAACGTTTTGATGAAACCCGTGGTTTTAAATTTATTTCTTATGCCGTATGGTGGATTCGTCAATCAATATTACAGGCATTGGCTGAACAATCCCGTATTGTGCGTTTACCATTAAATCAGGTAGGGTCGCTTAATAAAATTAACAAAGCATTTTCTAAACTTGAACAGGAATTTGAGCGCGAGCCAAGCCCTGAAGAATTAGCAGGCATATTGGATTTGCCGGAAGACAAAATTGCTGATACCATGCGCGTTTCGGGTCGTCATGTATCAATGGATGCTCCATTTGCAAACGGCGAAGAAAATAGTTTGTTGGATGTGTTGGTAAATCATGATTCGCCACGTGCAGATAATGAATTGATGAATGAGTCGTTGCAACGCGAAATAGAACGCTCTCTTTCTACACTTACAGAAAGAGAACGCGATGTTGTAAAGCTGTTTTTCGGAATAGGTCTTAATCACGGATTAACACTGGAAGAGATAGGAGCCAAGTTTGATCTCACAAGAGAAAGGGTGAGACAAATAAAGGAAAAAGCCATCAGAAGACTGCGCCATAACTCACGCAGCAAATTGTTAAAAACATATTTGGGCTAATTGGTCAGAATGATATTACAGCCGCAAAAACATTCTAAAAGTTTATATTTACTTTTAACGTGTTTTTGCGGCTGTTCTTTTTAGAACTTTTTTACAAACCAAAATAAATTAAAATCAGTAATAAAACTTTTATGACACTTAATACATTAGAGCCTACAAAGGGAAAAGTAAAAGCCTCGTATGAGGACGAGCTAAAAGCATGGATTAAACATGAAAAAGCAGCTCTTCAGTTGATTGGAATTGTCGGCAAACTTTGGTTTGACCGTTCTCTTGAATTAATAATTTTCAGGAATCAGCTGGTGGACAGGAGTGTAAGTGAAATAATGAACTTGCATTTGTATTCGAAAGACATGGTAAAAAAGCCTATAGCTATTGAAGATACATTGTTACTTGCCAATGCCGTTGCTAACGCAGATGTATCGCAGGCACGCATAGATATAGGAAAGTTGGCGTTTGAATGGTATCAGGAAAAGGAAAATTATAAAACGGCAGCAGATTTTATTGATGATAAATTAAAAGACTTAATAGGTAAGAAACCGCAACTAACCCCTAAAGATGTTATTTTATTTGGCTTTGGGCGTATAGGGCGTATTGCTGCGCGCGAATTGATTGTTCAGGCGGGTAAAGGTGAACAATTACGTTTAAAAGCCATTGTTACACGTGGCAACAGCGATGGCGAAATTATTAAACGTGCCGATTTATTACGTACGGATTCTGTTCACGGGGTATTTCCGGGAACAATCATTGAAGATTTGGCGAACAAAGCGCTTATCATCAACGGACATACGGTTCACATGATTGATTCTAAAAATCCTGAAGATATTGATTATACTGCGTATGGAATAAACAATGCGTTGGTAATTGATAACACAGGGGTTTACAGAGATCGTGCAGAATTGAGCCGCCATTTAAAAGCAAAAGGTGTGGCTAAAGTATTATTAACGGCACCTGCTTCGGGAGATGTGCCAAATGTGGTGTATGGAGTAAATCAAAATACGGTTGATATTCAAAAAGAAACTATTTTTTCGGCAGCTTCTTGTACGACCAATGCTATCATGCCCGTTTTACAAGTAATTCATGAAAAATTAGGCATTGCGAGAGGTCACATAGAAACTGTTCACTCTTATACCAACGACCAGAATTTACTCGATAACTACCATAAAAAATACAGAAGAGGTCGTTCGGCTCCTTTAAACATGGTAATTACAGAAACAGGAGCGGAAAGTGCATTAAAAAAGGTATTACCGCAATTATCAGGTAAATTTACTGCCAACTCTGTGCGTGTACCAACTCCAAATGTTTCTCTGGCAATTATCAGCGTAACTATTGATAAAGAAGTAACGGTTGAAAGCCTAAACGAAATAATGAAAGATGCCTCGTTAAACGGAGAGCTGGTGGAACAAATTCAATACATCAATTCAAACGAGTTTGTTTCAACGGATGCTATCGGAAATCCTTGTCCTTCGGTGTTCGACAGTCAGGCTACCATTGTAGGTCCTGATAAGAAAAACATTGTGTTGTACGTTTGGTATGACAACGAATATGGGTACACAAGACAGGTGATTCGTTTTTCTAAACACATTGCAGAAGTTAAGAGAATGGTTTATTATTAATCCATAACGACGTTAAATCCTCAATACAAATTACCAATAACCCCAACCACCAAATAGGTTGGGGTTAATTTTTGCCAGACGCTTTACAACATTGCAAAAAAAGAAATCGCTAACTTTGTACTACACCATTAAATGAAAGCAGCAATGAAAGCAACGGCAATAAAAAAAGAACTAAACAGCTATTTACCCTTACTGACCGTAAAACAGCAAGAGCTATTATTGGAGATGGCGAAAAATATTTTACATATAGATACTTCTAGCCAACGTATAAGTATTAAGCAATACAATAAGGAAATTGCACTGGCAGAAAAACAAATAGCTAATGGTAAATATACAACACAAGAGGATTTAGAAAAAGAGGTGGAAGGATGGTAAGGAAGAAAGAAAGTGTATACAGTTATTTGGTCTGACATGGCTAAAGAACAGCTGCACGAAGCTTATACGCATATCAAAAAAGACTCAGAACAAAATGCGAAAATGGTGCGATAGAAGATTATTGCATCTATACGTATCTTATCCAGTGCAACGGAAATATATAAAACAGACGAATTAAAAATAGACAATAAAGGAAATTTTAGGGCTTATGTTATTTATAACTATCGTATCACATATAAAATAGAATCCGGCAGAATAGAAATATTGAGGGTACGCCATATTAGCAGAGAACCCTTAGAACATTAATCACAGTATAAGCAAAATAATTCTACACAAAAAAATATACTACTTATCACTTCTTTATAAGAGGGGATTAAGGGTAGAAGCAAACAATTTACTAAATGAAAATACTCAGTGCTATCCTTTATTATTTAGTAATCATTCCGATCTCATTACTGCCTTTTCCGGTGTTGTACCTGATTTCCGATTTTTTGTTTTTTGTTATTTATCGTGTAATAGGATACCGAAAAGCAGTTGTATTTAATAATATTAAAAATTCTTTTCCTGAAAAAACGGAGCAAGAACAACTTGAAATTCAACGTAAGTTTTATCATCATTTGTGCGATTTGATAGTTGAAAGTTTAAAAACATTTACCATTTCTCAAAAACAAGTATTAAAACGGGTAACCTGCAAAAATCCTGAGTTAATTGATGCGTATTTTGATGAAAATAAAAGCGTAATTATTGCCGGAGGACATTACAACAATTGGGAAATTTTTGCGGTTGCCGTTGACAAAATCATTAAACACAAAACCATAGGAATTTATAAGCCGCTTACCAGTAAATTTTTTGATGAAAAAATGCGTGAAACTCGCAGTAAATATGGGTTATTGATGATACCAACGTATGAAGTAAAACACTATTTAGAAAAATATAAAAATGTTCCTACAGCTACTATTTTCGGGTTTGATCAATCACCGTCAAATCCTCATAAAGCCTACTGGACAAAATTTTTAAATCAGGACACTGCCGTACTTTACGGTACAGAAAAACTCGCCAGAGAATATAATTACCCTGTATTATATGGAAGAATAAACAAAGAAAGCAGGGGTCATTATAGTTTTGAATTTTTTAAAGTAACGGATAATCCAAAAGATACTGCTCCGGGAGAAATTACGGAACACATTACACGTGCATTGGAAAAAGACATCAGAGCCATACCGCAGTATTGGTTATGGAGTCATAAACGATGGAAACATAAACGACCGGAAGGAATGTAATTATTAACTAAAAATTAAAATACCATGAAAAAATTAGTTTTCGCATCCATCATTACCATCAGTTTATTGGGGGCATGTAAATCAACCAAACAGCCTGTTGCAACAACCCCGGCGGTGCCATTGGATTGTTCTAACAAAAGCTTATCATATACTGCCGATATAAAATCAATTCTCGAAACAAGCTGCGCCAAATGTCATAATTCGAACAACAAGGCCGGGTATAATTTTTTAACATTTGCATCGGTTAAAAAAGCAGCAACTAACGGGTATCTTCTCGGAAGTATTAAACATCAAAAAGGCTTTGATGCAATGCCGAGGATGGCTCCTAAATTACCGCAAGAAACTATAGATAAAATAGAGTGCTGGATTAACAATGGCATGAAGGAATAATTAAAACTCTGGTTTTGCTTCCACCCCTCTCCTTTGGAGAGGGGATTAAGGGGTAAGGCTTTTACCAATGAACAGTTCCGCTCCATTAGCAGAAAGAATGCGTCCAACAAGTCTGGATACCTACATTGGTCAAAAACACATTGTAGGCGAAGGAGCTATTTTGCGCAATGCGATAGAATCAAATTTACTTCCCTCTATTATTTTGTGGGGACCTCCGGGTGTTGGTAAAACAACACTTGCCAATATTATCGCACATCAGTTAAAGCGTCCGTTTTATGCCTTGAGTGCCATTAATTCGGGAGTGAAAGACATACGGGAAGTGATTGATAAAGCGCAAAACAGCAATTTATTTACACAAAGCAATCCTATATTGTTTATTGATGAGATTCACCGTTTCAGCAAATCACAGCAGGATTCATTACTAGGCGCTGTTGAAAAGGGAACGATAACACTCATTGGTGCAACTACCGAAAATCCTTCGTTTGAAGTCATTTCAGCACTTTTATCACGTTGTCAGGTATATATTTTAAAGTCGTTGGATAAAGATGATTTGCTGGCAATGCTTGAATTGGCAATAAAAACGGATGAGTATCTGAAAACAAAAAAAATCAATTTGCTTGAAACGGAAGCGTTAATGAGGCTTTCGGGAGGCGATGGAAGAAAATTATTAAATGTATTTGAATTGGTAATAAATGCTATTGGTGGCGAAACCATTGATATTACTAATGAAATTGTAAATAAAATTGTTCAACAGAACATTGCCAAGTATGATAAAGCGGGCGAAAATCATTATGATATTATTTCGGCATTTATCAAATCTATTCGGGGCAGTGACCCCAATGCGGCGGTATATTGGTTAGCGAGAATGATAGAAGGTGGAGAAGACCCGTTGTTTATTGCGCGCAGATTATTGATACTGGCATCGGAGGATATTGGCAATGCTAATCCCACAGCCTTAGTAATGGCAAACAATTGTTTTCAAGCGGTGAACGTGATTGGTTATCCCGAATCGAGAATTATTTTATCGCAAACGGTTATTTATCTGGCAACATCCGTAAAAAGTAATGCTTCTTATCTGGCAATTAACCAGGCTCTTGAAACAGTTAAAAACACAGGTGATTTACCTGTTCCATTGCATTTGCGAAATGCGCCCACTAAATTGATGAAAGAAATTGGTTATGGCAAAGAATATGAATATTCTCATAATTATACTTCCAACTTTTCAAAACAAGAATATTTACCTGATGCTATAAAAGAGAGTAAATTCTTTGAGCCCGGCAACAACTCAAGAGAAAAAGAAATAAGAGAAAACTTAAAAAAATTGTGGGGAGATAAATATGGCTATTAGCAGTTAAAAAAATCAAAGGGAGTAAAGTAATCACTGCCCTTGAAAAAACAAAAACAAAAAAAATTACTACTAAAACTTTCCGAATTTTAAAATTAAAGTGCCATATATTCCTGACAATTTAGAGCTATAATCACCACTTACATAGCGATAACCAATATTAATTGCAGGTACAAAAAATTTGTAAAAATTAAATTCAACGTTAAGGCCCGGTTCAAGCACAAAAATAGCAGATGATTTTATGTTACTATGATCACCACCGGCTAAAACGCCACCAACCTCAATATTAAGAGGAATGGATACATGAACGGGAGATGTATAATTAAAAGTATATTCAACAAAAACACCTCCGTAACCCATTGCTAAGGTTTTTTTTATGTAAAGAGAATCTGCATTTGCGTTTTTAGTTTTAATGGTGTCTAAAACAGCTTTAGAATTGCTCCCAATAATGGCAGTTCCCACACCTCCAAAAACAAAATGATGATTTTTTATTATTCCACCTTTGCCGCCCACTATAGTTGCCATATTGTTGTCCATTTGAGTTATTCCAACAAACGTAGCTCCATAGCCGCCGTATGAATTTTCTTTTTTTGACGCGGTGTCTTTTTTAAATAACGTTTTCATTTCGTTTTGCGAATAAATAAGGCTAACTACTAAAGTTAACATCATCGCCAAAATTGTTTGTTTCATAATAGATCGATTGATAAAATTATTATACTACCTCCAAAGCTAAAGCATCATTAATAGCAAAAAGAATAAATAAGAGTGGTTGAGTTATATTAAGTGTTGAATGAGAATGAATATAATAGTGTTGCATAAAAACAAGTTTATTTGAATGCAACGAAAAAAAGAGGGGGTATAGGTAAAAACATGTTTTATTTTCAAGTTTATTTTGAAAAAAAAATACCTTTGCACTCCAAAATTTTATAAAAACCAACGACTTTATTACCAAGCCTATTTTATGAAAAAAATACCCTTTATTTTGCTTATATCAATAAGTGTTTTAGCATTATTTCACCCATCGCTACCTACAAAAATAATAACAGAAGGAATTAATACTGCCGATGTGGCCTGGATATTAACTTCCACAGCCCTTGTAATGTTTATGACACCAGGGCTAGCTTTTTTTTATGGAGGAATGGTAAATTATAAAAATATTATTTCTACCATGCTTCAAAGTTTTATATGTATGGGAGTTATTAGTATTGTATGGGTAGTTGTGGGGTTTAGCTTAGCCTTTGGCACTTCTTTTAACGGCATTATAGGCGATCCGAGAGATTATTTTATGTTTTCGGGAGTACTGGATTCAAAACCTTGGTCATTAGCTCCCACTATTCCTTTAGCTTTATTTGCGCTTTTTCAGTTAAAGTTTGCCATCATCACTCCCGCATTAATAACGGGTTCGTTTTCTGAACGAATAAAATTTACATCGTATGTATTGTTTATTTGCCTGTTCAGCATATTTATATATACTCCCTTGGCTCATTGGGCATGGCATCCGCAGGGATGGTTATTTAAATTGGGAGTGCTGGATTTTGCGGGAGGAACTGTTGTTCATATTTCGGCAGGTTGTGCAGCGTTAGCAGCAGCAATGTATTTGGGTAAAAAGAAAGCAGGATCAGAACACCATGCTCCTGCAAACATTCCTTTTGTATTAATAGGTACAGGGATGTTATGGTTTGGCTGGTTTGGTTTTAATGCCGGTTCGGCATTGGGTTCAGGAACACTTGCTGCGACAGCATTTGCAACTACCAATACAGCAGCGGCAGCAGCAGGTTTGGCTTGGGTTTGCTTTGATTCAGCAGTTCGAAGAAAAAAACCGTCGGCAATGGGATTTTGTATTGGCGCTGTAATTGGCTTAGTGGCTATTACACCTGCCGCAGGCTTTGTGGGCATTCCTCATAGTATTTTTATTGGAACATGCGCCAGTATAATTAGTAATTTAATTGTTGGATGGATGTCCAAATCAAGTTTGGACGACACATTGGATGTATTTCCTTGCCATGGAGTAGGAGGAATGACAGGTATGCTGTTAACCGGTGTTTTTGCAAGTAAACTTATCAATCCTGCTATAGTTGAAGAAGGCTTTGCAAACGGCGGCGGCTACCATTTATTTTTAAAGCACTTATTTGCTTTAATAGTCGTTTCTGCTTTTGCTTTTTTCGGGTCTTTACTATTGTTAAAGATTACCGATTTAATTTCTCCTTTGCGCGTAAGCGAAGATGATAGAATTGTTGGTCTAGATATTACTCAACACGGGGAGGAGTGTTAAAGTCAAGGATTACAATATGTTTTTGACACTTGCTGGTATTTGTATAAAGCAATGCGCTTACGTTAATTATTTTTCTACTTTTTCTATTTCTATCTATAGATTCTACATTTTTCCAAATGAGATTTTTGTTTTTGTAAATCAGTCTAGATATTAATTGTCTAATTTTTATTTAAAGAAGTATGATTTAATACTTAAGGCGAGACACCTTGTTGATGTGATGTTATACCTTTTTTCCTTTTATTTTAACATGCTACGGTTAACTGAGGGATTGCATGGCTTTTTTACCAAAATTCGACATTGTTATTCCTATTTCTATTCAGCTTCTTATCAGCATTGATTTGTTAATTTAAGATGCTTTTGCCATGTTTATTAATGTGTCTAATTTTTAAATTATAAAGCAAATAACTATTTTAGCACCGATTATAAATAGAGATTAATAACTAAAAAAATTTTAAATGAAGATATATATATTTTACACGGCAATTATTATTGCCGCACTTATTGCTTCTTGTAAAAAAGACAATACAACAAAAACAACAACAAATAATAATAATAATAATAATTCTACAACTAACACAGTACTTGCAAAGGACAGCATTTATAACGGCACACCTAGTAATACACAAGTCAGGCTATATGAATATGACAATTCTAAAAGGCTAGTTAAGATAAAATATTATAGTGGCACTCCTTCAACTTACAACAGTTTCGATTCAATTTTTTTCGATGTTAACGGCAATGTTTCAAAAGTTATTAATTTCACCGCAGGAGTTACTCCTATGCCAACGGATACGGCTATTTACAGTTATAGTTCGGGGGCATTATTATCAATTGTCAGTTCAACCGATTCAATTTATTTGTTTTATGCATCAGGCAAAGTTAGCCAATATTACCATTATTACCAAGGAGGCACGCACAGGGATACCATAGCTTCTATTGTTTATACCAACAATAACGCATCATCTGTAGTGGTTGACAGAACTCCGGAAACTATAAATACCGATTTAACTGCAGCAGATCCTTATTTTGGTGTACATTTTTTAATTCCCAATCTTAGCGATTTAATTAATCCGAACAACATTACTACGGTGTATCCCACAGCAACACCCGGCACAAAGGTTATAGATCAAACATACACGTATTCTAACGGAAAAGTTTCGCGGATTGTAGACAATAAAAATATACTTACTAAAGACATTACGTATAAGACATTATAATCAACTGTATCATTTTGATTAAAAAAGGCAGGTTGAAATTCAACCCCAGTTAGGAAGCGTCACGCTATGTTTAGCTTTTTCCTTTTATTTTTAACACGCTACGGTGAACAGAGCTTCCTTTAATTGTTTTTCCGCTTCTTTTCACCTATGTATCTTACATTTTTCCATGTTATTTTTTGATTTTTTATTAAATCAGAAATTGTTATTTTATGCTTTTTGTGCCTTATTACTTTTCTCTTTATCAGGCAAAAGTTTTAACCATGCCGTAAGCAGAGAGTTTAGTTTTTATTTCGGGTGAAGATTTGAATTCAACGATATTGTCTAAAGATTCCATTAACAGTGCATTGATAAGTTTATTAATGCCAATGTACAAAAAAGAAATTATCTCTTCCTCAAAATTGAGTTCCCTCCCACAAATCAAAAATTATGTATCTTTAGTCCTTGTTAAAAAAAGCACAATAACGAGTAATGAGCATATACGATAAATACGAGGTGGTAATTGGTCTTGAAGTTCATGCGCAGTTGTTGACTAAAAGCAAAGCCTATTCAAGCGATTCAACAGAATTCGGCATGTTACCTAATACAAATGTAAGCCCAATATCTTTGGGGCATCCCGGTACGTTACCAAAGGCAAACAAAAAGGTAATTGAGTATGCCGTAAAACTAGGATTGGCTTGTAAAGCCAATATCCGTGAGGTAAACGAGTATGCCCGTAAAAATTATTTTTATGTAGATTTACCTAAGGGTTATCAAATAACGCAAGACAAAACACCTATTTGTGAAGGAGGCTACATCACCATCAAGCAAGAAGATGGTATCGAAAAAAATATCAATCTTACACGCATACACATGGAGGAAGATGCCGGTAAAAGTATTCACGACATTGATTCTTTTTATACGTTAGTAGATTTGAACCGTGCAGGCATTCCTCTGGTAGAAATTGTCAGTGAACCGGAATTGCGCAGTGGAGAGGAAGCATATAAGTATTTAACAGAAATTAGAAAACTATTGCGCTATCTTGAAATTTGCGATGGCAATATGGAAGAAGGAAGTATGCGTTGCGATGCAAATGTTTCGGTACGATTGAAAGGGAGCAATACGTTTGGAAAACGAACTGAGGTAAAAAACATGAATTCTATACGCAATGTACAACGTGCTATTGAATATGAAGCAAAACGCCAAATAGAAGCCCTTGAAAAAGGTGAAGAAATTACGCAGGATACCAGAAGTTTTGATGCCGAAGCAGGAACTACGTTTGTATTGCGCAGCAAAGAAATGGCGAACGATTACCGTTACTTTCCGGAACCCGATTTGCAACCTGTTATAGTTAGTCAGGAATATATTAATAAAGTAAAAAGCACATTGCCTCCGTTACCCGGCGAGTTGTTTAAAAAATACACATCATTGGGATTGTCAGCCTACGATACAGGTGTATTGACGGATTCTAAAGAGATAGCGCTGTATTTTGAAAAAATAATTTTGAATACAAAAAATGTGAAGTCAGCGGCAAACTGGCTTACCGTGCAGGTTAAGTCGTATCTTAATGATAATGCATTGCACATTTCTAATTTTCCGATTACACCGGAACGTATGGCTGAACTGGTTAATTTTATTGACAGCGGAAAAGTAAACCATACCATTGCCATTCAAAAAATATTCCCTAAAATGCTGGAGGAACCTGCAAAAACTCCCGCACAAATTGCGGAAGAAAACAACTGGATTCAGGAAAGCGATAGTGATGCAATTATTGAATTTGTAAAGCTGGCAATTGCAAAATATCCGGATAAAGTTATTGAATATAAAAACGGCAAAACAACCTTACAAGGATTATTCATGGGCGAAGTAATGAAATTATCAAAAGGAAAAGCCGATCCGAAAATGGCAGGTGAAGTATTGAAAGAATTATTAGAAAAATAAGTTTTTAAAACTATAAATAAATGAAATTATCATTAAAACAAATTGGAATATTTATTCCGATAGTGCTACTAGCAGGCTGTTCAAACACAAATCCTGACAAAGAATTTGAACTGAAAGGCAAGTTAACCAATGCTCATGGAGAAACACTTTATCTGGAACACATGAGTACTACTGTTGTAAATGTTGTTGATTCGGCTACATTAAACAATAATGGTGAGTTTTTAATGAAAACGAATAAAGTAAAGGACATTGGTTTTTATCGTTTAAA
>Ga0302194_10000235_pt1 | contig 38034 bp, 20 predicted proteins | sample II_Bog_N1_1_FD_200227 | JGI IMG/M metagenome (GOLD analysis project Ga0302194, IMG submission 200227) | Peat permafrost microbial communities from Stordalen Mire near Abisko, Sweden - II_Bog_N1_1 | ecosystem: Environmental > Terrestrial > Soil > Wetlands > Peat | place: Sweden: Abisko...
CGCGTGGCTCACGACGCTTTGCAGGCGCTGCTGGAACGACACGGAGTGTTGCACCATGGCCACCGCCGGTTGCGACTGGCCGACCTGATCGCCGCTTTCCTGTTTTGCGGCTTTGAGTCTTGCCATGGCGAGATTGAACTCGCCGTTTTTGCCGGATGCACCGGCGGCGGCGGTTTCCAAATCATCAACCGCCAGCGTGCCGCCGGTGACTGTGGTGGCGCCGGAATAATTATTGTTGCCGGCCAACGCCAGCGCGCCGCTGCCGGATTTCGGCAACTCCTTCGTGGTATCTGAAGAAACGACCGGCGAGCGGATGCTGCCGTCAAACGAACTGAAGTCAGCATTGGCGGACGCGCCGGATGGAGCGGGAGCCGTGATTACAGCCGGAGCATTGCCGGCGCGTTCGTTGAGGCCGAATAAATTGCCGATCGCCGGCAGGTCGCCCATCACCGGCGTCTTGTTTGCGTCACTTCCGTTGCCGATGAAGCGATAATAACTTTTCCCGGCGACCGCCGGATTCTGCGCCGCAGCAACGCTGCCATCGGATTCATTGCTGTCTCCCGCAAGTTCGTTGCGGAGCTTGGCCAGCGGCTGTGATGGTGCGGCGTCGTTGGCCGCAAGCCCGTTTCCGACCGCGCCCGGAACAGCGCCAATCGGCGAGGCGATGGGCGAAATGGCGCTGATGCCAGCTTGATTATTTATTGCGCCACCACCGCCATATCCTCCGCCGCGAATGCCACCCGCGCCGGCAAACGCGTTGACGACCCCGACCGCCTCGCCGTTGTTCTGGACATATCGGTTTTTCTCGTCGCGCCGGTCACCGGATGAATCATGCGCGTGGGGTGTCGTGGCTAAGTTGTCTTCGACCACTCCGCCCGCCGACAGCGCGAAGGTTGCTGACGCTGGAGCCTGGGGCGCTGCCGGTGGTGGCGTTTGAGCCGTGCCAAGATTTCCATTCACATTGCCGACGATGCTTTGCGAATACACGCCGCCATTTCTGGAATCCACCGGTGTGCCGGCAACCGTGTCCGCAACTTCCGCCTCGCCGGTTTGCGGCAGAACAATTTGTGCCGGCAGCGGCGCGAGGATGGGTTGTGGCGCAGGCGTGGCGGCGGCGGGCGGTGGATTGCCGTTCTTGAAATTTGCCTCGACAGATTCAAGGCGCTGTTCCGATCCGGCGGCCGGCGCAACTGTCAGCGCAACTTCAGCGGGCGCGGCGGACGCGCTGGCCGGCGGATTTTCCTCGGCCTGTATTTGCGCATCCATAGCCTTCTGCCTTGCTTCGGCCAAAGCAGAAACGTGCTGCGCCTTTCTTTTGGCCGAGGCCAGCGCGGGCAGCAGCATCGCCGCCAGCACGGCCATGACGGCCACGAGCGCCAGCACGGTGACGAGGTGCGGAATTTCAATCCGCTTCAGCCAGAACAATTCCTTCGCCGCCTGCGGGCGCGGCGTCTGGAAATGCGCGAGCAGCTTTTTCCGGCGTTCGTCGGAAAGTTTCAGCGAAACATTTTCGCCGGACATTGCCGCCGGATTTTTTTCCGCCTCGCGCACGAGGACGATGGTCTGCGCGAGTTCGTCGTGCAGTTTTTTCAGCGCGGCGTCCTGCGAAATCGTGTAGCGCAGCAGTTGCGCCTCGTCGGCGGGCAGTTCGCCCAGCAGCAGCGCGGTGATGCGCGCCTCGATCTGTTCGCGGGATGGCTGGTCCGGGTTCATGGCACTTGGCGGAGAAACATCGAACATTCAACATTCAACGCCCAACATTCAGCGCTCCGCACACGCGGCGCGCACTTGGGCGTTGAGCGTTGAGTGTTGAATGTTGAATGTTTTTCTTTTCGATTCATGGCACAACTCCGGTCTTCGCCAATTCGACGGCGATGGTTTTCAGCGCGTGATGCAAAATGAAGCCGACGTTGCCGGCGGTCAGCCCGGTGCGCGCGGCGATATCCTTGTAGGAAAGTTCGTCGTGAAATTTCAGCTGCACCAACTCGCGGCTGCGCGCGTCGAGCGCCGCGAGGCTCAACCGCACCTGGCCGATGCCTTCGAGCCGGAGCATCTGTGCGTCCGGCAGCAGCGCGGAATCGGCGGGGTCGGCTGCGGGTGAATTTTCACCCTCAGAAAATTCTTCAAGCGAAACGGTCTTGCCCGCCGCGCGCCGCTGGTTGAGCGCGAGGTTGTGAACAGTGCGGTAAAGCCACGGGCGCGGCTTTTCCACCTGTTCAAACTGGGTGTGAAGTTTCATGAACGCTTCCTGAACCACGTCCTCCGCTAGCGCGGCTTCGCCAGTGTAGCGCAGCGCATAACCCAACAGCGGCGCCTCCAGAGCTGCAAACAGCTCTTCGATCGTTTCCCACCCGGGCGGCTCCACGCTGGTTTCTTCTGGTCGCATCACGGCCAATCTTGGTGAATCACCCGATTCAAGCTGGAAGCAGACAAACTTCCAATCCCAAAGGACATCATGTTCACAGGTTATGACACACGAGTTGGTGGTTTATTAGCAGAAATCTGCAAGCTGGAAAAACTTGTTATGCCCGAAACAACCCCATTGTATTTCCAATCAAATGAGGTGTTGTAGAATTATTTTTTCGTCCTTAAGCAAATGTGGCGGCCAACTCTTTTTGTAGTCCAGTATGTGGAAGATGGCGAGGATTGCTGTAAATGTTCACCGTAGACTGCCATGTGCGCGTTCCCATTTTGGGGTCGGCGTGTGTGATATATGCCTTGCCCAATTGCATATTCAGGGCTGGAACTTGTCGTGCCTGATTTTCGGCATCCAAGAGCCTTTGTGCCTCTTCTGGATTGCTAGTGCCAAGGCAGCGCTGTTCGCGCGTTGCATTGTTTTGAATGTAAAAGTTCTGACGGCCTTTGCGTCGGAACATCCGATATGCTTTTTTCATGGTTTTAGTCATGTAATAAGCATACGAACTACTTGCGAAGTCGCGTTAGCGAGCAGTTGGCGAGTCAATCAGAAGTCAGTGCGAATCGTTGCGGAGTAGCGCAAAAACTCTTTTTTTGCTGACTTTTTTTGCTGACATTCACCATCAATCTGCCCCACCCGCCTTTCAAAATCCCTTGAAAATCCAAGGTTTTGAAGATGGCTCCAGAGGAAGGGCTCGAACATTTATCCCCGCGTTTGCAGTTCAAATATAGCTGATTTCATTGGCTATTCAAGCTAATTCGGCTTAATCCAACCATACCGTTTTTAACTCGTTTGGTGTCCGTTTTGGTGTCCGTTTTGGTGTCCGTTGGTGTCCGCAAAATGAGAACATTCATGCGCGTTGCATCGCGGATTTGCCTGAACGGTCTGATTCGCCCGGCGTAGAAAACCGTCCCGTGTTTTCCGATTTACGGGCGTTCTTGAATTTCCAATGTTCACTTACCGCGTCGGTGAAACGGGCCAGCCATTTTATGTCGTGCTTCAGTTCTTGAAGGGTGTCGTAAGCAAAAAACTTCGTGGCGTTGTCCGCCGGATGCCCTAACGGTTTGAGCAATCCATTGGAAACTAAAATCGGAATGTCGTGCGCGGCGCAGCGCAAAATCCACGCCGCTTCCTCCACGGTCACGCGCGCCGGCTTCTCCCTCAAATTCAGAAATTTTTCACGTTCCTGATCCATACTTCAAATGCCGATACCGCGGGACTGGCGCACGGACTGCGTTTGCACCTGTTTAATCACTTCCGTGCCTTCGGCAACGCTGTCGCATCGCTCTGAAAGGGCGCGAATGACTTTGCCTGGATGGTCGTCGGGAAATTGTTCCCAAACAATTTTCTGCGCTTTGACCTCGGCGTTACGCGCCATGAATCGCAGCGTGTGCCGCATTTGTCCCATGTATTCGGTCGCCACCTCGCGGGCGCCATTTCCTTTCAGCAAAATCTCGGTGTCACCGTGGGCTTGCGTGTAGGGGGAAGCCACAAGCCGTTGAATCACCGCCCATTCGTCGCCGTCCGCCTTGCGGCAAAGCAAAATTTCAGTTCGGAAAAGTTTGAGCAACTGCGCGTGCGCGTTCCATTCACCTTCCGGCGTGGTGACGGAGGCAAAAGCCTTTGGCACGGGTCGTTCCCATTGGACGTGTTCCAACCGGCTCAACGCCTCGCGCACGGGTCTCATGGTTGCAAGATCGCCCTCAATCGTCGGGAAGGCGGCGTTGTAGGCGGCCAGTTGTCCGTCAGTCAGTCGCGCATCGCTGCCCGGCACTTCGTGTAGTGGATTTCCTTCGCGCTTCTCCATGCCGTTAATCCTTTTTCAACAGCCGGTTCAGTTCCTCGTTGGCAATGACAAATTCGCCCGACTGGGAGAGTCCGGCCTGCACACGCTCGCGTTGAATGAGTGTGCAAAGTGCATAGGCGTCGAGACCAAGCCTGCGGGCGGCTCTCGGAATTGAAATTGAATCCGCCTCACCCAACCTGCCGGTCAAAATTGCATCTGGCTCGCTGTCCATAATTCAAATCAAATAGCCCAAAATTTTCGTTTGTCCAGTGATAAAAGGAGCGTCACTTTCCCGCGCGCTGTTCCTAAAAACAAGGTCTTGGCGGCGGCATCACAACTTCGGCGTCGGGATGTGCAGCGCACCGCGCCTCGACCTGATGGCCTTTTCCGTGCGGTGGAATTTTTCAGCGAGCACCGTGTCTGGCATGGTGCCCAGCAAGCGCAATTCCGCAGTCGTCCAAGGGCGGTGTGCGGGATTGTTCCAAGCATGGTTCATGGGTGTTGCAAATGGTCAACCAACCCGTCGTCGTCAAAACCTGAAACATTCTTCCGGCAAACAATCCTCGGCGCGCAATCCTTAAGAGCCAAGTCCCTGTCTGGCTTGTGCTCGTCAACGGTGGAGCCGCAAACCGAACCACCGGCGCGCAGCGCCTTTGTCTATTGCGGACGACCTTGATGAGCACAAGCCAGACATACAATCGGACGAAGGCGAGCGCGCCGGAATCTACCCTGTGCAGATGCACCATCCTTGTGAACAACCATTTTCATATTTGTATTTGCAGACCAGAGAACTTTTGACACCTTGCCCGGCGACTTATTATCAAAACCCGATTTACGCGCACACCAAATGAGCGGAGCCGTTAATTATGCGCTGGGACTGTGACGAGCGTTGACGGTTTATCTGGCCGACGGCCGGGTGAGGCTGTCCGCAAATCTTCGCACCAGCCTTCGGCGAGGGATTTGGTGAAATGGAAGATTTCTTAATCAGCCAACGAAGCGGTGGCAATAATCTCGCCGGCTGCTGCTGCTGAAACTTTTCAAGAATAAATTTATGGAACACAAAAGGCCAAAATAGCAAATAATTCGCAGAAACGAAGTCACGTCAATAAATTTATGATTTTATTTGCTGCTTGATTGGCGCCGTCAAATTTTAGAAGAGAGTTTACACGAGCGTGAAGACTTGAGCGGGACGTTTGCAAAGCATCGTTTACCGCCGCTGAAAGATTAGGCACATTCAAATCATCTGGTTTTATTGTCCGCAGCAAACCGAGTTGTGCGAACGCCAAAGCTCGCAGAAGTTGTTCGGACCGTGGCTTTGTTCGAGGGACACAAACAACTGGCACCCCTTGGGAAAGACTTTCCGCCAGGGTGTTATAGCCTCCCATGCAGACAATCGCATCAATTGTTGAAAAACTCTTTGAAAGGCTGGGGCTGAATCGCCGGAGCGTTACTCCATTTTTTGCGGCGAGTTGGTGCAGGCTGTGGCAGTCTTGAGCAGAGATCAAGGGGCCAGCTATGACGGAGCCACGCCACCTCACATTTTTAGCAGATTCGACAAATGTCTTTAAAAGATTAAACCCGTCTTCGCCCCCGCCAACTGTCGCCAAGACCGATAGGCGGTTATCGCACCTTTCTTCAGCCAACTCCAAAAAACAATCGGATGCTGCATCGCCATCTGACGGGTTCACCACATATCCGCAAAATTTTGTGCGTTCGCTCAAATTTGCCTGAAATTGATACTCTTTGATCGGATCAAAAATTGACTGGATCCCATAAATCAAAATACGGTCAAAATATTCGGCGATGCGTTGCTGGGTGCGGCTCGGCAACCATTCCCTTAAGACTGCATCGCGATCATCAAGAATATCCCTTAATCCCAAAACAATCCGCGCCCCGATGGATTTCGCGACTTCCAATGGGGCGCTTAATTCTTCTTTAACGCCAAACGGATGCTTATCCACGAGCACTATGGTCGGACAGAACGTCCGCACAATTTCCAACAACTTGGCGGAACGGAAAGCGTGTAATTTGGAACCACCGATGCCTAGTCTCGGACTGATATATTCCCCACTTGAGAGTTTCTTTAGGGCAGGCAGCTTGATAATTTCGCAATTGGCCGGCACGTTGAAGTGCGATGCCTCATCTATACTGGTGGCAAGCAATATCTTTGATTCAGGGACTGATTGATTCAGCGCAGCCGCGATGGCGAGCTGGCGACGGGTGCTTCCCAAACCCATGCTGTCGTGTGAATAAAGTAAGCATCGCATTTTCTGTCTTGATAGCTCGCTGGCCTACGGATTGAAAAACTGTGCCATATTTTAGGTCGTCCATTTACTTCACGAAATTTCAGTGCGGAAAATTATTTGGACTGCCATTAATTGAGGGTGGAAATTGCATCGTTCCAGAAAATTTGTTCTGCATAGGCGAGCCAAATCCGAGATGACCTGGCGGATTTCGGCTCAAAGCCGTAGCGGGTATCATGGGCAAGATTTTCGCGTATCCGTTCTCAACGGCAAATGGGATGGATTTAATCGTGACGCTGCCGGATTTTAGACCGTTGCAGTGCGCAGTGACAGTTATCACTCCTGACTCAAGTTTTGAGCGAACAGCGACACGATTGATTCCGCACTCTAGGTCAAGGTATTCATTGTTAACGGAATTTGTTTTCCCGCTGTTGTAACCGCCGCGCCAGATCGCCGGGCCGGTGCATTCAAAATCCACACGTTGCTGGAATGTCGGGCAACGCTCACCGCTCGCATCCATCGCCTCGACATCAATCAGCGCAATGTCCGAACCATCGGCGCGCAAACCGCCGGGGCCAACGGTTGGGGTCAGCCGCAAAGCCACCGGCGCACCGGCGGTGCGAATAGCCTGGGTGACCGCCGGCTTGCCGTTGTTCCAGGCCACCGCCTTGATTTCGCCAGGCTTAAAGGCAACGTCTGGAAATGTGAAAAGGAAGCGGTCTGATACTTTGCCGCGACCAAGGGATTTTCCATTCACAAATAGTTCCACATCCTGACAGTTCGACGTGACATAAATTGTCTTTTTGGTTCCTGGCGTATATGTCCAATGACCAATGATGTGAACTTGTGGATCGTCGCGAAACATCGTCTGGCACACATAGTAGGCTTCTTTCGGCAGACGCACCCCGTCCACCTCGCCACTTGCGCGGCAAACTTCCACCGTGTTGCGTCCGCCACTGGTTGTATCGGAGAAAATCCAGTTCGCGCCTCCCGCATGATTATCCGCACCGATTTTGTGAACGTATTGGCTGACTTCATTCACGGCGTATTGTTCCGAATTCAAATCATAAGTCTGGCCCAAGGCTTCAGGACAACTAAAATTCGGTGGCGAGAAAGCATCCCAGACCCGGCGTGGCGATTCTTCCCGGTCATATTCCCCTTCGACCACCGGCAATCTGGCAATTTCATGGCGTCCCTCTGTGCCGATACATACATCAATAAAACGGGCATCAATTTGGTTCAGACCGCGAAACCCGTAGGCACGTCCACCATGCGGGTCATATTCGTCCATGAAACCACGCAATTCCTGGGCGTGTTCCAAGGTGACCGTATAATTGCCACCCTCCCAAATCATGATGGATGGATCATTGCGGTAATAAATGATGGCATCCCGGAAGGCATCAGAGCGAAGCGTCCAAGCCGCCCCAAACGAGTCGGATTCACCATCCACGCCCGGCTGCTGAACCATGAGACCGAGCCGGTCGCAGCTTTCAATCTGTGCCGGGCCGCCCGCGCAATGTCCCCAGCGAACCCAGTTCGCGCCCGCGTTCTTCATCAAATCCAAGGTGTAAAAATGCAGCCAATCCGGCTGGGCTGAACCCAGCCCCGGCCACTCATCCACCGGCTTTTGTCCCCAGCCGTGAAGTTTCAAATGCTGGCCGTTGATCCAAAATCCAGTGTTCACATCCCAGCGAACCGTGCGGATGCCAAACAGCACTTCGCTCGTATCAACCGGCTTGCCGCCCACGCTCAACGAGCAAACCACCCGGTAAAGGTAAGGATGATCCGGCTCCCAAAGATTGGGGTGGGCAATGTGACCGGACATTTTGAATTGTTCGTGTGTCCCAGCAGCGACCCTCCCGCTTTGTTTCAAAGTCAAAACGGAATTGCCGGTGAGATCCAAGATGTGCGCCGTCAATTCAACTTTCTCATCCGTTGCCCGACCGTTCTCCACCGGCACTTCCAGATTGACCGTGGCCGAGTTGCTCGAAATACCCGTGGCATAAACATAAGGCCCGGCGGTCTGCAAAAAGTCGTAAAGCGGCAGCGAAATGTGTAGTGGATCGGTTATGTATAGTTTTACATTGCGGTAAATACCGCCCATCGCCGGATGCCATTGCGGATTATTCCATGGAATTTGATCAGCTTGGACTTGATTCACATCGGTTGGCATGACGGCTCTTTCCTTAATCTCACCCGGAGTCAGGCCAGCACTCTTTGTGACATTAAAGGCATTTGTTCCACGGCCACCCTCTCGCACCCGGCTCTTCATAAAACGATTGTCGCACATCACCGCCAACACATTGGTCGCCCCGAAATTCACATACGGCGTCAGGTCAAAGCCGAACGGAATGAACCCGTTTTTGCAGGTGCCGAGCAGATGTCCATTGAGATAGACTTCAGCGACCTGACGAACTGCCTCAAATTCAATATAGACTTTTTTGCCCGTGACCGAATCCGGCAGTGTGATATTTTTACGATACCAAGTGCGTCCACTCCATTGGTTTTGCTCCCCGCGCAATTTTGACAGCGCGAAATTGTCAAAGGTGTCCACGTCATTGTAGGTGTGCGGCGTAGAAACTGTCTCCCAGCCGCTATCGTCGAAGTTTGACTGCTGGGCATTGGCCGGATCAGCTTTGATGAATTTCCAGTCGGGATTGAAATTCAACGTGAGACGACCATCGCCAAAAGCATTGCTGCCATTCAACGCCAGCGACAAGCCAATGAGATAAAAACCAAAAAAAAGTAAGCGCAATAAAGAATTGAGGCTTGTTTGAATAAAATAAAAATTCATTCCAAAAGATTCGTTCAATAGCTGCGTTCCGCTCAATCTAAAATGCTAATATTACTTCACGGTTCACGCGGCGTTTCCATGTCGGTTAAACCACCGAACAGATTCTTTTTCGTGTCCCATTCCAGATTCCGATCGTTCGGCGTCGGGTTAAAATAATAGGTGAAATCAATTTTCGGATTTGGGTTGTTAGGGAACACCTCAATGCCGCCTCGAATCTTCCCGTAATGCGCGCTCACAATCTTGCCGTCTTGTTCCACCGTGCGGACGCGAAAAAAGTAGCCTTCCCATACTCCGTCCTTCAGTTTGAAGCTGCGGGTGATGCCTTTATCCTTATGCCAGGAGTTTTGTAATGGGAATTTTGGCTGATAGCCGGTTTCCGGCGCTTCGCGTTCCCATTTGAATTTAGAATTTTTGCCAACCTCCGGCACCGGAGCGTCCACCAGTCCATCCAGCGGATTCTTAAAGTTTAATTCTCCAATCACGTCGTAGTCTTGCATCCCATGATCTTCTTGATGCAGTGAAAAAATAAAATCGGATTTCATGCCCTTGCCATACGGGGCAACCCAATCTCCAACTTCCAAATCAAAACCACATGGCTTGTCTAATGTGGGAATTCGTAGTTGGACTGTTTTGGCATACAACGCCACCGGTTTACCGATGGGACGCAATACGGTCACGCAAGTTGGATTCCAAGGAAGCCAGTGATTGCCTTCAGTTCCAGTAATCTTAAATGGGAAACCGCTCCAATAGTAACCATCTTTTTGAATGCCACCAGCCATTGATCCATCACAAGCCCCTTCCGCTGTAAAAAAACCATCTGTGTCCGTCCTTCCTTTGACGTAAATATTGCGGCGTGTCTTTGGGTCTTCAAACCCAATTTGGACATCGATATTTGGAAATGGGCGTCCAGCCTCATCAAGCACCTTGACTGTGAGCTTTGCCTTGAGCGGTTCAAATTGTTTTACCACTTCATCGGTGGCTGCCACTGCAAGCAGCGCGGTCAAACATATAAGCAATTTTCTTTTCATATTTTTATTGGTTTGAAATAGAGACAAGTTGATTGAATAATCTGTAAAGATATGGATAGGCAACTTGACTTATATCGTTATGATGCCAGTTGGGTGTTCCTGAATCCAATTTGATTCCACGGTCACTCGGCCAGTATGATGAATCAGTAAAACTCACCGGCATATTGAATTGCTTTTCAGAAAGAAGCCTGTTTTGGCAAGGATTCGCCCCGACTGGCAAACTCAAGGCCGGAATGGCTTGCGCCAGCAGTTGTGTGTTCTTGGCCGGGTCGGCGGCAAGAGTGCTGCCGCCTGGTGTGGTGAACAAGCCCTGAATCCAGCTTGGGCCGGTGTAGAGGCTGGCATCCGTATTGACATTGATGCAAGTGGGACAGGATTCGTTCCACGTCCCCCAGCCGTTCTTGAACAAGGAATTATACCGGCTACTATCCAGCAGATCCTGCGTGACGGTTCCAATCTCCGACGGCGTCTTCACCCGCCTGTCCCCCGTGGTTCCATCTATTGCATACCATGTCGGATAGGTCGTCAAATACCCATCACACACATTAAATCCCCAGCCGCCGTAATCGCTGCCTTGCACTTCTATACCATAGGACACAATGTTACCTTTGGTTTTTTCCTGTATAACCCAAGCATAGATGCCCAATGGGGATTTATTCCAACTAGTCAGTGCAGCCCATCCATCCTGGATGATAGCCGAATTTGGCTCTCCATCATATTCCCCCAGCACATCCTCGGTGGAAGAATAAAAGCTATAAACATTGGCGTTGGAAAGAGCGTTCGTAAAGCGATTGCACCAGGTCAGCGTTGAGCGAGCGTCGCTGGAGTCAAACCGCTGGTGCCAATTGGCGGCAAACAACCCTTCCGGGTAGCCGCTCCAAGCCGAGGGCTGCATGGCTGTTAGATTTACATCCGCATTGTCATCAAAACATTCCTGCGCAAACGCAGCGTCCATAAGACAGGCATTATTCACCTGCAAACCAAAATCACTGAGCGCAAACGCTGTCAATTCGCAACCCAAGCTATGTCCCACGATGGTTTTTGAACCAGCCAGCGCATTGATTTTCGCCGCGAGTTGTGGCGCGGTAGCAAAGGCGTTCATTTCGGCTAAATAATAGTCAGCCAGGCCAAAAACAGGGTGTTCAGCCAGAAAATTGGCACCTGCAGGATTACCCAGCCAGTCTACTCCCACAAACTTGGTCTGGTTGCCGCCCCAGTAAAAGCGCTTGAACATTTCAGCTTCCCAGCCGAGCGATTCCTGGGCGCTGACATTATAGCCATGAATGAAAAACAGCCATTTGTTGGAACCAGTCAGCAAATCATCCGGAAAGTTACTTGGTTTACCCATTCTACTAATCACACCCACATCACCTGAATAAGCCGGGCCAGGCAGGTTGGCTGGCGCATCTCCGCCATCACGCAGATTTAGATGCCGGAACATCTGCTCCACGCCGTTGATGCTCAAGTAGAGCGGCTGACCACCGACAATTTTTCCATTGTGCCAGATTTCCAGCCAGAGCGGTTGCGTGGTGGCCGCGCAGCCCTCCGCCAAGATGACACCTTTACCGCCATTGGCTTGGACTTGCGCCAGCCAGTTGGTGTTTAATACCACCCCAGAATCCGCCACCGGCACTTGCACCACATCAGCAGCATCCAGCGTGGTATAGGTAACAGCCCCGGAACTATCAGAACTAAAAGACGGGTCATAACCCGCAATCGAACCATAGTCCGCAGATCCGGTGGAATTCGTCAGGTAGTCAAACGCATTCGTCGGCGTCAGATCGGTGTAAAGGAACTTCACCGCGCCCGCCGCCTGATACAGCCGATACTCATAACCATCCGTCGTCGGCATTAGCTGAAGAACATTACTCAAACACAACGCCACCGGAAAGAAATTGACATAATCCGACCGCCCTTGCGGATGATTCCAACTGTAATTGGCCGGACTAGATCCGGGTATCTGGTCATCCGCGCCGGATGCAATGTCACCGCTTTCTTTTGAGTCATTGATCCAAAACCGGTAGGGTTTGGCCGGCGTCGTGTCGTCGGGATTGATTTGGCCGGGCTGGTCAAAGGTGATCTGGCCATCACGGTTGTTGTCCACTGCCAGCAAGTCCAATTGAACCGCCTGCACGTTGAATATATCGTTTGGATCCTGTGCTATCGGGGTTACATCCACATTCGCGCCCGCCGGAGCCTGTAAAATTGTCACCCCCCAGGCGGATCCATCCGTGTTTGTTGCGGGGAACAAAGTTGTGCCTTGAATGCTCAATGAATCCGATGGCAATTGCTGGCCAAACTCATAAGTTGAATAATCCCAGGCCTGTGCTTGGACAAGATAACTGACGGTCGTGCCAGCAACGGCATCTCCTTGCGGTTGAATCATTACATGCGTCCTTGTGAGAATTCCGTAACGGTCACTATTTTCCCACAATGGATAAATTCCCAACAATGGATCAATGAAATTTAATCCAGGCAAAAGATTGTCATCCAGCAAGTCAAAATAGGGATTTTCCGTGCCACCCTCTAAGTTGCCCGTATAATATGCAAATCCCCTTGTGAAGCCACCCGTCTTGTAGTTCCAAAAAATCCCATAATTGACCATTTGATATGACGGGCCCACAGGGATAGGGACGAAGCCATATTGCCCCCAGTTTGGCGGGTTAAAACCCGCCCACGAATAATCTTGCGGAAACCAAGATTGCCAGATGAGCCCTACCTGATTATTGATTGCTTGATAAGATTCAGCCTGTTTAGAATAGCTCATCAAGGTAACTAAAGCTGGCTGTAATTGGCAAAAAGCTTGAGTGGCAATAAGATTTCCAAGATTGTCTCGCACCTCAATGTAAATGTTAGCGGTGCCAGTGGGGCTAACGGGAACATAATCCGCTTCCCAAACTGGGTCTCCTGATATTGTGGCACTCACGCCATTAACGGTGACAGAATAACTGGCATCGCCGATTGTCCCGGTCAAATTTACGGACGACTGATTCAACTGGGCGCTGGTCAAGGGATTCATCGCCAAACCGACATCGTTTGGAGTTACGGCAAGATTGTTTGTGCTGGTATTTCCCGAAGCGCTGGTTGTCATGACAGTTATGGTATTAGGGCCAGTGCCAAGCGGAATATTGCTTGCCAAAACATTTCCGTCCCTGGCAACCGACCCGGAAATGACATTGGTGTTTCCATTGGTGTCGGTAATGGTTATGGAAACCGTCGCCGTTGGATCGCTCACCACCCCCTGTAGTGTAAAGTTGGTTCCGCCAACAATTGTTCCATCCTGGGGCCAAGTCAAAGTTGTGACTGGCGGATTCGTATTGCTCGAATAGTCCAATGTAAAGCTGACATTGGTCGTAAATGTATTTCCTGCCAAATCAACGGCGTGAAGCGTGATAAGATTGTCGCCGTTGGTTGTCAATACGATGTCATAGCATTGAAAATAATTCGTCGTGAACGCCAATGAATTCGTGTCGCAGAATTGCCCGGTGATGTAACCGGTTTGGTTTGTCCAAATACCCGTGGCATTGCTGACATCAAATGTCAGGCTGCTCAAAGACTCGTTGGCATAGCCTTGCAGTTGAATCATCGGTTGCGAAACGACGTTAACAGCAGGGTTGGTAATGGTGAGAATTGGCGGCACCGTGTCCAGAATGAGCTTTGTCACCTGCCATGTCTGCTGAGCATCTGATGGCAAGCCCCGCAACCCGACCCAGACAGTATAGCTGCCATCGCCGAAATTCAAGGCAACGACGTTTGTGGGATATGGCTCCCATGTCGCCCCAGCAAAGTTGGGAAGTGAACCGTTGATAATCGGATTGGTGTCAACCATCACGGCCATGAAATATGGAATTCCACTTAAGATGCTTATCGGCACGGACACGGTGCTGCTATTGACATATTGATTCGTCAACGACAAGGTAAAGCTGATCACATTGGGGTCATGGCCCCACTGGTAATCCCGTAATAAAGTTAAATTGCCTCCAACCGGAACGGAGTTGGGATCCATCCCTGTTTGATTAAAATACTTCACTTCCCACCAGTCAGGAATGTCGCTGCCATGAGTATAGGTGTTGGCCGCGTCCAAGGGGTAATTGAATGTTTCGAGTTCGTCAAAAGCACCGCCAGCCTGGTTGTTTCCATCCTGGTCGCTGCCAATCCTGAAACCGTTGGTCAATTCGTCGGCATTGGGGAAGAAAGTCACGCCAGCCCCAGCGGCCAGCAATTGGCCGTCCACATACAAGGCGCTGCCGGTCGGCGAATAGGTCAGCGCAATCTGATACCATTCACCGGCTGACCATGAAATGTTGGCAGTTAAATTTGTCATTCCGCCGCCGTTGGTGGATGTGCCAAACATAAGCTGGTGCCCATCGGGACTGCAATATAACGACCACCAGCCATTGGTGAAAGCGGGGTTGTAACTGCCAATTTCAACCAGCCGGCCTGAAGTTCCGGGCCCAACGCCTCCGGCATTGGTGCTGCCCCAGTCGGGCTTGAACCAGAACAGCATGGATCCCGTCTGGCAATTGATATTTGTATTGCCATTGGTCTCCACAACATTGTAGGAAAGCGAAGCCGGACTGATGCTGTCCACCAACACCGCATTGCTGCTCCAGCTTGGAACGCCGGCCACATTGGTGGCCAGCAACGGCAACTGACCGCCCTCGCCAATCCAAGTGTTGGTATCATTGAAAGTCCAATGGGCCAGCGGCACATATTCATTGAGGATGACGGCGACAGAATTGCTCCCGCTGAAGGCGCTGGCCAGAATCGTGCTGTCGGGCGGGTTGGAACCGGCCGGCGGAAAATATACCCACACCGAGACATTGCCGTTCGTGTCCGAGCGCAAGGTCAAAGATGTAACCGGTGTGTCGTTGGTGGTCGCGGCCAGCAACGCCGTCCCGTTCGTAACGGTGAATACCACGGGGGCATTGGTCAGAGCGACTGGCGAATTATTTGTCACATTTATGGTCAACGGCAGCGGCAGGAATGCATTGTAATTTCCGCTCTGGTCATTGCCGCTGATTGTTTCCAGGGTTGGCAAAGCGCCATCATAGTAATCGGTTGGGTCAATCCCATTCTGGTAGTCGTATGAGAGGCTTTGGCCGTTTCCGTCCGGTGATGAATTGGGATCCAGGCCGATCTGGCTGAAATACTCCATTTCCCAAAAATCGGGCAATCCATTGCCGTCGGCGTCCAAGGCAATCGTCACCGTTGCGCTTTGAGCCGGACCAGATTGTCCTCCCCCGGTGTCCACCGCCACCGCCGACAGGGTGTATTGGCCGACGAAAGCATTTGTCCACCACAGGCTGTTTGTCCAAGTGAACGAATAAGGGCTGGAAGTCGAAACGCCCAGTGGTATGTTGGCAACTCCATTTGTTCCGTAATAATAATCAACCTCCTGGATTGAAAAACCGGAGGCAGCTTCTGCATCAGCCGTAATCGTCAGGGTTTGGTTTGTTCCGATAAGGAGGAAGCTGCCGTCGACCGGGCTGGTAATGCTGACCGTCGGCGGTGGAACGAGCGTTTCACTAAAGTCCGCCTCGGCAAGCTGTTCACGGCTCGCAGCCAAGACCCTGATCTGACAGCTCGTATTGACTAAATTATTATCCGCAAACCCAATCAAAGACACCTCACCATTGGTATCAGTCGTCAATCTTAACCCTTTGAAATTGGTTCCGCCGCTGTTTGTCCGCAATTCCATGTCGCCGGAAATAATTTCGACTGAAACCGGGGCGTTGCTTAATGCCAGGCCGTTGGTGTCAGTCACTTGGAAGATCAGCGGTTGGGCAAATTCAGATCCACCATGTCCAATTTGATTGTTACCATTGAGAACCTGTAAACCAGGCAACTGACCGTCATAATAATCAACGTAGGTCGGAGCCAGCATGGGAAAACTGTTTTCATCTCCCCAAGGAAACGCATTGTTATCACTGTCGCTGCTGCCCCATTGCCACAGATTGCCTTCATTATCAAACGCAGCAGAGGCATCCGAACCCGCCGCCACGGAAACCATGTTGGTCATCCCCAAAACCTGCATTGGAAGATTGGTTTGATTGATTAAGCCACCATCGCCCAGTTGCCCGGAACTGTCTTTGCCCCATGCCCACAATTCGCCCTGGCTGTCCACTGCGAGTGAATGGGCAGTCCCGGCAGCAATCTGCACAATATTGGTAAGAACCATCACCGGCAAGGCCAGTGAGTATTCGCCTCCACCATCGCCAAGCTGGCCAGAATTATTGCGTCCCCACGCCCAGACACAACCGTTGGCATCCAATGCCAGGTTATGATTTGCCCCAGCGCAAATTTTCACGATATTGGTCAGTCCCAAAACTTGAACTGGCACATCACTGCTGTCCCCAAAGCTTCCATTGCCCAGTTGACCAAAGTTATCTTGTCCCCAAGCCCAAACAGAACCATCACTTAATAGAACCAGCATATGTTGCTCCCCCACTGCAACGGCAATGGCGTTTGTTATTCCGGCGACCTGTGTAGGAGTTGTCAGCGTGACGGTTGAAATATCCGATCCTGAACCCACTTCTGTCGTGCCCCAATGCCATACGCTCCCATCTGACTTGACCGCAACCGAAGTTTTATGGCTTCCGGCAACCGCTATGACCGAATTGCTCATTCCAAAAACCAGGACGGGCACGTTGGTGGAATTTAAATCCCCATCCCCCAACTGCGCGAATTGATTGTCGCCCCAGGCCCAAAGGGCACCATTGGAATCAATCGCCAGCGAATGGTTTAGACCCGAGGCGATTTGGGCAATGTTGGTCAGGCCAACCACATGAACCGGATTGGTGTTGTCAAGATGCGTAAAATCGCCCAGTTCCCCAAATTGATTTCCACCCCACGATAGCACGCTGCCATTGGTGGATAATTCCATGATGCGCTCCCCACCAACGGCAGCATTCACAGATAAGCCACTAGCTACCTTGGCGGTTTCAATAAAATTCACTTGAACCACATTGGTTCCACTTTGTGCGCTGACGGTCACAACATCGGTGCCGATATTGGAAGGTAATTGCAACCAAACCGCTGCCTGACCGTTGGTGTCAGTTGTGATTTGCAAGGCATTGGTGGTCATTCCACTGTTGGAATTGGCGATCAAGGCGCTTCCCTGGGTCACAGTAAAGGTCACGGGCGCGTTGGTCAGAATCAAAGCATTGGTATCGGTCAATTGCACGGTCAGCGGTATCGGGAGCCAGCTATTGATCAATCCGCTTTGATTGTTGCCGCCGGTGATTGTGATACTGGGTAAGTTCCCGTTGTAATAATCATTGGTATTCGCCGGATTGAAATACTTTCCGTTCAAATAGCTTTCGACGCCCTGACGATCCGTGTCCGAAAGCACCGTGTCGTAAACCAGCACTTCCGCAATATCTCCGGCCATGTAGCTCCACGCATAACCCAAACGCCCGCCAGACACATCCCAGCCGCCCACCCCGTTGACTACCGTCTGCTCCAGTCCGTCCTGAAAAAATCTCGCGTCGCTCGTCCACTCCTGCAACGTCGGTCCCAGCGGCAAGCTCAAGCCCACGCCCGTGGTCTTGTTTGCCAGTTCCGCACTCCCCAGTGACCTTACCAAATGCGGTTGGTATACACTCGTGTCCGCAATGCCCGACGCCACTTCAAAACCATACTGTCCCGCCGCACGGTTGACCAGCGGTCCGCCCCACGCCTGATGCCCCGTCATCCGATATACAATGAACACCGTGAAGTTTGTCGTGTTCACCGCCGGAAAACCCAGGTAATCACTTGTCCCGTTAAACCGCACTGCCGACTCCCCGTTGATCGCGTTGGTCGCCAGCACCGGCTCCGCCGCCGTGACCGTCTGGCTCGCATGGTTGCCGTTGCCCGACTCATCCAGCCATTGACTCACGTTTCCGCTACCGTCCGTGATCAATCCCGTGTCCGCCTTGAACCAGAGTGCCAGTCCCGCAGCCGATGTTGGAGCACTGCCCGCCGTCACCACAAAATCGGCACTGGTCGTCGCGCTCCCCATCCCGTTCAAATAACTCACCGCCTTGACCGTCGCGTTGCTGCTCAAGTTGAAAGCTCCCGTATACAAGGTCGAACTCGACGTTGGTGCGCTGCCGTCAGTCGTGTAATATAGCTGGGTTCCCAAGGCCGGCGTGTTCAAGGTCACCGTCACTGAACCCGGATAGGTTCCGCCAGCAGGACTGATCACCGGCGCGGGCGGTGGACTCAATACCGCATACTTCCCATTCAAATAGTTTGCCACACCCTGGCGATCCGTGTCCGAAAGCACCGTGTTGTAAACCAACACTTCCGCAATATCCCCGGACATGTAGCTCCACGCATAGCCCAGCCTCCCGCCGGACACGTCCCAGCCGCCCACACCATTAATCACCGCCTGCTCCAGTCCATCCTCAAAATATCTATAATCGCTCGTCCATTCCTGCAACGTCGGTCCCAGCGGCAAGCTCAAGCCCACGCCCGTCGTCTTGTTCGCCAGTTCTTGGCCTCCCAATGACTCCACCAAATGTGGCTGGAAAACACTCGTGTCTGCGGTGCCAGATGACAACTCAAAACCATATTCTCCCGCCGCGCGGTTCACCATCGGCCCGCCCCACGCCTGATGTCCGGTCATCCGATACACGATGAATACCGTGAAGTTCGTCGTGTTCACCGCCGGAAAACTTAAATAATCGCTCGTCCCGTTAAACCGCACCACCGGCTGGCCGTTGATCGCGTTGGTCGCCAGCACCGGCTCCGCCGCCATGACCGTCTGGCTGGCATGATTGCCGTTCCCCGATTGATCCAGCCATTGGCTCACGTTCCCACTGCCGTCCGTCACCAATCCTGTGTCCGCCTTGAACCAGAGCGCCAGTCCCGCAGCCGATGTCGGAGCACTGCCTGCCGTCACCACAAAATCGGCGCTGGTCGTCGCGCTCCCCATCCCGTTCAAATAACTCTTCACTTTCACTGTCGCGTTGCTGCTCAAGTTGAAAGCTCCTGCGTAAAGAGTTGAACTCGCTGTCGGCTCACTACCGTCAGTCGTGTAATATAGCTGGGTTCCCAAGGCCGGCGTGCTCAAGGCCACGGTCACCGAACCCGGATAGGTTCCACCAGCAGGACTGATCACCGGTGCGGGCGGAGGACTCAACACGGCATACTTTCCGTTCAAATAGCTTTCGACGCCCTGACGATCCGTGTCCGAGAGCACCGTGTTGTAAACCAGCACTTCCGCAATGTCCCCAGCCATGTAGCTCCACGCGTAACCCAAACGCCCGCCAGACACGTCCCAGCCAGTCGCCCCGTTGATCAACGCCTGCTCCAGTCCGTCCTGAAAAAACCGCGCGTCGCTCGTCCACTCCTGCAAGGTCGGCCCCATCGGCAGGCTCAAACCCACTCCCGTGGTCTTGTCCGCCAGTTCCTGGCTCCCGAACGACTCCACCAGTTCGGGCATATAAACACTGGTGTCCGCGCTGCCCGAACCCACTTCAAAGCCATGCAGTCCCGCCGCACGGTTAACAATCGGCCCACCCCACGCCTGATGGCCCGTCATCCGATAAATAATGAACACCGTGAAGTTCGTCGTGTTCACCGCTGGAAAACTTAAATAATCGCTCGTCCCGTTAAACCGCACCGCTGGTTCCCCGTTGATCGCGTTGGTCACAGCCAATGGCTCGGCTGCCGTGGCCGTCTGGCTGGCATGATTGCCGTTGCCCGACTCATCCAGCCATTGGCTCACGTTCCCGCTACCGTCCGTGATCAATCCTGTGTCCGCCTTGAACCAGAGCGCCAGTCCCGCAGCCGCTGTTGGAGCACTGCCTGCCGTCACCACAAAATCGGCGCTGGTCGTCGCGCTCGCCATTCCGTTCAAATAACTCTTCACTTTCACCGTTGCATTGCTGCTCAAGTTGAAAGCTCCTGCGTAAAGAGTTGAACTCGCTGTCGGCTCACTGCCGTCAGTCGTGTAATATAGCTGGGTTCCCAAGGCCGGCGTGCTCAAGGCCACGGTCACCGAACCCGGATAGGTTCCACCAGCAGGACTGATCACCGGTGCGGGCGGAGGACTCAACACGGCATACTTTCCGTTCAAATAGCTTTCGACGCCCTGGCAATCCGTGTCGGAGAGCACCGTGTTGTAAACCAGCACCTCGGCAATGTCCCCGGCCATGTAGCTCCACGCATAACCCAAACGCCCGCCAGACACGTCCCAGCCGGTCGCCCCGTTGACCACCGTCTGCTCCAGTCCATCTTGGAAAAATCTCGCATCGCTCGTCCACTCCTGCAACGTCGGTCCCAGCGGCAGGCTCAAGCCCACACCCGTGGTCTTGTCCGCCAGTTCCTGGCTCCCGAACGACTCCACCAGTTCCGGTTCGTAAACACTCGTGTCCGCACCGCCCGACGCCACTTCAAAACCATACTGTCCCGCCGCACGGTTGACCAGCGGTCCGCCCCACGCCTGATGCCCGGTCATCCGATACACGATGAAAATCGTGAAGTTCGTTGTGTTCACGGCCGGAAAACTCAAATAATCACTCGTCCCATTGAAACGCACCACCGGCTCACCGTTGATCGCGTTGGTCGCCAGCACCGGCTCCGCCGCCGTGACCGTCTGGCTGGCATGGTTGCCATTACCCGATTGATCCAGCCATTGGCTCACGTTCCCGCTGCTGTCCGTAATCACTCCAGTGTCCGCTCTGAACCAGAGCCGAAGTGAGGAAAAAGATGGCAATGGACTGGGTGTCATTAAAAAAGCCGATTCATTTCCCTGATTGATGCCCCAGCCCACGATCTGCCCTTGGTCATTGATGGCGCTGGCTTCTCGCAGTTCCCAACCCGAATTGGTTGACAATGAATTGTTCAGATCCTTCAGCGTCCCGTTCTCCCACAGAAATCCGTGCAATACTCCGTTGCTGATCGTGGAGGCACCCACAACCTGGTTGGAGTTGTTCAGGCCCAAGGCATAGCTGTTCGTCCCGCCGGGCAGAATGCCCAAGTCAATGATCGTGTTGCTGCTGAAAAGGAAGGCGTGTTTGGCGCTGTTCAACAAACCCCACCCGGCAATCTGGCCGGCATTGTTGATCGCCCTGGCTTCCTGCAACTGCCAACCCGAACCGAAAGGGATCAAATCGTTCAGGTTCGTCAGCCAGTTATCCTGCCAGAGGAAGGCGTTTGGACTCACATTATCGGCCGTCAGCGAAGTTCCCGCGACCTGACGCATCAGATTGACGCTGTAGGCGAAGCTGTTGGTGCCGCCCAAAGTTCCCAACTGCGTTACTTCGCCATTGCTGAGCAGGATGGCCTGAAAGCCGTTGGTCGTCTCAATGCACCCCACAATGTCGGCCGTGTCATTGATGCCGAATCCGTAGCTGTTCAAACCTCCCAGCGTTCCCAAGTTGGTCATTCCACCGCCGCCATACAGAAATGCGCCAACACCCTCCGGGGTTTGGGAAAATCCTACAATCTGGCCGGCAGAATTGATATTCAGGGCATAACTGTTCAGACCGCCGAGCGTTCCCATATCCGTTATCGCCCCGCCGCCATAAAGAAAAGCGTGCGTTCCATTGGTGGCATCCCAATAACCGACAACCTGCCGTTGATTGTTGATGCCTTGGGCGTAGGAATTGGTGCCCGTCAACGCGCCCAGATCGGTCAATTGATAAGACTGGCCATGCCCGTTGTCAGCAAATAAACAAGTGGTTAAAATAAGCGCGCCGAAGACGAATAAATTTTTCATAAATGAACCGGCGGAGTTTTTTTCGGAGTCTTCATGATTTGCTTAGCTGAAGTTTATGGGTTTAAAAAGTTGATGTGCTGAAAGAACTGGTAAAAAGAAGCTGAGATCAGGACTAAGGCGCGCGAATCCCAGACCGACGGTGAAGACATATCTTCACCGAAGGAAGCAACCTCCCGTGCCTGTGGTTGACGTATTGCCATTTTTCCACCAAATCCCTTCTGGTTCCTTGAAGAACCGCCGTTGCCCATGCGTCAGCAATGCGAACCGGCCTGAAGTTCCTCTGTTAATAGCGGCTGGGGAAGATAATTCAAGATTTTTTTGCAAAAATGCGGTCGAGGGCTGGGATGTCAGCCTCGAATCGCCAGCCAAGCTGGAATCGCAATTCCGCCGGGTGCCGGATTGCGAATTGCTGTTTCTGGCCAAAGTTCTCGGCGTCGAGGTCATGGATTTATTTCCCGCAAAACTGGATTTGAAAAAACTTGATCCGACGTTGCGCTGAAAGTGTCCACCAAGTTTCCCCGTCGTAAGCTCCGCCGTTCGTAGGCGATGATTTCGGGGTTGCGATTTCTTCCCGGAAAAACATTTTTCCCGCGCGCATCTGGATGGCGCCGGTTGCGCTCCTCAAAATGAGTGGATTTTCAGACAGCCCTGGTGTCGCGCCGGGAAATGTGCGCAAACTATTTTGCCGGGTCGTTGGTGGCGTGCCCCTGATTTTCGCCGTCCGGCAGCAAGTGCCGGATTTGTTTTTGGGAGACGCTGCTGCGGAAGAAAATGCAGCCGTTGTTTTGTCCGTTGACCTGACGCAAATCAGCGGCGTAAGCGCCTTCAATCACCAGCACAAATCCCGGCGGACTGGCAAAGCTGTCATTTTGCGTCGGCAACACTTTGATGGGAATTTTGGCAACCGCCAGCATGTGAAACGCCGCCTGATTGAATTGCATGACCTGCGCCATGTCATCAATTTGGATGGCCATTTTGCGGTCGTAGCGGGCAGTAAGCTCCAAGCAAATCAGGCAGGCAATGAGGATGGCCGCACCCATGCTCCAAAACAAACTGGTTGTCCAAGCGGTTTTCCAAATCCGTTTTGACCATTCGGACTTGGCTTCGTCGGCGGCGTCCTGAATTTTTTCCAGCGTTGGCATGACCTTCCAAGCCAGATCGTTGGTGTGCTGCACGAATGGCGCGATGATTTTCTGGTCAATGCCGGATTGAATTGAGTTTTGAATCCCCTGCACGATGGCCTTGGTGTCCACCTGTGCGCCAAGATTTTTCACGGTCAATTCAATGGCCGCAATGGTTTCATCGCATTTTTCCTGGGTTGCACGGCAAAGCTCGTCGGTCTTTTCGGCATGATCCGTAATGTTGGCATCGCGTGTTTCAATCGTTTTGACGAGCAAACTAACTTCCTCGCGCAGTTCTTGAAGGGTTGCCAGCGAATCGGCGTTGGCCGAAATCATCCGGGCGGGGATGCGCTCGGCAAAATGGGCATACACGTCCAGCACGAGAAAAAGCTGGCTGAAAAACTGCGTGCTGTCGCCGTCAGCGAAGCGATAATAAACTGCCCGCGCCAGCTCCCGCTTTTCAGCGGGATAGGCGGCGAGCATTTCTTCAAATAAATCGGATTCAAGCATAATGACTCCTTTTTAGTTGGTCAGATTCACTTTTGCGCCGCGCTTGGCGGAGAGCGGTTCGCCGATGGGCGGCGCAGTTTTGGGTTTGATGGTGGCCGCTTCAAGGGCGGGCAAAAGTTTGGCGGCAATCTGGTCGTATTGATTGAACATGGTCGCCATCCAGTCTTGCAACACGCCCCGCGCCATGATGTCGAGGCCGAGCGAGTCATTGCCGATGGCTTCATTGAACGGGATGCCACGCTGATGGTCGGCCTCCAGCTTGGCGAGCCGGAGCTTCACAAATTCCGACAGCACCGGCACGGTGATGGTGACTGCGCCGCAGTCGAGCAATTCTTTTTCCAACAGACTATTGTCAAACATCCGGTTTTTGGACGCCCGCGCCGGATTGCGGACGATGACGTAATCCACCTGTCTGCCACAGAACTGGCAGACAGCATCGAGATTGGTCATTACGTCCATGTCATCAAAGGGGAACACCATGAGCGTGATGCCGATGTTTTGCGCGCTGGCGATGTCAAAGAAGTGCGTGGCCGCAAGTGCCTTCATCAACTGGCCGTCCAGATGCGCCCGTGGATCAATCAGCGTGACGGGCTTGGCCGTGGTCTTCCGCAAAATCAAAATGAGTTCGTCCAGGTCTTCAGCCTGCCCGCTCAAGGGCGTCAGCTTCACTTGGGCGGGGAATAATCGGGACAGCGTGCGGTTGTCGCCGTCCAGATCAAATCCCTGCCACGGGATGCCACGTTGGTTAAGCCAGCACGCGCGGGCGGCGGCTTCGATGCTTTTGCCCATGTTTCCTTTGGCCTGCATGGGCAATATCAGGCGATGTTTGTTTGTTTTCATATATCAGTGTTGAACCGAGGTTGGTTGGTTGTTGTTGCTGCCTGCGCCGGCGTTCGTGCCGATGCAGATGGATTCACCGTGGCTGGCGATGCCATTACCGCTTCGCTTTCCCAATGTGACCGCGCCTGACGTTTCAGGTAGCGCCGGTAAAACTGGTGCAATCCCTGAAACGTGATGACGCAATCCTTTTCGGTGCGAAGCCGGGCGGCGATTTCCTGCCACGTCCGGCGCTGCTGGCGCTGCTCGCGGATTAATTCCGCGAACGATTCAAGGCGGCTGCGATAAGCGCGTCCGCCGCCACGCCGTTTATTTTTGGTTTCCGAATCCATTCGCCACCAGTTTAGGCCAGCCAATGGCGGTTGCGTTAGCGAGTAGTGGGGGAGTTAAGCCGGAAAGTGGGCGAGTTAAACGCGATAGCGTTTTTAACTGTTGAAAGGCGTTGAATCGCCGGGTTGAAACCTGTTGAACGGTGTTGAACCGTGACGTTGAAATGTGTTGAACGGCGTTGAATTCATCAACGCTTTTCAACGCCATTTTTTATTTCATCCGGCGCATAGCCGAGAACCTACGATTTTTCGTAGGGGTAGGGCGTCCACCTTTTAAGCTGACGAATAGGAAGCTAAATAATTGATTAAAAAGCGTGCGATTAGCGTTGAATCACAATGTAGCAAATGGGTTACCGCCATGATGAATTTCAGTCGGATGCAACTGAAACGGATGGTTTATGAATCACGTTTAGGAAAATTGAGCCGGGCATATATTTCAAAACCGATGATGATTTCTTAACGGGAATTGGCGATGAAAATCCAACCTGCAACCGGCATTGATTACCGTCAGCACTGAATGGACGTTTCGGAAACCGGAGCGGAACGAAACGGATGAGCAGTGGAGCGCGGTTTCCGAAACGGCCATTGAGTGCGGCATCGGATAGGTTTGAAGGATGCGGCGTTTAGTCTGTCCGGTTTCCAAGGCACGCAGGAAAGCCGGACAGTCTAAACGCCGTCGCGCTTATTTGAATCCCGAAAACATTTTCCATCGTCTGTGAATTCGATTATGGCGTTGTCTTCGGCTGGATCAACGAAATGCCGTTCGTGGTCACAAAATCCGTAAAAGTGGTTTCCTCGTCGAAAATGCTGCTTGGCGGCAAATGCAGGAGTTTCGTTCGCTGTGCCGCCACACCGTTTAGATAGTCCTGCCAGAGCGGGATGATTTTCTCAACAGGCATTTCCATCGCCGCTTCAAAATAAGTCGGGTAGCCCGCCTTGTCGTGTGTGGCAATCAAATTCAAAAACCGCTTGAACCGCCCTTGCTGCCACAAAAACACCGAAACCATGCGCCAACTGGATTCGCTGCGCTCCACCGAACTGGAGGCCTCGGTTTCCTTCGGGGCGGCGATAACTTGCTTCAAATCCAGTTCCGTCAGGTTGGTGCCTAGCTGCTGGATGCGCCAAGGATTCTGGTATCCCCAAAACGCCGTCAATTCACCACCCTGCCAGTAACCGTAAAATTTTTCAAAGAATGTCGGAATGCCCTCCATCGCCCACTGTGGCCGGTCTTTCAAATTCCGTTCCACCAGCGGATGCAAAATTTCATGGGCGAACGTCCCCAGCCCCGAATCTTCGTAGGTGGCGAAAAATTTGTAGCGATAAACATAAACACCGAAATTCGGCGGGTCGGCGATATGCAACTGCCGGATGAGAAACTGTTTGAACTGCTCCCGATCTTCAAACACGAGCACGCGGATGGGATAATCGAAATCCGCCTTGAAGAAATCCCGATTCACGAGCCGCACGAATCCATCGGCAAAACGGGTGATTTTAGGAATCCTGGGCGACTCGCGAAGATAATAAAAATCAAAATACGCCGTCTGCTTGTGACAGGGGAACTGACTGGTGAAATCCTGAGAAAAGACGATGGCGGGCAGCAACAGCAACCAGCCAAGCAGGATTCGATTCATGGACGAACATTACTGAAAGCATGAAATGATAAAAAGTAAAAAGCCGGAAGAAATCTTGTTCAAAAAAGGAACGCATGGGTTCCGGCAATCTGCAAAAATGCCGCTAATGACGGTCATTAAAAACCATCCAGTGCGGCGGAAACGGCGGTTTCATCTTGTGCGCCTCCCGCACAAGACCACCCGGAAATTCTGTCAAGCTGACGGCCATGAACAGTAAATTAAAAACATCCAGAATGGCAGAAGACGAGATTCATTAAGTGTATGTGATACACCACAACCCTCCGCAATTCTGCCAGAGTGGCAGCCATTGGGGACATTCATTTTGTTCAATGATTGCACAAGCGGAGCCTAAATATCCGCTAGAATGTCCGCTGGAAACATTAAAAAACCATAGGTGACGTATGAATAGTGTTGTGCCAAACAACCTCGCTGGCCGGATGGAAAGAGAGATTCGTGCCAAAGAAGAAAAAAAGGACAGCGCGCTTTATGTGCTGAACAATGATCTCAAGACGATCTTGAATCTGGCCCGGCTGCCCGCGCGTTTGAACACCCCGCAAACCGCCGCCTGCCTCGGCTTCAAGCCGCATGACATCCCGGTGCTGGCCGCGCGCGGATTCCTCAAGCCATTGGGTCGTCCGATGCCCAATAGCGATAAATACTATGCGCGGTCACGAGTTCTGGAACGGGCGGACGATGAGGAATGGCTGTCGCGGGCAACGGCGGCCTTGAGCCAGCACTGGCAGGATAAAAATGCCCGCAAAGCCGGAAAACAGAATGGTCACGCCCGGTCAGTGGATAAATAACTATTCGGCATAACCGCAACCAACTCGCCCACTACCCGCTAACGCGGGCACGTCCGGGTAATTTAAGCTGGTGGCAATGCTGGCACCGAAAGCCCAATACAATCTGGCCGACGCCAAAAAATATTTCAAGGAACACCTGGCGGTTGGCGATTACTACGCCGAGGGGCAGACCGTCCCCGGCCAATGGATCGGCAAGGGCGCGGCAGATTTGGGACTGTCCGGCGTGACGACCACCGATGAGTTTGTCCGGCTCTGCGACAATCTTCACCCGCAAACCGGCGAACGGCTGACGCTTCGGCAAAAAACCACCCGGATTGAAAAAGGGATTGATGGCGAAGAACGGCAGGCCGCCAATCGCCGGGTGTTTTACGATTTTACTTTCTCCCCGCCCAAATCGGTTTCCATTGCCGCGCTGGTCGGCAACGACGCGCGGATTGTCGAGGCGCATGAGCAGGCCGTGACGGTGGCGATGCACCAGTTGCAAACCTTCGCGGCAACGCGGGTGCGGAAAAATGATGAATGCACGGACCGGCCTACGGGCAACCTCGTGGCTGCGATGTTCCGGCATGACACCTCCCGCGCTTTAGATCCGCATCTGCACTCGCATTGCATCGTGTTCAACGCCACGTTTGATTCAGTCGAAAAGCAATGGAAGGCATTGCAGAACCATGAAATGTTCGCGGCGCAAAAGTTTGTCGAGAATGTTTATTACCATGAACTCACGCGCGAACTGGTGAAGTGCGGTTATCAGGTTGAAAACAGGCCGCGCGGCGATTTTGAAATCAAGGGCGTCACGGCGGAATTGATTGAAAAGTTTTCCAAGCGGCATCGGGAGATTGACCGGAAAACCAAGGAACTGCTGGCGCGTGAACCGGAAAAGGCGGGCGACAACCTGGCCGCGATTCGGGAGAACATCGCGCACAAGGAACGGCCACGCAAAATCCGGGACATTGGTTTGGAAAAACTGCAAACGCTGTGGGACGGTCAAATGACGACCGGCGAAAAGGCTTCGCTGGATGGGCTGACGGCGAAGCCGTCCGTTGCGCCCATTTCCAGCGAAAAGATTTGCGAGCAGGCCGTGACGTGGGCGGAGCAGCATTTGTTTGAACGCCGTTCCATCGTCCATGAGCATGAACTGTGGCGGCACGCGCTGGAACGCGCCAGAGGGCAGGACGTTTCATTGGCGGACATTCAAGCCGTCACGCAAAAGCGCGGCTACCTGCACTTTGACGAGCATCCCGGCAAGATTTCCACGCGGGAACATCTTGAACGCGAAATGGAAATTATCCAGACGGCCAAAGCGGGGATTGGCGAATGTCATCCGCTGGTCTGGCAACCGAAGCCGGTCAATCCAAAACTGGATGACGAGCAGCGCGAAGCACTGAACAAACTGATTTCCAATCGTAACCGGGTCGCGGTCTTTCGCGGTGGCGCTGGCACGGGCAAAAGTTTCGTGTTGCGCGAGCTGGTCGGGCAAATCCGTGACGGCGGACGCGGCGTGGTCGTCCTCGCGCCGCAACGCCAGCAAGTGCTGGACATGGAACGGGACGGCTTTCCGTCGCCGCTGACGGTCGCCAGCTTTCTGCAAAAGAAAGAACTCAACGCGGGAACGGTGGTAATCGTGGATGAGGCCGGGCAGATTGGCGGCAAGCCGATGTTGGAACTGCTCCGGCTGGTTTCTGAACGCAACGCCCGGCTGATTTTATCGGGGGACACGCGCCAGCATGGGGCGGTCGAGGCGGGGGACGCGCTGCGGGCGATTGAAAAACATTCGGGCATCCGGCCAGTGGAATTGACCAACATCCGCCGCCAGAATCCGGCGCTGGCGAAGTCCATCGAGGAGCGCAAGCATATCAGGGAATACCGGCAGGCGGTCGAGGCAGCGCGTGACGGAAAGTTCGCGGAATCGTTTGAACGGCTGGACAAATTGAAAGCGATTGAATCCTGCACACTGGCCGATAAGCATGAAAAGCTGACGGCGCGTTATCTGGAACTGGTGAAGGATCGGCAATCCACGGTGGTCGTCTCGCAAAGCTGGAATGAGATTCACCAGGTCAATGAGGCGATTCGTGTTGCGCTTAAAAATGAAAAGCTCGTCGGCGAAGCGGAAACCACGGTCACGGCCTTCCAGCCGGTGGATTTGACGGAAGCGCAAAAGCGCGATGCCCGCTCGTATGATGCCAACACCGTGCTGGTGTTCAATCGTGACGTGCGCGGGTTCAAGGCCGGTGAATCGGCGCGGTTGAAATTGATTACGGACACGCATTTGCTGGTGGAAACGGACACGCGCATCGTCCCCATTTCATTCAAGCAACTGGACAAACTGACGGCCTGCCAGCGCAAGGAACTGGCTTTGGCCGCTGGCGACAAGCTGCAACTCAAGGCGAATGGCCGCAGCGTGGAAAACCGCAAGCTGGTCAATGGCGAACTGGTCAAGGTCAAGGCCGTCCAACCGGACGGCCGCATCGCGCTGGCGGATGGCCGGGTCTTGGATAAAAACTTCCGGCAGTTCGTCCGGGGCTACGCCATCACATCCTATGCGTCACAAGGCAAGTCGGTGGATCATGTTTTGTTTTCAGATTCGGCGGCAAAGGCCGCGACGAACCGGCAGCAGTGGTATGTCACCATTTCGCGCGGCAAAAAGGGAATTCATATTTTCACCACGGACAAGGAGCAGTTGCGCGAGAACATCACGCGCAGCGGAGATCGCTCCTCCGTGGTGGATGCGCTGATAGCGCATTACCGGAAACACAATTTGTTCTTCCGCATGATTGAACAGCGTTGTGGAACGCGGCTGGCGCTCACCATGACCAACAGCAAACGCGCCAGAGAATTCCGCGCGCTGCGTCAGCGGCAAAACCAAAGTCAGTCGCAAGCGCAAACTGAAACGATCAAGCAGACGGTTGAATCCAATGAGTCATGCCAGCAACCCGTCCAGACACCGGCGCAAAGCCAAGCGGCAGAAACGGCAGAACCGAAAATCAAGCCGCACCTGATTTTCCCGAAAGTCCCCAAAAAACAGTCGCGCGGTTACAGGCCGTGAACGGCTGTCAGTCCAACTGGTAATCGTCGTGGTCATGTTAGTCCGGTTCCCGATATGGCGGAGATTGCTTTTTCTTCGTAATCCTCCAGCGAAGGAATTTTCACCAGCGCCCTTTTCGCGTATGCACGATGGACAGCCTTGCTGTTGTGTCCCAGCGCTGCTTGCGCGAACCGTTCAGGATAACCGGCACATTTGGCGCGTTCCGCCCAGGCATAGCGGTAACTATGAAGCGACACGCCTTTGATATTGAGCACCCCACAGCGACGGCAAAATTCGGCGGCGCGGGTATTGGCGCTGGTCGCAGCGATGGACGGGAACAATGGACCAACGGTGGGAAGCTGGTTCAAGATGACCGCGAGTTTTTTGCTGATGACCAGTTGCGCCTGTTCGCCGGTCTTCATCCGAAAGTAGGTCAGCGTTTGCGACGGCCAGTCAATGTTTTCGTGATTCAGTGCGGCGGCGTCGCTTTGAGACGCGCCGATTTCCCAAAGCAACTGGTAATACAGATTGCGTTCGGGATTTTTCTCGGCTTCAAGAATCCGCTCGTGTTCGCCTTGCGTGATAGCGCGTTTTGATTTGGTCTGCGGCTTTGGCCAGAGGCGGGGGGCAAGCACCGGCACGGCGAGCCAACCGATGCCGAGGGCAAAATTGTGAACGCGTCGCAAAAAGTGCGCGACGGAAACCTTACCTTCATTTAGCACCGTCAAAAAATCCTCGGCGGTGGTTTCAAGCAATTTTTTGGAACGCAGCCGGTCAAATACTCTGCACTTGAGGGCGCGGCGGTAGCGGGCTTTGGACGAGTCTTTGCCATGCACTTGAATCTGTTCCATAACATCCTGCCAAGTGCGCTGCATCCAAGCCGGGTCGCAGGCGATCAGGTAGGAACGGGCGATTTGTAGGTTCAGGGCGGGTTGGCGTTCGGAGTTGTTCCGTGCCTCGACGATCTGTTGGGCTTCGTCCTCGTTGGTTGTGTGCAGGCTGGTCGGTTTACCGGTGGTTTTATCCACGGCATAATACATCCCGCCCCGGCTGCTCCGGCGAATTAAGCGATAACGTGTTTTCATGGTTTCACGCAATCGCAAGGATAACCGAGACCGAACCCGCAGAGTTAGCGAGTAGCCGGAGAGTTAAGGCCGGTTAGCGCGAATTCTGACGGAGTGGATAAACTGGTGTCCGTTTCGGTGTCCGTTTTGGACTCAACCCCTCTAAAACCATTGCAGCACAAGCAAAACAAATTGGCTCCAGAGGAAGGGCTCGAACCTTCAACATCACGGTTAACAGCCGCGTGCTCTACCATTGAGCTACTCTGGAACTCGAAGGACAGATAATTTACAAGCCGCCGCGCAGACGTCAAATCGTTTCGTCAGCCTTTTTGGCAATGCGGACAGAAAAATGTGCTCCGGGCGGCTTGAACGATGCGTTTGATGGGAAAACCGCAGTTCACACAGGGCTTGCCGGCCCGGTCATAAACCCGCAGACGTTCCTCGTAATAATCCATCGCCTTGGCCGCGCGGCCAAAATAAAACAAGCTGTCCGTCTTGCCCGCATCGAAATTCAGCGGAATCGTGCTGCCGCCGTCAATCGCCACCTGCAATACTTCGCGGATGGCGGCCAATAATTTCTTAGCGGCGCCGGCCGAGATTTTATTCGCGGCGCGGCGCGGGGAAATGCCGGCGCGGAAGAGCGCCTCGCTCGCGTAAATATTGCCGACCCCGGCGATCAACGACTGATCGAGCAGCTTCACTTTCACCGGCTGGCGGGAGCCTTTCAGCTTTTCCTGAAATCGTTCCGGCGTGAATTCCTGGTCCCATGGTTCCGGCCCCAGCTTTTCCGCCGCCGTAAGATCCAGCGTCAGCCGGCCAAAATACCGTGTGTCCTCGTAAATGAAATTTCTGGCACCGAGGTTCAAAACCACCGCCGCGTGCTTCGGCAGCGGCCCGGATTTTGGTGCAAGATACATCCGCCCGGTCATGCCCAGATGGCCGAGCAACATGATTTTTTCACGCAACTTTTGCAGGCGCAGTTCAAAGAGCAGATATTTCCCGCGCCGCCGTAGGCCGAGGAATTTTGCGCCGCGCAGGACTCTTTTGAAACGCGCCGGCGCGGTCGGATGCAGAACTTTTTCGCGCCGCACTTCGACGGCACAGATGGTCTTGCCCGTCAGCAGCGGGCGCAGATGCCGCGCGAGCACCTCGACTTCGGGCAGTTCGGGCATTTAGCCGGTGACGAGCGTGCCGACCTTGTCGCCCAGCACCACCCGCTTGAGATTGTGTGGACGGAAGAAATCAAAAACGATGATGGGCATCTTGTTGTCCATGCACAGCGAGAACGCCGTGGAGTCCATCACCTGCAAGCGCCGTTGCAGCGCGTCAATGTAGGTAATCTGCGCGAAGCGCTTGGCCTTCGGATTTTTCTTCGGGTCGCTGTCGTAGATGCCGTCCACCTTCGTCGCCTTCAAGATCACTTCCGCGCCGATTTCGTTGGCGCGCAGCGCGGCGGCGGTGTCGGTGGAAAAATATGGATTGCCCGTGCCGCCGCCGAAGATGACCACGCGGCCTTTTTCCAAATGCCGCACGGCGCGGCGGCGGATGAACGACTCGGCAATCTGCGACATCGCAATGGCGCTTTGCACCCGCGTCGGCGCGCCGAGCTTTTCCAGCGCGTCTTGGAGCGCAAGCGAATTGATGATGGTCGCGAGCATCCCCATGTAATCGCCTGTCGCGCGCTCAATGCCGCGCTTGCTGCCGCTCAGGCCGCGAAAGATGTTGCCGCCGCCGACCACCACGACCACCTGCACGCCGAGTTCGCGCACCTCGCAAATTTGTTCCGCCATGTTTTGCACCGCCTCGGCGGAGATGCCGACGCCGGCCGGGCCGCCGAGTGCCTCGCCGCTCAACTTGAGAAGAATCCGGGAAAATTGGGGTTTTTTGGTTTTGCTCATAAATTGGCAGGGACGTGAAAAATCACGTCCCTATTTAGCAATCAAACTGCGCGCGGTCAAAACCAAACTCAGTTCAGCCGGTCACTGCTCACTCGTCATTCATAACCCGTCCTGTCCATCTCGCCCATTCACCCTGGATTGGCCGCCAGCCAGAAGCGGATGTCGGTCGCCTGCGGGTTCTTGGGATCCAGTTCCAGCACCTTGAGATAATGCCGCCGCGCCTGCGCGGGGTCGTGCAGGGACTGCGCGCAGAGGTTGGCCAGCGCTAGGTGCGCTCGCACTTCGCCGGGATTGGCCGCGAGGATTTTCTTCAGCTCGTCGGCCGCGTCCGGCACATAGCCCGCCGCCTTGAGCGCGAGCGCGAAATTGTAGCGGGCATCCACGGAGTCCGGCTGGAGCGCCAGCGCGTTCTCGTAGCTGGCCAACGCGGAGTCGTAGTTGCGCAGCCGGTGGGCGATGACGCCGGCGTTGTATTGCGCCTCGAACCACGCCGGGTCGAGCGCGGTGGCCGAGCGGTAGTCGTTCAGCGCGTCCGTCCATTTCTCATTCTGCTCGGCCTCGCGCGCCTGGGTGAACGCGCCGCTGGCCGCGCGGCGGTCGCCGGCCTGCGGGCGGCGCGGGGAGAGATAATTGTAGCGGGGAAAATCCACCGGCGCGGGCGGGATGATGACGGGCGCGGGCTTCTCCGGCGCGGCAGCGACGGTGGGCGCAATGGTTTCGCCCGGCAGCGGGGTGACGCCCTTGGGCACGGTCTGGGCGGCGGGGTTGTCCGCCGAGCCGCCGAACATCCGGTGCCACAGGCTCGGCTTGGGCGTGGGTTCGGGCATCGGCACTTCCAGCGGTGGCGCGGGCGCGGTGGCGGCTGGCGTGGTCACGAGCTGCGGCGCGGGCGCGACCGACACCACCTGCGGCGGGGTGGGTGAAGGATAATAATTGTTGCCGGCATAATGCGGCGAGCCGGTCGTCGCCGGCTTGGCCGGCGCGGCCGGATGATGCAAGGGCGCGGCGGCGGAAGGTTTTGGTTTCGTTTCGGCCACGGTCACGGCCGGCGGCGGATTGACTTTGGCGACGGGCTCCGGCGCGGGCGGGGCGGACAAGGATTGTTCGAGGCTGTTGGCGACGGTGTTCACCTCGTCCCAGCGGGTGGGGCGCGGCGTAAGCGCGAGGTAGTTGCGGTAGTTGTCCAGCGCCGCCTTGTAGTCGCGCAGATACTGCTGGTTGACGGTGGCGAGGTTGAGGATGGCGGCGGCATAATCCGGCCGCGCCTGCACGGCGGCGGTGAAGAACTGCGCGGCGTCGCGCGGTTTGCCGCGCTGGATGCGGGCGAGGCCGAGGCCGTTGTAGGCTTCGGCGTCGCTGGTCTTGAGCGCGAGCACCGCGCTGAAGCTGCGTTCGGCCGGGACGATCTCGCCGAGTTTTAACTGCGCGGCTCCGAGCTTGAGCCAGCCGGCCGCGTCGTTGGGACGCCGCAAAGTGTAGGCGATGAACTCGGTCTTGGCCGCGTCCGCCTTGTTTTGCGCGAGGAACAAAGTGCCGAGATTCAGCCGCGCCTCGAGCAAATCGCGGTCGAGATCCAGCGCGCGCTGGTAGGCATTCACGGCGTCGTCGGGCTGGCCGGCGCTCTGGAGCGCGACGCCGTAATAGTTCCACGCCGCCGCGTTGGTGGAAAGAATTTCGGTGGCGGCCTTGAACTGCGCGACCGCGCCGGCGTAATCGCCCCGGTCGAGGAGCTGGCGGCCCTTGAGCAGCGCGCGCGGCCCGGCCGGGGTGCAGCCGGAAATGATCAGCGCCAGCGCAAGCAATATAATTGCGCCCCGAATTGAATTTATTTTTGCCGACATCCGCCGAGGTGGTAACATCCGCGCTCGAAAGTGTCAAGAATCGCACAGCTTCAAATTCTGTTTCTCCTGGTGCTCGGCGGATTAAATTCCGTCCGCGCGGCAGATTTTTTTGCGCCGCCCGCGACGAATGCCACCGCCCGCGTGGTCGAGGTGGACGGCGTCGGCCTGCAATCCGCCTTCCTCGCGGACGACGCGCGGGTGGCCGCCGCCTTCAATCGCGGCCTGCTCACCTTGACCCGCGCCGCCGACGTTTCCGACGCGTGGCGCAGCCTCGTCCACACCAACGACACCGTCGGCATCAAGATATTTTCCCAGCCCGGCCCGCTGTCCGGCACGCGGCCCGCCGTCGTCGCGGCCATCGTGCGCGGGCTGCTTGCCGCCGGTTTGCCGCCGGACAAGATAATCATTTGGGACAAGCACGCGGACGATTTGCGCGCCGCCGGATTTTTCAAATTGGGCAAACAGCTCGGCGTGCGTGTGGCCGGCGCGGTGGAGGCCGGCTATGAACAGACGAATTTTTATCTGCCCGACTCGCCGGTCATCGGCTCGCTCGTGTGGGGCGATTCGGAGTTTGGAAAAAAGGGCGACGGCATCGGCAAGAAATCCTACGTCTCCAAGCTCGTCAGCCGGGAGATGACGAAGATTATTTCCGTCGCGCCGCTGCTGAACGAGAACGACGCCGGCCTGTGCGGCCATTTTTTCAGCCTGTGCCTCGGCAGCGTGGACAACACGCGCCGGTTTGAGGGCGACGCCGACCGGCTGGCCGTGGCGCTGCCGGAGATTTACGCGCTGCCCAGCGTGGGCGACCGCGTGGTGCTGAACGTCACCGACGCGCTGCTCGGCCAGTATCAGGGCGGGCCGGCGAGCTTTTTGCAGTTCGCTTCGGTGCTGGATCAAATTTGGCTGAGCCGTGATCCCGTGGCGCTGGACACGCTGGCGCTCAAGGAACTCGCGCGCCAGCGGCGGCTGTTCAGCGTCCCGCCGCCAAAGCTGAACTACCAGCTTTACACCAACGCCGTTTTGCTCCAGCTCGGCCTCAACGACCCGGCGCGAATCCAGATTGAAAAGGTGAGGTGATTTTTACCGCGCGTTGCCGATTTCCGCCGCGAGGTCTTCCACCGTCCAGTTGCCGCGCGCGAGCGAGAGCTTGTCCGCCGCCGCGCCGTGCTGCCAGACCGCGTAGCGCAAGGTGGTTTCCACGTCCGCCGACAACGCCGGCTGCGCCAGCAGCCCCGCGATGAAGCCCGCCAGCAAATCGCCGCTGCCGCCCTGCGCGAGGTGCGGGTTGCCGGAGCCGTTCACGAAAATATTTCCGGTGCTGCGCCCGACCAAAGTCTCGTGACCCTTCAGCACCACCCAGCAGTCGCCGTATCGTAGCGACAGCTCGCGCAGCGCCGCCACGCGGTCCGCCTGCACCTGCGCCGCCGTGGACTTGAGCAGCCGTGCCGCCTCGCCCGGATGCGGCGTCAGCACGCGGATGAAATTTTTCTGGAACGGCTCGGCCGCCAGAAAATCCAGCGCGCTCGCGTCCACCACCAGCGGGAATGCCGCCAGCCGCCACAGGTAGCGGGTAAAATCCTTCATCGCCGCGCGGACCACCGGCGTGGCCAGCCCCGGCCCGACGAGCGCGGCGGTGGCGATGTCCGACAGCTTCAGATCCGGCTTCCAAAGCTGCACCATCGCGGACTGCAACTGCGCGGCGACCGGATGATAAATTTCTTCCTGCGTGAACAAGGTCGCCAGCCCCGGCTGCGCCCGCTGCGCGCCGCGCACGGCCAGCACCGCCGCGCCGTGATAGCCAAAGCTGCCGGCGACAATCGTGACGTGCCCAAAATCGCCTTTGTTTCCGGCCGTTTTCCGCGCCGGAGGGAAATGTTCAAAATCCTCCGGCTGCGTCCAGTTGAGTTCCGACGCGAGCGGGCAGGGGACGAGGCCGACATCTTCCGCCACTTCCAATCGTCCGACGAACGGCCACGCGGCGGGCGCGAGCAGCCCCGACTTCGGCGCGCCGACGGTGAGCGTGACCGACGCTTCGATGGCCGCGCCAAAATTTTCACCCGTGTCTGCGTTGAGGCCGGAAGGAACATCAATCGCCAGCACGGGTATTTTGCTGGCGTTGATGGCGGCAATAATTTTCTGCCACGATTCGGACAGCGGACGGTTCAAACCGATGCCGAAAAGCCCATCCACGATGAGCGCGGGTTTTTCCGCCAACGCGGATTCGAGCGGCAGCAGGTCGGTGTCCGGCAGAAACATTTCCAGCACCTCGGCGCGGCGGCCTTCGAGCTGCTTGGCGGCGGCGCGGGCGTCGTCGCCGTTGTGGCCTTTGCCGATGAGAAAAAGAATGGTGTCATCGGCGCGTGTGAGCTTGCGGGCGCGGCGGGCGACGCGCTTGCCGGCGCGGCGGATGACCTCGGCCTCGGTCTGGCCGGTGGCCCAGGTGGCGGCCTCCCATTCGCGCATCTGCGCGGTGCTGATGACGGGTATCGGCATGAAATTTACGATTTAAGAATTACGATTGACGATTTTTGGGGCGCGAGCATTTCACTCTAATCGTAAATCGCCAATCGCCAATCGTAAATGGAATTGTCACCCAATCGTCACATGGTTGTCACCGGAATGAAATTGTGTGACGAATTGCGGCGTGCGACACTGCCCAGCGTGAAACCGCGAATTTTAGTTGTGGATGACGAGCCGGAAGCGGTGGAACTCGTCGAATTCAATTTGAAGCAGGCCGGTTACGCTGTCACCACGGCGGCGGACGGCGCGGAGGCGCTGAAGAAAGCCCGCAGCCAGACGCATGATCTCATCGTGCTGGACGTGATGCTGCCGGAGATGGACGGCTTCGAGATCTGCAAGACGCTGCGTCTCGACGCGGCCACGGCGAAGGTGCCCATCATCATGCTCACGGCCAAGGCGGCGGAGATTGACCGCGTGCTCGGCCTGGAACTCGGCGCGGATGATTATCTGACGAAGCCGTTCAGCCCGCGCGAACTGC
>Ga0302194_10000238_pt1 | contig 37945 bp, 24 predicted proteins | sample II_Bog_N1_1_FD_200227 | JGI IMG/M metagenome (GOLD analysis project Ga0302194, IMG submission 200227) | Peat permafrost microbial communities from Stordalen Mire near Abisko, Sweden - II_Bog_N1_1 | ecosystem: Environmental > Terrestrial > Soil > Wetlands > Peat | place: Sweden: Abisko...
TGAAGGCGACCAAATTCCTGTTGAATCTCAAGTAGCTCTTTTCTAGCGTCTGCCAAATCGCACAGTGTTCTCCGCATTGATTCCTCCTCATCGAATGAGGCTACCCACCGCGAAGCGGAAAGCGAGTGCCAAGGTCGTGAAGATGCTGCTGCCCTCGGGTGTCTGGAAGGAACCTGAGCACCCTACAGCACCCCCGATTTCAAAAAAGGCGGCAGTTGCGTCTCTAAGTGCTTAATTTTGTGGTCTTTATGGTGGGCGCTGCAGGATTCGAACCTGCGACTTCCACCGTGTGAAGGTGGCGAGCGCAGGCTGTTTTGTTGACGGCAAAGGGGTTACAAACCGGGTGAGTCGGCAAAACCGGCAAAATCGGCGCTATTTGCTACCAAATTGCTACCAAAGCTATAGCCAATCAATGCAGTGGGCAAATGGGCTGAACGTGCAGGGTCAGCCCAAATCTCCCTTATGGGCTCCGGGAGACATTCCATTGGTGCCCGAGCAAGCGTGCGAGTGCCTTGATCGGGATCGAACCGATGACCTCTTCCATGCCATAATGACTCGAACCGCAAAATATAGACGGCACAGTACTTATGAACCGGCACAACCGGCAGAAACGGCCCAATGGGTGCTATTTGCTGCCAAAATGCGGGCAAAGCCTAAACCAAGTGGCCAACGGGCTGATCGCGTGGAGTCAGACGTACTTCAATCGTTGCATGAGCCCTCGCATGTGCCGAACGTGAATGACAAGTCACAAAACTATTCGGTTATGGGGCTAACGAATGATACTCGCCAACTGCTCTAGAGTTTCAACGAGCATGGAGAGTAGAGAGCGGACTTTTGCGTATTCGTCTTCCGACAATGTCCTCTGTCCTATCGGCAGAGAGCCGCAAAGCACCTCGTCTAATGGATGCCATTGCCGTGCGAATCTCTCTTCTAGCAAAGCTGGCAGCTGGATCACCCCTCTTGGCAATCCCTTTCCTTTCCCTTTGCGCAACTTGATCGCGTGCTTGTTGGGGACATACTGCAGCTTTGAAATTGCGGTATTGACCCGATTCATTTTCTCGGCCGAGACCTTGGGAAAGCCGTTCAAAACGCGCGATGCGGTCATTTTAGAAACCCCGGCCAACCTCGCGACATCTGACAGGGTGCTTGAAGCTACTTCGGGTCCGACCGCCGCCTTCATACCGGCTTGCTTGCGAGTGTAGGGAACGAATCTCTTTTCACGAGTTTGTTGCCGCTCGTTCCTCAAATTCATCTCGTAAACACTCCACATTGAGTTCCGTGCAATCGCGGTATCTGCCGATCTCTTCGACAGCTTCCAGTGATTGCATCCGCTTCCCGCTTCAGGCAGTTGTTCAACGCCGCCACAGCTAGCTCACGGCGTGCCGGGAACCCCTTGCCCGTCAAACATGAATGTCGAGGCTGCGACTGCAGGCCGCGAATCTCAGGGTTGTTTCGTCAGTTCGACGCCAATCGTGAATGCCTTGAGTTCTTCGGGTTCACCGAGATCACCGTCGGGGTTAACCAGTGAGCAAGGATGATCAACGGCTTGACTACGCAAGGGTCATTGGAAACAAACAACCTTTCCAGAAAAGGGAACAGATTCACGGCCCGCGATTCATTTATGACAACGTTGTCACAATAGGCGCGTACCAGTTTTATATGTAGATATTTTCCAATTGTCAACCATTATTTCAGGCATTGAATATGCAGAGGATATTTGAGAAACGCGGGTGAGAGAATCGCCTCTATTTGTTACCGATATGAGGTGGGAGCCTTTGAATCGGCTCGTGTCCGTCCCTCTGTCCCCCTCACAGTCATTTGACATCGTTGGTGTATCACGTTCGACACCGTTGTCATAGGACTGCATTTTTATCGACTCTCCCCAGAGATGTTCTCCGAAGAAAACCTGCCCATCGGGAAGGCGTCGATACTCCTGCATGCCGCAAGTCAGCTTCCGGATCGATCCCCAGATTTCAACGATCAGAGCCTTGCGCCGCCCGGAAGAGGGTGTGTCCAAGGAGACGGCACAACTATCCGAAGTTACTTCGCCAAGGGGTGTTTACTTACTCCAGCGAGAATTTCAAACAGTACACTCACCAAATGGTGGGGCAAAGACGAGCGTCCGTAGTTCCATCAAAATACACGACACAGTCCGTTTGATAATCAATCGGAGAAGTCCTCTCGATCTCCGCGGCCGGCTAAAGTGGGCGAAGACTTTTCGCATGGTTCAGCGATTTGTCGCACGGCGCGAGGCGTGAAATTGTCGGTGCATTCTTCGACAGAAGACCTAGGATTCGGAGCGAAATTCTTGCCTGCCCAATCAGGGGTAACATGCGCCTGCGGTTTCGCGAATCGTGTTCAGGAACTCTGTGGCGGACACTCCTTTTAATAAATAGGCATGAGCAAAGGCGTAACGGGATTGTTCGAGTGAATAATCCAACTTGTGCGGAGCAACCAGAATAAACCGGCTTGATCGCGGTTGCGTGGAGTACTCATGCAGGTCCCTGCAATGCGGGGCGTCCAACATGGCTTCATCAATCAGAGTTACGTCGGGGCTATTGGCCTTCAGCACAGGGAGGACTTCGCTGCGTAACGCTGCCTGGGCTGTAAATTGCATATCCGGCTGGTTGCTCACGATGATGCCCCAGGCCAGGCGTTCGAGCGGCGCAGGCATCGCAATGACTACGCGGATGGGCAGCTCTACTTTGCTAGAGAGCGGTGCATCATGCATAGAGTACGGCTCAGCGTGCGACTTAGCTGCGAGATCGGGCGCATGCACTTTCTGCGAAGAACGAAACAACGGCATGGCAATCCCTCTTTCGGAGCAAGTCCGCACAGGAGCAAACATTCGAAAATACCCCGTTTCAGCAGAAACAAATGCGCAGGAAGTAGGACTGCAGCGCTTGAATGTGAATCTCACTCGACCTTCACGGTCAACTGCAATGACTGTCCGACACCTCCGGCTGGACCGCATGCTGCGATGGTCAGCTGTTCAACGTCGCCACAGCCAGCCCTCGCCGTGCTGAGGACCCCTTGCGCGTCAAACCTGTATGCCGAGGTTTCGACTGGAGGCCGTGATCCTCAGGTTTGTTCCGTAGATTCGAGGCCAATAGTGAATACCTGGAGATTTTCGGGTCCCATCTGAGATCACTGTCGGTGTTCGCTTGCGAGCAAGGATTATCAATCGGTTGACTACGCGAAGGTGATTCGAAACAATCAACCCTCCAGAAAAGCAAAGACATTTACGGTGTGCGATCCAGCAATGACAACGTTGTCATTGCTGACGCATCTTGATTTTATCAGGCGAATTTGTCCACTTGTCAACCATTATTTCTGCCTCGAAGGTCCAGAGAATCTCTGAGACACGTGGGCGAGAGAATCATCTGTCAATGCTGCCGCTACGAGATGGAAACCCTTGAATCGACTCATGTCCGTCCCCATAAAGGTCACGCAGCTGATTTTCATAGAATCCCGGAAGTTGCCTGCCAATAAGAATCTCGAGTGAGCTTCGTGTGTTTGGCTATGTAGCTTGTTAAAAGGAACGGCAAACGACTTCTCGGAACAAGTCGAGCCTGAGTAGGCTGTGCTAAATGGGCACAGATGAACATCTATACGAATGGGCTGCTTATTCCTGGCGCTCGGTACCTGTTCTGTCGACAGCTTTTTCCGAACACTTTAAATCGATGTTCTCGGAATACAATGGCGCCTAAGGATGGCACGATTGAGAATGGGTGTTGGCGTATCGAGGTGGATCAATTGAATAAGCGATTGCTAGGGGCTGCCTTCACCGGCTCCTTAGGTGGATTCGTCTTTGGTTACGATCTCGGGGCGCTCTCGTCGGCAACGCAGAGTCTGCGAAGCCAATTCGATCTTTCCCCTGCGGCCTTCGGCCCGACTATTTCATTTTCTATTTGGGGAACCGTCCTCGGTTCACTGCTCGCAGGTCGGTTGGCAGACGGAGTTAAGAGAGGTCATCTCATCGCGGGGTGTTCGCTACTTTACGCCATAGCAGGGATTGGGACGACTCTTCCAACCCGGCCAGAATGGCCTATCTTCCTGACTATGAGGTTCCTGTGTGGAATGGCCATTGGGGGATTTACGGTAGGTTGTCCTCTCTACCTTTCTGAACTCGCTCCTGTTGCGCTCCGTGGTCGAGTGGTCAGCCTGTTCCAGATTCAGGTGGGTTTGGGGGTGGTGGTTGCCTTCTCTGCAGGCTTGATATTCACGCACTTCAAACCGACGGGGGACACGTGGAGATTGTGTCTGGGAACCGGCGCGATTCCTGCGGCAGTGCTCTGCTTGCTTATGCTGTTCCAATCGAGGAGAGAAAGCAACGTACCGATTCGCCTCATTCCGAGCAGTCTCAGTATTGCCCGTAGAACGGTTAGGGACAAATCTCCACATCACGAACCGCTGTTTCGCCGGTCAAACGCGCGGCCTATTCTTTTGGCAACCAGCATTGCGATTTTCAATCAGCTCTCAGGTGTGAATATCCTGCTGTTGTATATGCTTGATATCCTGACCAGCGCTGGTATCGGTTTTGCTCTGGGGCATAGGTACACCGTCCTTATCTCGTGTCTTGGCCTGGCAATGACGCTGCTTGGCATGGTGTACGTCGATCGCTGGGGACGCAAACCGCTCCTGCTGATCGGGTGTGCCGGCATGGCCGTGTGCCTCCTTTGTCTAGGCCTGGCTATACCGCATCGGTTCGCGCCGTTTCTATATCTGCTCATCCTGATCGTGTATAACGTATTTTTTGCATTCTCTCAGGGAACCGTGGTTTGGGTGTATTTGAGTGAGCTATTTCCGCCGGGGATTCGCGGAGCCGGTCAAGGGTATGGGGCATCGGTTCACTGGATAACAAATGCTGTTCTGGTTTCGATATTTCCGGTTATCCAACATGCCTCGTCTGGCGACATATTCTATTTTTTTGCCCTGATGATGGTGTTGCAAATCGGCGTCATCCTGCGGTGGTATCCGGAGACGCGGGGGACGAGTCTTGGTTCTTTGCTGGGGCGGTAGCACATAATGGAACACAGACGCCTTTTGTGTTCCATGAGGAGATTGGGTAAGGAATGACGATTAGCAAAACGGGGGCTCCCACACTGGTGGATGTCGCGCGAGAATCCGCGGTGTCGTTGAAGACCGCGTCACGGGTCTTGAATAACTCCAAGAACGTCAGCGAAGAGAAAGCGATTCGCGTGCGGGAGGCCATAGAATCCCTTGGGTATCGGCCGAACGAATTGGCTCGCGGGTTGAAAGCGCAGAAATCGGCAGCCATTGGCATGATTGTCCCCAATCTATCCGATCCGTTCACTGCGAACGCCGTTCACGGGCTTCAGGAAGTTGCGAGGGAAAATGGCTATGCAGTCATTCTGGCCAGTCACGGTGGCGATGTCGACGCCGAGCGGTCTGAGATTCAGACCTTAGTGGGCCGGCAGATCGACGGGTTGGTGATAGCTCCGGCTGATAGTCGAAAGGACAACTTCAGTGACATCATCCCCGCCGGCGTCCACGTCGTAACATTCGATCAATTGATCCGGAATGTCCAAGTCGACTCCGTAACAGTGACCAATCGCCGTAGTGCACAAGACGCAACGAAGCATCTCGTGGGGCATGGCTTGCGCCGGATTGTCGCAATTGGCGCGCGGCCTCAATTGTATACATGCAAGGAACGCATTTCCGGCTACAAAGCAGGCATGAAATTAGCGTCCCTTTCGCCACGACTGTGTCTGGTGGAACATGAGGATTTGCTTACCCCAGAATGGCTTACGGAAGAGGTGTTTCGCAAACAGGATGCCGACGCAATTCTTACCTTGAACTGGGTTTGTACGATGCGCACGTTGCGCGGATTGCGCCAACTGCGAAGGATCCCCGGTTCGGACATCCCGCTATTCTCTTTTGATGATTTCGATTTGGCGGACATGTTGACCCCTGCGCTATCTGTAGTTCAACAGCCTGCTGAGATGCTCGGACGCGAAGCGGCACGTTTGCTGTTTGGGCGGTTGAAGGGCAACGAAAAGAACTCCCAAGCCGTGGTTCTGGACACGAACCTAATAATTCGTCAGTCCTGCGGCTGCCAGGACTCTAGCCGTTGAAGGCTGAGCAAGAAAGAGTACGAGAATCGCCTCCACACTGTCTCCGGATGCTGCTGGAGACGACCGCCGGAACGGGCTTGTCGCATGCGTCCTTCGATGCCAGCGACCCAAGAAAATACACGCGCCCGTGGTCAAAATGTACGTGCGCCAGCAGCTGCGCGGTGTAATCCTGCAGCCACATCGCAGCAATGTCGCCGGTTACGATCAATGTATCGGGCTTCCCGTTTCGTACTGAGAGCTGCGCCGTCACGTCGAACGTATTCGGATGGTAATTCTCAAATAGCTTGACGACCTGTGGCCGAACCTTGCGTGTGACATCTGCCACAGCCACGCTGACAAATGCCCGATTTTCGCAGGAGGCGGCTTGTTGAAAAAGCCACGGCGAGCCCTTCTATTCATCTGCTTTTGGGGGAACTGAGCCGGGCCGAGCAAATGCTCATGCAGAGCTCTTCACTTCTTTGACTCCGCTCGCCAAAATGCCAATATCCCAATTATCAATTGCCGTCCATTCATACCTCTCATTTTCGTTAACTTGCTGGTAAGTAGGGGCAAATAGGCCCTGCAGTCCGGCGATATCGTTCTACAACTCGAAACACAAAGGCGAGGACAACGAACGGCTGCGTTGATTCCCAAGCAGGCGAGTAGACCGGGAAAAATAAGGCTTGACAACGATGTCAGGATCGTTATAGTCTTGCGCGGTCAATCAATGACAGCGTTGTCATGAGACGGAAAAGACTGCGCTGTGATTGAGCAGTACATGACTCGGTTGAGGAATTCGAAGTAAGTACAGATCAGATCCACATCACTGAATGGACAACACGGACGATGATTCTTTTAAGGCCGGCAGCGGTGTCTATCGACGATACGCCCCTAGACTTTAGGAGAAGGCACTTGAAGAAGATGAATGCAACATTGACCACAAACTCAGGAGGCAAAAAATGCAGATTAGCATAACGAAATTGCGAGTCTTTATGCTCGCAATTATCCTTAGTCTTGTCAGTTCCTCGTGTCTGGTATGCGCGCAGGGGACAAACGGAAGCTTGACTGGACTGACGTCCGATCCGGCAGGGGCGGCGGTTACAGGTGTATCCGTAACCCTAACGAACATCGACACCAATTACTCACAGACTGTGACCACAGACAGCAGCGGCGTCTACCTCTTCAAGCTCGTGCCCCCGGGCAATTACTCGCTGAGTCTTGCTGCCCCAGGGTTCGAGCGATATCTGCAGGCCGGCATCGTCATCCAAGCTAATGCGAACGCGACCCAGGATGTGCAGTTGAAGGTGGGGAGCGCAGAGGCGACAGTAAAGGTGACCTCCAACGCCGAACTGATCAACACCACGACGTCGGAACTGGGTATGACGATCAGCCAGGACTCGGTGAGCGATTTGCCTCTTAACGGCCGAGACCCTTCCGCCCTGGCGCTGCTGGCGCCGGGAATGATCGACGCCAACAAGGCTGGCGTTTATTCGGGCCAGAATGGCATGGCGTTTGCAAGCGAAATTGCGGCATCGTCCAACGGCGGCCGCGTCGGCAGCACCTACTACATGCTTGACGGCGTCTCGAACATGGACAACTATTTGGGCGGCAATTCGCCAACACCGAATCCAGACGCCACGCAGGAATTCCGCCTGATCTCCGACAATTTCAGCGCTATTTATGGCTTTTCGACCGGCGGCGTTGTTTCGATGGCCACCAGGAGCGGCACGAACCGGTGGCATGGCGGCCTTTTCGAGTTCCTGCGTAACTCGGACTTTAACGCCGCGAATTGGAACAACCAAGCGCTCGACCCGCTCAAGCGCAACCAGTTCGGCGGCAGTGTGGGCGGCCCCGTGCTCAAGAATAAGCTGTTTTTCTTTTTCAACTACCAGGGAACCCGGGCCGACTTCGGCGCCGGAGCATCAGACAACGGGACGACGACTCCTACAGTGCAGATGCTGAACGGGGACTTCAGCGGGTTGGTCGATTACGCTGAGGCGAACAATAGCAGCTGCGGTTCGGGCTACGGAGGCCCCAGGACTCTTACCTGCGGCTGGTTGAATGGCCCATTCCAGTTCGCCAACGGGAAGCCTAACCAAGTCATCGGGTCGCTTGATCCGGTGGCTGTGCAGGTTACGAACGATGGTCTGCCTGGGCACACAAGCCCCGGTGTAGGGACTGGGCCCACTCCGTCCGCGGGCCAGAACCTTGTAGGGAATATGTTCTACGCATCGGCCGGCATAAAAAATAACATAGATGAGTACACGGACAAGGTTGATTACGATCTCTCGAAAAGCCAGCGCGTCACCGTGCGGTCGTATATCGATAAGTTCATTCAACCCTCGGGTGACGTACCGGGCAATGTTCTGTCAGTATTGAACTTAACCAACTGGACCGAAACCTTCGGCGAACAAATGTGGTACTTCAACGAAATTGGACAGCACACCTGGACGGTGAACTCGACTACAGTCAACACGGCCACGGTTCTGTGGACTGAACAGAGCGCGCACAATGGCGCGGCGGTAGTTGACCACAGTAGCAAGAATATGTGTTGGTCGCGTTATATTACCCTGAACGAGCCGGCCTGCGATATGGAAGGCGCAAATTTCGGCGGCGCAAGCGGCGGATGGACTGCGCCCGGGAGTGATGTCCGCTCCACGGAGGGTATCTCCGACACCTTGATCAAGACCATCCGCCGTCACAATGTGTCAGTGGGTATCGAGCTAAAAAAACAGAGGGAAGTTGAAAACGCAAGCGACTATCCGGGCGACGCTATTATCGGTTTCGGCGGCGGTTATACCGGCAATGGCACTGCCGATTGGCTGTTGGGCTACATGAGCAGCTTTGAGCAGGGTGCGGGCGAACTGGCCGACATCAAGGAATGGCAGATCGAGCCCTATATCAACGACGAGTTCCGCGTTAGACCTGGTCTTACTCTTACGCTCGGTGTGCGTTGGGCTCCCGACATAGCGCCGGTTTCTGCAGGTGGGCGCGGGGCAGCTTTTGTCGCCGGCCAACAGAGCACCCGTTTCCCTAAGGCCCCCGCGGGGCTGGTTTTCCCCGGCGACCATGGGGTGAATGATGCGCTCCGCCCCAGCGACTATCACCTCGTCGAGCCCCGGATCGGCGTGGCTTTCCAGCCGAAGAATTTTCCGCACACCGTGATCCATGCCGCGTTCGGCCTGTTCAGCGCTCCATTTAACTATTCCATTTACAACCATGCCGTAGATATCGCCCCTTTTGCGCCTGCGTACTCGCCGGCTGCGCCGTCGAATGTGCCTATCTGTTCCACTGGTGGAGTCACGAGCGCTTGCGTTCCGAACACCGGTCAATCCATCACCGGCTACATGGACTTCCACAACCCATGGGCTACCCCATCGTTCGGGACCAACGGAGTCCAGCCGTTTCCGCCGTTCGCGTCAATCGGATACGTGCCGCCTGCTAACTCACCGGTTCCCGGCCCAATTTATCTTCAGGCATCGTTTGCCCGAAACTTCAAGACGAGTATGACCCAGTCTTGGAACGCATCGGTGGAGCAGCAACTCAGCGGTGTAATGAGCGTGCGCGTGGCCTATGTGGGCAGCGAATCCTATCATCAGGACTACGTGGTGGATCGTAACTACGCCGGCTATAGCTACTGCACCTCCTACACATCGCCTTCGTGCCCGTCCCCAGCGCTGGCCCCCAAACCTGTTGCTCCGTATTCTAATTTTACCGGCATCCTGGAATACGACAGCGGCGCGACAGCCAACTATCATTCGCTGCAAGTCTTTTTCGAAAGACACATGGGCCATGGCCTGCAGGCGCAGTCCAGCTTTACCTGGGCGAAGGCGATCGACGTGACCAGTGGCGCAAACCTCGCCGTCACCCAGAGCGGTATAAATGATCCCAACAATCTAAGGTGGAGCCGCGGTGTCTCCGCCGCTAGTATTCCCTTCAGCTCGACCTCCAACTTTATTTACCGAAGCCCGGAATTGCGAGGGCAGAGTCTACTCGTGAGAGAGGGGCTCGGAGGCTGGGAGCTCAGCCCGATTCTTACGTGGCAGTCAGGCACGTCGTTCAGTATCGGGTCCGGTAATAGCCAGGCCGCCTATGGAGAGCCCGGCTACGGTAGCGGCTGTTTGCAATTTTGCGGCGGTGACCGCGCCGACCGCGTTCCCGGCGTACCGCTCGACGTCCGAAAGGGCGGCCGTGCGCACTGGACCAAGCAATACTTCAACCCGGCTGCGTTCGTCACCCGACACGACGGCACCTTCGGCAACAGTGGCCGCGATATCATGTTCAATCCTCCGGGCTTCAACACCGACGCGTCGCTGATGAAAAACTGGTCCGTTCTGGAAAAGTACACGTTGCAGTTACGCTTCGAGCTGTTCAACGCGTTCAACCATCCAATCATGGGCGGTCCAGATACTTGGCCGAACGACGGTACCTTCGGCGAAGTCAACAACGGCCACGGCACTGCGACGAATGCATCGCGGGTTGGCCAAGCCGCACTAAAATTCACCTTCTAACCATCCCGGAATGCCCTGGCGGCGAACCAGCTGCCCGGGCATCTTTTTGCTTGTCGAGCTATTGCTCTCACCACTTCCAACATGCAGACTCGCAGCTGGTCCCGCCAACTATCATGATTTCAGGGACACAATTCGAACGTGGGTCCGGAGGTTCGACTGATGCTTGAGTCAATGCCCCGGCCATCTTCCTTACGTAGGCGCTTGCTTGTGGCCTGCGTATCCATTCTGGCTACAATTCTGATCTCCTCATTTTTCTCGCCTTTTCGGACCAACGTATTCGGGCGTACAAAGGCCGGTGACCCCGAGGCTGCAGTTTGGCTTATCTCCATTGACTATCCCCTGAATGGGTCCATCTTTCCTCCGGGTATTACGCCGCCCGCCTTTATCTGGCGCGATCCGACAGCCGTCTCCTGGCAAATTGAGTTCGCATTCGCTGATCACTCGGCTCCAGTCCAGATGCAAACTTCGGGAGAACGGATGCAAATCGGACCTATCGATCCGGACTGCGTAAGCAGCACCAATGAGCCGCCGAAGTTGACACCGAAGCAGGCCGCTTCCTGGGCCTGGACTCCCGATGCGGCCACTTGGGCGGCGATTCAGGCTCGCTCCACAAATGAGCCTGCCACGTTGACCATCACCGGGTATAACTCCGCGCACCGAGCTTCTTCGCAGGCGCGCATTACCCTGTCCACTTCGGTTGATCCAGTGGGCGCGCCGATATTTTACAGGGATGTGCCGCTGATGCCGAGCCAAGGTGCGAACGGAACAGTGCAGCCGTTGTCTCCAACGTCGATTCATCTTATTAAGTGGCGCCTCAGGGATATTCGACAGGGCGAGAGCCATACGGTTTTGAAGGATATGCCCACTTGCGCCAACTGCCATTCGTTTTCGCTCGACGGCAAGACTATGGGAATCGACGTAGACGGGCCGGCGAACGACAAGGGCCTCTATGCGGTCGTTCCCGTTGAACGCCACATTTCCATCCAGCACAAGGATGTTGTTCAGTGGAATACCGACAGTCAAGCCGGAAAGGTCAGAGTGGGCTTTATGTCCCAAGTCTCCCCGGATGGACGCTATGTCATAAGCACCTTTGCCGGCTCGGCACTCGACATTTCCAACACCTATTACGTTACCAACTTCAAGGACTATCGTTTCCTCCAGGTCTTTTATCCCACGCGAGGCATTCTGGAGTGGTACGATCGGGCCACTGGGAAGCGCCAGCCGCTGCCTGGCGCGGATGATCCGCACTATGTGCAAACAGATGGAGTCTGGAGTCCTGATGGCAAGTACGTCGTATTTGCCAGGGCTGAGGCAAAGGATCCCTACCCCGTGGATCAGCCAAAAGCGCTGCATGCCAACGACCCGAACGAAACTCAGATTCAGTACGATCTCTATCGTGTGCCATTCAATGATGGCCACGGCGGGATGCCCGAGCCCGTTGCCGGCGCCTCACACAATGGAATGAGCAACAACTTCCCTAAGGTCTCTCCCGATGGGCGGTGGATTGTATTTGTGCAATGCCTTAACGGGCAACTGATGCGTCCCGACAGCCAACTTTACATCGTTCCCTTCGGCGGCGGCGATGCGCGGCGTCTAACTGGAAATACGCCGCTGATGAATTCGTGGCACAGTTTCTCGCCGAATGGACGCTGGCTGGTCTTTTCATCCAAGGCTCGATCATTCTATACACAGATGTACCTAACTCACATTGACGAGCAGGGGAACTCGAGCCCTGCAATTCTAATCGACAATGCCACAGCTTCCAACCGGGCCGTGAATCTGCCTGAGTTTGTCAATACAGCCGGAGATGGGATCGAGGAAATTCAGGTTCCAGCCGTAAATCAATACAAGATGATCGACGAGGCCACACAACTGGAAGAAAAGGGAGAGCACGACAGGGCCCTTGAAATCTGGGAGAAAGCTGTGGCGCTGGATACTGGAAATGGAGTGGCGCAAAACGGGCTGGCCGTATCTCTCTATCTTCATGGCGATGTCGAGGGATCGTTCCAGCACCTGCGCGAAGCCCTCCGCATTAACCCTCTGTCGGTTCAAGACCACTTCGTCCTGGGTAAGTTCATGCTTGAGCAGGGGCGTCCGGAGCAGGCATTGGCTGAGCTTGAGGCAGCTCTCGCGATCAGACCGCACTTCGAGTCGTGTGAAGAAGCCCTGGCCAGAGCTTATGAGGCATTGGGGAAAGGCTCCGAAGCTCTCGTGCATTGGCGAAAGGCGCAGCTCATTGATACCACCAGCGCCAGCGCCATGATCGGTGCCGCGTGGCTGCTCGCAACCGCGCCGGATGCCTCGTTGCGCAACGGCGCTGAAGCCGTGCGGTTGGGTGAAAGCGCGATGGCCGTCCAGCCGGGCAATGCTGAGGTGCTGGATACTTTGGCGGCGGCCTACGCGGAAGAGGGCCAGTTTTCGCGCGCCTCTTCCACAGAGACGCACGCTCTGGAACTGGCAAAAGCGCAAACAAACAAGCTACTGACAGCGGCCATCCGTGCTCACCTAGCACTGTTTGCAAAGCAGATGCCGATCCGCGAGGACCGAACGCATGCCGCCGCAGGCCAAGCCAGGGACACTTGGTCCGCACACAACTCGAGCCCGTGAGCAGTGCATGATCCGACAGGTTCGCACTGCCTGAAAAGTGAACAAAAGCAGCGTGCAGCAAAGCATTGCCCTGGAGTATGTCTGTGTTGTAGAACCCGATCTCAGCTGGCTTGGATTTTCATTTAACCGAGGTATCTCATGTCCATCCGTTGTACACGTCGCGACTTTTTGAGCAATACGGCCATGACTGTGGTCGCTTCAAAATTGCCTGTCAATCTCTATTCAGAGAGCGCAACAGAGAGTACTCTGCCGCTCCGTCAAACCAACTTTGACGACGACTGGAAGTTTTTGAAGGGAGACGTGCAAGGCGCGCATCTACCCGACTTGAATGACGAGAAATGGAACAAGATCAGTTTGCCTCACGACTGGAGCATCGAAGGCCCCTTCAGCAAAGACGCTCCTGGGGGCGGCACGTGTGCCTATCTGCCGATGGGAATCGGATGGTATCGCAAGCAATTCACTCTGCCACCTGCCCTGGCCGGGCGCAACATCGTCATTCAATTCGATGGCGTTTATCAATGCAGTGAAGTTTGGATCAACGGTCATTCCCTGGGAACGCGTCCCAATGGCTATGTAAGTTTCGTTTACGACCTCACGCCGCATCTCCATAAGGGCCATCAGCCGAATGTTCTCGCTGTGCGCGTCGACAACTCTCAGCAGCCAAATTCGAGATGGTATTCCGGCTCAGGCATATATCGGCATACCTGGTTGATCGCGACAGGGGCTGTGCGGTTCGCGCAATGGGGAACCTGCGTTCGCACGCCCCGAATCTCCCGCGAAAGCGCAACCGTCGAAGTGTCAACGCGAGTGCAGAACGATCTTCTGCAAGCGGCTCCTTCTTCGCTGCGTTCTTTCATTCTGGACAAGGACGGAAAGACGATACAAGAGACGACAATGGATGCTGAAGTTGACGCCGATGGCGATTTTGTTTTTACTCAACGCATAGAAATACCGTCGCCGACGCTTTGGTCGACAGACGTGCCCTATCTTTATTCCGTTCGTCAGGTCATTATGTGCAATGGCCAGGTGGCGGACACGACAACCACACCTTTCGGTGTGCGCACCATCTGCTTTGACGTCGATAAGGGATTTCTGCTGAACAACGAGCGGGTGAAGTTGAATGGCGTTTGCCTACACTCAGACGGCGGCGCCGTAGGAGCGGCTGTTCCCGAAGCAATATGGCAGCGGCGGCTTGCTCTGCTCAAAGAGATGGGATGCAATGCGATTCGTTGCAGCCATAACCCTCCGGCGCCAGAGTTTCTCGATCTATGCGACACCATGGGCCTCATGGTCATGTTCGATGCCTTTGACGAATGGCGCCGGGGCAAGGCGCAAACCCCACAGTATGGCTATCATATGTTTTTTGATGAATGGGCGCATCGTGATTTGAAGGACATGATCGTGCGCGACCGCAATCATCCTTCTATCGTCATTTGGAATGCCGGCAACGAAGTGCCAGACCAAGGTTCCCTGCGCGGGGTCGACACTTTCCGTGCATTGAAGAATATTCTGCACACGGAAGACCCGACGCGCCCGGTGACGGTGGCTTGTGACGGGATCGCCGCAGATCCCAGCGGCACGCTGCCAGAGTTTCTCGATGAGCAGGATGTGGTGGGATACAACTACGTCGACCGTTGGCGCGACAGACGGGAGAAGTTCTACAGCATTGACCGGCATCGGTTTCCCAATCGACGGTTTATTGGCACGGAAAGCGTAGCGCTAAGAGGCGCGCGCGGCGATTATAAGATCGGTGCGGAAGCAGCCGTATATGTCGACAAGAGGACCAACGTGCTTGTCGAGGTGGAGCAGTTGCAGAAGTTTATCCAAACCTATGACTACGTGACGGGCGATTTCATGTGGACAGGAATCGATTACCTCGGCGAGGCGGCATGGCCCGCAAAGGGCTCCTCCTGCGGGGTGCTCGACACCTGCGGCTTTATGAAGGACAGTTATTACTTCTATCAAAGCCTGTGGGCAAAAACGCCGGTGCTTCATCTTTCTCCCCATTGGAATTGGAAGGGGCATGAAGGCACAGTCATTTCGGTTATCTGCTATACCAACTGCGATACCGTCGAGCTCTTTGTGAATGGAAAAAGCTGGGGTGTAAAGGGCTATGCATTTCCGAGACCGGGAATGGAAGAACGGTACGGAAATTATCCTGCGCGCGCGAAAGTACTGCAATCCACGGGTGATCTTCATCTGTCCTGGGATGTTCCGTATGAAGCCGGAACCTTGAAGGCTGTCGGTGTCAAGGACGGAAAAGTTGTCAGTGTTGCAGAGGTCGTCACAGCAGCAGAGCCGGCCCGCCTGTTTTTATCCGCAGATCGAGTGACGCTGAACGCCGACCGTCGCGATCTGGCCCACGTTACAGTTGAAGTTCAGGACGGTGATGGCCATCGCGTGCCCACCGCTCACCATGCCGTGACGTTGCAGGTTCTTGGGGAAGGCAGACTTCTTGGTATGGACAACGGCGATCCGGAAAGCCATGAGGATTACAAGAGCGCCCAGCACAGTGCGTTCAACGGCCTCTGCCTTGCCATCATCGGTACGACAGATCGTGTGGGCGATATCCAGATTTTGGCTTCCTCTCCCGATTTAGCACAAGCAACTCTTACACTGACTACCCGGCGCTCAAAGTCTGCAACGGTTCGCTAACAGGTTGTGTGCCGCTCTCAGAGCCCCGCAAGGAACACGGTTATGAGCCTACATTCACGGTGCGAAGAGCTCGATTCCCGAAGAGCGTGCAGATGGGAATCACGTTGACCGTGAAGCAGTTGTAACCGTTCGCGCTTCCAATTTGGACATTTGGCAATAGCCAAGGAGGATTAAATGCAGAAAACAGTCGTTCGCATCTTTTCCATTCTTCTTCTAGTTATTCTTTCCGCTCCGGCCAGGGCCGAGGATATGTTTGTATACTTCGGCTCGCACGGAGCGGGGCAGCATGTCGGGTTTTCGCTTGCGCACTTTGATACCGACACTGGAAAGCTGACAGCCCCCGTGTTTCTCGAGGAAGCAGTGGCGCCGGCATACTTTATCATTCGGCCGGATGGCAGACGTCTTTACACATGCAATTCGTCTCCAGGCAGTTCCGTAAGCGCTTACGCCATCGATCCCGCCACTGCGAAACTGGCGTTTCTCAATCAGCAACCGAGCGGAGGCGGTGACCCCAGTTACGTGAGTCTGGACCCAAGCGGCCGCTATTTGATGGTTGCCAATTTCCTGGGGGGAAGCGTCGCGGTATTCGCGCTGCGCCCCGACGGGAGCATTGGAGCGCGCACTGCGTTTGTTCAGAATATTGGAGCCAGTCTGGACCCGAAGGATCCAAAACATGCGCACGCGCACTCGATTCGTTTCGATCCCAGTCATCGCTTTGTGCTTGTGGCCGACCTAGGGTTGGATAAGGTTCTTGTCTATCGCTTGAACCCGAAGACGGGCGCTCTGACGCCCAATGATCCGCCCTTCGCCTCCGTTGCACCCGGTTCGGGCCCACGCCACACGGCGTTTGATCCGCACGGCCGCTACGTATATGTAATCAACCAGACGGCCAACAATATAATTCGCTTCGGCTGGGATTCAAAACACGGTATCCTGACGCAATTCGAGGCTGTCTCAACGCTCCCGGAGGGCTTTACAGGGAACGATATGGGAGCGGAAATTCTCATGCATCCAAGCGGAAAATTCGTCTACGCCACCAACCGTGGGAATAACAGTGTTGCCGTGTTTTCCGTCCAAGCGGATACTGGGCGCCTGAACCCGATACAGTACATCTCAACGCAGGGCAAGACGCCACGAAATGCAGACTTCGACCCCACGGGCAAATGGTTGTTGGTGACCAATCAGGACAGCAGCACAGCGGTCGTATTCCGGATTGATCAATCAACGGGCCAACTCACCGAGAACGGAGATCCTGTCGCGGTCCCAGCGCCGTTTTGTGAACGCTTTCTTCCCGCAGGCAAGTGACTTCAAGGAGGAGATGGATAGAATCTCGAAAAGGATGTGGAAATGACTCGCTCACCGATCTCCCCTTCGATTGACGATCCGTCCTGATCGGCAATGCAGGGTAGGTCTTATGAATTTCGAGTTTCCAACTTCAGCTCCCGAAGATATCTGAGTTGCGACGCCCAAAGGGCTATATCACGGGATTTGCCAGGACCAGAGTGCCGCGGCAAAGAATCTAAGAGGCGGAATCATGAAAGAATTTATGAAGGTGGTTGAAGCGCTTGCTCACGGACCCGTGATGAGACGCGCCATTACCAATCCCGTCGTGCTCAACGAGGCCTACGCGTATGCCCAGCCCAGTTCGTTCTCGCGCGGCATGCGCATCGATCTGAATGGGCTGACCATCCTGCTGATCTCGGGGACAGCGTCGATTGACGAGAATGGCAAGAGCGTGCACATCGGCGATTTTCGCGCTCAGATGCGGCGCACGATGGCCAACATCAGCGGCCTGCTCGAGAGCGAAGGCTGTACCTGGCATGATATTGTGCGCACCACATGCTACTTGCGCGATATTGAACGAGATTACCAGGCATTCAATGAAGAGCGCACAGCTTTCTTCGCGGAACTGGGGCTTGATCCGCTGCCTGCCTCTACCGGGATTCAGGCGATATTGTGCCGGCCGGAACTTCTGGTTGAGATTGAAGCCATCGCCATGTTCAAAACAGTGAACCGTGGCTCGTGATTCTTAGCTCAGGATGGGGACCACCTCGGTTGAAAAGCGGGTCTTATAAGGACATGTGAAGCGGCGTCGACAAGGCAACAACATGAAAATCCGACTTTCGATGAGAACCCTTGTGGCAGTTGAATACCATGGTTCTTGAAGAGGGGTGTACTGAAAGCAGGATTTCAGTACATTCAAAAAGGCTTTATCGGAACCTGAAGATGCCTTCCGCGGCTGAGCCCCGACGGTCTACTTCTTCGCGCGCCATCAGTGGTGCAGTTGTGGGCAAAGCCGTCCGGCTGGAAAGATCACCTGCCATTGATTGCTTCATCGGCTTGCTGCCGGGCTTCGCCTCACTCCAGCGGTTTCGATTCCGGTGCTTACAGAAAGATCGAGGCCAAGTGGATTTTTTCTCAAGTAAATGCCGCCTCGCGTGACTGTCAACTGGCAACATGTGAATCGAAACCGCTCTAAGGATCGAAGAGATCACAAGTTGAAACGAGGGGAAAACACATGGGACACGGAGGCAAAGTCACAATGGATGCGTTCAAAAACAATTTGGACCTTGAGTACGGATTGATGAGAAACCGCATGGCGATGGCAAAGATGAACATGGAATTCAAGGGCAACTTTCTGCCGGCCGCTTTTTTCTTGATTGTTATCGCTTCGCACGCACTCGCACAGCGACGGCCGGTTGATTACGTAAATCCGCTCATCGGTACCGCCCCTATTTCCGACAAGCAGTACTTGGGCAATAATCCCGCGCCGGGTGAGGAACTATATTCCGGAACCGTGAATCCATGTGCCATGGTTCCAGACCCAGAGGGGTATCTTTGCGTTGGCCCTGTAACCGGCTTTGACGGCTCGTATCATGTGCGCGGATCAGGGTATCGCTTTGATGACGCAACAATCATGGGCTTCACTCAAATGAATGGGGAATACAGCAATGAAAACAGGCTATTATTCATGCCGACGATTGGCGCAATAAAGACCAGCCCTAGCAGCCGAACCGATCCATTCTCAGGCTATCGGTCAGCTAAGGACGCGCAAAGTGAGAAGGCATCGCCGGGATATTATTCCGTACTCCTTACAAGTTATGGCATAAAAGTTGAACTGACCTCCACGGCACACTGCGGTTTTCATCGCTACACATTTCCCCTTTCTCGACAGGCCAACATCCTCATCGACCTGGCGAATTCGCGGCCGGCAGTTTCAAGCGCCTCGGTGCATATAGTCAATAAGCACACAATCGAAGGTCTTCAATCGAGCGGGGCCGACACCGTGTTTTTTCGCGCGGAATTCAACAAGGACTTTTCGTCTTCGGGGACCTGGAAGAACAGCATCTTGACGAAAGATTCTTCCTCGGTAAGTGGATCTCCGGTTGGAGCTTACGTCACCTTCAACACCTCAGCTAGGGAGACGGTCCTTGCCAAAGTAGGCACATCCACCATAAGTCTGGCCGACGCCGCGGCGAATCTGCAGAAAGAAATACCACATGGCGCAGGCTTTGAGGCGATCAGGCGACAATCCAGGACACTTTGGAGTCAGATATTAAATCGAATTGTAGTTGCAGGGGGGGCCGAAGGGGATCGAACAAACTTTTACACGGCAGTGTATCGCTCGGCAGCAGGTCCCAAATATTCTTGGTTCCCGTTTTACAATGCCAATGGAATGCTTCTTGCTCGAGGTGCGGATTGGGTATCCCAGCGAGCTGCAAGTAAACGATGGCATTGGGGCGGAGGTTACTGGGGCCCTGGAAATGTCTCGGGGCTAGTGGGATTGTACAAAATGGGGTTTCATAACATCGACCTTAAGGCTGCATATCAGGAACTACGCAATGAGGCGTTGAACGGAGGCGGTGCCGCGGGAACAGCTTATCGAAAATATGGATACATTCCTGCCAACTCTGGAGTCGACGATTACGTCAATCGTTCTATAGGTTTATCTCTGGATGATCGGTCTCTTTCAGAACTGGCGAAAATAATCGGCGAAGACAGTGATAGTGAGTTCTTCTTCAACCGTTCAAAAAGCTACAGGGAACTTTACAACTTATCGTTAGGGTTCTTCGCACCACGCCGGGCGGACGGCTCGTGGATTGTTCCTCTAGATCCAGTGGAACCTCACGCCGAAGACATTTATCGCGAAGGCAACGCGTGGAATTACCTGTGGTTCGACACTGCGGATATACCTGGGCTCATCGATTTGCTTGGTGGCCCTCACAATGTCGCTGCAAGGTTGGACACATTCTTTACCAGCATCTATAACCCCAGAATGCCCCTGCGCGACCTGACAGGAGTAATCGGCTTATATTTCCATGGAAACGAGCAGTATCGGCACATCCCATATCTTTACGACTACGTTGGACAACCTTGGAAGACTCAGGCGCTCGTTCGAAGAATTCAGAGAGATCTGTACCGTCCCCTTCCCGCCGGACTATGCGGCATGGATGACTTCGGCGATCTGGAGGGTTGGTATGTAACCAGTGCGCTTGGTTATATACAAGTAGATCTCGCAAGTGAGTACTATGAAATAGGGAGTCCGCTTTTCCCGAACGTGACGATTAAGTTGGAAGGCGAACATCCCGGCACCTTTACGATTCGGGCCAATCACGTATCTGACTCGAACAAGTATATTCAGTCTGCCAAGTTGAATGGCAAGCCGCTTAACGTTCCGCGCTTCAGGCAGGTAGATATGGTTCCTGGAGGCAGCCTTGTTTTTGAGATGGGACCAACGCCCAACTTCAATTGGGGAGCGGAAGAGCCCTAAATGATGATTCCCGGCATTTGGTGGTGCATTCCGATCCAGAGGCTGGAAGGAGGCAAGATGGGGCAGATGGTCAAAGCCGAGTTCACTTGGCCGCGCCTGAAAGCTTTTCAGCGTGGAAAGATGCACAACCTTCGCAGAATGTCACCAGTTGATTCGACGCTATAGCCTTGTGAATCTCGATTGCGCCTAACGGCCATCGGATCTCGATATCTACTTTGTCTGCTTGACCAAGGCCGAAGTGCAGGCGCGGGTCGTTTGAAGATACATAGCTGGATTGGCTGAGCACCTCCTGGACCTGCAATTTGCCGTTAAAGCGGACAAATACCTTAGCTCCGATCGCGCTGCGATTGCTCTTTGTTCCTCGCAGCCGGATCTTGATCCAACGATTTCCGGTTGGTGCGTCATTCCTTAGCAGCGAGGGAGGCTCGTTCTGGTTCATGATTAAAATGTCGAGATCACCGTCGTTGTCGAAGTCGCCGAACGCGCAGCCGCGGCTGACATGACGCGAAGCGAGTGCTGGCATGCTTTCCTCGTCTAGCTCTTGAAATCTACCGTCTCCTAGATTCCGGAATAATAAACGCGGGCCGCGACGCGGATATTTGGGGTATTTTGGTTCGAGCTCCGGATAGACCTGACCGGTAACCAGGAAGATGTCGGGGTAACCGTCATTGTCGAGGTCGACGAGTCCGACACCCCAACTTACGAAGCGTTGTTCGTGTATCAGACCTGACTGTACTGTAACGTCCTCGAACTCTCCTCTGCCCAAAGAATGGTAAAGGCCGGTTGGTTGATTGAAAAAATGCGTACGGACAATATCGAGATGGCCATCGCAATCGTAGTCGCCGACCGCGGCACCCATGCCCGCCATTTCCATGCCTTGGTCATTGAAAGCAAGTCCGCGCTGGAGAGCTTCCTCACGGAATGTGCCGTCGTGATTGTTCATCAGCAACAGGCTGGGCGTGGAGTCGCAGGCCACGAATATATCGGGCCATCCGTCCTCATCCACATCGAAGGCCACTGCGGTAAGGCCATAGGAACCGCGAATAGCCGCAATCCCAGATTCCTTCGAGACATCCGTGAACGTGCCATTTCCATTATTGCGATACAACGAATGGGTCGGCATCGGGAGGCCTGAGGGACCGCAGTTCACCGGCACTCCTTCGAAGTTGCAATTGGGCTGTTGCAGCGATGGCTTGGGCAACTTCGCCAAATCGACATCAGCATAGTTAGAGACGAAGAGATCAAGCCAGCCGTCGCGGTTGTAGTCCACAAAAGTGCATCCAGATCCAAAGCGGACTGAAGCGCTGTTCAGCCCCGCCTGTTTTGTGACGTCGGTGAATGTTCCGTTGCCGTTATTGCGATAGAGGCGGTTTTGACCAAAATACGTCACGAACAGATCCTCGAAGCCATCGTTGTTGTAATCGCCCACGCAGACACCAACGGCCCATCCCGCGTCCAGCAGGCCGGCTTCCTTCGTCACATCGGTGAACGTGCCGTTCCGGTTGTTGCGGTAGAGGCGATTACTGGCTCCTGGTGGGATTTCTGACAATTTGCGCCCGCCGAGAATAAAAATGTCCATCCAACCGTCGTTGTCGTAGTCAAAGAAGGCACATCCGCCCCCCATAATCTCTATGATGTAAGTGGCTTGATATCCTTCCCCGTAGACTTGGACCTCGTTGAGCCCCGCGGACTCAGCTACATCCACAAAATGGGAGAACGGAGCTGTGCCTTTGGTGGCCGGTTCGCTGTTGAGATCATGTGCCGGTAAGGCTGCAGATCCCGCGACGGCGGAAATCATCTTCAATAGATCTCGACGTGACCACGCCTGAGCCTTTGACCACTGCAAAATAGGTGTCTTCATCCTTCCCTATTTTCTCCGCTCGAAGATTGGCTCTTGTGCACTAAGACCACTCCTTCTTACAAGCGGCGCCAGTCTTTCCGTCGGCGCGCGATCAATCTCACGTCACTTGAGTTTAATCCGAAAGAAGATTGGATAAACGTTTGCCACGATTATTGGCGGGGATGGGAGTCATCCAGCGCCTTTTCCAACTGCCGTGCCTGGGCACTATTCGGATCAATTTCGATCGCGTGGCTCAAGGCCTGCTTGGCGTCCTGCCACTTCTCCTCGCTGGCCAGAGTGGCGGCGAGGTTGATCCACGCGACGATGTACGAAGGAGAGACACCCACCGCGACGCGAAAGTAGCCCTCGGCCTGCGCCAAATCGCCTGTCCGAGTGGCAAGATAGCCCATCTGATTTTGGGCCTCTGCAAGATTGGGGTTCAATTGAATGGCCTTCTGAAGAGCAACTTTCTCCCCTGCGAAATCCTTTGTCCTGTCTAAGGCTTCAGAAAGTTTGTAATACAGAAGCGGCTCATTGGGGTTAATCTCAAGTGCTTCCTGATACAACGATGCAGCCTGCGATGGATTGCCAGCTGCAATCGCTTGATCCCCCATCTCTGCCTTCCCGGCTGCTTGGGCTGCATCCGATCGTGCTTTCCTCAATTGCTGGAAGATGCGAAACTTGTCCTGCGCCTGTGCGGTGTCGCCGAGCCGCTGAAGAACCTTGGCCAGTTCGTACTCGACTTCCTGCTGGTTGTCGCCCAGCGCTATTGCCTTCTCTAGATGTTGCCTGGCGGCGGGCAAGTTGCCCAATTCGAACAAAACAGTACCCAGCGCCTCTTGCGATTGATAGTAGCCTGGATTCAGGACAACAGAATGTTCAAGGTGCGCGCGTGCTTGCTCGAATTCTGCTTTGCGCGACTCTAGCACTCCCGCGAGATAAAGCACCTCCCATTGATCCGGGTAAGCCGCAAGCAATTTACTGCTGTAATCGAGCGCCCTGTCTGACTTGCTGGTGACCATAGAGTGCAAGTAGAGAATCTGCGTTGGTTGATCGCTAGGGTGTTTGGAGAGGGCAAGATCAAAGACAGTGTATGCTTCTTCATTGTTGCCGAGCAGCATCAACACTACCGCCAATTCATCGGCGATCGGCAGTGAGTCCTGGTGGTCGTTGAATCCGTCGCGAAGCACGCTGGCGGCCTTCTCGAGTTGCGCCCGGCCCGCGTAGGCTATTCCAAGGTTCAGGCTCTGTACCGCCGTCCTGTTCGCTTCCACGTCGGGCCTGTCAAGCAACGCGATCACGGAAGAGTAGTCCTTTCCATCGACAAGATGCTGGGAAAGGGAATCGAGAGCGATGGCTGACTGGGGATCAATGGCGAGAGCCGCGCGCCACTCTGCCTCCGCTTCGGCGGCCTTTTTCATCCGATCCAATACAGTCGCAAGAACCAAGTGAGGGCGAATATCATTTGTATCCAGCCGTATGGATAATTCCAACGGCGCAATAGCCTGCTCATCTCGTCGGGCGGACGACAAACTCAGTCCCCAAAGATAGGCCACGGATGCCGACGTTGGTTGCAGCCGGAAAGCTGACGCAAAGGCAGTTGCCGCGCAGTCAAATCGCTTGTGGTCAGCGAACCAGTTGCCCAAGCTGGAGTAGGTATCTGAGGTGGGACTACTTTTTACATGGCCCTGCAATTCTGGTGAGGCAACGCAAGCCGAATCCGCAAGCGCAAATGGTTCTGAAAGAAACAGAATTGCCGCTGCAATGCACCCCAGCCTTGTCCTAAGCCCAAATCGCGCCAACACCTGAAGCGTTGTTGTCCATGACGATTTCATAGGCAATCTTTCCGCACTGCACTTGGACAGGGAACTTCCACAGTTGGCGCCCTAGTTCAATGCATAGTATAAAACAACTCTGTTTACGGCTGGCATCCACCATGGCCGGATTGGCGCCAAGCTTTCCGGCCTCTGCCTCCGCCAGATTTCTCTCCCATTCTCACAAAAAACTGACTTAGGGCACAGGGGCCGGAAGTAACGCCCTATCCATACCTCCCCTGGTCGCTCTTTTGTGACCGTCCAGGCAGCCGGCTTTGAGACTGCGGTTCTCATTGGGCTTGTATTGCCGGTGAATCATGCGGCCACCTGTGAACTTGCTCTGAAAGCCGGAGTTCACGGAACGTCGGTCAGATATCGGAACGATCGGAACGTGGCATATCCGTCTCCGAATGCGAAGAGAGCGGGTCGCAAATCATGGAACCCTCCCAGAATATTTTGTTGGTAGCAGGAGGCATCGACCGAGTCGCGTAACTTCACCCACTGGCCACCTTCGACCTTGTAGTAAAAGTCGATTACCTGGTCCCGATTGGCGATGCGGAGAGTTCCCCTCGTAATTGCCTTCTGCAGATCTCCCTCGCGATGAACGCCCAGCCCATGCGGGCCAATCCGTAACCCCATGGAGTGTCCCTCATCGTAGAACAGCAGGACTCCCGCCTCGCAACTGCCGGCGACTTCAACATCCACCTCGATCGCATACGAGTGGTGCGACGCCGAGACCGTCATCACCGGCGAATTGTTCAAGGAGGAGCCAACCCCCTGAAGCATCAGACGTCCATCGCCAGTCTTGAAGCGGTTCGGATCGTAACCCTTCCAGAATTGCCAGTGGAGTCCAAGCGTTGGCGATGTGAAATCATCCCCTTGGAACCGCTGAATGGGTTCGTGTTGGCCTGCAGGCAGCGCCAGTTTGCTGGCTGCGGTCACTCCCCTCGGTACGCGGAACCACGCATCCGGGGTCCATTCCACTGGCAGCAAAAGCGTCGATCTGCCCAGCGTCCGATACCCATTTTCGTAGCCATGGAACGTGATCCACCAGCCACCACTGGCATCGTCTACGAGTCTGCCGTGCCCAATCGACCACCACTGGTCTTCTTTTCTCCACGTACGCACAATCGGGTTGTAAGGCGAGAATTCCCACGGACCATCCACGTTTGTGCTCCTGGCCGAAATCACCATATGACTGGTCGGCGGCCCGGAGGTGCCGCCCTCGGCCACGTTGAGATAGAAATAGCCGTTCCGATAAATCGGCTTTGGAGCTTCCAGGCACTCGCACTCCACTTGCCAATCCTCAGGAATGGGCCACGGCGAGAAGACCTTCCGGGGTGGACCAATCACAGACAGACCGTCGCTTGCCAGCTCGACGAGCGATCCTCCTGCAATATAAAGAAATCGCCGTCCCTCCGGCGTCGCGAGGTGCCCCGGATCGATGCCGTCAATGGTCAACGCGATTGGCTCGCTCCAGGGTCCGAGCGGATGCGGAGCGTGCACCACTTCAAGGTGTCCGCTGCGCGGATAGTAGATGTAGAAGTGGCCGGCATGTTCGCAAAGAAACGGCGCCCAGATCTCTCCGTAAAAACGATTGAGCGCGCAACCGGCAATGCGCCAGCTCACCAGGTCTTTCGAAGTCATGATCACCAAACCGGGAGTGTAGGAGAAGCTGGTATGCGTGATATAGAAGTCTTCCCCGACCCGGATAGCTCCCGCATCCGGGTGATCCCCGCCCACAATCGGATTCAGATACGTGCCGTCCCCCTGGTTGCCGGCGTGCTCGTTTCCGGGTCTCTCAGCGGCAAAGGAAGCAACCGCTCGCAAGGGGCTGAAATTTGTGGCCAAGGCGGCGGAAAAACCCAGGGAGAAGATTTCGCGTCGTGAGATGACATTGGTCTTGGATTCGATGTTCGTCATGAGATTCCTACCCGACTGACGCCGCCTATACGCGCACATTTGGTGCGAGTTTTCTACTAGGCATCCTATTGAGCAAATGAGAGTCTCCGTAAGAGATGTCTGCGAAAGGACAATGGCGGCCCTATTCTTGTAATTATGACATCGTTGTCATTATTATTCATATGTATCTCGAAGAAAGTATCCTGGATCGCGGAGGCTTGTCCATTGTTTCGAAGTTTTGGCAGGTTCGCCGATTCTTGGCCGGGAGCGGCTTTTCTATTCGCTCATCTGGGCCTTGTTGCTATGGTAAGTGCTCTTGTTTCGGGATGCGCCGATTTGCCCGCTCAAGAAGTAGACGTGCTGACCCAGCAAAATGATAATTTGAGGACCGGTGCGAATCTTCACGAGACCTACTTGACGCCCGACAACGTGAACGACGTACAGTTTGGCATGTTATTCAAGCGGGTCCTGGACGATCAGCTTTATACCCAGCCGCTGGTGGTGACTGGTGTCCAGGTAGGCGGGGGAACGCGGGATCTTGTCTATGTGACAACCGTAAACAACAGCGTGTACGCCTTCGACGCAAACGATAGTGAGGCGGTCTCGCCGGTTTGGCATGTGAATTTCGGACTTCCCGCAAATGTCCATAGCTACGACTTTGGGTGCCTGGACATCAACGGCCAGATGGGGATTATCGGTACACCGGTCATCGATAAGGCGCGCGGAGTGCTGTATGTGGTTGCGCTGACCCGTGTAGGTGCACGGAATGGGCCGGGCACTGGCTTCACTCAAAAGCTGCACGCGCTCGATTTGGCGACAGGCGCGGATCTACCAGTGAGTCCTGTTGTTATCAGCGCCCCAAGTTTCGATCCGCTGATGCAGAACCAGCGGCCAGCTTTGGCGCTGGCTAACGGCATGGTGTATGTCGGTTACGCGTCTCATTGCGACAAGGAGCCTTATCACGGGTTTCTGATGGCGTACGACGCACAGACGCTTGCGCAAGTAAACGTGTTGAATACGTCGCCGACGGGTTCGGAAGCGAGTATCTGGCAGTCCGGGCAGGGGCCGGCGGTCGATGAAGAGGGGAACGTGTACGTGGTGACTGGTAATGGGAGTTGGGACGGTGTAAGAAACTTCAGCGAAAGCTTTCTGAAGATTACTCCCAAGCTGAGCCTTATCGATTGGTTCACACCAACGAATCACCTTGCGCTGGATAGAGAGGATGCCGATCTGAACTCCTCGGGCGCAACTTTGATCCCAGGCACGCATCTCGTGCTTGGCGGCGGCAAGGAAGGCGTGCTGTATATACTGGATACCCGAAACTTCGGCCACCTGGGCGACGAGCATGCGCGGCAGCACTTTCAAGCAACTGCATCCCACTTGCACAGTCTTGTTTATTGGCAAAGCGCAAGAACGGCAACCTGCTCTATGTATGGGGCCAGAGAGACAAGGCCAAGGTGTATAAGTTCGAAGGGAACAACCTGGTCGAGACACCGTTCACGACGAGAGATGTGGTCAACGAAGGCCACCCTGGCGCAATGTTGTCGCTGTCGGCCAATGGAAACAAGGAGGGGATCTTGTGGGCGGCGATCCACGCGACAGGAGACTCATGGCACGAATCGCGGCCAGGGATTCTCCATGCCTTTGAAGCGGATCACGTAGGCCACGAGTTATGGAACTCGCTCGAAATCCCAAAACGCGACGATTGTGGCGAGTACTCCAAGATGGCGCCACCGACCGTAGCGAATGGACGGGTATACCTTGCGAGCTTCGGGGCCGAAAACACCGGCACTGGCCAATTCTGCGTGTACGGAACCCTCCCCGCACAGAACGCACAAGAACTCCCCGCTCCGTTGGGGGTCGCGGTGTCTATCGGGGCGAATGGCTTGACGCTCACATGGGCTCCAGTGCCCGGAGCACGGTATTACCGAATACTTAAGACGAGCTCGCGCCGGCCTGGGGAGAAGTTGGCTGCAATGGGCTTAACCACGCAGAGTTACATGGAACCCGCACCTGAAAAGGGCGAGTCATCTTCTTATGCGGTTGTTGCGGTGTCGGCGGATGGCCGTGCCAGCGCTCAGTCCCAAGTTGTTACGTTCGCTTCTCCGAATGTAATGCGGATGGAGAATTGAGGAGTTATGCCAAGAATAGGCATCGACCGATTCGTGATAGTTCGCGCGCTAAACACGAGTTCATGTCAAAAGATGAGGATACCGCTCTATCGTTTTGCCTATGAGTTCTCCAAATAATGTATTAGCCCAGGCAAACCATGCTCTGGTGAACGACGCGGCATCATTTCGATTGTAGGATTCATGCACGAAGCCGGTACCTGCTGTGCTCTCCTTCAATGACTCGATCGTTCGTTTGATCTGAGTGCTCGAGTCACTAGTGAGTGCATAGATAATCTGAGACATGGGCCATATGCTGTCACGGCCTATATGCGGGCTTCCGATCCCCTCACCAGCTATCCCACGAAAAAACCAAGGGTTTTGTTGACTCCATACGAAGCTCCGGGTGCGACTGTAGAGTGCGGCATCCGGTGAGCAATCCAGATAGGGGAGGCTCAGCAAGCTGGGAGCATTGGCATCATCCATGCAAATGTGGCTGCCGTAGCCGTCAATCTCGTATGCCCAAATGGTCCCGGCGGAAGTCGGAAAAATGGCATGATGGCACACGGCAGCAGAGACTTCGTCCGCCAATGCGCGGGCTTCATTGGCCATTGCGGAGTCATGTAGCACGTTGTTCGCCATGGTCGAAAGCTGCCGCAGAGAAGTCACTGCAAACAGGTTTGCGGGCACAAGGAACGGGAAAATGCAAGCATCGTCGGATGGGCGGAATGCTGAAGCTATTAGACCGTTTGGCTTTAATGGACCGCCGATCCCATTGACAAGTGTGTCGGTAGGGTTGAAGGCTCTGCGCTGGAAGTGATACGGCCCTGGATCATGTTTCCGCTGCTGGACTTGCATTGTTCTCAGAACTGTCTGCATTGCCAGCTTCCACTGTGAATCAAAAGGGCCTGTGTCTCCCGTATTCTTCCAATAACCGTGGGCAAGTCGGATCGGATAGCAGAGCGAGTCGAGCTCGTATTTGCGTTCGCCTACGCCCTGCTTCATTTCGGTCTGATCATTACGGCTCCACTCTAGTGGAGGTGCATTCAAATCCGCCATGAAGCAGTTGGCGTAAGGATCAATTAGAATGCAGCGAACCTGCCTGCGAATGACGCCTTCCAGAAGACTGCGGAGTCGGGCGTCTTTCGAGGCCAAAACCAAATAGGGCCACACCTGAGCCGATGAATCGCGAAGCCACATAGCGGGGATGTCCCCGGTAAGCACGGCCGTGTCAGGCTTACCTTCATACGTGCCTGGTTGAACAGTCGTATCAAGTGTGTTCGGAAAACAGTCTGTAAAGAGGTTGGCCAGCATGGGATCTGAGATGCTTTTACAGATCGATGCAATGTATGACTCAACCGCGTCGCTATGAAACTTACGATCCTGGGGCTGCGGACGTCTTGACTCGGCTGTGTAACTCGATTGCGCAAATAGAGAAGTTGGAAGCAGCGACAACGCCCCGCCCCCCCCTACGAAACCACCAAGGTTCCGCAACAGATCCCGTCTAGACAATGTGCATCGTTCTGGTCGTAATCTCATTCTGCTGTCGACAACCTCTGGTGTAATGTCAGATTCGTCTTTCTGGTGAAACGAGTTCGGTAAATGACTACGGCGCAAGGTTCGTTCAAGCCACTTGCAATGACTCTCCCCACCACGGGAGCCATGATCCTGTCTGCACTTTGTCCGGATCTGCGCCGTCGATGCTGAGGACGGAGTAGAAACGGCCATTAGGAACTGAAAGGACGCTGATCCGAGGTGATATTCGGCGAGGACTTTCTTTTCCCGGGCGGTTTGGGCGAGCAGGTTGGACTCTGGCATCACACAGAGATTCCACAAAAACTCTCTCATCGGTAGCCGTAAGGAAGCGAGCTGGTGCGCCTATCTGCGACCGCAAAGCTATCACGTAAATCAAGAACTTACCCTCTTGTACAGCGGTTGACTTGTGCAGACAGATCATTATACTCTTCGAGACAACGTTGTCATACTTTAAGTTTCAAGCAATTATGACTGTCGGTCGCACAGCACTCTGCAACCTGGCCGAGCTTCGAAGGGCGGACGCCATGAGTTGGCCCGGGTCAGCGAAGAGTACTCGATCGGAAGGGATCTCGGCGGAATAGATCTGCGTGTTGCAGGGTGAGAAACCCTTTGGTCCTCGACGGGAAGATTTGAAACGGGGTGAATGGTATGGCAGGGAAGGCGGGTCATGTGAGAAGTCAAGGCTAGTGAGAATTTAACGTGTGGCAGGTGGAGGGGCAGGTGCCTTGAGCAGTATGCGTTGGCCGTCGCCGTGATCCGGATGGCCAAAGACCGTCTTAGTAATGCTGCACTGACAACCGCACACGAATTGGCGCTGTTAGCTCGGGCAGGCAACATGAAAGCACGCAGCATCTTTGAAATTGCAGGACAAGCCTTGCCAATCGCAATCACAGACTTCGTTGCTACCTTGAACTTCCCTCCACATCCGCTAGGGGGAGGCGTTTGCGAGGCCAGGGATCTGCTCTCGTGCCAAATATTTCGAAAACTTGAGTGCAGCAGCAACGTTTACCAGTTGAAGAAGCCAGACGAACTAGACCCGCGCGCCTCGGGGCGCGCAAAACACACATAGTGAATGCCAAACCCGGGTCAGCAACTGGACTGCTCGGCGCTTGCGTCCTCGCATTGGAATCTTTCAAGCCATCGCCGCAACAGTAAAGGAACCCATTGCCTATCAATAAGTACGTTCTTCGCAGTACTTTCGTCGGAGCGCTCGGTGGCCTCCTCTTCGGTTTCGATACCGCCGTGATTTCCGGCACCACTGCCGGGATCACTCACACTTACGGGCTCCACAACTTGCACGTCCTGCTTTCTGTGCTGAACCGATCCTTTACCATCTCGGAACTCGGTGTAACCGTGTCCATTGCCCTCGTTGGCACGGTAGTCGGAGCCCTGACAGCCGGTACCCTGGGCCAGCACTTTGGCTCTCGAGAAATGCTGCGCCTCACCGCTATTCTCTACATCGTCTCGTCCATCGGGTGTGCTTTCGCCCCCACGTGGGCTTTCTTGCTGGCGGCGCGCTTCATCGGCGGCCTTGGAATCGGCGGCTCGTCTGTTCTAGGCCCTGTCTACATTGCCGAACTTGCCCCCCCTCGACTGCGCGGCCGCCTGGTCGGCACTTTTCAGATCAATATTGTCGGTGGCATTCTTCTGGCCTATCTCTCCAATTACCTAATCAGCCTAATGAGCCTCGGCCCCCGCGAGTGGCGAGTCGAGCTTGGTGTCGCTGCCCTTCCAGCCGTCATCTTCTTCGTATTGCTCTTCAGTATTCCGCGAAGTGCACGCTGGCTTGCGACGCAGGATAGTCTCGGGGAGGCGATCGAGGTCATCAGGCTCATGGGCGCTCCCAATCCCTATGCAGAACTCGCTGATATTTGCGAGTCCCTGCATCTTGAGCGAGACCAGAAGCAAGCTTCGTTGTTCGAGCGCGTCAACGGCCGCCTCCGCTATGGCAAGCCTATCTTTCTCGCAATTGCCATCGGTGGCTTCAATCAACTCAGCGGAATTAACGCGATCCTGTATTACCTGGGCGACATCTTTAGCGCCGCTGGGTTTAGCCGTGTTTCCGGTAATGTACAGTCTGTCGCCATCGGTGCCACGAATCTCGCAGCAACACTGTTGGGGATGGCGCTCATCGATCGGTTTGGTCGGAAGACGCTCCTTCTCATCGGTGCTGTCGGGACCGCAATTTGCCTTGCAGCGGTGGCAGCCATCTTCGCTGCGAATCAGCACAAGAATTTGCTGGTTTGGGCGCTGGCCGTCTACATAGCGTTCTTCGCCGTTTCGCAGGGCGCCGTTGTGTGGGTTTATCTGAGCGAAATCTTTCCCACGCGGGTTCGCGGCAAGGGGCAAAGCCTCGGCTCCGGCACACACTGGATCATGAACGCAATTCTCTCACTCGTCTTCCCGATAATCGCGGAACGCTCGGGAGCATATCCATTCGCGTTTTTTGCGGTGATGATGGTTCTGCAATTCATTGTCGTCCTTCGATTCTTTCCTGAGACCAAGCGCGCGTCTCTGGAACAAGTCCAGCACATGTTGAGAATCGAGTGATGTGACTCCTTCGGACGGCCGACAAAGAAAGGCAAACTGAACAGGGACGCAGGGGGGGGGGACGAGCGTGCTAAATCGACTGCTTCGACTTTTTCTTCTGATTGTGACGGTGTATTTGTGCGGATGTGCCGCTCACACTGCGCGGAATCGACATAACCTACCGGCGCTCGCTCCCTCGACCGTAGCGTATCTGCAACGATCGGCAGACGCGGTCCAGACTTTGCAGAAGTGGTACTCGCCATCAACTGGCCTTTACCAAACCACAGGATGGTGGAATTCGGCGAATGCAATCACGGTGTTGGTCGACTACTCCCGAGTCAGTCAGTCGACGCAATACCGGAGCGTAATTGCCAATACCTTTACCGCGGCGCAGAAGACCAACCCCGGATTTCTGAATAGGTTCTACGATGACGAAGGCTGGTGGGCGTTAGCCTGGATCGATGCCTACGATCTCACCCGCGACAGGAAGTACCTCTTCATGGCCGAATCGATATTCGCCGACATGGCTGCGGCGTGGGATGACACCTGTGGAGGAGGCATTTGGTGGAGTAAGGATCGGACCTACAAGAACGCGATCGCCAACGAGCTATTCTTTTCCGTCGCTGTTCACCTGTCCAACCGGACTTCTGGCTCTGTGCGGAAGCAATACCTGAACTGGGGAAGCCGGGAATGGAACTGGTTCGAAGCGTCGACTATGATCAATGCAAAGAACTTGATCAACGATGGGCTAACCATCTCAAAGGGCCCTGCAAAATCTTGCACGAACAATGGCAAGACGATATGGACGTATAATCAGGGCGCCGTATTGGGCGGCCTTGTTGAGTTATCAAAGGCAAAACGCGATCCGGAGCTGAAACTGACCGCTCAGAAAATTGCTACCGCCGCCATTGCTCAACTGGCCGATGGGAACGGCATCCTGCATGACCCGTGTGAGCCAAGGTGTGGCGCCGATGGTGCGCAATTCAAAGGAGTTCTCGTTCGCAATCTGGTCCTGCTCGATACTGCAATTCCTCGCACCGCATACGAGTCTTTCGTAGATCGAAACGCCGATGCACTGTGGAAGGATGCGCGGGGACCGGACTTTCAGCTGGCTGAAGACTGGTCGGGTCCCTTTGACTCGGCGAGCGCCGCGAGCCAAGCCTCGGCATTGGACGCCCTGGTGGGCGCTACGATACTCACGAGCCGCGGCAACGCGAGTGGTCGGTAGCGAGAGAGCCGTTGTGCTTTCGATAAGAGAAGAAGTTCAGACGATGGAGTTAATTTGCGGCTATCCTACGGATTATTGACAACGCTGTCATGCCTGCGCAACAATTTTCGCTAAAGCCGTAGCAGGCCTGTTCACCTCGCGGTGCGATATCGGATTGAGAAGTCTACCTTATCGCAAGATCTGGCGTGTGCCCATACTTCAACGGGCTGATTCTTCGCAGATGCATTTGGAGAAGTGACATGAGAAAGCTTCAGAGTAAATTGAAAACGATCTGTGCAGTCGCTGCTGTTCTAACCGTCGTTGCCCGCGCACAGACAGCCGAAAAGCCCGATCTCACCAAGCAGCCTACGCTGTATGTTGTTGGCTATGCCCATCTGGATACGGAATGGCGCTGGGAGTACCCGCAGGTCATTGACGAGTACTTGCGCAAGACCATGCAGGATAACTTCCAACTCTTCGAGAAGTATCCGCACTACACCTTCAACTTCAGCGGGGCTAATCGCTATCGGCTCATGAAGGAGTATTTCCCCGCGGACTTTGAGACTCTAAAGAATTATGTGGCGGAGGGTCGATGGTTCCCGGCTGGTTCATCCATGGAAGAGGGTGACGTAAATGCCCCAAGCGCCGAAGCGATCATCCGGCAGATACTCTACGGAAATGACTGGTTTCGCAAGGAATTTGGAAAAGCCAGCGCGGAGTATATGTTGCCGGACTGCTTCGGGTTTCCATCTTCTTTGCCAACTATCCTGGCGCACTCTGGCGTGAAGGGATTCTCAACGCAGAAACTGACATGGGGATCCTCAGTGGACACGGGCGGCCTGCAATCGCTTGAGCAGACGCCAGAAGGCACGCCGTTCAATGTGGGCGTGTGGGTTGGCCCCGATGGGGAACGTGTTCTTGCCGGCCTCAATCCGGGCGGGTACGGAGGCCCGATTGATACCGATCTGAGCAAGCCGCTTGCACCTGCGCCCGGGAATCCGTTGCTGGGGGAACTCAACAGCAAGATCGCGGACTTGCGGGCCAAACTGCAGTCGGTGAGGCAAGCCGGTCAACCGATTGACCGGAAAGATACGCAGGAACTCAACAGGTTGCGCGGGGAGCAAGGGGCGCTTCAAAATGCGCATAAGGAATACGACCTCGACAGGCATCAACGCGATTGGGCTGCGCGCGTAGAACTGAATGGAAAAATCAGCGGGGTATTCACTGACTATCATTACTATGGCACCGGCGATATCGGTGGCGCTCCACGTGAAGACTCGGTCAAGAGACTGGAAGCGATTGTGACGAAAGGCAGCGTAAGCCTGCCGGCACAGGACGCGCCGGGCGGACAGACCGAACCCGAGTCGCCCGCGGTGAAGGTGGGAGATGGGCCGATACACGTGATCTCCGGCACTGCGGAACAGATGTTTCTCAACATCACTCCTTCAGAGGAGGCGGGCCTGCCGCGTTATACAGGTGAAATGGAGTTGACCAATCACTCCGCAGGATCGTTGACCTCGCAGGCTTACCAGAAGCGCTGGATTCGCCACGAGGAACTGCTTGCAGACGCGGCGGAAAAATCCTCAATCGCCGCCGAATGGCTGGGTTCTCGAACCTATCCGCTACAACGACTGAATGGCGCTTGGACGCTCGCCATGGGCGCGCATTTTCACGACCTCGCAGCTGGAACTGCAACTCCGAGAGCGTATGAATTCGCCTGGAACGACGACATAATCGCGCTCAATCAGTTTGCAGATGTTCTGAACAACGCAGTGGAAGGAGTTGCCGCGGGGTTGAACACCGAAACCAAGGGAATTCCTATCGTCGTCTTCAACTCATTGAACGTTGCCCGGGAAGACGTCGTTGAAGCCGATGTCAAGTTCCCGGACGGGACCCCGAAGGCGGTGCGGGTCACTGCTCCGGACGGCAAGGAAGTTCCTGCGCAAATATCGAACGGCAAAGTTGTATTCGTGGCCACGTTGCCGTCCGTTGGATATGCCGTATTCGATGTTCTACCCGCTCAGGGCTCGCCCGCTTCCTCGTCGACTCTGCATGTGTCAAAGGATGAGCTGGAAAACGCGTACTACCGCGTGCGGCTCAATCAGGACGGTGACGTCGCCAGCATCTTTGACAAGGAAACCGGCAGGGAATTGCTTGCTGCGCCAGCGCGCCTTGCTATCTCCCATGACGATCCTCAAAATTGGCCAGCGTGGAACATGGATTGGGACCAGGAGCAGGCGGCACCGAGGGCATATGTCTCTGGTCCTGCGCAAATCAAGGTTGTCGAAGATGGGCTGGCTCGCGTGGCCATCGAAGTTGCTCGAGAAACTGGCGGGTCCCACTTTGTTCAGACGATCAGCCTCTCAGCGGGCAACGGAGGGAAGCGCGTTGAGTTCGGAAACGTCATCGACTGGAAAACACGGGAGTCCAATCTCAAAGCAACCTTTCCTCTTACCGCAAGTAATGTGATGGCGACGTATAACTGGGATATTGGCACGATCGAGCGGCCCACCGCGCAGCCGAAGAAGTTTGAGGTGCCTTCGCATCAGTGGGTCGACCTTACTGATATGAGCGGCAAATTCGGGGCGACAATCTTGACCGATTGCAAGAACGGTTCCGACAAGCCAAATGACAATACCCTGCGACTGACTCTTCTTCGCACTCCTGGAGTAACCGGTGGCTATCCTGACGAAGCGACACAGGATATCGGCCACCACGAGTTTGTCTATGGGTTCGCCGGGCACTCCGATGGCTGGCGAAGTTCGCAGACCGACTGGCAGGCATTGAGACTGAACACGCCGCTTTTCGCATTTTCTACTTCGAAGCATGATGGCCCGCTGGGCCGTAACTTCTCCGTGTTGACTGTCAACAATCCCCGGGTTCGCGTTATGGCGGTAAAAAAAGCCGAACTCAGCGATGAAGTGATCGTGCGCGTGGTAGAACTCGATGGAAAGCCACAATCCGAAGTCAGGATTTCCTTCGCTGCGCCGATCACAAGCGCACGTGAAGTGAACGGTCAGGAGCAACCGGTCGGATCGGCAGCTGTGGTCGACGGTTCACTTGTCACCTCTTTTGGAGGATATCAACCTCGTACCTTCGCGCTGCGGTTGGCCGAGCCACCCGCTACCGTCGCGCGAGTGACATCTACGCCGGTCCCGCTGAAGTATACCGTCGCCACTGCGAGCGAGGATGGAGATCACACAACCGTCGGGTTTGATGGCAAAGGCGATGCCCTGCCGGCAGAGATGCTCCCCTCGGAGATCGCCTTCAACGATGTTCGTTTTCAGCTCGCTCCGGCGAAGAGCAGCTCACCCAACGCGGTGACGGCGAGTGGACAAACGATCGATCTCCCCTCCGGCAATTACAATCGCCTGTACCTGCTGGCGGCTTCGGCCAACGGCGATCAAAAGGCGACATTCGAAATCGGTGGCAAAAAGACCGAGCTGACGATCGAAGACTGGGGCGGCTTTATCGGCCAATGGGACGATCGCAAGTGGAGTTCCACCGACTTTTCGCACGACCATTATGGTGAGATGACCGGGCTGAAACCCGGTTTCATCAAGCGCGCCGACCTTGCCTGGTACTGCAGCCATCACCACGACGCCGCAGGCAAAAACGTCGATTACTCTTATTCGTATCTCTTCGGTTATGAAATCGAAGTTGCGCCGGGCGCCAAAACCGTCAAATTGCCGAACAGCCCAAACGTTCGCATCCTCGCAATATCGCTAGCGAATGAGAACCCGGAAGTAAAACCAGCTCGTCCGCTTTATGACATACTTCCGAATCATCTTGCAGAAAACGGGAGCTACTGACCAGGAGCATACAGAAGAAGATTCCGGATGCAAGGGACAGGAAGTGCAAAGTTGAAGAAGGCACCTCTGAGGAAAGAATCATGAGGAGCAAATCGTTTCTTCTGTCCGGAATCGCCTGACTGCTTGCCGTCGTGGTTTGCGCGCATGCCACCTCCCAATCGCCACCGCGCAGCAGGCCTGAGGCTGAAGGCATATCATCGCAGGTAAATTTCGAATTCGTCGAAGCGGCAGACAAGAACGTTCATAGCTTCGACAGCTTCATGATCCTGCGACACGGTAAAGTCATCGCCGAGAGATGGTGGAAACCCGATTCAGCGGAAATTCCGCATATCTTAGAGCATTTTCATCATAGCTGTACCCAATCGAGGGTCAGTCTGAACCATGCTTGTGCATTGTCTGCGGATATCTGCTGAAGGGCTTCTGTGATTGCTTGTTCGATGGCTTGTTCGGTTCGAGCTTTGGCGGAGCGGAGCAGTTGTTTGAACTTGGACCAGGCCTTTTCGATGGGGTTCAGGTCGGGCGAGTAGGGCGGCAAGTAAAGCAGTTGCGCACCTGCTGCCTCGATCCGCTGCCGCA